>Ga0302046_10003550_pt1 | contig 14084 bp, 17 predicted proteins | sample RVTome_11_FD_200261 | JGI IMG/M metagenome (GOLD analysis project Ga0302046, IMG submission 200261) | Soil microbial communities from uranium-contaminated site in the Upper Colorado River Basin, Wyoming, United States - RVT147D111 (version 2) ...
CGTCGAATCTCCTTCATATATTGGAATCGTCTAGAAGAGGCTCAGCTGCTCGGGCGCGTCATCGGCCCCAGAGGGCTGTGCCTCGAGCTGCTCGGCTTGCTCGATCCACTCCGGCAAACGGGCGAAATCTTGCACTACCGTTTCGCGCAGCGAGGGCTGGTGCAAGGCGGCGGCCGGATGGTACATGGGCACGACGAGACGGCCGCCGACCGACTTGGGCCGGCCGTGAATGCGGCTAATCTTTTCCCCGGGGAAATAGCGCTCCATCGAGAAGCGGCCAAGGGTCACGATGACATCCGGACTGATGGCTTCCAACTGCTTCTCCAAGTAGTTCGTCGTGCAGGCCTCGAGCTCATCGGGCTGCGGGTCCCGATTGCCGGGCGGCCGGCATTTGACCAGATTGGTAATGTAGACATCCTGCCGCCCCAAACCAATGCTGGCCAGGAGTTCTTCAAGGAAGTTGCCGGCGGCGCCAACAAAGGGCCGCCCCTGCTGGTCTTCGTGGAAGCCGGGGCCCTCGCCAACAAACACGATGCGGGCGTTGGAGGGTCCCTCGCCGGGCACGGCTTTGTTGCGCGACTGCGCCAACCGGCACAGCTGGCAGCCACGGACCTGATCAGCGATCTCAGCCAGCCTGGTGTCGGAACTCAGGATCCACCTCCTGGCCTTCAATCGCTTGTCGGATCCGCGCGAGCGTCATCAGGATGGCGTCCTCCCGGTTGTCGCGGTAGTAGCCGCGGCGCCGGCCGACCTGCACGAATCCCCACTTGCGGTACAGCGCCTGGGCTGCTTCGTTGGAGGCGCGCACTTCGAGGGTGGCACTTTCCAGGCCGTGTTGGGCCAGTGCCCCCAATCCATGCACCAGCAGCGCCTGACCTATACCACGTTGGCGCAGGTCGGGGTGGACTGCCAGCGTCGAGATATGCCCCTCGCCGACCAGTTCCCACAAGCCAATATAACCAGCGACACGCCCAGCAAGTACGGCGACGTACAAACTGGCGACCGGATTCTCCAGCAACTCGAACCGATAGCTGCGCGCCGACCACGGCACACTGAAACAGGCCTGCTCGATGACCATTACATCCGGCAGGTCCTCGAGCAGCATCGGCCGTATCACGGGTCCTGCCGAGTCCGTCATGCCTGCGCCGGCGCAATCTCGCCCAGGTAGCTCGGCACGGCAAGAGCCGGATCGGTGTCGACTCCCTCGTCCAGCAGTTGGCGGGCGACGGCTCCCAGGTAGCTCGGCCGGCGCAAGCACGCTTCCGGCCCGACCGGCTCCGCCCACTTGTGCTTTGCCAGCCTGGCTCTGGCCGCACCAAGCTCGCCGGCTACTATCGTCGGCTCCTTGAGCTGTTCAATCAGGTCCGACCACGCCAGTACCACCGGCTCGGATTCCGCTTGCCAAGCCTGGCGACCCCATTTGTACCATACGGCCGCCACCCGCCCTCGACCCACCTCGAGCACCGCCAGCAGCGGTTTTTCGGAGGCCGGCTGCGCCCTGGCAACGGCGCTCAATGTGGGCACCGCCACCAGCGGCAGGTCGTTGCTCAATGCCAATCCTTTGGCCAGGGCCATCCCGATGCGCAGGCCCGTGTAGGAACCCGGCCCGCTGGCAACGGCAATCACCGATAGGTCCTCGACCGAGGCGCCAGCCGACTGCAACGTCAGCGCCACCTCCGGCCCCAACTGCACCGTGTGGTGCCGCGGGGACCGCCAGATGCGTTCGACGAGCACCTGATCCCCATCATCCAGGCTTACGCCAATCAGCGCCGTCGCCGTGTCGATCGCCAGCAGCACTTTTCAACCTCCGAACGCAGCGCGGCGCAAGCCGCGCAGCAGCGCTTCGTGCTGCGGGCCATGTGCGTGGAAGGCCAGGTTGCGCCGTGAGTCGTCGACCCAAGTCATATCGATCCACAGATGTTCTTCAGGCAGCAACCGCTCGATCCGCCCGGGCCATTCGACGATCACCGGGCTCGGAGCTTCAAACAGCTCCTCAATCCCAAGTGCTTCGGCCTCGGCGGCAGCCGCCAGACGGAAGGCATCCACGTGATAAAGCACCTCGTTATCGGCGCGGCGGTATTCATTGATCAGCACGAAAGTGGGACTGGTCACCGAATCAAGGGCGCCCCAACCACGGGCGATACCCTGCGCCAGGGTGGTCTTGCCGGCCCCCAACTCGCCGGCGAGGCACAAGACGGCGCCGGCCATAAGCAGCTCTCCCAGCCGAACACCGATCCTTTGGGTCTGCTCTGGGCTGTGGCTCAAGAACTCGAGGCTGCGCTCGTCGAGGATAGGCACCGGTGGAATTATACGTGAGCCAATTGGGGGTCACAAGCTCTTCCCCGCCCCCTGCCTCCGTGCTACCATGCAGCTCATGAAGGTTCTCATCATTTCCGATATCCACGCGAATTTGACTGCACTCGAAGCCGTCCTCGAACAGGCCGCCGACGAGTATCAGGCCGTTTGGTGCCTGGGCGATTTGGTGGGCTACGGCCCCGATCCGAATGAGTGCGTTGAGCTCATCCGGTCGCTGCCCAACCTGGTTTGCCTGATCGGCAATCACGATCAGGCGGCGCTGGGCAAGATCCCGCTGGAACGCTTCAATCAGGACGCCAGGGATGCTGCCAGTTGGACGAAATCCGAATTGAGTGGTACTTCCGAGGCCTACCTGCTTTCCCTTCCCTCGCGTGTCAGCTTTGACGACTTCACCCTGGCCCATGGCAGCCCGCGTCAGCCGGTATGGGAGTACATCCTTGATCCGGCGACGGCCGAAATGAACTTCTTGGCCTTCGAGACGCCGTACTGCTTGGTGGGTCATTCCCATCTGCCACTTGTCTTTCGCCGTCCACCGGAGAACGGCCAAACGGAACTCAAGGCGGTTCGCTGGGATGAGCCGCTCCAACTCCGGCCCCGCATGATCCTCAACCCTGGTTCTGTCGGCCAGCCGCGTGATATGGACCCGCGGGCGGCCTACGCCATGCTCGACACAGAAGGACTGACCTGGTACCCGCAGCGCGTCGACTACGATGTCCCCGCCGTCCAACGACGTATGATGGAAGCCGGCCTTCCCGAGCGCCAGGCCCTTCGGCTGATGTCCGGCTGGTGACGGGAACCCACGGCCCCGCGAATACGTCTCATGCATACGGGGACACAGCCGATGCGGTGCGAGGAGAAAACAGCATGAAGCGCACGACCGTCATTTTGAGCAGCATAGTACTGAGCGCCGTCCTGTTGGCGGCCTGCGGCGCAGGCGCCCCGTCTGCGCTCACGCAGCGATCCGGCATTGAGGCGCCCGCGGCCGAGCCGATGGCTCCAGCGTTCGAAATGGACATTGCCGAGGAAGGGATGGTCGCTGGCGATGGCGCCGGGCTCGACCAGGCGGTGGTTGGCTCAATGCAGGAGCGCCTGGTTGTGCGCAACGCCAATCTCAGCATCGTGGTCGACAATCCCGAGGCGTCGGTCGCCAGCATCAGTCGGTTGGCCGAGAGCATGGGCGGCTTCGTCGTCTCGTCCAATGTCTATCAAACCTCCTACGGCGACAGCCGGCTGGAAGAAGCCGTTATCGCCAAGCAAGCCAGTATCACCATACGTGTACCCAGCGACCAGCTCGATCAGGCCCTCGAACAAATCAAAGACGCCGCCGTCGAGGTGCGCAGCCAGAATATGAGCGGCCAGGACGTGACCGAGGAGTACACCGACCTGCAGTCACGGCTGGGCAATTTGGAAGCGGCCGAATCCGAACTCCGCGAAATCATGGAATCGGCCAGCGAGCGCGATGAGATTGAAGATGTGCTGGCCGTGCTTAACGAGCTGCGCCGGGTGCGTGAGGAAATCGAAGTGCTCCGCGGCCGGATCCAATACTTGGAGCAGTCGGCCCGTCTATCTTCGATCAGCGTTGAACTGCTGCCGGATGTCGCCAGCCAGCCGCTGCAAATTGGCCGCTGGACGCCGGAAGGCACGGCCCGCGAGGCGGTTGAAGCGCTGGTGGGAGCCCTGCAAAACCTGGCCGAAGCCGGCATCTACGTCGTAATCTGCGGCCTGCCGGCCGCCATCTTGCTCGGTGTGCCCGCCTGGCTGGGGTTGCGGGCCATTCGGCGCCGGGGCACGGCCGCCCCGGCCAAGCCAGAAAAAGCCAACTAGAGCTTCCCAATCCATTCAAAGGGAAACAAACTGGGGCCGCCTCGAACGCTATCGAGGCGGCCCTTCGCTTTGTGGCTTTACCATGCGATTGCCCTCTTGACCGGGTCCCGGGGCCGCACGATCGTGGCGGCCGCTAGCGATCCGATCTACCGATGAGGGCGGTATGCCTAGGCGACCGTTCCCGTTCTTCAACACCCGCCACGTAGGGACGTTGTAAACAACGTCCCTATGGCGGCATGGGCAGCCTCGCGGGCCATCCAGGCAGCCATCGCGCCCAGCCAATCAAATGGCCCGCCATGCTTCTGTCAAGGGTTGCGCAGCTGTATGCGCTCAGTCGAACGGAATCGGCTCGCTGCTTTGGCTCGGGGCCGTCGCGCGCCCGTAGACGGCCCGGCGGACCTGATCGGCCAGCCGGCCAAACGGCGCTGTGTAGACCATTTCGAGGTCGCGCGGCCGGGGCAGGTCCACCGGGAGGTCCAGGACCACAGACCCAGGGCGCTCGCTTAGCACAATGACCCGGTCGGCCATCAGCACCGCCTCAGAAACAGAATGTGTCACCATGAGTATGGTGACGGCGCGCTGGCGCCAGATGCGCAGCAGCTCACCGATCATCAGCTCCCGAGTCAGGGCGTCGAGCGAGCCAAACGGCTCATCCATCAACAGCAAGTCGGGGGCGTGCACCAGGGCCCGGGCCAGCGCGACTCGCTGAGCCATGCCCCCCGACAGATCGCGGGGGTAGGCCCCTTCAAAGCCGGTCAAACCCACCAGCTCGAGCATTGCCCGCGCCCGCAGGGCAGGATCGCTGTTGGCCTCGGGCTGAATCTCAAGCGGCAAACGGACATTGGCTTCGGCCGTCCGCCACGGCATCAGGTTGGCCTGTTGGAAGACAAATCCTATGCGGCGCCGCGGCCGATCGAGGGGCTCACCTTCGAACAGGATGCTGCCCGCCGTCGGCGTCAGCAGTCCGGACAGCAACCTGAGCAAAGTGGTCTTGCCGCTGCCGGAGGGACCCACCACACACACGAACGAGTCGCGCTCGATCGTGAGGTTGACGTGCTCCAACGCCCCCAATCCGCCGTTGGCATTGGGGTAGACATGACTCAAGTCACGCGCTTCGAGCAGGGTCTGGCGGGTCATTGGAGCTCGGGCAGAAACTGGTTGGTGTAGGCATCCCCCAACGGCTGCTCCTCGGTCAACATCTCCATAGTCAGCAGAAGCTGTTGCATGTTGACCCAGGCCTGCGCATTGGCCTCCCCCAAACGCTCCGCCTGCCAGAAAGCGATCGACGTCAGCAGGACTTCCATCTGGATTTGGCGGTCGGCTTCGGCCAATCCTTCGACGTAATCCTGTGAGATTGTGTAGGCTGCCTCGGGGTCGGCCAGCGTGTCCTGCAAGCCGCGGTCGATGGCGGCTACCATGGCCCGCACCAGATCGGGGTTTTCGGCAATGGTCGTCTCGTTGGTTACCAGCCCGTTCGAGGCCAGCTCTACATGGTCCGAAACGCGCAGGACGTCGATGTCGAACCCCTGCGCGCGAAGCTGGATCGGCTCATTGTTGGCATAAACCACCACCGCCTCGACCTGGCCCGTTGCCAGCGCCTCGACCTGGTTGAACCCTATGGACTCGAGTTGAAGGTCGTCTTCGGTCAATCCGGCGACGCTGAGCAGTGCCCGCAAACCGATGTAGGAGGCGCCAAAGCGGCCGGGCAACCCGACCGCCAGGCCGGCCAGGTCCGCCGGTGACTCCAACCCAAGCTCGGTCGGTGCGGCCACGGCTACTGGGAAGTCCTGCCACCAAGCAAAGACGTAGACGACCGGCGCGCCTTGCTGGCGGGCCAACAGCACCTGCTCGCCCGAGGCCAACGTAAAGGGTAGTTCGCCCGAGCCAACCAGGGCGATGCCATCGGTTTCGGCCGAATAATCGAAAGTGATGTCGATTCCCGCCTCATCGAAGTAGCCGCGGGCGTCGGCCACATAGAACGGGGCGTACTGCACGTTGGGCACGAAGCCCATCGGCAGCCTGACCTGCGCCCGCGTTTGCTGGTCCGTCTGGCCACCGGCACAGCCGGCCACCAGCATGGCCAGCAGGCTGGCCACCAAAAACACCTTGCCGTTCGATCTCATTGCGACCTCCTTGCCAGCGGCACTTCCCGGCGGCGCCAGGCTAACGTTTGGCTCTCGGCCAGGCTGATAAGGCCGTACAACGCTAAAGCCAACGCCACCAGCGTAAAGATCCCGACGAAAACCTGGGGCGTGTCGTACAGCCCACGCCCGAGATTGATCAGAAAACCCAGTCCGCGGTCGGCTCCAACAAACTCGCCGACCACGGCACCGATGACCGACAGGGTCGCCCCGATCTTGAGACCACCAAAGAGAACCGGCAGCGCGCCCGGGACCTCGAGTTTGACGAAGATTTGCCGCCGGGAGGCGCGCAGCGAGCGCATCAGCTCATGCAGCTCTGCCGGCACCGAACGCAGCCCGACCACGGTGTTGACCAGGACCGGGAAGAACACAATCAGCCCGGCCACCACAACTTTGGAGAACCAGCCGGGACCAAACCAGATCACGAGCAAGGGGGCAATCGCAACCACCGGGATGGCTTGCGAGGCCACAATGTAGGGTGACAGCAACCGCTCGGCGGACGGCGACTTGGCTATGGCGTAGCCCGTGGCTGCCGCCAGCGCCGTCCCGGCCAACAAGCCGGCCAGCACTTCCGAGAGCGTTGCGGCCGTGTGACGCAGCAACGATCCATCGGCCAGCAAGGTGAGAAATCGGCCCCAGACCTGGCCCGGCGCCGGCAAGATGAAGGCCGGCAGGCCGCTCACACGAACGAGTAGCCACCACAACAGCATTCCGGCAATCAGCGTGACCACCAGAAGCACCGGTCGCGACAGGACGCCGAAACGCTGAGTTCGCTCCTGGCTTCCGCTCGCTATGCTTCCAGGCTGCATGAGCCAACGCCCCTTCCAAACAAATCGCCCCGAAGGCATCTTCGGGGCGCATGTATCCACCACCCGTCTGCAGGCGGCGCCAAGCAAAACCCCGAAGCGCTCTTCGCTTCGGGGGCATGCAACAGGCGCCAGACCACAGGCGTGGCCAGCTGGTGTGCCTTCTTCCATCCGGACTGTACCGTCGGCCCCGGAGTTGCACCGGGTCAGCGCCGAGGCGCTCGCGGGCTTTACCGCCGGTCGGGAATTGGGCCGTAGCCCTCACCCTGCCCCGAAGGCTTCCTTCTCAGTTGTCGTTTCCATTATAGCCGCGGCCCGGGCAGCTGTCAGACGTTGAGCTCGCGCATGTCCCCGGTGGTGATGAAGACCACCCTCTCGGCGATATTGGTGACGCGGTCGCCGATCCGTTCGAGGTTGTGCGCCACCCACAGCAGGTAGGTCGCCCGGGCGGCGCCCTCCGGTTGGTCGGCCATGATCTCGACCAGCTCATCAAAGATCGCCCGGTACAGATGGTCGATTTCGTCGTCGCGCGCCGCGATTTCTTTGGCCATCGAGGCGTCGCGGGCGGCATAGGCCTTGATCGCGTCTCGCAGCATCTGGCGGGCGATTTCAACCATGCGCGGGATGTCGATGAGCGGCTTGAGCAGTGGCTCTTCCCCCATGCGGATCACGGTTTTGGCGATCCCGGCTGCGTAGTCGCCCATGCGCTCAATGTCAACCACGATGTTCATGGCGGCGACCACCGCCCGCAGATCTGTGGCTGCCGGTTGCTGCGTTGCGATGAGCTTGAGACAATCCTCTTCGACCTTGAAGCGCAGATCGTTAATGGCCTCATCGTCGTTGATCACCTGGTGTGCCATGCCCTGGTCGCGCTCTTGCAGACAGATCAATGCCTGCCCAATGGCCCGGTCGACCAGTTCACTAAGACGCAGGATATCTTCCTTGATGGCGTTAAAGGCTTGATCGTAGGCGACTCGCGTCTTGCCGGCCATCCTTCTACTCTCCTCCCATCTCAGCCAAGACGCCCTGTGATGTAGTCCTCGGTGCGCTGCTGCTTCGGGCGGGTGAAGATCATATCGGTAGCACCAAACTCAACCAGTTCGCCGAGCCAGAACAGGCCCGTCTTGTCGGACACCCGGGCGGCCTGCTGCATGTTATGCGTCACGATCACGATGGTGAAGTTCTCCTTGAGCTGCTTCATGAGGTCTTCGATGCGCAGGGTGGCCACCGGATCGAGCGCCGAACATGGCTCATCCATCAGGATCACTTCGGGCTCGACGGCTATGACCCGGGCAATGCACAATCGCTGTTGCTCACCGAGCGATAGACTGAGGGCATCCTGATCCAGCAGGTGGGCCACTTCATCCCAGAGTCCAACGCGGCGCAAAGAGCGCTCAACCAGACGCTCCAAGTCGATTTCGTCATCCGTCAATCCCAGGATACGCGGGCCGTAGGCGACATTATTGAAGATCGATTGGGGGAAAGGATTAGGTTTCTGAAACACCATCCCAACGCGTTGGCGCAGCAGGGACAAAGCAACCTCGGAGCCGTAGATGTCCTCGCCTTCCAGGAGCACCTGCCCGGCGACACGGGTATCAGGAATGGTGTCATTCATACGGTTTAGGCAACGCAGGAAGGTTGATTTGCCGCAGCCAGACGGGCCGATCAGAGCAGTAATCCGGCGCGGTTCGATATCCATGCTGATTTTGAACAACGCCTGTTTGGCGCCATAGAAGAAGTCGAGGTCGCGGACGGCAATCTTGGCCGATCCACCATTGGTGGTCATGGCGGGTCGATTGTACATCACCGGCGCTTCCATCTTGTGGGCCTTTGCCCTGCCACCTATAATCGGCACATGTTCCCGCCGCAGCGGCCGGCCATCGCCACCCTCTTCGCCCTCGCGCTCCTACTGGTCGCGGCCTGTGGTTCCACGCCGTCGCAACAGGGGGGCCCGTCGATCAGCAGCGGCACGATCGAAAATAAGGGCTCCGACACGATGGTCAATCTGGCATTGGCCTGGGCGGAGGCCTACCAGTCGCTTCACCCGGAGCTTCGCATCTCGGTCACCGGGGGCGGATCGGGGACCGGGATCGCCTCCTTGATCAATGGCACCGTCGACCTGGCCAACGCCTCGCGGCAAATCAAGCCAGATGAGATTGGCCAGGCCGAGGCCAACGGTGTTGAACCGGTGGAGTTCGTTGTTGCCCGAGATGCCATTGCCATCGTCGTACATCCCGATAACCCCGTCGACCGCCTGAGCCTCGAGCAAATCTCGGCGATTTACCAGGGTGAAATCGATAATTGGGTAGAGGTCGGCGGCGAAGATCGTCCGATCGTCCGGCTTTCCCGGGAGACCAATTCAGGAACCCACGTCTACTTCCTCGAAGAAGTGTTGCGTCTTGGACGATCGGACAGCACCGTCCTGTTCTCACGCGACACGCTGCTGCTCCCCTCCTCCGAGGGCATCACTGCCGAGGTGCATCAGAACCCGAACGCGATCGGCTACGATGGGCTGGGCTATGTAACCGAGGCTGTAAAGGTGGTAGCGGTGGCGCTGCAAGGATCGGACGATTACGTCCTACCGTCCGCCGAAACCGTCAACAACCGTACCTACCCGATTGCCCGGGACCTGTACATGTACACACCCGGTCCGCCGCAAGGTGAGGTCGAGGACTACCTGACGTGGATTATGGGTCCGGCCGCCCAGCAAATCGTGGTCGACCTCGGTTTCGTACCCATCGAGTGAGATGAACAACCAGCGCCAGACCGGTATTGCCGAGTTCTTCATTACCCAATTCATCCGCAGCGCCGGCTACTCAGCGATTCTCTTTGTCGTTCTTATCTTTATCTTCCTCCTCCGAGAAGGTGGACCAACCCTGGCGGAGGTGCCCCCAGGGGAGCTGCTGGCGACCCGCTGGTATCCGATCGAGGACTACTTCGGCATTCTGCCGTTGATCGGAGGGTCGCTGCTCATCACGCTCGGTGCCACCGCCATCGCCGTTCCTTTCGGCCTGGCAACTGCAATCTATATTGCGGAAATCGCCCCGCGCTGGGCGCGCGAAGTGCTCAAGCCCTTCGTTGAGGTGCTCGGCGGACTGCCTTCTGTATTGCTCGGCTTCATCGGCATCCTGCTCGTCGCCCCGGCAGTTCGCATATTCCTCGGCCTGCCGACCGGGCTGACGGCATTGACCGGCTCGCTCCTGCTTGGCGCCATCGCCATCCCAACCATCGTCAGCGTAGCCGAGGATGCCCTCGACGCGGTGCCCAAGACCTACCGTGACGCCTCGCTGGCGATGGGAGCAACGGAGTGGCAGACTATCTGGCGGGTCACGCTGCCGGCGGCACGCGGCGGCGTGCTGACGGCGGTTATGTTAGGGGTCGGGCGGGCCATCGGCGAAACCATGACCGTGATGATGGTGACTGGCAACGCCCCCGTGCTGCCGCTTAGCCCGTTGGATCTGTTTCACCCGGCCCGCACCATGACGGCAACCATTGCCGCCGAGATGGGTGAAGTGGCAACGGGCTCTGTCCACTATCACACGCTGTTCTTCATTGGCATTACGCTGTTTCTGATTACATTGCTCGTGAACCTGACGGCAGCCGGTGTCGTGCTTCGTCAGCGGCGACGCGCCGATCGCATTCTCTCCTAAGGGCGACTCATGTCGATCTTGCCCAAGAACCGCCAACTTCACCAACGCCTGGGTTACGGCCTGCTCACCCTGGTGGCGGTTTTCACCGTCACACCCATCTTTCTCATCGTCGGCTACGTGGCCTGGCAAGGGCTGCCGGCGATCTCAGCCGAGTTCCTGACCGCCATGCCGTCTGATGGGATGCGGGACGGCGGCATCTGGCCGGCCATTGTGGGAACCTTCTGGCTCACGTTGGGGACGGGTGTCGTTGCCGTGCCCTTGGGTGTCGGCGCGGCTGTGTACCTGGCCGAGTACGCCGGCGACAACCGATGGACCCGCGCAATCCGGGTTGCCATCATTAACTTGGCCGGAATCCCCTCGGTCGTGTACGGTCTGTTTGGCTTGGGCCTGTTTGTGCTCTTCCTGAATTTCGGAACCAGCATCCTAGCCGGCTCCCTGACCCTGGCCATCATGACCCTGCCTGTGGTCATCAGCACCAGCGAACAGGCGTTGCGCTCAGTCCCGCAGGCCTTCCGGGTGGTCAGCGTCTCCCTTGGCGGAACGCAGTGGCAAACCATTCGCCGGGTCGTGCTGCCACAGGCGCTGCCCGGCATCCTGACCGGCGTCATCCTTGGTCTGGAGCGCGCCGCCGGCGAAACCGCACCGATTCTTTTCACCGCCGCCGCATTCTTCCTGCCGCGGCTGCCGGCCTCCCCGTTCGATCCGACGATGGCCCTGCCCTACCACTTGTACGTGATCTCAACCCAGGTGCCGGGCATGCCGGTGCGCATTCAGTACGGGACTGCCCTGGTCCTGCTCGTCTTCGTGCTGAGCATGAATACGGTGGCGACGTTGGTTCGCTCGCGCGCCAGGGCAAAGCGGCAGTGGTGAGCTCATCAGCCAGCCAGCTGGCAGTCACCTCCCGTGGAAAGCCGGAAGGCGACCTATGGCGGGTGAATGTGTCCGATCCGAAGATTCGGATTGAGGCGCTCAGCGTCCGTTATTCCGACGCCACTGAGTCGTTAACCGAACTTTGGCTGGACGTACCGCGCAACGCCGTCACCGTGGCATTTGGGCCGGCTGGCGGCGGCAAGTCAACGCTGCTGCGAACGATCAATCGGCTCAATGATCTGGCCGACGTGTCTGAGTTCAGCGGTAGTGTGCTTCTGGATGGCGAAGATGTACTCGATCCCAAGCTGGATACGATCGCCCTGCGTCGCCGGATCGGGATGGTCTTCGCCCGGCCGGTGGTGCTGCCCATGAGCATCCGCCAGAATTTGACCTACGGATTGGAGCTGGCCGGGGTTACTGACAAGGTGACACACCAGGAGGCGGTCGAGCGCAGCCTGAAGGATGCTGCCTTGTGGGATGAGGTCATTGACCGGCTCGATGACCCAGCCACTTCGCTCTCGGGTGGCCAGCAGCAGCGCCTGTGCCTGGCGCGCACGCTGGCGCTCAAGCCGGAGGTCATCCTGCTCGACGAGCCGACCTCGGGCTTGGATCCGATCTCAACAGGGCGGGTCGAGGGTTCGCTCGAGACCCTGAAGGAAGACTACACCATCCTGCTTGTCCCCCATTCTCCTCAACAAGCGGCACGTGTCGCCGACTACGCCGCATTCATGCTCGATGGTCGGGTCATTGAGTTCGCTCCAGGCAACGATTTGTTCGTCCAACCGCTGCACCAACAGACCGAGGACTACATTGAAGGCCGCTTCGGCTGATCCTACGGGTTGACGCCTGATGGGGTCCGGACTACACTCGAATCAACAGGCGCCCCCGTTGGCCCGCGGAACCTGCGGGCCAGCGGGTGTTTCTTTCTGGCGCCGGCCATGATGAGATGGGTGTTTGGCGCCGCCTGCTTTTTCCTATTGTCCGCCTGTGGCGCGCGGCTGCCGACGGCAACACCCCCCGCACCGCTGGCGGCTCTCTCGCCCACCCCATCCCTTGTGCCCAGTTCGTTCCCCAACTCGGCTCCCGCGCCGACGGCCAGCCCAACCCAGTGTCCCCGCCAGGGCGAGATTCGCCAAGATAGTGTCGACACCTCGGCCTACGGCCGGGACCTTCCCTTTCGCATTTACTTACCGCCTTGTTACGAGCAGGGCACGGGCGGCTGGCCCGCGCTGTACCTGCTCCACGGACTGGGGGGCGACGACCAGACGTGGCTAGCTCTGGGATTGGCCGACACCGCCGACCGGCTAATCAAGGATGGCTCGGTTCCCGGCTTCTTGATCGTCTTGCCCTGGCAGCGGACCGGCCTCGAGCTCGAGCCCGCCCTGCTGGAAGGACTAGTACCGTACGTCGAAGAGAACTACGGAGCCCTGCCCGGCCCCACCTGGCGGGCCGTCGGCGGCCTGTCGCGCGGCGGCGGCTGGGCATTCCGGCTGGCCCTGCGTTATCCCAACGTCTTCAGCGCCGTCGGACTTCACAGCCCCGCCATCCGCGGTGGCGATTTGGCCGCGCTGCCAAATTGGCTGGCGCAGCCCAGATGGTCAGGCACGCCCAAGATTTGGATTGATATTGGGGATCGCGATTCGCTGCTGCCCGCTGTCGACGAATTGACACAGGCTTTGGAGACCCGCAATGTCGCCCATGAGCTTTCGATCAGTCCGGGCCGCCACGAAGGGGCCTACTGGGCGCATCAGCTTGAAACCTACTTGCGCTGGTATGGGCAGCACTGGTGAGCGCTAGCTTGCCAGTGCCGCCCGCATCACCGCCAGGCTGATCGGGCCCTCCCGCAAGACCCGCAGCTCCGTATCTTCCATTGCGGCGACGGTCGACGGTCTGCCCCCGGGCGTCAACCCGCCATCAACAATCAGTTCAATCAACCCGTCCAATTGGTCCTTGACCGCTCCCGCCGTAAGACAATCGGGGCGACCAGACCGGTTGGCCGAGGTCACGGCCAGCGGACCCGTGGCCCGCAGCAAGGCGAGTGCCACCGGGTGATCGGGCACGCGCACACCAATGGTTGGCAAACTGCTCAGCTCTGCCGGAAGATCGTCGGCCTTGGGCACGATGAGCGTCAGGGGCCCTGGCCAGAACGCCTCGGCCAGCCGTAGCACTGGTTGGGCAACCTGTGAGGCAACGCGGTCGAGCTGCGACCGGTCCGCCAGCAAGACAGGCACGGCTTTCTCCTCTGGCCGGCCCTTGGCTTCGAACAGCCGGTTGATCGCCCTCGGCTGATCAATGGCCGCTGCCAGGCCATAGACCGTGTCGGTCGGAAAGGCCACCAAGGCGGCTTCACGCAACAGGGCAACCGCATGATCGATGGCTTGGGGTTCATCGGCCGAGATGAGCCGCGTATTCACCGGTTGCCCACTCTCCGCACCCACAAGATTCGATCATCGCCTGCCATGTCCTTCTCGATCGCG
>Ga0302046_10003551_pt1 | contig 14083 bp, 14 predicted proteins | sample RVTome_11_FD_200261 | JGI IMG/M metagenome (GOLD analysis project Ga0302046, IMG submission 200261) | Soil microbial communities from uranium-contaminated site in the Upper Colorado River Basin, Wyoming, United States - RVT147D111 (version 2) ...
GCTCGTATTCAACAAGATCAGGCACGTGCCCGGATACTACAGGGCCGCCAAGAGCAACATCACCGATCCGACCCGTGAGCACACGGAACTTGCCATCAAGCAGAATCGCGATGGGATTGCAGTCTTCGACAAATCGCTTCGCGATTCCGTCCTACAATCGGGTCTCGATGAACCGGTGAAAACCGCATTCAACCAGCGCATTGACTCGGCCATTGCAGCCATACAAGGCTTTGCCGACTGGTTGGAGGTAGAGGAGCTGCCTGCACTTGGAGATGAAGTAAGGAGTTTCCGGATCGGGCCGGAGCTTTACGAAAAGAAGTTCCGGTATGATCTGATGGCATCATCCACCGCAGATGAGATTTATGAACGCGCACTCGAAGAGAAGGAGGACATACACACGGAGATGTTGCGTATTACCCAGGCACTGTGGCCGGATTACTTCGGGGTGAGACGGAGCGCGATCGGACTTCAGGATGTCAAACGATTGATCGGAGAGATATCGAAGCAGCATGTTCAGCGCGACTCCTTTCTCATCGCGGTTGAAAGGCAACTCAAGGATCTCGAGGAGTTCGTGATCGAAAAAGACCTCATCACCCTTGATCCCGACAAGCCGTTGGTGGTTCGCCCCACACCGCCCTATCAGCGTGGAGTTGCAGGTGCGGGTATTGATGCTCCCGGTCCTTACGAAGCCGAACGCAATACCTACTACAATGTCACACCGCTTGACGACTACACTCAGGAGCAAGCCGAAAGTTGGCTCAGGGAATACAACTACTACACGTTGCAAATCCTCAACATCCACGAAGCCATTCCAGGTCACTACACCCAACTGGTTTATTCAAACAAGAGCCGCAGTCTGATCAAGAGTCTGTTTGGCAACAGCACGATGGTAGAAGGCTGGGCCTGTTATACCGAGAAGATGATGTTAGAGGAAGGATATGGCAAGGACGTCCCGGAAATGTGGCTGATGTACTACAAGTGGCGGCTGCGCGTCCTGTGCAACACGCTCATTGACATCGGCATTCACACGAAGAACATGAGTGAGGAGGAAGTACTCGACCTGCTGAGCAACGAAGCGTTCCAGGAAGAGGCGGAAGCTCGAGGCAAATGGAAGCGGGCACAATACACTTCTGTTCAATTGTGCAGCTATTACATCGGGCTTACTGAAATCTATGATTTGCGGGAAGAGATGAAGGGCATCCTTGGAACGGATTTCAACCTGAAGCAATGGCATGAAGACTTCCTCAGCTATGGCAGCGCCCCAGTGAAATTCATCAGGGAATTGATGCTCGCCAGAACGAGGAAGCCTGCCTGACCGGACACTTATTCCACCCGGCAATTGCCGAACTTTGCAGGCGTAAATGAGTGATTTCATTCGCCACGAATGTGGCATCGCCCTCATCCGGCTGTTACGGCCCCTCGAGTATTACAAGGAGAAGTACGGCACAGCGCTATACGGCCTGAACAAGCTCTACCTCCTGATGGAAAAGCAGCACAACCGCGGGCAGGATGGAGCAGGAGTCGGCATAGTCAAACTCGATACGGAACCCGGCAAGAAGTTCATTCACCGCGAACGCAGCGTGGCCGATCAACCTATCAGAGACATCTTCGATTCTTTCTATAGACAACTCAACGAGTTACTCGAAAAGACGCCCGATGGCCTTGACCGCCCGTCATGGTTGAAGGACAACCTCCCCTTCGCAGGCGAGCTGCTAATGGGACATCTGCGTTACGGAACACACAGCGAGTACTCCATAGACTTCGTTCATCCTTTCGTGCGCCTGAACAACTGGCGGACGCGTAACCTCATGTTGGCGGGAAACTTCAACATGACCAACGCGGACGAATTGTTCAGCCAACTCGTGGAACTCGGGCAGCATCCGAAGGAAAGGTCGGACACTGTAACGGTGTTGGAGAAGATCGGCCACTTCCTCGATGTCGAAGTGCAGCGATTGTTCGAAGAGCACAAGGAGAATCACACGAATCAAGAAGCGACCGACATCATTTCCGAGAAACTCGATGTGCAGCGCGTCCTAACCCGCTCCGTGAAGGACTTTGACGGGGGCTATGCAATGGTGGGATTGATCGGTCATGGAGATGCTTTCGTGCTGCGCGACCCGAACGGTATTCGTCCGGCATGGTGGTATGCCGATGATGAGATTGTCGTGAGCGCATCGGAACGGCCGGCGATACAAACCGCATTCAACCTGAAAGCCGAAGCTGTTCGTGAAGTACCACCCGGACACGCACTCATCATCAAGAAGAACGGGGATGTATTCGAAGCGGCTTGCTCTGAGCCTCGCGAAAGAACATCGTGCAGTTTCGAGCGGATCTACTTCTCCCGCGGGACGGACATGGACATTTACCACGAAAGGAAGCAACTCGGATACCTGCTCGCTCCGGCTGTTCTGAAGGCCGTTGACTACGACCTGGAGAACACTGTTTTCTCATTCATTCCCAACACGGCCGAGGTAGCGTTCTACGGGCTGCTCAAAGGCATCGAGGAGTGGTTGGCGGAGTACAAGAAGCAGGTGATTACAGATAAGAACCCCCGCGGTGATGACCTCATACGCCTGTTGAATATGAGGCCACGTGTTGAGAAGATTGCCGTTAAAGACGTGAAGCTGCGGACGTTCATCACGCAAGACATCAACCGTGACGAATTGGTATCACATGTTTATGACATAACCTATGGATCTGTTCGCGCGGGTGTTGACACCTTAGTGGTAACGGACGACTCCATCGTTCGTGGAACAACCCTTAGCCGCAGTATCATCTCGATTCTCGATCGCCTTGAGCCGAAGAAAATCATCATCGTGTCGTCTGCCCCGCAGATACGATATCCGGATTGCTACGGCATTGACATGTCGAAGCTGGGAGAGTTCGTTGCATTCAGGGCAGCCATTGATCTGGCGCGTGAATCCGAGCGTGCAGACCTCATCGAACAAATCTACGGCCTGTGCCTTGAGCAGCATGGAGAGGTGGAGAATCATGTCAAGAAACTCTATGAAGCGTTCTCGGATGACCAGGTTGCAGACCGAATCGCAAGGATAGTCCATCCTAAAGGCTTGAAGGCTGACTTGCAGGTCGTCTATCAAACCATTGAGAATCTTCACAAGGCATGCCCCGGTCACAAGGGCGACTGGTACTTTTCCGGCAACTATCCCACCCCTGGGGGCAATCGCGTAGTGAACCGCGCTTTTGTCAATTACATGGAAGGGAAGAAGGTTCGGGCATATTAAGGCGTTGAGGGCTGGTGATGACCTCAACCAGCTGTATTTGAGTCTTCTTCCAGCCATTCAATAACGTTCAGAAATGAGAAAATAGGCGATTCTGCTAGTCTGCGTGTTGGTTTTTGGCCTGGCTAATGCAAAGCTGATTATCCGGTGTTCCTGCACAGGTACCGGTGGCTCCACCTTGTTCAAGGACTACCTGGACCGAACAAAGAAGGGCGCAGAAAGCGCATTCAATGCCTTTGAGAAGCAGAAGCAGGCAACCGATCCCAGCATCACCTGTACCCTTGAGAAGAAATAATTCTGGCAGGTGGCGGAGCATATTTGGCGGTTGTCATTTCAACAATTACATTTGGCCAATCTTTAACTAAAAACTCTTTCCGTTATGAAGAAGATTGCTCTCATTGCCGCAGTGGCAGCCGTTGTTGGCCTTACATCATGTAAGGGCGATTACACCTGCACCTGCACCGACAGTTCAGGTACTCAAGCTATTCCGTACAAGAGTGTGAGCAAGAAGGATGCAACTGATGCATGCGATGCCACAGACGCACTTTGGAAGGTTATTGAAGCAAGCGCCAGTTGCAAGCTCACAAAGGACTGATTAAGGACTAGCTGGAATAGGGGCACGTCATAGTGTCCCTGTTCTTTTTGCCAGATGTACCAAAGAGTGAGAAAAGGCACTCAGAAGTTAGCGTGCCTTCTTTGAATTGGTCTTTGGTAGAACTTCTAAAACTCCTAAGTATGAAGAATCTCGCTGCTATTGCTATCGCGATAACATTAATCGGTTTGGCTTCTTGCAAAGGTGACTGGCGATGCACATGTTCAGGCACTTTCCTAGGTATCCCTTACAGTGAGGACACTGTGTTCACTGGTGTTGCGAAGAAGGATGCAGGGGATGAATGCGATGTGCTCGAAGCACAGTTGTCGCTATTCTCCCAGGATGCCTCGTGCAAGCTATCGAAGGACTAAACCTCAGGTGTCGCTGTGTTACAGGTGTTGCTGTGTTACCAAAGCGGTAACCACCCTTGCGAGCAACTGCACTCCAAAACCAATCAACACCACACCCATCACGCGGTTGATCCACAACATCACGTTGTAGGTGAGCAACCCCCTGATGCGCGAGGCGAGAAATGCCTTCCAGACATCCGTCAGAAAGACCACACTGATGGTGGTTCCATAAAGAACCAACTTCTCGTTTCCGGTGTGCTCGAAGTTGACCGAGATCAAGCCGATCACGGAAATCCAAAAGAGGAGCACTCCCGGATGAGCCACGTTGAGAAGGAATCCTTTTGTGGCTAACCGAATACCTGCCTTAACGCTGAGCGCCTCCTTGAACTTGGGTTTTCGGCCACGGGGTATAGCGAGTTCTTCGTCCAGAATATCATGCGTCTTTTTATCCAGTTGATCTTTCGGTCGAAGTTGTGGCTTCTTCATTAATGTGCGTATCCCGATCAGGATCAGGACGATGCCACCGAATAGTGCGAGCCAAAACTCCAATCGAAACCCAGAAGGGATGTACGCGATGAAGAGATTTGTAAACGCGATGTACATCGAGTCGCTGAGTACAATACCCAGCGCGAGGAACAACCCTGCCTGGAACCCACGGTTAATGCTCGTTTGAAGCAGCGCAAAAAACACCGGCCCAATGAGAATAGCCAACGTGAGTCCGAGAACAGCACCGGTCTGAAATGCCTGCATCAGGCGTGATCAGTTTTGGGCGGCAAGTTCGTGTTGAATGAATCGCTCCCACTCTGTGAACTGGTCACGTTTCATCACACGTGGGAATTTATGCTGGTTACCTTCCTTACCCATCCGTTTCATCCATTTGAAAAACAGGTCGTTGGGAACCACTTCAACGATGATGTCCTTGAGCACATTGGCTCGCTCAGTGGCATAATCATCATTCAGTTCGATGAGCTTGCGGTCCAACACACGACTTAGCGTGGCTGAGTTTACAGTCTCCTTTGCCCCGATGTACCACTTGTGCGCAAACAGGTTTTCGTGAGGAATCCCCTGCACGGTGAACTCCTGCAACTCCGTATTGAGCTCTTCGGACGCCATGCGTATGGCTTGAGTCATGTTGTCAACGGAAAGGTGCTCGCCGCAGATACTCAGGAAGTGCTTGGTCCGTCCGGTGATGACGATTTCGGACTCGGAGACGTCCGTGAATCGAACCGTGTCACCGATGAGGTAGCGCCATGCACCCGCGCAAGTGCTCAGAAGCATCGCGTAGTCTTTTCCCTTGTCAACGTCTTCAATGCTAATTATCTCTGCACCAGACTTTAGCATACCATCCGAGTCGAAGTTAGAAGAGTTGAACTCGCTGAACTCATAGAAGATGCCGTTGTTCAGAACGAGCCGCATCCCTTCGGCATCGGGCCGGGCACGGAATGCGAAGAAGCCTTCCGATGCCATGTATGTTTCAACATAGGTGATCGGTCGCGAGAAGAACTTATCGAAAGTCTTTCGGTACGGCTCGAATGAAATGCCACCGTGAACATAGGCCGTTAGGTTTGGCCAGAGATCGTGTAATGTTTTGACCTTATTCCGTTCCAACACACGCTCGATCATGATCTGTACCCAGGCAGGAATGCCGCAGATGATGCCGATGTCCCACTCTCTCGCTTGCCGGGCTATCTTTTCAAGTTTCACATTCCAATCGGTAGTCGAGAGTACATCTCTTTCCGGCTTGAATACCCGATTCATCCAGAAGGGAATTGCACGTTGCGCACTGATGCCGCTCATGTCACCTTCATAATGCGTTCCCATGTCGTGCAACGTTGTGCTGCTGCCCAGTATGAGAATCCCTTTCTGAAAAACTTCCGGAGGGAAGTTGTAGTTGGCCATGGAATAAACCTGCTTGAAGGATGCCTTAGTGATCGTCTTCAGCATGTCCTTGGTTACCGGAATGTACTTACTCGATGCCTCGGACGTCCCCGAACTGAGTGCGAAATACTTCACCTTGCCCGGCCACGTGACATCCCTTTCTCCACGCTTCGCGCGGTGCCACCAGTCGTTGAACATCGCGTTGTAATCGTGGGTTGGCACCCTGGTCTGAAAGTGAGCCAACGGATTCTCCGACCGGAGGATCTCGGGAAATTCATGGGCCAAGCCGAAGTAGGTGTCTTTAGCATTGCGCAGCAACCGCTTGAGCACTTTTTGCTGATAACGGATCGGCTCTCCGCGTTTGAAGCGGATCTTCTTGTTCAGCGCAATGGCTCGCTTGAGGACGCTACCGACTAAAGGCATCTCATGGTTCCTGTTCGCATCGAAGTTAGGAAAATGCCCATCCTACCTTTGTTCCGATGGACATAACCACCATCATTTTCGATCTGGGAGGCGTGATCATTGACGTGGATGAACAACGTGCCTTCGATGCATTTCGCGGACTCGGACTGTACAACATCGAGGAGGTTTATACCCATCTGACCGAGACGGGCGTGCTTGAACAGGTTGAGACCGGTGCGATCAATGCCGATGAACTCTTCAACCATTTGAACCGTTTGGCTCTCGAGCCGATAACTCCATCCGACCTCACTGCCGCATGGAACTCGATGCTCCTCGGTATCCCCGATGAGAATATCATCCTGCTGCGTGAACTCTCAACCGAATACCGGCTGCTCGCCTTGAGCAACACCAACGCAGTTCACATCGCGCGCATCGAGCAGCAACTTGGTCATCAGCATTCGGTGTCCCTAAGCGACCTGTTCTCAAAGGTGTACTACTCATTTCAAATGGGCCTTCGCAAACCCGATGCGGAGATATTCAAGAGGGTCTTGGCGGAGGAAGGCCTAAGCCCTTCGGAGATACTGTTCATTGACGACTTACCTGAAAACACCGAAGCGGCAGATCGCCTTGGATTCAGGACTGAACTCATACACGAACGAAACCCGCTGTTAAGCCTTTTTAAGTGAAACGAGCCAACCGGAATGAGAACCTTTGAAGTATTCCATTCGTCCCAATAACGGACCATCCGCAAACCGCAATGATGCGCAGCCTGGCTAACCAACTCGCCTCCGAGGAACTAACCGACGAGGACCTTATCTCGCAAATCATTCGGGGAGACAAGAATCAGTTTCGTGTTCTCATTTCCCGTCACAAGGAGAAGGTGCGCAACCTCGTTTACCTCACCATCGGAAATGCCGACAATGTGGATGACCTTGCTCAAGAAGTGTTCATCAAAGTGTATCGCAAGCTCGACCGGTTTCGCGGACAATCGAAGTTTACAACATGGCTTTATCGGATTACGGTGAATCATTGCAAGGACGAACTGCGCAAGCTCAAGGTCAGAAGGATATTCGATGTGTTCGACCGGAAGCAACATGAAGACATCCATGCGATTGACGGACAAGACAACTTCGACACAAGAGAGCGCGTGCGATTGGCATTATCGAAGCTGCCCGAGAAGTTGCGTTTACCTATCGTCCTAAAGGACATCGAAGGCTTTGGATACCAGGAGATAGCCGGCATGCTGGGGTGTGAACTCGGCACGGTGAAGTCGCGCATCTTCCGAGGTCGCGAAAGCCTGAGACAAATGTTGAAGCCAATAGTTTCATGAACGACAAGACTCTAAATGACACCCTCACTGAGTTGCGGTTTGAGCAGCCCGCACCCTTCTTCGAGGATGTCGTGATGGCCAGGTTGGAAAGGCACCGGAGGAATGGCATCAAGCCACTCGCGGTTGCAGCCATCGCCATTTGCGGAGTCTTTATCGGTCTGTCATTCGTTATGCCCGACTTCTCTCCGTTGAGGGTCAATGCCGTGGCAGAACCTCAGTTCACCGAAGCAGATGTCTTCAACTTTGCGCTGACCGGTAAACTACCGCTTGACCAGAGCAAGAGCCGGTTCATCGAGCTAACGCCAGACGGTAGTGTCATCGCCTTGTCGCCAGACAGCCAGCGTGCCAGGTATCACTTGGTGGGAACTTTCTACCGACTCGCTAACGCTGACCGCCTTTCCATCAACCGGTTCGACTCATTGCTCAGGTCTATGGCCCTGCAACTGAGCAGTGACGAACTGAATTCGCCCATTATCCACATCGGTTTGCGATCTCTACTACTCGGCATGAATAACGAACTGGCCGCGGAGATGACAAAACTTACCTCGGGTATTTTCCACTTTGGCCAGATGTCGGATTCGCTTACTGACCTGTTTCGAAGCAAACTGCTGGAGCGTGTGCGCCAAGTGGAAGACAGTCTTATCGCATCTATATCGGACTCCCTTGAATCGCGGCCATTGTCAACGAGCCGAACCACTACCGGCGGCCTGACAGAACCCCCTCATGCCCACACATCTCACCCGCTTCATCATCTTGGGGATTCATTGCCAACTGAAGTGCCGAACCAGCAAGTAAGCAGCCTGGGCAGGCAGCAGGTCACTCGATTTTCGATATCCTGATCATGTTCGTTCGCCCCTGACGGTGGAGCGGAGTGCTCGCGGTGTTGATCACGATGTCGCCTTCATTTGCCAGCCCTTTCTGCTTAAGGAACTGGTTCACATCGAGAATGGTGTCATCGGTGCTCACCATCTTGTCGTAGAAGAAACACTGAACACCCCACACAAGACTGAGTGTGGTCGGAATCCTTGGATTGTCGGAGAAGATGTAGATGCGGGCCTTCGGGCGATAGCTCGAACACATGAAGGCCGTGTAGCCGGATCGCGTCATGCCGACAATGGCGCGGGCGTTCACATCACCAGCAAGCTTAGCCGCATTGTAGCAAATGGCATCGGAAAGGAAGCTTGGTGAGTCTTCGTCAGGCAACAGGTTCTTGTAGAAAATGGAGTGTTCCTTCTCGAGGCTGGCGAGCACCCTGCGCATCGTGGTGACCACGAGCACCGGGTATTTACCCACGGCCGTTTCGCCGCTGAGCATGACGGCATCGGCACCATCGAGCACTGCGTTGGCGACATCCGTCACCTCTGCGCGCGAGGGACGCGGGTTGTCAATCATACTTTCCATCATTTGCGTGGCGATGATCACGGGGCGTGCTGCGCGAATGCACTTGTGCACGATGTTCTTCTGAACCATAGGAACCGTTTCCAACGGAAGCTCAACGCCAAGATCACCACGGGCTATCATAATGCCGTCCGCCTCACGGATGATCTCATCAATCTTTCTGACCGCCTGCGGCTTCTCGATCTTCGCGATCACTTTCAGCATTCTTCCGCTTTCGGCAATCGCATCTTTCAGCGCCCGGATGTCAAGCGATGTGCGCACAAAGGAGAGCGCTACCCAATCAAAATCATTCTGAAGTATGAAGTCGAGGTCGCGCTTGTCCTTGTCGGTCAGCGACTCCATGTGCACCTCTGTGTCCGGTAGATTAACACCCTTGTTGGCTTTCACCTCGCCACCATGAACGACCTCCACCTCCACCGAATCTGCACCGTCAGTGGAACACACCTTCAGTTCCACCTTGCCATCGTCAATAAGGACCTTATGACCCGGGCTGACATCGCGGGCAAAGCCGTCATAGCTGATCGGCAACCGGGCGGCAGTGCCTCCGGTTTGACGCGTGGTGATCTCCAGCCTTTGGCCACTGGCCAGCGTAACCGACCCGTTGGCCATGCTCCCGAGTCGGATCTTCGGCCCCTGCAGGTCGGCCAGCAAAGCGGTGTTGTAACCGTGCGATTCATTGAGCCTCCTGGTCGCAGCGATGACGAATGATTTCTCTTCATGAGTGCCGTGAGAGAAGTTCAGCCTGAAAACATTGACTCCAGCTTCCATGAGTTGGAGCAGCACCTCCTCCGACACCGAGGCCGGCCCTAGTGTCGCCACTATCTTGGTGCGGTTAGAACTCCTCATCGTCAAGGATCAGGTTGTGAGCCGATCTCAGGCTCTTAGGGTCAATGGCGAATACCGCTTCGATGCCTTGCATGCCACGAATGATCTCCTGCATGAGATTCACTTCCTCATCCGGCCAATAACCCTTGAACATGACGAGGTAGTCCATCCCGCGAAGCTCGGCCACCAAGTGGTCTGAACGGCTGCTGTTGGAAAGGACGTGGATGATGGTCTTCCGTATATCGTCACGGTGGCTGAACCGGCTGAAGACACGCTTGCGGTTCGTTATGGGTTCGGTCACTTCGTGCTCCGGTTGGCGTGTGAGGTTGACGTCCACCGCATGATTCAACAGCCAGCAAAAGCGATAGTCCTTCAGAGAACACACGACAGCCAACACCTTGAAATCGAGAGAAACATCAGCATGGATGACCTGGCGTGCCACGAATTGGACAAATTTAGCCAATTGGAGGCTGGACAGTCAGTGTACTCATCCGCCATGGCCTACGATACCATTCTGGATTGATTCAGTTCCTCTCCCAGCGCCTCCTTGCCTAATCTCATTGGCCTAAATCGGCAATTTGTAGCGGATGTTAATGGGAAGTTCGTTGCAAATCTTTTTTACACATTTGCCGTTCAGTAACCTACAATCATGTTTAGTTTCTTCAAGAGAAGGCCTTCAATGAAAGAAATGAGCCTCAATATCGTCTTCGATGAGGACCGTAAAACGGGTAGGTTTTGCGCCTATTTCGCGGAATTTCCAGACATCATTGCTGAGGGTGAGACCAAGTCAAAGTCCGAGGATAATCTTTGGGACTTGTTCCTCAGTGTTGCCGCTCAGCAACGGGCGAAGTCGTTACTAAACTCTGCGGGAGCCACAACCAAGCAGTTTTTGGTAACCTCAGTATGACCAACAAAGAGGTTTGGATTTGGCTCACCAGGGACCGAGGTTGCGCGGTCAAGGTTATTGAGCCGATTAACGCCAGTTACGACAATCCCAAATTCGAAATACGCAATCCGGACACGGGAATGAGCGTCAAGATAGCTTTCGGGCTGATGAGAAAGAGGCCAATCCAGTAATGGTTAAGAAGCACATTTGCGACAAGATAGGGTTGCCTTACCCGCCTGATTTAAGCTGATCCTCGCCTTCTGTGCCTCTTGTCATTAAGCGGATATGGCTTGACTGGCTGATGTTTGCTTGAGTATTTCCAATTGGCTTACTTTGCAGCCCGTTCCGCATCTGCGGGGCTTCATCTTGAACCAAAAACTCCTTACCCATGTCCGACATAGCAGCCAGAGTTAAGAAGATCATCATTGACAAACTGGGGGTTGATGAGATCGAAGTAACGCCCGAGGCCAGCTTTACCAACGACCTCGGTGCCGATTCACTCGATACGGTGGAGCTGATCATGGAATTTGAAAAGGAATTCAACATTTCGATACCTGACGAACAAGCCGAAGGCATCGCCACAGTCGGTGATGCCATCTCCTACCTCGATGAGCACGTGAAAAACGCAGCCAAGAGCTGATTGGCGATCCAACGGACTTCCGTGGATGGAACTGAAAAGAGTTGTCGTTACCGGGTTAGGCGCCATCACGCCTCTTGGTAATTCCGTCAAAGACTTCTGGGAAGCACTCGTAGCCGGCAAGAGCGGAGCCGGCCCTATCACCCATTTCGATGCCTCAAAATTCAAGACGCGGTTCGCATGTGAGGTCAAAGACTTCAATCCGGAAGACTACATGGACCGCAAGGAAGCCCGGCGCGTTGACCTGTTCACGCAATACGCTCTGGCTGCCGCGGCCCAAGCGGTGAAGGACGCCAACATTGAGGATGGTGTCAACCACGATCGGGTAGGTGTCATCTGGGCGTCAGGAATAGGCGGGCTCAAGACATTCGAGGACGAGATCACCTCGTTTGCCAAAGGTGATGGGACACCGCGCTTCAATCCTTTCTTCATTCCCAAGATGATCGCTGACATTGCCGCCGGGCAGATCTCGATCCGGTTCGGGTTTCGGGGGCCGAACTTCGCTACGGTGTCCGCGTGCGCCTCGTCCACGCATGCCATTATTGACGCGTTCACATACATCCGTCTCGGAAAGGCAGACGCCATTGTCGCGGGCGGATCGGAAGCAGCTATCACAGCAGGCGGTATCGGTGGGTTCAATGCCATGAAGGCGCTATCGGAGCGGAACGATTCACCTGAAACGGCATCTCGACCGTTCGATCTTGATCGCGATGGGTTTGTTCTCGGTGAAGGCGGTTGTGGACTGGTGCTCGAAGAACTGCAACATGCCTTGTCGCGTGGTGCCACCATATATGCCGAGGTAGCCGGTGGTGGACTTACTGCAGATGCTTACCACATCACCGCACCACATCCGGAAGGTCTCGGTGCCCTCAACGTCATGCGGCAGACCCTCGATGACGCGGGCATGAAGCCCGATGACTTGGACTATGTGAACGTACACGGCACATCAACCCCGTTGGGTGACATTGCCGAAACACAAGCTATTCAGAAAGTCTATGGCAATCATGCTTATCGGCTCAATATCAGCAGCACCAAGTCCATGACCGGACACTTACTCGGTGCAGCGGGTGCCATCGAGGCAATAGCATCCATACTTGCGGTGAAGCACGATACTGTTCCACCGACTATCAATCACTTCACCGATGACCCCGCCTTCGATCCCAAGCTGAACTTTACTTTTCTCAAGGCACAAAAGCGTACGGTGAGAGCTGCATTGAGCAACACTTTCGGATTCGGAGGACATAACGCATCCATTATTGTGAAGAAGTACCCGGAATGAATGCACCGGGAAATGCCGGAACTGCTTGAGCCTTTTCTCATCCATCCACAAGCTCCACGTATCCCCACAACGACACTTCGCACGCCAGATCAAACGCATCACCGGTATCACGCCAACCAACCTCGCGCTCTACCGCATCGCCCTCACCCACAGTTCCACAACCGGCGGTGTAGGCGACAACAACGAACGCCTTGAGTTTCTCGGTGACGCGGTGATGGAAGTGCTCGCCTCCGAGTACCTGTATGCGCGCTTCCCCTTCAAGGGTGAAGGTGACCTCACCGACCTGCGCTCGCGCATGGTGAGTCGCGAGATGCTGAATGAGGTCGGTACACGGCTTGGGTTGCAGCAATTGCTTCAAACAAACCTGCCCGATCGGGTGTTGCTGTCGAGTTCAACCATCGGCAACGCACTCGAAGCGTTGATCGGAGCCATTTACGTAGACAAGGGCTTGAAGAGCGCGCGCAGGTTTGTGCGCAAGAAACTCATTGACATTCACTTCGACGTGGAGGAGATAGCGGGGAAGGTCATCAACTTCAAGAGCCTCATCATTCAGCACGCACAGAAGAACGGGCAACGCGTGCGCTTCCGGCTGATGGAAGAGCAGCAAGCAGGCAACAACAAAGTTTTCCTGATGGCGGTCTTCCTCGATGAGGTGAAACTCGGTGAAGGCAAGGCACTCAACAAGAAGCGGGCAGAGCAGGAAGCATCGCGGATTGCTTGTGAGAGTTTGGGGTTGTTGCCGGGGAAGGTGGGATAAAAATCATTCAAACGCCGCTCATCTGCTAATTTCGCACACCAAGAAAAACGACTTATGGCACTTGTAGAAGAGAAGATACAGACGATCCGCGAAGAGCGAAAGAAGGAGGTGTATGAGAAGATCAAGCACAAGCCGGTTGAAGATATGCAGCTCAACAAGCAAGACGAGCTCGACTTTGTTTACACCACCTTCGACAAGATATTCCGCTTGAGCCTGGGCGAGATGCCCATCTTCAGTGGAGCATTCTATCATGGCGACTTCTCGCTCACCCTCGAACAAGCCCAACTCAACAAGTGCAAGTTCATCTGCGAACAATTGGGCATCAAAGAAGGTACTCGTGTTCTTGACCTTGGTTGCGGTTGGGGTGGATGGCTCAACTATCTGAGGAGTGTGGGTGCGAAGGGCGTTGGCCTGAACCTCAGCAGTGGGCAGGTGGCATCATGCCGGAAGAACGGGCTGGAGGTTTACCTGAAGGACATTCGCTATGTCACTCCCGATGACCACGGCACC
>Ga0302046_10003552_pt1 | contig 14081 bp, 12 predicted proteins | sample RVTome_11_FD_200261 | JGI IMG/M metagenome (GOLD analysis project Ga0302046, IMG submission 200261) | Soil microbial communities from uranium-contaminated site in the Upper Colorado River Basin, Wyoming, United States - RVT147D111 (version 2) ...
TCTGCTCCTCGACCATGCCGGCGACCTCGGCGAGCAGCTGCTTGGCGTCGTAGACGATGCCGTCCTTGATCGTCCAGCGGACGCCGCCGACCCGCTCGACCCGGTCGGTCTCGTCGTTGAGCTTCACGGCGCCGGTGCCGTACAGCACCTTGAGGTTCTCCAGCGGGTTGGCGTCGACGATCACCATGTCGGCGAGCAGGCCGCTGCGCACGACGCCGAACTCGATCGGGGTGCCCTTGGGCTCATTCAGGGTGAGTGCACCGTTCATGGTCGCCGCCATGATCACTTCGAGCGGGTGGAAGCCGGCCTCCTGCAGCATCTCCAGCTCGTTGACATAGCCGAACCCGTAGGTCTGGTAGATGAAGCCGGAGTCCGAGCCGGTGGTCACCCGGCCGCCGATCTTCTTGTAGTCGTTGAGCATCTGCATCCAGCGGATGTAGAAGTTGCGCCACGCCACCTCGTCCCAGGTGGTCCAGTAGAACCAGTACGAGCCGTGGCTGGCCCGGCTTGGCGTGTAGAAGTCCCAGAGGCTGGGCAGCGTGTAGGCGTCGTGCCACTCGGCCTCGCGCATGCGCATGACGTCGCGGCTGGCCGAGTAGATGGTCATCGTCGGGTCGAACGTGGTGCCGAGCGCCTTGTGCTCCTCCAGGTACGCCCACCACTCCTCGCTGCCGGGCTCGTGGATCTTGTCCCACAGGCGGGCGACCTGGCCGAAGCGGTGCTGCTCGTCGCTGGCGTTCATGTCCACCGGCCACGGCTGGACCACGTAATCCTTGAGGAGCGACTCGAAGTGGCCGTAGAAATGCGTGACGGTGCCGAGGCCGAGGCGGGCGGCGTCGATGGCGTTCATCTGGGCGACGCCGCCTTGCGCCAGGTGGGCGGTGGAGCCCAACCCGACCTTCCTGCCCTCGTCCAGCAGCGCCTCCATGATGTCGGGCCGCATGGAGCCGAGCTTCATGCCGTCGATCCCCTCGATGGCGGCCTCCTGCACCCAGGCGCGGGCCTGCTCGGCGGTGTCGACGCCGCCGGGGCGCTGGTAGTCGAAGATGCGCGGCGCGACGATCTCGTTGCGCTCGCTGCGCTCCTTCTCGCGCTGCGTCCAGCCGCGGGGGCCGAGGGAGACGCCTCGCACCGTGGTCACGCCGTGCGCCAGCCACAGCTTGTAGGCGTACTCGGGCGGGTTCTTGCCGCCGCCGCCGGCGTGCACGTGGAGGTCGACGAAGCCGGGCATCAGGTACATGCCGTCGGCTTCCACGACGTAGTCGACATCGTCGGGGATTCTGCCGCCGACCCGCGCGATGCGGTTGCCCTCGACGATGATGTTGGTGGGCCCGGCCGGCGGCCCGCCCGATCCATCGATCAGCATGACGCCGCGGATGGCCAGCGTCTCGAACGGCCCGGCGCCCTGGCCGGGCTGCCGCTCGGGGGTGGGCGCCTGACCGCCGCCCTGGGGCGTCGCGGGGGCGAGGGGCTCGGCGGCGGGGGTGATGCCGGCGACGCCGAGGACGACGGCAATGGCGACAGAGGTAAGAACGGTGGGGATCGGGCGGGTTGTGCGCATGGGTGCCTCCCAGGGGAGTGTCCGGACTTTGGGGCAACTCTAACCGCGCGTATGGCGACCGGCAATGGTGCATCCACTCCGGACGTGCTGGACAACACGCGAAGGCTCGTCGCCGCGCGGTCGAATCAAGCCACGGTCTGGTGGCAGCGCCGGGATCATCCGATCCTGACGTTTGTGGGCGTGCCGGGCGTACGTCAGATTTGTGAGATGACGTCACCGGGCGAGGGGGTTGGGGCGCGCGGCTCGCTTGAACGTTGATGCGCTACACTAGCCGCTCACGGCGTGCTTCAGGACGCTGCCCCAATAGGCTCGCAGGTCCTGCCATCGCGGCCGGGTTCCAGGACCAGGATGACCACCTACCTCGTAGCCGGAGCCTGTGGCTTCATCGGCTCCAACTTCGTTCACTTCCTGCGCGCGGAGCGCCCGGGGGACGGGATCGTCGCGGTCGACAACCTCGGCTTCGCCAGCAATCCGGCGAACCTCGACGCGGTCATCGACGACATCGACCTGGAGGTCGCCGACATCTGCGACTTCGAGGCGATGACGGCGATCTACGAGCGCTACCGGCCGGAGGTGGTGGTCAACTTCGCCGCCGAGAGCCACAACGACCGCGCCGTCGTGACCCCGTCGGACTTCGCCCGCTCCAACGCCCTCGGCTGCCAGAGCCTGCTCGAGGCCTCGCGCAAGGTGCCGGTGCGCCGCCACGTCCACGTCTCGACGATCGAGGTCTACGGCGAGCTGCCGGCGGCGCAGCGCTGCTTCGATGAGTCCAGCCCGCTGAACGCCAAGACGCCGTACAGCGCCGCCAAGGCGGCCGGCGACCTGTTCGTGCGCGCCTACATGCAGACCTATCCGGAGATGGACATCGTCCTGACCCACTGCGCCAACAACTACGGGCCCTACCAGTTTCCCGAGAAGCTCATCCCGCTGGTGATCACCAACGTAGTCCGCGGCCGCAAGGCGCCGGTCTACGGCGACGGCTTGCAGAAGCGCGACTGGTTGCACGTGCGCGACCATTGCCGCGCCATCCTGGCGATGGTGCACGCCCCGAAGGTCGAGATCACCGCCGCCGCCGCCACCGACGCCGGCAGGCTGCCCATCTACGACATCAGCGCCCGCAACGAGCTGACCAACCTCGAGCTGGTGTCGCGGATCATCCGGCTGCTCGGCAAAGAGCCCGACGAGTGGATCGAGCACGTCGCCGACCGCCCCAACCACGACCGCCGCTACCTGATCGACCCGGCCAAGATCGAGGCCGAGCTCGGCTGGAAGGCCGAGATCGACTTCGACACCGGTCTGGAGCAGACGGTGCGCTGGTACGTCGACAACCCGGAGTGGTGGCAAGCGATCCTCGAGCGCTCCGGCAGCCTGCAGTTCGACTGGTCGGCCACGTAGCTTCGCCGTCGCCGGTCTATGGATTCGCGCCGTTCGCCCCGCGACCGCCGCCACCACGCGGGCGGTTGACATGAGGTAGCGGTTGACATATGGTTGCAGCAAGAGAGGGCGCATGGGCCAACCCGCAACGCAGCTCGACGACATTATCGACCTTGATCCGCGCGAGGCGGCGTCATTGGTGGCGGCCGCCCATGAAGAGCGGCGTGGCTGGCTCGACGAGTTCGCCGAGTATCTCGACCGCTGCCGCGCCGGGCAGTCGCTGGCGCGCACGCTGGCGGTGTGGGGGCTGAGCCAGTCGGAGGCCGCGCGGCTGTTTGGCGTCAGCCGGCAGGCGGTGAGCAAGTGGATCGATACCGGCGTGCCGGTCGAGCGCAGCGAGGCGGTCGCCGATCTCGCCGCGGCGACCGACCTGCTGGTGCACTACTTGAAGCGCGACCGGATTCCGGCGGTGGTGCGCCGGCCAGTCGCGCGGATGAACGACCGCTCGTTGCTGGATCTCCTCGCCGACGGCCAGAGCCGGGCGGTTCTCGCAACGTGTCGCGAGATGTTCGCCTTCGAGCGCTCGCAGTCCTAAGGGCTCGCGCAGAAATGACTTCCGCATTCGGTCGCCCATGCATCCATCCTCGCGGCGTTGCGCTCCCTGCGACATAGGCTTGGCTATGCCTCGGTCGCGCGCCTGGCGAGGATGGCGCCTGGGCGCCCTCGGTGCAGGAAGTCATTTCTGCGCGAGCCCTAAGTGAGATTCATCGAGGAACACCTGGCCGACCGCTGGACCTGGTGGCGCATCGCCGAGCGCAGCTGGCGAAACCCGCTCGATCCGACGTATGCCGCCGAACGAGGCGGACGCTGGAATCCTCCCGCCAGCTTCCCGACGCTCTACTTCAGCGAGGACGAGGTCACGGCGCGCCTCAATTTGCGCGCCTTCATCGCGGGTTGGCCGTACGAGCCTGAGGACCTGCGTGACGACAACGGCCCGGTGCTCGTGGGCGCGAGCCTGCCGCGGCGGCAACGAGTCTGCGATGCGCATTCACGCGCCGGCGTGGCCGCCGCCGGATTGCCGAAGAGCTACCCCGTCGACGGCACCGGCCGGCCGGTGACCCGCGAACGCTGCCAGCGGATCGGCGTCGCGGCCCGTGCGGCCGGCTTGCGCGGCGTGCGGGCGCGCTCGGCGCAGTCGCGCGACGGGGCGGGCCGAGAGTTGGCGTGGTTTCCGGCGACGGCGCGCAGCCGCGCGAAGCGTGTGACAGCGCTGTCGTTCGACGCCTGGTACTGGGCCTGAGTCCTCCCGATTCGGCCGGCGCGGGGCTTCTGGCAGGGGCGAGGCGCCTGGGCCCGCTCGAACCGGCGCCGCACATGAAATATCATGGGGAGGCCGGCTTGCCGCCGGGCGCGGGGAAGTCCACGTTCGCCTGGCGCGACCTTCCGGTCATTCCTACCGCACCCCAATTCGCCATCAACGCACGCTGTCACCTCGGGAGCAACACCATGACATCCGTCACCACCGCCCTCCATCCCTTCGACACCGCGGTCGAGGCCGATCGCGTCCCCCATAAAGTCGCCGACCTGTCGCTCGCCGAGCTCGGCCGCAAGGAGATCCGCCTCGCCGAGCACGAGATGCCGGGCCTGATGGAGGTGCGCCGCCGCCATAGCGAGGACAAGCCGCTGGCCGGGGCCAAGGTGATGGGCAGCCTGCACATGACCGTGCAGACCGCGGTGCTCATCGAGACGCTCACCGACCTCGGCGCCGACGTTCGCTGGGTCTCCTGCAACATCTTCTCGACCCAGGACCACGCCGCCGCGGCGGCCGTCGTCGGCCGCCCCGAGACCGGCGGCACCGTCGATCGGCCGCGCGGCATCCCGGTGTTCGCCTGGAAGGGCGAGACCCTGCAGGAGTACTGGTGGTGCACCAGCGAGGCGCTCCTGTGGCCGGACGGCAGCGGCCCGGACCTGATCGTCGACGACGGCGGCGACGCGACGCTGGTCATCCACAAGGGCTACGAGTTCGAGGCCGCCGGCGCCATCCCCGCCTTCGACCCCGACACGGAGCCCGAGGAGTGGGGCGTGATCCTCGAGCTGCTGCGTGCCGAGATGGCCAAGGACCCGCAGCGCTGGCACAAGACGGCGGCCGGCATCAAGGGCGTCTCCGAGGAGACCACCACCGGCGTCAGCCGCCTCGCCCAGATGGCCCGCGCCGGCACCCTGCTGTTCCCGGCGATCAACGTCAACGACTCGGTGACCAAATCCAAGTTCGACAACATCTACGGCTGCCGCCACTCGGTGGTCGACGGCCTCAACCGCGCCACCGACGTGATGATCGGCGGCAAGGTGGCGGTGGTCTGCGGCTTTGGCGAGGTCGGCAAGGGCTGCGCCCAGGCGCTGCGCGGCCAGGGCGCCCGCGTGGTGATCACCGAGATCGATCCGATCTGCGCGCTGCAGGCGGCGATGGAGGGCTACGAGGTGCGCCGTCTCGAGTCGGTGATCGAGACCGCCGACATCCTCGTGACCTCGACGGGCAACAAGAGGGTCATCTCCGCCCAGCAGATGGCGCGCATGAAGGACAAGGCGATCGTCGCCAACATCGGCCACTTCGACAACGAGATCGACATGGCCGGGCTGGCGCGGACGCCGGGCATCGAGAGGATCAACATCAAGCCGCAGTACGACGAGTGGGTGTTCGAGGACGGCCACTCGATCCTGGTGCTCGCCGAGGGGCGGCTGATGAACCTCGGCTGCGCCACCGGCCACCCGAGCTTCGTGATGTCGGCCTCGTTCACCAACCAGGTGCTCGCGCAGATCGAGCTGCACACCAACGCCGAGGCGTACAAGAAGCAGGTCTACGTGTTGCCGAAGAAGCTCGATGAGGAGGTCGCCCGCCTCCATCTCGACAAGCTCGGCGTCGAGCTGACCGAGCTGACCGAGGAGCAGGCCGAGTACCTCGGCGTGCCGGTCGAGGGGCCCTACAAGCCCGAGCACTACCGCTACTAGTTGGTGAAAAGATCGAAGATGCCGTCGCGGCGCTCGATCCGCCCCAGCCCGTCACCGAGCGGCAACAGCAGTCGCGTCACGGACATCTTCTTATGAGCGGACTCTCCTGCCACTTATCAGGGACCCTTTCTGCGGGCTGTCGGCAACCTCTCCTAGCCGATCCCCAGAGCCCCCTTGGCACTCTCCACGTCCCCGGGCGAGACCCAAAAGAGGGCGCCGTAGCGGCCGTCGCCGCTGATGACGGCGTCCATGGCCACGACGTTGACCCCCGTCGCCCCCAGCTTCCCGAGGAGCTCGGCGGCGGCCCCCGGGCGGTCGCCGCCGTCCAGCAGGAACGCCGTCTTCTCCTCGCTCAGCTGCAGGCCCGCCCCTCGAGCGGCCTTGGCGAAGGCCGCACTGTCGTCGGGAACGAAGTCGAGCTGCGCTCCCTCGCCGGTGGGGAAGGCATGGAAGGCCAGCAGGTTCACCCCGGCGTCCTCGAGGGCCCCCAGTACCCGGGCCCCCTCGCCCGGCCGATCGGGTACCGTGACGTAGTAGTAGCTGACCGCGCGCGCGCTGTCTGCCATCAGTTCACCTCCCGTTGGTTGCCCCACCCCTTCGCTTGCCGACGCTACATCCCGCGGCGAGGTTGCTCCAGTCTAGGCGATGAATAAGGCTTTCACCAAGGAAACGGACCTCGACGACCTCGACGAGGCCGTCGCCCGCCCGATCGACGTGCTGCCGCCGGGCGCCCCCAACTACATCACCCCCGAGGGGGCGCGCCGGGTCCGCGAGGAGCTCCGCCGCCTGATCGACGAGGAGCTGCCGGCTCTCGAGGCGCTCGCCGGCAGGAACCAGGAGGCGGACGGTGCGCGCGGCAAGGAGGCGGCCAGCAAGGCTCGGCGCCGGCTGCAGGAGGTCAAGGCTCTTATCGGCTTCCTCGAGGACCACGTCGGCCGCTTCGAGGTCGTCGATACGTCCGGCCAGTCGGGCGACCGCGTCCGCTTCGGGGCGCGCGTCACGGTGATCGACGGGGACGGCGACGAGCGCACCTACCTGATCTGCGGCGTCGACGAGGCCGAGCCCGCCAACGGCTGCGTGAGCTGGATCTCGCCGATCGCCAAGGCGCTGCTCGGCCGCGAGGTCGGTGACGAGGTGACGCTCCGCCTGCCGCGCGGCGAGCAGTTGCTCGAGATCCTCGAGATCGAGTACGGATGAACCCGCGCCGGTCAACGCCTCACGCGGTAGGGGATATCGAGCGTCGGGCTGCCGGCGTCGCGAAACCAGCACTTGCCCTCCTTGACCATGTCGATGGCGAGGATGTAGTCGCCCGGCTCGCCGGGCGCAGTGACCCGGATAGCCACGTCGGCCTCGTCGCCCGGGGCCAGGCCGCGGGGCAGCGGGCTGCGGTCCCCGTCTTCGACAACGACGCGGCGGTTCGTGTCGAGCCAGTGATAGCTGACCATGTCGGGGTGCGAGGGGTCGTTGCTGGACCAGACACGAAAGCTGCGGTTGCGCAGCGACACGCGCGCTGTGAACGTGGCTCCCGGTGGACCCTCCCTCGGTCCATCGTAGGCCAGATGCTGGACGTCGTGGGGCCCGCGTAGCTCGCTGCCCGCGCGGCTCGCCGGCAGCTCGATTCTCGGCTCACGGCGCCGCGATCCCGCTCCTGCGACGGCATGAATCACGAGATGCTTGGCGTGCACGTCGAAGCCGGTCTCGTACAGCCGCTCGTCGACGGAGCGATAGAGCTGGTAGGCGAGCTCGCCGAACTGGCGGCGCGTCGGCGTATCGAGCGTGGGGCCGGGCGGATATGTATCGAGGCCGGACACCGTGCCTCGGATGCGCAGCCCGTAGCCGGCGAACATCTTCTCGAAAGCCTCGATGCTGTAGCGGTTCTCCACGGGCTCGCCCGCCGCGCCAGTTTCCGGTTCGCGCGCAGCGCCGGGTGGGACACCGGCGCGCGGCTCGTTCCCGGCGTTCGGCTCGGGAGCTTCAGCGATCGAGTAGGCGAGGTGCGCGCGGATCTTCTCGAGGTCCTGCGCCAGCCAGTCGAAGTCGAGCTTTCGCGTCCAGCTTCCCTTCCAGTCGCCCTGCGGCTCGATGAGCAGGAAACGTTGCGTATGTCTTCCCATGCGCTCGACGAACCGGTGCGGATCCACGAGATGATGGAAGGCATCGAACATCGTCACCAGATCGGGGTCTTCGTCCGGCGTGAAGCGCTCCATGTCGTGCGCTTCGAAGGTCGCGTTCTCCAGCCGGAGCTGTTCGGCGTTTCGGCGCGCCCCGGTGACCCCCGCCTCACTGTGGTCGATGCCGAGAAAGCGCGTCGCCGGAAAGCGTCGCGCCAGCTCGCAGCTGATCTCGCCGAGGCCGCAGCCGACGTCGATGACGTACCCGCACCCTTTGACAAAGGGCTCTACGAGGTCGGCGAAGCGGCGGATGGTGATGTTGCCGGTGTACGCCGGAGAGAAGGCGTTGTGGTCGTGTGCCGCGAAGAGGGCGTCGTGAAAGGCGCGATCGGTCTCGCCCGACCAGCCCGAGCGCCGCGCCCGCAGCCAGGGAATCAGACGTTGCAGCGTGCCCATGCGGCGAAACATAGCAGGTGCCGGCGACCGGTGGTCACGCCATCGCGCCGTCAGCGGGCGTCAGCGACACGGGCCCGTTGTCCCAGTCCTGAGCGCTCGAGACGTTGGGCATGTTCCACGCCGTGCCGGCGCCGAACATTTTTTACGCTGAGGGACGTCTGTAGAATGGAAGCAGGTGCTCACCCTTGCGAACCTGCTGCACTGCGAGGGCAGCGGGAGAAAGGCCGCAACATGCTCTTCAATCGAAGTTCGCTCGTGCTGCTTCTGATCGGGTCGCTGATCGCGTCCATTTCGCTGCAGGCGCCGCCGGTCGGTGCCACGCAGCAGCAGCAGGAAAAGCAGCAGCGCCACGTGCTCGGCGAAGCGGAGATGGAAGGCGCCCTGGCGCGCAGCGCGACCGCCGAGGCGGCGGACCGCGAGGCCATCCGCGCGCTCCTGCGAGACCAGCGCGTCCAGCAGATCGCCGGCAACCTCGGCCTCGAGATCAAGACGGCCGACGCCGCCGTATCCACGCTGGAAGGCGCCGAGCTCGGCCACCTCGCCGACGGCGCGCGCGCCGTCGAGCTCGCCCTAGCGGGCGGGCAGTCCATCACCATCACCTACACCGCCATCATCATCATCCTCCTGGTACTCATCCTGCTCGTCCTGGTGGTATGAAGGCCGACGTCGAGCGGGATCCGTTGCCGTTGCCGAGGGCGCGTATGAGCTGCGTCCTGGCGGTGGCGGCGATCCTCGCCTGGCCGGTCGCCGTTCGCGGCGAGCCCGCGGCGCGCCAACTCCCATCGGCGAGGTCGGCGGCGCAGGAAGCTCCGGCGGTCACCTTGGAGCCCGCCGCCCGACTACAGCGGCTCGCGGCTCGCGATGGTCCGTCGCCGTTGCTGGCCGTGCCGTACCTGGCCCAGGAGGAGCTGCTGTGCGGCGGGGCGGCCGCGGCGATGGTCATCCGTTACTGGGGTGCGCGGCAGGAGGCTGCCGCCTATGCCCACCTCATCGATCGTGACCGGCACGGTATTCCCACCGACGACCTCGTGAATGCGCTGCGTGGCGACCGGTGGCGCGCCATCCCGTTCGCCGGAAGCGCTGGACGTGTGCAGGACCAGCTCGATGCCGGACGTCCGGTCATCGCCTTGATCGAGGTGCGCCCCGGTCGCTATCACTACGTCGTGCTGCTGGCGTGGAGCGCCGAGCGGGTGGTGCTCCACGATCCCGCCGTCGGGCCGTACCGGGTGCTCGCGGCGACGGAATTCGAGCGCGCCTGGGCGGTTACGGGGCGATGGAGCCTGCTCGTCCTGCCGCGGGACGGCCGGGCGTCCGCCGAGGAGAGCGTCGGTCCGGCCGATTCTCCGGCCGCGGCGTCCGGCGACGATCGAAGCCCTTTGACGGGACGGCCCCCCTTGCCGCCCGCGAACGAAGCAGCCGTCGAAGCCTGCGCCCCCCTGCTCATCGCCGGAATCGAGGCGGCGCGGGCCGGTGACGCGGTCGCTGCCGAGGCGCGCCTCCGGGCCGCCATGGCGGCTTGTCCAACGAGCCCCGCTGCGCCGCGTGAGCTCGCCGGTTTGCGCTTCCGCCAGGAACGGTGGCAGGACGCCGCAAAGCTCGCCCGGCGGTCGCTCGAGCTCGAGCCCACCGATCGCTACACGCGGAGACTTCTGGCCAGCGCCCGCTTCCTGGCCGGAGATCGAGACGGCGCGTTGGACGATTGGAACCGTCTGCACGAGCCGCGCATCGATCTCGTCGACATCCAGGGCCTGAGGCGCACGCGCCACCCGGTCGTCGGCCGCATGTTGGGGCTGGGTGGCGGGGACCTGTTGACGCGGGAGCGGCTCGGGCGCGCCCGCCGTCGACTCTCCGAGCTGCCCGCCGCCGCGTTGACCGCACTGCGCTACGAGCCGCCGCGGGATGGTCGCTCAACGGTCGTGGCCGCGGTCGTGGAGCCGCCTTTGCTGCCCACGAGCCCGTTCGCCATCGGAGCGGCGCTGGCGCGCGCGGCGGTCTCGGGGCAGGCCACGCTGTCGCTCGCCAGCCCGACCGGCGGGGGCGACGCCTGGACCCCGCGGTGGCGCTGGGGGGATGGCCGCGCCGGCGGGGGGCTGAGCGTGGCGCTGCCCGCGCCGGCCGCGCTCGGCGCGGTCTGGCGCATCGACCTGGAGCGCCACGAGGAGGTCTTCGCACCCATTACGTCGCCCGGGTTCGCCGTCAGCGGTTCGGAGGCACAGCCCTCGACCGTCACGGTGGCCGAGCAACCGGCGTTGGCGCCGCAACCCGAGGCGGTGGAAAGGACCCACGCCGGCCTGACGATCGCCGACTGGTACGGGGAGGACACCCGCTGGGAGGTCAGCTCGGGGTGGGACCGGTGGCAGGCCATCGGGCAGCACCTGTCTTTCGGTGCCGCCGTGGAGCGACGGTGGGCGGCCGACCGGCTGGTGCTGCGCCTCGATGGCACCGCCTGGACGCGGGTCGGCGCGGGACGGGGGGCATTCGTGCAGACCGGCGCCTCCGTAGAGTGGCGCTCCACACAGGATGACATCACCTCGCCCTCGACGTGGCACGGAGCTGCCGGCCTCCACGCGGTCGGCGGCGACGCGCCCCGCGACCTGTGGCCCGGCGCCGGCCAGGGTGAGCTCCGTGCGCCCCTGCTGCGCGCCCATCCGCTCGTCGAGGGCGGTTCCATCCGGCCCGGGGGCGTGGGGCGGACGCTGCTGCACGGCACGCTGGAGTATCGCCGGCGGCTGGTGCAACTGGGTCCGGTGGGGCTCAGCGCGGCCGTCTTTGGCGACGTGGCGCGAACGGCGAGCCCGATGGCGGACGGCCCCGGCCCGGCGGCCGTTCAGGTGGACGCGGGGGCGGGATTGCGGCTCCGGCTCCCGGGGCAGCCGGGACATCTGCGGCTCGACGTCGCCCGGGGTCTCCGTGACGGCGCGACGAGCGTTTCCGCCGGCTGGATCCTCTCGCCCTCCGGTCGCCCGAGCCGCTGAGCACGGACGACCGACACACGAGACGGCCGCACCCGCATCGAGCCGAGACTCGTGTGTAGGAAGCCGCTTTTTCACGAATTCTCCTTCCCGACTCGGAGGTTGACTTTATCAGGGCGTTGTTGATAGTTTGCTGACTTATAGTGACTTTGCATTACTGAATCTATTTACTTTTAGCTTCTAACGTGCACGCATCACCGTCCTGGGCAGTGCTCTGATGTCGAGTCACCCCCGCCACCTCGGCCGTTACCGGATCGAGCAGACGCTCGGTCAGGGGCAGATGGGGACCGTGTACCTGGCCACCGACCCGGCCATCGATCGCGCCGTCGCCGTCAAGGTCCTGCGCGCGCGCCCCGAGCTCGGCCCCGACGAGGCCGGCGAATGGCGCGCCCGATTCGAGCGCGAGGTGCAGGTAGCCGCCAAGCTCTCGCATCCCAACGTCGTCGGCGTTCTCGACGTCGGATGGGAGCAGGACACGATGTTCATCGTGATGGAGTACGTCGAGGGCACGGACCTGCAGGCGGAGCTGGAGCGGAACGGGCCGCTGCCCACGCCTCGGGCGCTGGAGATCTGCGAGGCGCTGGCGGGAGCGCTCGACGAGGCCCACGCGCTCGGGATCGTCCACCGCGACCTGAAGCCCGGCAACGTGCTGCTGCGCACGGACGGCACCGTCAAGCTCACCGACTTCGGTGTCGCGCACGTGGCCGACTCCCGCATGACGCGCACCGGAATGACCTACGGCACCCCCGCGTTCATGTCGCCGGAGCAGGCCACCGCTGCCGTCATCGGGCCGGCCTCCGATCAGTTCTCCCTCGCGGCCTTGCTGTACTTCATGCTGACAGGCGAGGTCCCCTTTGCCGGCTCGTCGAGCGCCGCGGTGATGTATCGGCTGGTGAACGAAGCGCCGGTACCGCCGGAGTCGCTGAACCCCGGCGTGTCCGCCGAGTTCAGTCGCGCGTTGCTGCGGGCGCTCGCCAAGAACCCGGATGATCGCTACCCGACGTGCGCGGCGCTGGCGCGAGCGCTGCAGCGTGCGCAGTGCGGCGAGCGGGCGGCTGCCGATGAGGGCCACCGGCCCGTGGCGCCACACGATGCCGCCGGTACGCGTCGTCCGAGCGCCTCGCATGGGGCCGGCGCCCCTTCCGGCGACGGTGGCCGGCGCGGCGCACTAGCTGGGGCTGCGACCGTGCGTGAAACGGTCGGGCCGTTGCGCTCCGGCGTCCCCTTGCGGCCCGCCGTCGCGGCTGCCGCCGTCCTGTCGTTGCCGTTCGTGGGGTTGCTGGCGTGGGTGTACCTCGACTCCTCGGCCGCAGGCCAGGGGGCGGCGGCCGAGGGGCGGGAAATCGCCCCGTCAACGGCTGTTTCCGGCAGCGGCCCGGCGCCCGTGGAATCGGATCCGTCCGGTCCAGGCCGGTCGTCGGAGCTGGAAGCATCGCGCGCAGGCGGTTCGTCGGGGCCGGGAGTATCGCGTCCGCGCGGGTCATTGGAGCCGCTCGAGGTCGGCGGATCGCTGCCCCGAAACCTGTCCGAGCGCACCGTGAACGCCACCCAGGTGCTCGACGACGTGCGGGGGATGTCGGACGGCATTCCGGCCCGGCTGCTGGAGGAGGCGTACTGCGTCGCCGTGATCCCGGGGGTGATCAAGGTGGGGTTCGGCTTCGCCGGTCGCCACGGCAAGGGCCTGGTGAGCTGCCGCGCCCCCGGTGGATGGAGCCCGCCGTCCTTCGTGTCGCTGACCGGGGGCAGCTTCGGTCTCCAGATCGGCGCCCAGTCGACCGATTTCGTGCTCATCTTCAACCGCCCGAACGCGGCGCGACGGTTGACGGAAAACCAGCTGACCCTGGGAGGCGACGCCTCGATCTCCGCCGGTCCGGTGGGACGCACCGCCGAGGCCGGTACCGACATCCGGCTGAAAGAGGAGATCTTCTCCTACTCGCGCAGCAAGGGACTGTTCGCGGGCATATCGCTGGAAGGCGCCACCTTGCGGATCGATCAGGACGCCAATCGCGAGGCGTATGGCCGCGGCGTGACGCCCGCGGATCTGCTGCTTTCCCGTGAGCGTTCCGTGACCGCCGAGCTGGCCCGCTTCCTGAGCGGCCTGGAGGCCGCCAGCAACTGAGCATCCTCTTCGACTGCAAAGGAAGGCAAGCATGTCGAGCGAAGAACGCGCCGTCAACAAGATCACGAGAATCCTCGCCCGGCTCGATCCGGAGGCGGCGGCGCGCGTCGCCCAATCGATGGGCGAGAAGTTCGTCGTCGAGGCAGCGCACGATGCTGCCTCGGCGCCCGCCGAAGTTGCGTCAGGGCCGGGCCAGGACAGCAAGAAGGACGATGCGCGGCCGTCGTTCCTGCAGACGGAGTTCCGGATGGCGGTTGGCAAGGATCTGCTCGACAGACAGAAATCGGGCGACAAGGGCTGAGGCTGGTCGCCGGCGCTCGTTCGTCGAGAAAGATGCCTCCGGTTGGACGACGACCCGCTGCTCCAATGAGGCCGCCATCACACTTCCACCACGATCCTCCTAGCGTCTGGCGCGGTCATGGGTTTATATTCTCCGGCGTCGACTCCACGTCGCTCTCGACGGCGACGTGGCGGCCCCGGAC
>Ga0302046_10003553_pt1 | contig 14077 bp, 11 predicted proteins | sample RVTome_11_FD_200261 | JGI IMG/M metagenome (GOLD analysis project Ga0302046, IMG submission 200261) | Soil microbial communities from uranium-contaminated site in the Upper Colorado River Basin, Wyoming, United States - RVT147D111 (version 2) ...
TGGCCGGAGGCAAGGGCCTGAACCTCTGGTGCAGTTATTCCCGCGCCAGCGCGAACCAGAGCGCCCGACTCTCCCGAGCGTTGGTCGACACGCGGCTTTGCGCGTCCGTCAATACGCTTCTCGTCCCCACCGAGCAGCCCTACGTTTACTCGGTCGCCGCCGCGATCATGGCTGGTGCGAGCGCGGACGAGGCCGAGAAGCGGATGGCAGACCAGGTCGAGTCGCTCGCCACTGCTTTGCCTTCCGAGCGGGAGCTGGAAAAGGCCCGCCATCAAGTCCTCGCTCGGTTGGTTTTCGACAACGAGGGCGTCACACTCGCCGCGCATCAGATCGGCTACTTCGAAGCGCTCGGCGCGCGGGGTGCGTTCCGAGAGCTGCCGGAGCGCATCGCCTCGGTCAGCGAGTCGGACCTGGTCCGGGTTGCTGGTCGCTATCTGACCAAGCAGCGGCGCACCGTTGGACATTATGTGCCCACTGGAAATGGACACTCGGTGACATGAACCTGGAGCGTAAGGTCCTTCCCAATGGGGCGGTTCTCCTGGCGGTCGCAAACAACGTCTCTCCGGCGGCGCACCTACGATGCCTCCTTTCTGCCGGGGCGGCCTTCGATGGGGGACATACGGGGCTGGCGTGTCTCGCTGCGCGCTTGCTCGACGGTGGTACCGAGCGCCGCTCCCGGTCGGAGATCTATGAAGAGCTGGATTCTCTAGGTGCGACTCTGGAGATCGCGGAATCGAGAGAGACGGTCTGTCTCGATGCGCATTTCCTCGCGGAGGACTTCCCTCGCGTGGTAAACGTGCTACGCGATATTCTCGTCTCTCCGACGTTCCCCGTGGAAGAGCTGGAGAGGCAAAGGGCGGCACTCGTGACATCGATTCTCGCCGATGCTCAAGACACACAGGCCGTCTGCGAGAACCGGTTGCAGGCGGAGATCTTTCCGCCCGGCCATCCGTACCACCACCCGATCAAAGGCTTCGTCGAAAGCGTGAAGGCGATTGCCAGGGACGACGTCGTGTCCTTCAGCCGCGCGTTCCATTCGCCCCAACGATCGATTTTCGCCTTGAGCGGCGACTTGGAGGCGGGAGAAGCACTGGCTCGGCTGGAGGCGGCGATGTCTCGAGTGGCCGAGAAGTCCGAGTGTCCTGAGGTCGCGTTTCCAGCGCCCGAGGCGCTGGGCGAGCCGGTGAAGGTCACGGCAACACTCGCCGACAAGTCGCAGGCGGACATCGCTTTTGGTCACCGCGCTCTAAGACGCAGCGATCCGGACTACTATCCCTTCCTCGTCATGAATCATGCTCTCGGGGGAACCGGAGTAGGGGGAAGGCTAGGAATGGAAATCCGGGAAAAGCGAGGCTTGGCTTACTACGTTTACAGCTCGTTCGCCGCCGGAGTCGGAGCGGGAGCCTTCCAGGTCAGGGCGGGGGTCAACCCGGCCGGGGTCGACGCCGCGGTGGAATGCATCCTCGGAGAGTTGAGGCGTGTTGCCGCGGAGGGCGTCACGGAGGCGGAGGTCGAGGAGAGTAAGCAGTATCTCATCGGCTCCTTGCCACGGCAGGTGGAAACGCACGCGGGTATCGTCCGCCACTTGGCGGAGGCCGAGCGGCTCCAGCTCGGGGCCGACTACCTGGAGAGATTCCCGGAGCTCGTGGGTGGCGTCTCCGTGTCCGATTGCCGTCGGGTCGCGGGATCGCGCTTGGAACCGGATCACGGTGTCCTGGTGATCGCGGGACCGTGCGAGGCGGGGTCCGGCTCGGCGCTCCCCGAGCGCCTCACGCGCACGGTATGAGACGGCCATGGATTTGAAGGATTTCTCCATCCTCTTGGTGGACGACGTCCCGAAGGATCTGGTGTGGTTGGAACAGAGCATCGCGCCCCTGGGCTTCAACCTCATCCAGACCGACGACCCCCAGGACGTCATCCCTCGGGTGGAGGCGGCCCGACCCGATCTCGTGATTCTGGATGCGCTGCTTCCCGGTATTTCCGGGTTCGATTTGTGTAAGCGGATCAAGACGCATCCAGAGCTCGCCGGGACGTTGGTGGTCATCGTCACCGGCGTCTACCTCAAAGAGCAGTACCGACGGGACGCCATCCAGTCGTTCCTGGCCGATGGATTCGTCACCAAACCCTGTCGCCCGGTCGAGCTGCAACGCGTGGTGCTGGGTTTGTTGGCCAAGAAGCTCGGCACGACGCCGCTCGCGCTCGGGGCAAGACTGAAGCATCGCGACGAGGAGTTGCCTATCCTCGAGCTGGAAGAAGAGACGGGCTGGTGGGGGAGGCTATGGAGCCGGCTCAAGGGTGGGGGTGGCATGAGCGTCGAAGCTACTCCGGCGCCTACGCAAGAGAAGCAAAAAGAGGAACCGCAGGAAGAGCTCGCCGGCGTGAGCGACGGCAGCCCCGATCGAGAGTCGGCGGAAGCGGGGGAAGACGAAAGAAAACTGGCGGAGTTGCTGGCTGGGGATTCCGCCGGCGAATCGTCGAGTGAATCAGCCATTCAGGAGGAGCCGGAATTGACCGAGGGGACGGTTCGGCTATTCCCGGGCAACGTTCCCGTGAGCCCGCTGAGCGCGCCGGTCGCTCAGAAGATCGACGAGAAACCCGCATCGTCCCCGCCGGTCCCTTCCGAGCCGAGTCCCAAGGCACGACAAGCCCCCCGGCCGGAGGCGATTCACCGTGGCGTTCCCATCTACGGAGAGGAGGATTTTCTATTCGAGCTGCGGCGGGAAGTTGCCCGGTGCCAACGTTTGGCGAGACCATTGACGCTGATTCTGATCCGGGTGACCGATCTGGAGCAGATCGTGGAGCTGGTGGGCTCGGGTTTCAGGCGGCAGTTGCTCTGGCACGTCGCCGAGCAATCTCTGGATACGCTTCGTCAGGTCGATCTGGCCGGACATCTCACCTCCCAGGAGCTCGTCGGGCTCATCGCCTTTGGTTCCGGGCGATATGGAGGCCGGCGGATCGTGTCCCGTGTGCAGCGCGCCATCAAACGTCATCCGTTCAGTGTCGGCGAGGGGTTGCCCGCGATCGTTCCCGCCTTGCGCTTCGGCATCGCCGCCTTCCCCAACGAGGGAGAGGATCTCGATGCCCTGATCGCCCACGCTCAGCGCGAGCTGGCTCCTTAGGCGCCGGGTGGAAACCCGCGTGAGCGCAGCAGGAAAGATTGTCATCCGCGACATGCGGCACGTGTCGGACTACCAAGACTGCGCGCGCCTCCAGCAAGAGATTTGGGCATTTCCGGAAGGGCAAGCCGAAATCGTTCCCGCCTCTTGCCTCGTCGCTCTGCAGCACTACGGTGGCACCTGTCTCGGAGCCTTCGATGGCTCGGAGATGGTGGGTTTCGTCGTCGGATTTCTGGGCACCGAGAGTGGCAAACTCTTCCTGCACTCTCACATGTTAGCGGTGCTGCCGGCTCACCGGAGCCGGGGCGTGGGAGCCGACTTGAAATGGGCGCAGAGGGATCGCGCGCTGGCGCAAAGGGTGGACCTGGTGAACTGGACGTTTGACCCGTTACAAGCCCCGAACGCCAACTTCAACATCAACCGGTTGGGCACGGTGGCGCAGAAATACATGGTAGATGTCTACGGCGTGAGTGACAGCCCGTTGCATGGGGGGCTCCCCACGGATCGGTTCGAGGCGGAATGGTGGCTCGAGAGCCGGCGTGTGGTGGAGCGGAAGCGAGGCGCCCACGTCGTTCCCGAAGGTTGGGACGAACTGCCCGCGGTCAACCCGACGCGAGACGTCGGAAATGGGTTTTGCCGCTCGGAAGACACCTTGAGGCTCGACCTGGATAACAGAGAGATTTTGGTGGAAGTCCCGGCGGACCTGAACGAGATGATGGCTCGAGACAGGGAGCTCGCCCTCGACTGGCGAATGAAAACCCGCCAGATCTTTCAGAATTACTTACCACGGTATCGTGTCGAGTGTTTTCATCGAGCCGGAGGACGCTGCTACTACCAGCTAGGCCGTCATGAACGGCTTCCACTTGGCTTCCGCGGAGGGCGGCGTCATTAGGCTCACCGCGATGAGGCATACGATAGACGCTCCCCCCGCGGGATAGATGATGTAGTCGTACCCCCACGAGGAGTACCCGAGCCAGTTGAGGGCTCCGAAGACGAACGTGACCACGATGCCCGCGGCAATGGATGCCACGCCGCCCGCCGGCGTGACGCGTTTCCAGAGAAAGGCAGCGAGCAAGGCCGGGGTCACCGCGGCGCCCACCATCGTGTAGGCGTAGAGGGCCATATCCAGGATGCTCACGAAGAAGGACGAGACCAGGTAGGCGATCACGGCAAGCAGCACGATCATCGCCCGCTGGAAGGCAATGATGCGTCTCTCGCTGGCTTCCGGGTTGATGAATCGCTGGTAGACATCCCGGGCCAAGTTCGTCGAGGGGACCATGAGAAACGTATTGGCGGTGGAGAAGATGATGGCCACGCTCCCAGCAAGCAGCAAGCAGCCTGCAATGAGCGGGAGCTTGTGACGCGCGAGCAGCAGCAGGATCGTCTCGGTGGAGCGTCGCTGCTCGTCGGAGAACGTTGGCCCAGCGCCGACGAAGGAAGCGTCTCCCCAGTACATCCCCGCACCGAAAATGGCGGTGGTGTCGAGGAGGATTTCGATCACGACCACGCCAAGGATCATCCCGATGACGGCCTTGCGCGCCGAAGCTTCGGTCCGCGCCGAGAAGAATTTCTGATACATGCTACTTTCTCCCAGCAAGAGGAGAAGCGTGGGGAGGAAGAGCCCCAGTGCCGGGAGAATACCGAGTCTTCCAAGTGCCGAGAAATGCGTCGGCGGTAGGGTTTGGTAGAGCTGACCCCAGCCTCCCGCCCCTTCGAGGGCCAAGGGTGCCGCGATGAGGATGCTGACGATGATGATGAGGCCGTTGAAGACGTCCAGAGTCACGATGGACATCATTCCCGCGAATACGGTGAAGAGGACCACCAGAAGACAGATGATGGCCTTGCCGACGGCGGGGTCGATGTCCGGGTTCAGGATGTTGAGAAGCCTACCACCGCCGATGAATTGATAGCTGGCGATAGTCAAGTAGGCGATGATGATCGCCAGCGATCCGAGAAGCCGGGCCGCGGGATGATACCGGATCTCCAAGATGTCGGGCACGGTGTATTGAGCGATGCGCCGCACCCGCCCCGCGAGGAAGTACACGACTGCGATCCCCACCCACGCCCCCGCGCTCATCCATAGGGCGGAGAATCCCTCTCGGAACGCGCGGCCGGCTCCCCCGAAAAGGCTTCCAGAGCCAATCCAGGTACAGACCAGGGTTCCCACCAGTAGATGCCAGGGGACGTTTCGTCCCGCGACCATGAAGTCGTCCTGAGTCTTGATCGATCGACTGCGAAACACGCTGACCGCGATGAGAAATGCGAGATAGAGCCCGACGACCCACAGGTAGACCATGCGCGTTCCTTTCCTCGAGGGAAAGCCGGGAGGATACTACCATGGGCGTCTGACGAGCTGTATAGCGGCAGGGCGTGTATTGACGCCAAACAGAGGACACGACTCAGGCGCCGGCCTGAACCACCTTGGTCTTCGCGATGAGATCGTGCAGGCAACGCTGCTCGGAGCCAAAAATGAACAGCACATCGACCAGCACATAGAAGGGAATGTTCGACAGGATCCCGTTGACGATGCCGCGCATCACGATGACGCGGTTGAAACCGGGATTGCCGCCGCATGGAATCAGCCAGACGTATGCGATCCGTTCTGGCGTCAATAAACAGGGTTGCTTCTATGGAACTAGCCAGACGCCAGTTAGCCAGACGCCAGGCGCTCGATTTCCGCTCCTAAGCTGGCGAGCTTCACTTCCAGGCGCTCGTAGCCGCGATCGAGGTGGTAGACGCGGTCGATGAGGGTCTGTCCATCGGCCGCGAGTCCGGCGAGCACCAAGCAAGCGCTGGCCCGGAGATCGGTTGCCATCACCCGCGCGCCGGACAACGGAGTTGGCCCGGTAACCACGGCGGTGCGCCCGTCCAGTCGAACGTGGGCCCCCATTCGATTCAGCTCGGCGACGTGCATGAAGCGATTCTCGAAAATCGTCTCGGCAACGAGGCTGGTTCCTTCGGCTTGCGTCAACAGGGTCATGAGTTGCGCCTGCATGTCCGTGGGGAACCCGGGGTACGGAAGCGTTCGGACGTTCGTGGCTCGCAGGCGGACACCGCCCTTGACGCGTACGCTCTTGTCAGCGACACGGGTTTCGACACCGATCTCCGACAACTTTTCGAGCAACGCGCTCAAGTGACTGGGATCGCAGCGGATGATGTCGATCTCGTCGCCCGCGATGGCGCCGGCTACGAGAAAGGTGCCTGCTTCGATGCGGTCCGGGATCACCGTGTGGGTTGCGCCTTCGAGGCGCTCGACTCCCGACACGCGGATGGTGCCCGTTCCCGCTCCCTGAATATGGGCGCCCATTCGACCGAGCAAATGGGCGAGGTCGACGACCTCGGGCTCGTGGGCACAGTTTTCGAGAACGGTCTCGCCCTTTGCCAAACAGGCAGCCATCAGGACATTCTCGGTCCCGGTCACCGTGACGTTGTCGAAATAGATCTCCGTCCCGCGCAGTCCGTCGGACTGAACGTCGACGAACCCGTGCTCGATGCGCACCGTCGCCCCGAGCTTCTCGAGGGCACTGAGGTGTAGATCGATGGGGCGGGCGCCGATCGCGCAACCGCCAGGCAGGGAGACTCGTGCCCGCCCGTGTCGGGCCAAGAGAGGGCCGAGCACGAGCACCGAGGCGCGCATCGTCTTGACCAACTCGTAGGGTGCCTCGAAGGAACGCACGCTCGGCACGGTGATCTCGAGGCGATGGGGATCGTCACGCGGCGCCCGAGGTAACTGGGCGCCTAGCTCGCCCAGGAGTCGCCGCATCGTGGAGGTGTCCCAGACGGCCGGCACGTTGTCCAGCTTCAGCGTCTGGTCGGTGAGAAGACTGGCCGCCATGGCGGGAAGGGAGGCGTTCTTGGCGCCGCTCACTTCCACGCGGCCCGAGAGACGATGGCCACCGACGATACGAAGCTTGTCCATATCAATCTACGCGAACGCTGGCCTTGCCTCACCGAGGCCGTGCGTAATCAAGAAACCTCCCACGACGTAAACGGGAAGCAGCGGGTCACGAAGAAACCCGCCGCGGCGAAGACGGGCTATTGCTTCTTTTGTGCCACCAGGATGCGCGGGAAACCCTGGAGGTCCGGTACCGTCGTCACCCACTGGAGTCCGCTCTCGCCCAGAAGCTCCTTGACTCTTGGCTCCATTCCCATTCCGATCTCGAGCATGAGGTGGCCTTCCGGTGCCAGCAACGTCTGCGCTTGGGGGAGCAATCGGCGCACGACATCGAGGCCGTCCGGCCCCGCGGTAAGCGCCACTCGCGGCTCGAAGTTCCGCACCTCCGGTTGCAGCCCGCCCATCTCCACCTCGGGGACATAGGGTGGATTGGAGACCACCACGTCCAGGGGAAGGCGGTCGGGCCGGTTCAAGAGGGGTTGCAGGAGATCCCCGACGAAGAAATCGATTCGATGGCCCACACCGTTCCGGGTAGCGTTGTCCCGGGCCACGGCGAGGGCGGCCGGTGAGATATCGATCGCGTAGACCTGGCTCTTCGGAAGGGAGCGTGCGATCGAGATCGCTACGCACCCGCTGCCACAACCGACGTCGGCAATGCGGGCCGGACGATCGCCGACCCGTCGGATCGTTTCCTCCACCAGACCTTCGGTCTCGGGCCGGGGGATGAAGACCGCGGGAGTCACTTGGAAGGTGAGGCCCCAGAATTCCTGAGAGCCCAGCAGATACTGTAGCGGGACGCGTCCCCGTCTACGGTCGACCAGTTGGAAGAAGTAGCCGGCGGCTTCCGCGTCGACCGGCTCACCGAGATCCGCGAGCAGCGTCTCGCGGGAGCAACCGATGGCTTGTCTAAGGAGTACTTCCGCTTCCCAGCGGCTGCGGTCGACTCCGGCTCGCTCCAGCTCCTGGGCTCCGCGTTCTAAAAGCTTCCGCGCGCTGGGAGTGGCCGTGCTCACGGTTGGACGGGAGTAGCCTCCGCCTCCTTCAGCTTTTCGGCCTGATCGTGCGTGGCGAGTGCGTCCAGGATTTCCTCGAGGTCGCCATCGAGGATGCTATCCAGGCGATGGAGGGTCAGGTTGATTCGATGGTCCGTCACGCGCGCCTGCTGGAAGTTGTAGGTCCGGATCTTCTCGCTGCGATCTCCGGTCCCGATCTGCCCTTTTCTCTCGCGAGCGATCTGGTCCCGCTGCGCCTGAAGCGCGAGATCATAGAGACGAGAGCGAAGGACGCGCATGGCCTTCGCCTTGTTCTTGATTTGAGACTTCTCGTCTTGACACGAGACCACGAGGCCGGTGGGTAGATGAGTAATGCGAACCGCGGAGTACGTGGTATTGACGCTTTGTCCCCCCGGTCCCGATGAGCAGAAGGTGTCGATACGGAGATCCTTGGCGTCGATCTCGACCTCGACATCCTTCGCTTCCGGCAAGACGGCTACCGTGACGGCGGACGTGTGGATGCGCCCCGACGCCTCGGTCACCGGAACGCGTTGCACGCGGTGGACGCCGCTCTCGTACTTCAGACGGCTGTAGGCGCCCTTGCCCTCGATGACCGCCACGATTTCCTTCAGCCCGCCGATGCCGGTGGGATTGGCGCTGATGACTTCCACGCGCCACCCTTCCTTCTCCGCAAAGCGGGAATACATTCGATAGATCTCCTGGGCAAAGAGCGCTGCCTCCTCGCCTCCCGTTCCGGCCCGAATCTCGATGATGACGTTACGCTCGTCGTTCGGATCTTTGGGTAAAAGGATCAACTTCAGTTCCTGAGTGAGCCGCTCCCTTTCGCTTTGGAGCCGGGTCAGCTCTTCCCCCGCCAGCGCGCGCATCTCCGGGTCGTCACCCTCAGCGGCCATTTCCTTAGCCTCGTTCAGCTCGTTCACGACCGATTTGAGCTCGCGGTACTTCTCGACCAACGGCTCCAACTCCGACCGAGCCTTGGCTTGCTTCTGATAGGCAGAAGGCGAGGCGACGAGCTCTGGCTTCCCCAGCTCCTCGGTGAGGTGCTCGTAGCGCTGCTCCAATGCAGCGAGCTTGCTTTCTAGATCAGGCATGGAACCAAGGGGGACGGAAGGTTAGGACTCGGACTTGGCGGATGCCGGGGCGTTGCGTTTACCGAACTTCTGGTGGAACCGCTCCACACGTCCCGCGGAGTCGATGAGCTTCTGCTTCCCGGTGAAGAACGGGTGACACTTCGAGCAGATCTCGAGCTTGATGCTCCCGCCTTTGGTCGAGCGGGTCTGAAAAGTCTCCCCGCAAGCACAGGCTACGGTGACGGTTTCGTACTTGGGATGAATCCCGGGTTTCATGACCACTCTCCTAATCGTTACGCGAATCCATTATAGCCTAGCTCCGCAAGCGGCCCCACCGCCCGGACGGCGTGGGTCCTGACGGGCTAAGGTGGTAGGCCGTAAACGACTGGACCGAAAGGCCTCTAGGGCTGGCCAGACATCGAGGCGAGGAACTCGGCGTTGTTCTTCGTCTTGCTCATCTTGTCCAGCAGAAGCTCCATGGCCTCGACGGGTGAGAGCGGCGAGAGCACCTTGCGTAGTATCCAGACCCGGTTGATCTCTTCCTTCGCGAGGAGGAGCTCCTCCTTCCGCGTCCCGCTCTTGTTGATGTCGATGGAAGGGAAGACCCGCTTGTCGACCAGCTTACGGTCGAGATGGATTTCCATGTTACCGGTGCCCTTGAACTCTTCGAAGATCACGTCGTCCATGCGGCTGCCCGTCTCGATAAGAGCGGTGGCGATAATAGTGAGCGAGCCGCCCTCCTCGATATTGCGGGCCGCTCCAAAGAACCGCTTGGGTCGCTGCAACGCGTTGCTGTCCACGCCACCGGAGAGCACCTTCCCGGAGGGTGGCACCACGGTGTTATAGGCGCGGGCCAAGCGCGTGATCGAGTCCAGCAAGATGACGACGTCACGCTTGTGCTCTACCAGGCGCTTCGCCTTTTCGATGACCATCTCCGCGACCTGCACGTGGCGTGACGCGGGCTCGTCGAACGTGGAGCTGATGACCTCGCCCTGCACCGACCGCTGCATGTCCGTCACCTCTTCGGGACGTTCGTCGATGAGGAGCACGATGAGAACGACCTCCGGCTGATTGGCGGTGATGCTGTTGGCGATGTTCTGGAGCAGCATCGTCTTTCCGGTTCGCGGCGCCGCGACGATGAGTCCGCGTTGCCCTTTGCCAACCGGAGTCATGAGATCCATGACGCGAGCCGAGAGGTTGTCCTTTTCCGTCTCGAGTTGGATCCTATCCTGAGGATAGAGAGGCGTCAGGTTGTCGAAAAGGATGCGTTCTCGCGAAGCCTCGGGTGGTTCGAAGTTGACCGCTTCCACTTTGATGAGTGCGAAATAGCGCTCGCCTTCCTTGGGTGGTCGAATCTGGCCGGAGATCGTGTCACCGGTTCGCAAATCGAACTTGCGGATTTGAGACGGTGAGACATAGATGTCGTCGGGTCCGGGCAGATAGTTGTACTCGGGAGCCCGGAGGAAGCCGAAGCCATCGGGGAGACATTCCAATACACCTTCGGAGAAGATGAGGCCGCTTTGCTCCGTCTGTGCCTGAAGAATCTTGAATATCAGCTCCTGCTTGCGCATCCCGGTGGCGCCGGCCACGCTGAGGTCCTTGCCGACTTTTGCCAGGGTGGAGATGTTCATCTCCTTGAGCTCGGCAATGTTCAGGGTCTTGGCCTTCGCGTCGCTGCGCGACGGTTTCTCGGCCACTTCGTTTCGCGAGCCCTTGCTGCTCACTTCTTCTTGTGCCGACTCTGCGGCCTCTGCCGGTTCAGTCGGTGCCCCGGCTCGCGTACGTGTTTCTCGATCACGTTCCATAATTCTTTCCTTCCTTCGCCCGTGACGGCGGAAAAGGTGATGAAGGGTACCCCACCCGGTGCGGCAAAAGTACTCTCGAGCCTGGCTCGTTGTTTTGCCATGGCCGCCCGGGACAGCTTGTCTGACTTGCTGGCGATGAGAACATACGATAGTCCACTGCGATGGAGAAGCTCTAGGACTTCCCGATCATTGGGCATCGGATCGCGCCGCGCATCGACGATGAGCAGGACGAGTCGAAGGGCGGCTCGATCGAAAAGATAATCGGTGACCAGAGATTCCCAACGCTTGCGCACCTGCGCCGGTGCGCGCGCGAAGCCGTAACCCGGTAGATCCACCAGATACAGCCTGTCCTCCACGCGAAAAAAGTTCACAAGCTGCGTTCTGCCGGGAGTTCGGGAAACGGCGGCCAACTTCTTCGCACCCGCCAGCCGGTTCAGCAAGCTGGATTTGCCAACGTTCGATCGCCCCACCACGGCTACTTCCGGCAACCCATCGGATGGAAAGTCCGCGGAGCTGGCGGCGCTCAGGACGAACTCGGCTCGCGGTTGCTTGCTCATGACCCATAGGAAATCTCGGTACGGTACCTATCTTGGCTGCGGATGCTCGCGCCCAGCTCGCTGAACGGACGCTTATTCGTTCCTCAGGCTGGCGCATTGGGCGGTGCTATCCGCCGCTCGCTCATCGTGCCGGATGCTTCGAGTTTCCGGTTAGTAATGGTTCCCTCAAGGGAAAGACTCTCGGGGGTTCGTTCCTTGTTTCTTGGTTCAGGCTCTAGGCCGAGCTCCTAATGGGCAATGGATTCGCCTTGGATACCGTCATCCAGTTTCGGGGGCTCGGCCGAATCCTCATCCGTTACTGCGTGTTTCGGCACGGGTCCCGTCAACGCGGATTCGAATACCTCATCCATCGTTTCGACCATCTTCACGTTCAGAGCATTCAGCACGTTCTCCGGGATATCGGCAAGATCCTTTTCGTTGTCGCGGGGAAGGATGATGTGAGTGATTCCGGCTCGGTGTGCCGCCAGTAGTTTTTCCTTGACCCCGCCGATGGGGAGGATCTTACCGCGCAACGTGATTTCCCCGGTCATGGCCACGTCGCTCCGCACCGAAACGTTCGTCAGAGCTGAAACGAGAGCGGTGCACATGGTGATGCCGGCCGATGGGCCGTCCTTGGGTATGGCTCCTTCTGGAACGTGGATATGAACGTCGATGCGTCGGTTGAAGTCTCGGGCAATTCCCAGCTCCTCCGCCCGGGACCGGATGAACGACAGAGCTGTTTGCGCTGATTCTTGCATAACGTCGCCCAACTTGCCAGTCAAAGTGAGACCCCCCTTGCCGTACATGAGAGACGCCTCCGTCACGAGGAGCTCTCCCCCGACCTCGGTCCAGGCGAGGCCGGTGGCCATGCCGACCTCGTTCTTCTTCTCAGTCTGCCGGGGGCGGAACTTGGGAATTCCGAGGTAGTTGGGAACGGTCGCGCCGCTGACTTCGAGGGCCATGCCCTTGCCCTCCTTGACCAGCTTGCGGGCAATCTTGCGGCAGATGGAAGCGACCTCTCTTTCTAGATTCCTGACCCCCGCCTCCCTCGTGTAGCGGCGGAGGATCTCGGTAAGCGATTCCCTCGCAAACGAGACCCCTTTGTTCTTGAGGCCGTTGGCCTCGAGCTGTTTCGGCACCAAGAAACGCGTCGCAATCTCGAGCTTTTCCTCCTCCGTGTAGCCGGGCAGACGCAGGACCTCGAGCCGGTCCTGGAGCGCCTGGGGCATCGTATGAAGCACGTTGGCGGTAGCGATGAACATCACGTTGGAAAGGTTGTACTCGACGTCGAGGTAGTGATCCTGAAAGCAATGGTTCTGCTCGGGATCGAGAACCTCGAGCAGGGCCGCCGATGGATCGCCACGGAAGTCCATGCTCATTTTGTCGACTTCGTCGAGCAAGATGAGGGGGTTCACCGTGGCGGCCTTCTTCATCATCTGGACGATCTGGCCCGGGAAGGCCCCGATGTAGGTGCGCCGATGCCCTCGGATCTCCGCTTCGTCCCGTACACCGCCGAGTGACAGCCGCACGAACTTCCGGTTGGTGGCCCGGGCGATGGATTTGGCGAGCGACGTCTTTCCCACGCCGGGGGGCCCGACGAAACACAGGATGGGGCCCCGCTGCCTACGCACGAGTTGGCGGACAGCTAGAAACTCCAGCACGCGTTCCTTGACCTTCTCCAATCCGTAATGATCCTCGTTGAGGATCTCCTCCGAGCGTCTCAGGTTTCGGCTCTCTCGCGTGCGCTTGTACCAGGGAACGGCCAGCATCCAGTCCAAGTAGTTTCGGGAAACGGTCGCCTCGGCGGACATGGGCGGCATGGCCTCAAGGCGCTTGAGCTCCTGAAGAGACTTCTCCTCGGCCTCCTTGCTCATCTTGGCCTGGGCTATCTTCTTGCGAAGCTCGTCGAGCTCGCCGGCCTTGTCGTCTTTGCGGCCCAGCTCCTTCTGGATAGCCTTCATCTTCTCGTTCAGGTAATACTCTTTTTGGGCCCGCTCCATCTGTTTGCGGACGCGACCCTGGATGCGTCGTTCCACCTGGACCTTATCTACCTCCTGCTCGAGAATCCCGGCGATGCGGGTCAGCCTCTCGATCGGATTCCAGGTCTCGAGTAGGTTCTGCTTCTCGTCGACGGGAAGGAGGAGATGGCTGGCAATCGTATCGGCGAGCTTCCCGGCGTCATCGACCTGGACGGCGGCATTCTTGACCTCTGCCTGCACCGAATTGGCGAGCTTGACGTATTGCTCGAAGAGCGAGACCACCTTGGTCATCAGCTTGTCGAGCTCGGGCGATGACTCGGCGACTTTGGGTATCGTCTTGGCGACGATCTTGAAGTAGCCTTCCTCTTCCTGACACTCGATGGTTCGACCGCGATCGAGACCCTCCACGAGCACCTTGATATTACCGTCGGGCAGCTTGACGGACTGAACGATGTTGGAAATCGTGCCGACCGTGTAGATGTCCGATGCCTCCGGGTCGTCGGTGGTCGCATCGTGCTGAGCGGCCAGGAAGATGCGGCGGTCGTGGGCCAGAGAGTATTCCAGCGCCCGGACCGAAGAGGAGCGGCCGATGACGAACGGCATCATCATGTAAGGAAAGATGACGACGTCCCGGAGTGGCACCATGGCCAGGGTCTCGTAAAT
>Ga0302046_10003554_pt1 | contig 14077 bp, 12 predicted proteins | sample RVTome_11_FD_200261 | JGI IMG/M metagenome (GOLD analysis project Ga0302046, IMG submission 200261) | Soil microbial communities from uranium-contaminated site in the Upper Colorado River Basin, Wyoming, United States - RVT147D111 (version 2) ...
GACTCCGCGAAGGCCGCGTCGAAGGCGACCGTCGAGCGCGCGAAGTCGAGCCTCTTCGTGAAGGCCGCGGCCTCGGTCGCACCGTGCTCGCGGTCCATGCGGTCGCGGAGAGCCCTGGATCCAAGGCAAGCACCGCAACGACATCGATCGGGCGCCCTTCTTCCAGGCGGACGGAAAAGGGATTGGCACCCTCCCTTCGTCCCTGGGGCGGACTGCTCCTGATCCTGTCCCTCCTGTTCGGGACCTACACCCCATGAAGACTCGAGTCGTTCGCCTCTCCGTCGTCTGCCTCGCTCTCGTTCTGCTGGGATCGCAGGCGAGCGCACAGGACCCCGGCTCCTTTCCGCCCGACGTCGTCAGCGGCGCCATGGACCTGGTCGAGGACATGCTCGGCTACGACCCCGCCACGATGTCTCCGGTGAACGTGACCCAGAGCCAGGCGGAGTCGGGGGACTTCGCCTTCGACTGCCTGAGGCTCGACGGACTGGCAGGGAACGTGGCGATCGGCGCCCTGGCCGGGGCGATCTTCCACGAGCTCCTGCACAAGTGCTACGGCCCGGCCTCCAGCGCGATGGAGAACGGTTGCTGGAACGAGTACCGCTCCTGCCCCCACCTCGCCATCGACTACGCCGTCCACACCGCGCTGTGCCAGCTCGCGGAACAGATCATCAAGGACAACTGTCCCGATGATCCCGCGGACTGCTCGGATGAAGTGACGGAACAGTTGGTCGGCATCTGCGAGGAGATCAAGCGGCTTGAGGAGAAGTGGAACAACCCGGACGGCGCGGCGATCGTCAGCGAGTGTCGCAACAACCCTCCTTGCGAGCTGCCGACCGGGACGGGCTGTCCGACGGGCAACAGCCTGAAGTGCGCCGCCGACCCGTCCTGCTCGACGCCCGACCCCTCGCCCTACCCACCCGACGACGGGGACAACAACGTGCTGGGACCGTGCGAGGCGTGCGGGGACTTCTCGAACTAGGAAACGGTGGCTATGAAGAAGATCATCCTCTCGCTCGTGCTCCTGGCCGCGGCCGGCGCCAGCGGTGTGCTCCTCCTGCGCGACGCGGGGAACGCGCCGCCCACCCGGGAGGACGCGGAGTTCACGGGCCGATCCGTTCAACCCTCCTCGTCGGGGACCGGCTACCAGCCGGTCTGCATCCAGGAGGACTTCGTCCAGTCCGTGCTGTACGGGACGCGCTACAACCACCAGACCCCCACCTGCTTCCTGCTGCGCGGGTCGAAGCGCGACGCCGCGACCGGCGTGTGGACCGCGACGGAGTGGGAGTTCTCCGCGAGCTACGAGATCCTCCGCGTGTCGGCGAACCGGCGGGACCGGTTCTACCTCTGGGGCAAGGCACCCAACGGCGACGACGTGATCGAGTTCTGGAAGCGGAAGAAGATCGCCATGCCGGGCTCTCCCCCCACCTACCAGGTGCTCCGCAACGAGCTCTACCGCGGCACGAACCTGGCACCGGTCCACACCATCGGGGCCGATTACGAGCAGCGCTACCTCCTGATCGCGCACGGAGATCCCGCCAAGGTCTCGCGCATGGAGCTGCCCGGGGGCTCCCCCATCACGACTGTGTTCGACGCTGCCGTGAACCCCGGCCTCGACGCACTGAAGCTCATGTCGCTGGCCACCCCGAGGCAGCACCTGAGCGAGGGGCGCCTGTGGATCCTGGAGAGCTGGGACCACCAGGACCCAAGCTACACTTACGCCCCGCGGGCGGTCCTGTACGACACGCAGAACGACGGGCAGCTCGACTCCTGGTTGTGTCCGCTGACCGAGTCCGACTGGTCGAACCTCGGGTACGACGACGACGTCTGGGACGGGGACTTCGTGAACAAGCTGCCCTGGGCGCAGTGACCGGGAGGGCTCCCGTGTCGTTGCGGGAGCTCCTCGAGCCCGAACTGTCGTCAATGGGCTTCGGCGGCTGTGGCGACTCATGTGGCTCGCGCCCATCCCGATGGGTCCGGAATGGCTCGCGGGGTCCGGTGGAGGGCCCAGGACCGCACTCGTCGCCCCCTACCCTCTCGCCCTGGCAAGACCCTTCCCTACTCCCAGCCTTCTTGGGGCCTGACGGTCGCAGCTTGAGCTCGCGGCTCGGGCCAGAATCAGAACGGGAACGTCCCCTGGGGCGGAGCGCGCGCGGGAGCACGCTCCGGCGGCTCGGTGGAGAGGCCCAGGTGGCTCAGGATGCGGCGCACGACGAAGGGATCGCGGATCCGAGCGACGAGCTCCCGGCGGCCCCCACACAGATCGCAGCGGAGCACGTCGAGCGCGAACACGCGGCGCATCCACTCCGACCATCGGTATCGCGCTCCGGGCGAGCGTTCGACGTCGCCGGCGGCGCCTGGGCGAGAGGGGGAGGACGCCGCGCTCGCGCTCCCGCATCCGGAGCTCCCCTCCTCTCGGCCATGGCGCCGCTCTCGCGGCACGATGTCGTCGCGCCACTGCGCTGCTGCGCTGCGGGCGCGAGCACCCGGTGGTGGGTGAGGTAGGTGAGCACGTGCGCCCGGCGCGGCGGCACCAGCGCCGCCAGGCGGCTCAGGAAGTCCAGGGGCTCGAAGACCACGTGGCTCGTCCCGTCACGCCAGGGGCGTCGCAGGCCGTAGACGACGCGCCCGTCCTCCCTCCGTCGCCGTCGAGGTCGCCCAGGGTCGCGACCGCTTCCCCGAAACGGTCTCCGTCCGCCAGCGGGCCCGCGAATCCGCCCGAGGTGGCGCTGATCTTCGCCTCGGCCTTCACGGTCTGCGCCGCGAGGGCGCCGGTCGGTAGCAACAGAGCGCCCGCGCAGGCGAGCCACGATCGAGCTGACGTCCTCATGTGGGACGGGCGGAGCAAGCGGAGTTCCCAGCGCCCTGCCGGTGTCCGGCGAGAGCCGCGCATCGTTCAGCCGACGGGATCCGCGCAGTCCGGCGAGCGAGTCCGCACCCTGCTACGACTCCGCGAAGGCCGCGTCGAAGGCGACCGTCGAGCGCGCGAAGTCGAGCCTCTTCGTGAAGGCCGCGGCCTCGGTCGCACCGTGCTCGCGGTCCATCATCGGGTCCTCCCACTCGACCGTGAGCGGGCCCTGGTAGTCCACGTGGTTGAGCGCGCGGATGAGCGCCTCGAAGTCGACGCGGCCGCGGCCGGGCGAGCGGAAGTCCCAGTAGCGCCCGTCGACGCCGAAGTCCGAGTGTCCGCCGAAGACGCCGATCGCGGTTCCGGTCTGGGACCACCAGACGTCCTTCACGTGCACGTTCCAGATGCGCTCGCCGAAGCAGCGTACGAAGCTCACGTAGTCGACGCCCTGGTAGGCGAAGTGCGAGGGATCGAAGTTGAAGCCGAAGCGCGCGTGACCCTCGACCGCATCGAGTGCCCGCTGCGCCGTCACGATGTCGAAGGCGATCTCGGTCGGGTGCACCTCGAGCGCGAAGTTCACGTCCTGCTCCTCGAACTCGTCCAGGATCGGCGTCCAGCGCGCGGCGAAGTCGGCGAAGCCGGCCTCGATCTGCGCCGGCTGGACCGGCGGGAAGGAGTACAGGAGGTGCCAGATGCTGCTGCCGGTGAAGCCGTTCACCATCGTGCGCCCGGTGCGCTCGAGCTGCTCCTTCACCGCCTTCGGCGCCGCGTCGAAGAAGCGCCGCGCGGCCTTGGCCGTGTCCTTCATCTCCTTCGCCGCCCGCCGGCGCACGCCCTCGGGGTCGCCGGCGCCCCACACGTGCTCGGGCAGGATCGAGCGGTGCCGCTGGTCGATGTTGTCGCACACCGCTTGCCCGACGAGGTGCGTCGAGATGGCGTAGCAGCCGAGCCCCGCGGCCTGGAGCAGGTCCCAGTGCTTCTTGGCGTAGTCCTTCTCCGCCAGCGCGCGCTGCACGTCGAAGTGGTCTCCCCAGCAGGCGAGCTCGAGCCCCTGGTAGCCCATCGCCTTGGCCTTCGCGGCGAGCACGTCGAGCGGGAGGTCGGCCCACTGGCCGGTGAAGAGGCAGACGGGTCGTGCCATGGGAGGCTCCGTTCGTGGAGGTCGGTCGCCGCGGGAGAGGAACGGCCGGGATTGTAGCGCGGGCTCGCGAGCCGCGCGGCGGGCGTAGGATGGCGCTCGGATGCGGACGCTGCTGGCCTTCCTGGCGCTGCTCGCGGCGCTCTTCCTGGGGCTCGTCTTCCTGCGCGGGCGCGGAGCATGCGCGGCCGTCGAGCTCCCGCGCGACCAGGCGCTCGAGACCGCCGCACCGAGAGGTGAGCTCCTTCCCGCGCGCGACCCCGAACGCGTCGCCCCCGAACGCTCGGCGGTCGCGGAGGAATCCCCGGAAGCCGCGGCCGCCGGAGACACGCGGCCGCCCGTCGCGGCCTTCCACGGTCTCCTGCTCGACGTCGCGACGGAAGAACCTATCCCGAGTGCGCTCGCCGCCATCGGCTCGCTGCGCGCCGAGGTCGACCACGAAGGCCGGTTCGAAGCCGCGGGCGGCCTGCCGCAGGACGCGAACGCGCTCGAGTTCCTCGACCCGTTCCTCGGCACGCACATCCGCACGATCTCGCGCGACGCGCTCGAGCTCCTGCGCGGCCCGCTGGGCGAGCTCCACGTCGCGCGCATCGCGATCGGACCGACCTACCGTCTCCAGGTCGCGGGCGTCGACGCGGTCGAGCTGCCCGAGAGCTGGCGCGCGAGGCTGGTCGAGGTGACGGAGCAGGGCGACGAGCACGTCGGCTCCTACGTCCGCATCCACCCGGCGGTCCCGCCCGGCACTGTCGCCGCGCCGTTCCTGCGCTACGACAACCCCTGGCAGCCGAACGAGCCCGGCAGCTCCTTCCGCGTCGACGTGGAGGGACCCGAGGGACTCGCCGGGAGCAGCCAGGTGCTGCGCTCGGCCGTCGGCGTCCATCCCGGGGTGGTCGTGATCGTGCCGGACCGCGTGCTCGGCGGGGTCGCCGGCATGGTGGTCGACACGAAGGGCGAGGGCCAGCGCGACGCGCGCGTGAGCGCCGTGCCCGTCGGGACCGGCACCGGCGTCGCGCGCTTCCAGACCGCGATCACGAACGGCGACGGGAGGTTCGAGCTCGCGAGCCTCCCGACCGGCCTCTATCGGCTGCACGTGCAGGCGCGTCGGGGTCAGGAAGCCGTCCGGCACGACGTCGAGGTCCTGCGGGGCACGACCGACGTCGGCAAGCTCGTGGTCGAGGCACACGAGCCGGTCGGGTCCATCGGAGGCAAGCTGACGAACCGCAGCGGAGCGAGGCTCGACGATCGGCTGCACGTCCGCCTGCGCGCGATCGGCGGGCGCTCGTTCGAGCTGCTCGACGTGACCAGGTCGATGTCGTCCTTCCGCCTGAGCGGCCGGGTCCTCCGCCTGAACGGCCGGGAGGTCCGCCTGAGCAACCGCGAGCTCACCTACGCGGGGCCCGGCGGCGAGGGAGTTCCCGGGTTCCAGGTCTTCGAGTTCGCCTCCGTCCCCGCCGGCGAGTACGAGCTCTCCGTCCTCGCGCCCGACGGCGTCCCCTGGACTCCCGGGGTCCTGCGCGTGACGCCTCCGAACGAGGGGGTCCGGTTCGTGCGCGAGGACGGCCTCGCGAACCTGGAGCACGTCTTCGACGTGCACGGCGCGCACGCTGCGGTCGGCGACGTCTTCCTGCAGGTCCACTTCGGCCGCGGCTTCTCGCCCGAGCTCGTCCCGACCCGCCCGCCGACCTTCCGCGCGCCGGCGGAGGCGAGCTTCACCTGGAGCCTGCGCGCGCGCGGCTACCGTCCGGCGCACGGCGACGCGAGCGCCTTCCGCGACGACGGCGCGCGCCGCGTCGCCCGGGTGACGCTCGAGCCCGGCTGGGGCGCGCGCCTGGTCCTGCGCGACCTCGGCGGCGGCTTCCTGCACGACGACGAGGACGGCCGGCTGACCGTCGCCTCGCGCGCCCCGGTCGTCGGCGCGCGCATCCTGGCGGACGGCGTCGAGATCGCCGTATCCGACGCCGCGGGGATCGCGGACCTCGCGCTCGACGCCGAGCCGGAGGAGCTGACGATCGTCGCCCCGGGCTGGCGGCAGGTCGAGTCCGGCCGCCTGCGCGACGGCCGGATCGCGGGCTCGGTGATCGACGCGGTCGTGTGGCTCGTGCGCCGCTGAGGAGGCGCGGGCCGAGGGATCCGCCCGGCGGGCCATCCTTCGAGAGAACCGGGGATTGAACTCGCCCCTCGAATCCCGACACTCCGGAGCATGAGCTTCGCCGATCTCGAGCGCGAGTGGAACCGGCGCAAGCGCGGGCGGCGCAAGGAGCGCATCGTGCTCGCGCTGGCCGTCGTGTTCCTGGCCGGCCTGGGCGGTGCCGCCTGGTGGATGTTCGGCCCCTCGGGGTGAGCCGGGCTGAGCCTCGCGGCTGCCGCGGGACGCCCTACTTCACCCGGCTGAGCTTCACCGCGCAGCGTTCCTTGGCGGCGAGCAGCGCGGCCTCGAGCACGCGCTGCGTCTGGTAGGCGTCCTCGAAGTCCGGCAGCGGGACCTCCGGTTCCTCGCCTCCGAGCACGCGGATCACGTCCGCGAGCATGTTCGTGAAGCCGTGCTCGTAGCCCAGCACGTGCGCGTCGGGCCACCAGTTGCCGGCGTAGGGATGGTTGCCGGCGGAGGTGCACATGATGCGCCGCCAGCCGCCCTCGCGGACGCCGCCGGAGCCGTCGTTCGCGTCGTGGAACAGGAGCACGTTCATGTTCTCGAACTCGAACCGGAGCGAGCCCTTCTCGCCGTTGATCTCGATGCTGTTCGCGTTCTGGTGCGGCGCAGCCAGGCGCGTGGCCTCGAAGCTGGCGACGGCCCCGCCCGCGAAGGAAGCCAGGAAGAGGACCGCGTCGTCCACGGTGCTCCTCCCCTTCTTCGTCGTGCCGGGGATCGTCCGTTCCTCGACGAAGGTCCTCGACACGGCGCCGTGGATCTCGACGACCTCCTGGCCGGTGAGGAAGCGGGCCATGTCGACGATGTGCGCGTTCAGGTCGCCGTGCGCTCCGGAGCCCGCGTCGCCCTTCTTGAAGCGCCACAGGAGCGGCGTCTGGGGTCCGCCCCAGCTCTGCAGGTACTGCGCGCGGACGTGGTAGATGCGTCCGATGCGCTGCTCGCGGATCAGCTTCCAGGCGAAGGCCAGCGCCGGGCAGCGGCGGTAGTTGTACCAGACGAAGGTCTTCGTCTTGGCCTTGCGCGCGGCGTCGCGCATGGCGCGCGCGTCGGCCAGCGTGCCGGCCAGCGGTTTCTCGCAGGCGACGTGCTTCTTCGCCTCGAGCATCGCGATCGCCTGCTCGGCGTGGAGGTGGTTGGGCGTGCCGACGTCGACCAGCTCGATCTGCGGATTCTCCGCCAGGTCGCGCCAGCGCGTCGTGGTCGCCTTCCAGCCCCAGCGCCGCGCGAACTCCGTCAGCTCGGCCTGGTTGCGGCCCGCGACCGTGTGCTTCACGGGCTCCAGCGGGAGGTCGAAGAAGTGCGTGACCTGGGAGAGCGCGTTCGAGTGCGCGCGCCCCATGAACTTCTGGCCGATCAGGCCGACGTAGAGCGGCTTCCTCATGGTCCTCCTCCGTCGCGGGGACGGGCGGCGACCTTACGCAGCGAACCGGGAGGCCGACAAGACCCCAGCGCTCGCCACCTCCTCGATCCGGTGCGGTCGAGGAGCTACGCTCCTCGGCCATCGAGGGGGCGATCGGAGCGCCCCCGATCCATCCCTTCCCATCCGGAGGTTCCCATGAGAGGCGCTCTCGCTGCGATCGGCGGTTACATCTCCATGTTCATCGTGGTCTTCGTGTGCCTGACGGTCGCGTACCTCGCGGTCGGCACGGAGGGCTCGTTCCAACCCGGTTCCTTCGAGCCGTCCATGCTGTGGATCGGGATCATGATCGTCGTCGGACTGGTCGCTGCGATCCTGGGCGGGATCGTCTGCGCCAAGATCGGCCGCGGGAAGGGCGTGAAGGGTCTGATCGGGATCGTCGTCGTGCTGAGCGCGCTCCAGATCGTGATGCAGCTCGCCTCGGATCCGCCGGAGGGCAAGCCGGAGACGCGCCCGGCCGAGATGAGCGGGTGGGACGCGATGCAGTTCGCCGAGCAGCCCCTGTGGTTCTCGATCCTCAACCCGATCCTCGCCATCGTCGGCATCGGCATCGGGACGCGGAAGGCCGGCAAGGAGTAGGGGCCAGGGAACTCGGGCGAGCAAGCGGGCGGAGCCGAATCGAAACGCGTTCCCCTAGAATGCGTAGCCGCGCGGACGCGCCGTCTCTCCCCTGCGCTCCGACCCCGGACGAGTCCCCTGCCATGAACCGGAAGCCCCTGCTCGCGCTCAGCGTCCTCCTCGTCCTCCTGGTCGTCACCGTCGCCTACCTCCTCACCTCCGGCGAGGGCGGTCGCAAGGAGGCTTCCGCGAGGGACGAGGCGCGCGGCCGGGCGCCCGCCGCGGCGAGCGTCGCCGCCGAGGAGCTCGCGAAGCCCGCCGGCATCGCCGCCGACGAGGGCGCGGCGCGCGTCGAGGCACCCGCGCGGACGCCGGCCACGGCGGGCGGGGTGAGCCTCGACCCGGAGGATGCGCGCTGGGTCGACGTGAACGTCGTGCTGCCCACCGGCGTCCCGGTCGACGATCGCATCGAGCTGCTCGCGTTCTCTGCCCAGCCGGGAGAGTCGTGGAGCCAGCAGGAAGCCGCGCGCCTCGGGCGGGACGTCGACCTGTCGAGCGAATCGCTCGAGGAGCTGGACGACGACCTCCGGTGGTCGCGCCACGGAGTGACCGGCGGCGGAGTCGTGCGCGTCCCGTTCCACCCCGACTCCACGCAGGGCGCCCTGCTGGTCGTCGCACGCTACGTGTACGCGCCGACGAGGGTCGTGGAGCTCGCGAGCGAGAGGGCGGTCACGCTCGAGGCCGAGCTGGGTGCCTGGGTCACCGGCCGCATCGTCCTCCCCAAGGGCATCGAGGACCGCGACGTCCAGCCCGGCGACATCGAGCTCGATTTCGAGGGACGCGGCAAGGGCGGGCTCTTCGCCGGCTCCTCCGACAGCCGGGACGTTCGCATCGCCGGCGACCTCACCTTCGAGCTGCGCGCGCTCTCGGCCGAGCAGAAGTACGCCGTGCACGTCCAGGCGGAGCGCCTGGTCGACTTCTTCGACCTGCGCTTCTCCGCGGAGCCTGGTGAGCACCGCGTCTACGACATCCCGCTGTCGGCCGGCTCGGTCGTTTCCGGGCACGTCCTGACGCAGCGCAGAGAGCTGGTCGCCGGCGCGAGCGTCGAGGCGAACCTGCGTGGCGGCGGACTGATGCAGATGATTGGATCCGGGAGCGAGAGCGTAGAAACGGACGACGACGGCGTGTTCACCCTCTACGGGTTGGCGGCGGGGAAGCTCACGCTCGCCGCGCAGGCCGACGGCTACCTCGACGCGGAGGGACCCGAGCTCGAGGTGAAGGACGGCCAGCGTCTGGACGGTTACGAGATCGTGCTCGATCCCGGCAACGAGATCGCCGGCCGCGTCGAGTGGACCGACGGGTCCGCGGCGCGCCACGCTCTGGTCGTCGCGTCCACGCGCGAACGTCAGGGCTGGAGGAACGAGATCGCCCGGGATCAGACCGACGAGAACGGCGCCTTCGTGCTGTCGGGCCTCGGGGAAGGGCCCTACGAGCTGCGCGCGGAGCTCGAGGCGGCCGGTGCCGAGGAAGAGCGGCCCGCGGCTCCCGTCAGGACGGCCATGCTGGACCGGCGCGGCGACCTCGGGGCGTTGAGCATCAGCGCCCCCTCCGAGAACACCTCCACCTGGCGAGCGCGGCTCCAGGGCGTGCTGCCGAAGACTGCCGGCGTTCTGCTCGTGCTCCAACCTCCCACGGGTTTCCGCGGGATCGTCGTGGACGACACGGGCGCTCCGGTGAAGAGCTTCCGCGTCGAGGCGAGCCCGGCCGGAGACATGCCCTGGTCCAACGGCATCCAGCGTGATTTCACGAGCGAGGACGGCGCCTTCGAGCTCGCCGGCGTGCACGAGGGCGACTGGAGCGTGAAGGCCACCGCCGAAGGTCACGCGGCCGCCGCCAAGGTCCCGATCACCGTCCCCCAGGTCGGGCCGCCGATCACGCTCCGGCTCGACCGCGCGATCACGGTGCGCGGCACCGTGGTGGACCCGTCCGGGACGCCGGTCGCGGGCGCAAAGGTGGAAGCTCGCGGCGGCGATTCGGAGCGCGGGTTCTCTCGCGGCGACTCCACGACCACGGAGTCGGACGAGGACGGTGGCTTCCGCTTCGAGGACCTCGCTCCCAGCGGGCTCGCGCTCACCGCGTCGCGCGAGGGCTGGGCGCCGAGCGAGGCGGTCCCCTTGATCGCCGCGCCGGGCTCCTCCGTCGCGGACGTCGTGCTCACGCTGCGCGTCGGCGCGACGATCACGGGCGAGGTCTACGACGCGAAGGGCGAGCCGGACACCGGAGCTCTGGTCACCGCCGGGGGCGGGGGGTTCGGCGCCTTCGGGGCCGGCGACCTGACGGCGACGGCGGACTCGGCCGGAACCTTCCGCATCGAGCACGTCCCGCCCGGCAAGGTCACCGTCGTCGCCATGCCGAACGAGGACGCGCTCCTCGATGGGCTCGAGTCGGCCGAGGGCGAGGAAGGGATGATGATGGGCTTCCTCGGCCAGATGCGCATGCAGTCGGTCGAGGTGGCCGACAGCCAGGAGGTGCACGTCGTGCTCGGCGCCGAGCCGAAGTCGCCCGTGCGCGTGACCGGCACCGTGACCGAGGACGACGAGCCGATCGCGGGCGCCTCGGTGCTCGTCATCGAGGAGGGCGGCGCCATGCTCCAGGGGATGAAGGTGGCGCGCACGAACGACGCTGGCGTCTTCGAAGTGACCGTCGACCGCCCCGGCGCGTTCGTCTTCAACGTCAGCCGCGAGGGCTTCGGCGACCGGCAGGTCCCCTTCTTCGTGGACGTGCCGGAGGGCAAGGAGCACCGGGTCGACCTCGCGCTCCCGCTGGGCGTGATCGCCGGTCGCGTGGTCGGTCCCACGGGTTCGCCGGTCGAGGGGATCGGCGTCCGGCTCGCCCAACCCGGCGGCGTGATCCGCGTGTTCGACTTCGACCAGTCGCGCAACGTCGTGACGGACGGCGACGGAGCCTTCCGCTTCGAGCACGTCGAGCCGGGCACGTACTCGGTGCACGCGGGAGGCGGGAGCTCCTTCTTCGCCGAAGGCTCGAAGCACTACGGCGCCGAGGTGCTCGACGGGATCGAGGTCGAGGCCGACGAGACCGTCGACGGGCTCGAGATCCGCGTGTCGCGCGCCGGCCGCGTGCGGGGCACGGTGACGGACGGCGCAGGGAGCCCGGTGTCCGGCGTCGCGATCTTCGTGCGCGACTCGAGCGGCTACGTGCTCTCCAACGTCTCGACCTGCCTCACGAACGGCACCGGCGAGTTCACCTACGAGGGCGTCCCGACCGAGGCCGTGACGGTGTTCGCCAAGAAGGGTGACCTGGCGTCGCGCGAGACCGCGCCGATCGAGGTGAAGGAAGGCGGCGAGGCTTCGGTGAGGTTGGTCGTCGAGGAGGGGAGCTACCTGCTCGTCACGCTCGAGGACGACGGCGTGCCGGTGCGCGCTCGTCTCGAGGTGCTCGACGAGAACGGACGCCAGGTCAACGGCATGTTCTCCGCCGCCTCGCTCGAGACGCTGGTGACGGAGGGCTTCTCCTCCAAGGAGAGCCGCGTGGGGCCGCTGGCGCCGGGCACCTACGAGCTCCGCGCAGTCGCTGCGGACGGGAAGGACACGCGCAAGTCGGTCAGCGTGAAGGCTGGACAGTCCGAGCGACGCGTGCGGCTGCGGCTGAAGTAGCCGCGCTCCCCCATCGCCGAGATTCCGAGGCGCGGGAGCTCAAGCGCGGGCGAGGGTCGCGTCGAAGCCTGACGCGATGCTCTGTCCCCAGTGCACGAGCGAGCACCCGAGGCCCGGTCCGTACTGCGCCGCCTGCGGCGCCTCGCTGACCCGGCGGCGCACCCCGGGCGGACCGCTGCGCCGCGAACCGCGACCGGTCCTGTGCCTGCGCGCGACGCTGGTCCCGAGGGTGGTGCTCGCGGCCCACTTCCCCGTGCTCCTGTTCCTGGTCCTGTGGGGCACCGCGTTCCTGGGCGGGAGCATGCGACTCGCCGCCGGCGCGTTCGACCTCCCGCTCGGCGCCGTCCCGGTCTTCTCCGCCACCGCGTTGGTCCTGGGAGTCCTCGCCCCCCTGGTGACGCTCGCCTGCGCGCGCCGCTCCTACGCCACTGTACGCGTCGTCTTCCTCCCGAGCCGGGTCCGGTACCTCGGTGGGATCCTGGGCCTGAAGAAGCGCAGTCTGCCGCTGGCCGACGTCCTCGACGTCGAACTGGAGCGCTCGCGCGGACAGGTCCGGAACGGGCTCGGTTCGATCGTCCTGCGCACGCGCACGGTCGAGCCGTTCCGCGGCGACCGGATCCGCCTGGACGACGTGCGCGATCCCGAGGAGCACCTGGCCCGCATCACGGACCTGCTCCAGAACCGTGCGGAGGCTCCGCGCCTGCGGCGCGACGCGGCCTAGCCGCAGAACCAGCGCTTCCTGCGGCGTGTTCCTGGTGTGGGTTCCGCGCGCCTCGGCGCGGACCACCGATCTCGCGGTAGGATCCGACGATGCTCGTTTCCCGCTTCGGAGCGTTGGATCCGGACGACTACGCCCTGCCGCCTGCCGTCGCGGCGCGCACGCTGAGCCCGACGCTCGTCGTCCGCCTCGACCGCGTGCGCGAGAACGCTGGCGACCGCACCTGAAGACGACCAAGACGCCGGAGCTGTGGGGTGAGCTGTTCGCTGCGGGCCTGCGCCGGTTCAAGTGCGCGACGACCCGTGAAGCGCAGACGTTCCTCGCGGCCGTGCGCGAGCGCGGGATCGAGGGAGCCGACCTGCTCGTCGCCTATCCGCTGCGGCAGCCAGCGCTCGGGCTACTGGGCCGCCTGGCAGCCGAGAACGCGGCGGCGCGCGTCTCGGTCCTGTGCGAGGATCCGGCGCTCGCCGCGGAGGTGCCGTCGTCGCTCTCGCTCTTCGTCGACGTGAACCCGGGCATGCACCGGACCGGCGTGCCGCTCGCCGACCGCGCCACCATCCGCGCCGTGGCGCGCGCCGCCGGGACGCGCTTCCGCGGCGTGCACTACTACGAGGGGCACCTGCACGCGGGCGATCCCGAGCGACGCCGCGCCGAGGTCTTCGCTTGCCACGACGGCCTGCGGGAGCTCCTGGTCGAGCTCGCGCGGGACGGAATCGCGGTGGGCGAGGTGATCACCAGCGGAACGCCCGGCTTCCTGGCGGCCCTGCGCTACCCGGCCTGGAACGAGCTCGCCGAGACCGTCCACCGCGTTTCCCCGGGCACCGTCGTGCTCCACGACCTGCGCTCGGAGCAGGAGAACCCCGACCTCGACCTCCTGCCGGCCGCCTGCCTCTTCACGCGCGTCGTCAGCCGCCCGGCACGCGACGTCGTGACCTGCGACGCCGGATCGAAGTCGATCGCCGCCGAGGCGGGCGACCCGTGCGCCTTCGTGCTCGGCCGTCCGGACCTGGCCGCGCTCGCGCCCAGCGAGGAGCACCTGCCGCTGCGCGTGGAGGGCGGCGCGCATCCGGCGCTCGGCGAGGAGCTCTACCTCGTCCCGTTCCACGTCTGCCCGACGGTCAATCTGGCGCGCGAGATCCTCCTGGTCGACGGCGACGAGCTGCGCGTCGTCGAGGTGGCGGGACGGGCGCACGACGTCGTCGTTCGGGGCTGAAAGCTCGACGCGGAGAGTCCGCCGCCGAAGGGACGCGGGCGCGCAACGAGGCAAGGTGCCGTGCCCGACGCCCCATCGTCGGCGTCGGACACGGCTCGTCCTCTTCCTCACGGTTCCTCAGACCACCGCGGGCTCTGCCTTCGAGACCCGAGGTGGAACATCCGACGGAAGAGCGTGCTCCTTCTCAGGAGCACTTCACTTCCCCCCAGATGGGCGATGTTCGGAGTGACGTGGTCGGCCATGGGATGCGGGTGGAGCACCTCTCCAAATGATCCACCCCACAGAACCGACGGCGGTCGCCGGAGGCAGTCCGGACCGCGGGTCGATCGAATACACGACGCATGTAACTCCGCTCTCTCTCCCTT
>Ga0302046_10003557_pt1 | contig 14069 bp, 13 predicted proteins | sample RVTome_11_FD_200261 | JGI IMG/M metagenome (GOLD analysis project Ga0302046, IMG submission 200261) | Soil microbial communities from uranium-contaminated site in the Upper Colorado River Basin, Wyoming, United States - RVT147D111 (version 2) ...
CACGGGGGCTCGGGTTAGTTGATAGCTTTTCATAGAGGTCTCTCCTTTACAACTCGAAGACTTAGATGGGTAACAGCAGGGGAATCAAGTACCCTGGTTTTTTCCAGTTCCATCGGCTCAATGTCCAAATGGTCGAACAGACGAACACCGTCACCCAGCAGGACCGGTACCAGGTTAATTTGTATTTCGTCGAGAAGTCCGGCTTTGAGGAACTGCTGTGCGACGTCTGCCCCCATCAGGCTGATGTTCTTCTCAGCGGCGACAGCTTGGGCTTGCTGTAGCGCGCTTTCGATGCCATCGCTGACAAAAGTAAACGTTCCGCTTTTCTTGACCAGCACTGCTCGAGGCCTATGGGTGAGTACAAAGCACGGCACAGGAAAGGGCGTATCCCCCCACTCCTGTACTCCCACATCAAACGTGCGTCTACCCAGGATGACCGCTCCTGTTGCGGCGAATATTTCCCGCTCCACCGCACCGTCTACTTCACTGGTCGAGCTGTTGAACAACCAATCATGAAGCCGCAGGCCACCCTTCCCCATAGGCAACTCAACGTCGACATTCGGCCCGGCAATAAAACCATCCAGTGACATGCTCATATTTAAAGTAACTTTGCCCACTTATTTTCCTCCGTACAGTTTCGGGCTGGGTCAAGGTGCAGCCCCCGCCCAGCCCGCTTGCGCTAATCGGTGCCCGCTTATTGCTGCCCGTTATAGTCGTAACTGACCATCCATTGCACGCCGAACTTGTCGGTCAGCATGCCAAAGTAATCCCCCCAAAAGGCTTTTCGAGGGGCATGGTCACCTGCCCGCCGGCGGAGAGCTTGTTGAACAATGCGCTGGCTTCCGCTTCGCTATCGGCGCTGAGGGAAATGGCGAAATTGTCGCCGGAAGTGACGGCTCCCATCGCTTCGGGAACGTCGCTGCCCATGAGAATGGTTCCCTGGCCAATGGGTAAAGCCACGTGCATAATTTTTTCGCCTTCACCGGCCGGCACTTCCATTACCTCGGCCGGCGTTTCCTTAAAGCGCATGACCGTAATAAACTCGCCCCCAAAAACGGATTTGTAAAAATTAAAGGCTTCTTCACAGGTGTCACTAAAGTTTAAATAAGGATTGACAGCTTTCACGGTTGGTTTCCTTTCGTTTTGTTAAATGGTTTGAATTTATTGTTTCCAGCGACATTTGGCTTAGTCTCGGGCTGAATACCAGTCCAACACCCGTAAGGCGCGGAGGGTGTTCCACCGGCTCGGCCGGCCCTCGCCCTCGTCGATCTCAACCGGCATCTGGCCGGGGTGCCGCATCTCGAGCGGCCACCGACCGTCGCCGTCACGCTTGGACTCAACCAGCTCGATCGCCTCGGCCACCCGTTCGTCGGGCGCGACGCCGGCGCGGCGCAGATACTCAAGCCCCCTTAGCACATCGTAGTGCCACCACGTCGGGAAGGCGAAACAGGTCCAGGGGGCGTCGGGAGCTTTGCGATCTTCGATCACCTCGCCGGTCGACCGCCGGCGGAAGAGGCGGCGATCGAGGAGGTACTCTTGCCCGCGGAGACGGACCTCGGTCACCTCCGGGCTGCTCCCGACGCGCAGTTCGTACTCGAGCAGGGCCTCGAGTACGCAGATCGTGGTATGGAAGGACCCGCGCGTTGAGCCACGCTCCTGTTCGCAGTTCCACCCGCCATCGGCCATCTGCTCGCCCAGAAGCCGCTCGACAATGCTCTGCACGTCCTGGCCGAAGTAGGCGCCGACCGCCCCCACCTGCCCGTTGATGCAGGGCTCTACCTCGCCGGCAAAGAAGGGATTGTCATCACACTCCTGCGGGCCGCACCCCCGCCACGTTACGCGGTCGCGGACGAGGCCCACCGCGTGGCGCGCCTCGTCGCTCGCGGGATCGAGACCCAGGTCCCGCAGCAGCATGAGGACATGCATCGTGGAGTCCCACCCGTGGTTCCACGCCGCGCCGCCCCACCGCCCGTCGGCCCCCTGGAGGGTGAGCAGCCGCGCGCCCCAGCCCTCCGTGGCGACCTTCGCCCGCTCGGCTGCGACCGCCTCGTCGGGCGCATCAGTCAGGTCTCGCATCGCCTGCCAGCGGATCGAAGGATCAGAATCAAACAGCCACTGTATAACCAATCTTTTTGGCTGCGGGACTTGCCCTATTCGATGGCTCATCTGGCTTATCCTCCGTCCGTCCTTAACCATTGATCTCAAGAGTTAAGCTGCTTCTTGTAACACTGACAAAACATTCCCGGCCGGGTCTTTGAACCAAGCGATGTCTGGACCCATATTGTGTGAGAGGCCGCGCAAGACGCCCTTTGCGTCGGTTTTTGCCCCGCCTCCAAGATTGTAGTGTTCAAACTGCACGCCTCGGCTTGTTAGCTCATCCACCGCTTCATCGATGTTATCAACCACGAAGTTCAAAATGGTAAACGTGGCGGGTTGGTGATCATCCTTTGGATACATAAACACCGAGTAGCCGCCAGGCACATGCAGTCTCAGACCCGCGCCTTCATCATCCACTTTTAGCTCGAGCGTCTCGGCATAAAACGCTTTCGCTTTTACCAAATCATCAACCGAAAAACCGCTAAATGCTGCTTTTGCTTTAAACACAATTATTCTCCTTGATTAATTTACTACGCTCTTGCCTCTACTGCCGGGGTTGATCGTCCGCCAGCTTGATCGCCACTTCAATTTCCCACTTCGTTTTGCGAGGCTCAATTTTGGGGTCGGTCAGATAGGTCTCGCACCGCGAACGAAACGCATCGCCTTTCTCATCGTCCCACCTGTCCCAGGCGATGCCGTTGGCTTTGGCCCATTCGATCAGGGTTTTGTTGCCGGTCAATCCATGCCCGACGTAGATGAGGCTGGCGTAGCGGCCGGCCGGGAGTACACCGGGGGTCACACGCCCATCCCCTGGTCGCGCGGGTTCAACCGGTATTCCCACCTCAATATCCATCTCCCCGGCCATATCAATGACATGGAAGCGCAGGAAGGGCGGTCCGGCCGGCTCTACCCCCTGCTCCTTGGCCCAGGCAGAAAGTTCCTTAAACAATTTATCTACCACTTTAAACATCCCCTTAAAGGGCGTTTGCGTTCGTATGCCCAAATAGGGCTTTCCGGTTCGATAGTCAATTTTAGGTTCGGTAACGGTTGTCATTGCTGTTTCTCCTTAATTGGTCAGATTATGGCTGTTAGTGGAGTACACGGAAGAACCTCCGCACGTCACCGGCAAACAAATTAGGCAGGTACGAGTTGAGGTGCGACATAAAACGGTCGTTGAGCCTGAGGACACCCCCGCAGACCGGCAAACAAATCATCCTCCACCTCCCGCCCACCGTTGACCAGGCTCATAGCTCGATAATAGCTTTGCCGGCCCCACAACCGGGTTTGATAGTCAGCGGGCAGGGCTTTCAACTGGTGCAGGCCGGACACCTGGGACCGGTGGCAAGCAATTGCCTGCCACACTTGCTCGCCATAGGCTGACGCATCGATCCGGGTGGTTATGGCCCACTCCGGCCAGGTGGTAAAGCGCCGCTCGATCCGATCCACCGGCATCACCAACCGGCCAAAGGTGGCCTCATACGCCACTTGCTCCAGTTGCCCAAACGCCCGATAGTACAGTTTGGCCACGCGATGAGGGGCACCCGGCGTCAGGCCGGGATAACCGGGGTCGGCGGCGGCCATCACGGCGGTGGTGGTCAACTGGGAAATGGCGATGTGGTCGGGGTGGCCATACATGCCGTTGGGGTCAAAGGTGACGACCACCTCCGGCTGAACCCGGCGCACCTGGGTCACAATTTTGGCGATGGCTTGGGCCGGGACGGCCCGGTCCAACTCGCCATCTTGATAATCCAGAAAAACCACCTCCCGCAGGCCAAGCACCTGCGCCGCCGCCCGTAGCTCGGCCTCGCGCAGCCGCCCCAGCGCCTGCGGTCCCGGATAAGCGCTGGTCTGATTGGCCCAGCCCCGCTCGCCGCGCGTGGCCATCACCAGATAGGTGTGGGTGCCGGAGGCGGCGTATTTAGCCAAAATGCCGCCCGTCGCCAGGGACTCATCGTCGGGATGGGCCAGAACACACATCAGTTTTAACGGTTTCTGTTTCATGGTGGACCTTATCAGGTTATCGTACATTATCAACAATCAGCCTGTACAGGTACTGTCGCGGGATGGATCGGCTGGATCGATTCCGGCTGCGGCTCAGGCTCGGCGTCGACGTCAATATGCCGGAGCATAACGGTGGTCAGGATGGCCAGACCAATCATAACCACAGCGCCGATGAGCGACGTTAGCTGCACGCCCAGAACGAAGGCCTCACGGGCAGCGCCGAGCAGTACCACAGCAAGCTCATCAGGGAGCTGCGCGGCCACGACCAACGCACCACCCAGGGTCTCCTGGACCGCTTTAGCCAGTTCAGGCGAGATACCTTGCGGCAGAGCGGCGAGCACCTGGCTGCGGTACACGGCGACACCCAAACTGCCAAGGACCGCCAGACCGAGCGCCCCACCCAACTCGGCCCCGGTCTCCGCCAGCGCGGAGGCAGCCCCGGCTCGTTCGGGTGGAGCCGCAGCGACAACCATGTCAACCGTCAGGGTAAATGTAAATCCGAATCCCAAAGCCATAAGTGTATTCCCAGTTACGACGAGGACGAGAGAGTTAAGACCAATTGGGATGAGCAGCCCCAACCCAATCGCTGCGACCACCAAACCACCGGCGACCACAAAAACCGGGCGAACCCGCTGCACGATCACCGGCGCTAAGTTAGAGCCGATGATGAATGTGATCGCCCCAGGCACCGACCACAAACCTGCCTGCAACGGCGACAGCCCCAGCACCAGCTGCAGGTACTGGGCGATGAAGAGAAAGCTTCCAAACGCGGCGAAGATACCGAGGGTGTAGGTAACCAGTGAGGCGCTGAAGGCAGGCACCCGGAACAGCCGCAGATCGATGAGCGGATCGGCCAGGCTGCGCTGCCTTTGGATGAAGGCCAAGCCAATGAGCAGACCAACCCCAACCAACAGCGCCGGCAGCCAGCCCAGGCCGTTTTCGGCGAACTGTTTGAGGCCGTAGATCACCAGCAGCACGGCAGTCAGCGACATGCCGGCGCTGAGCAGGTCGAACCGGCCCGGATTGGGGTCCCGGTGCTCCGGCAGCAGCAGTGGTCCCGTAACCAACAGCACGCCCATCACCGGCACGCCCAGCAGAAACACCGAGCCCCACCAGAAGTTCTCCAGCAGCAGCCCGCCGATCAGCGGGCCGATGGCGCTGCCCACCGAGAAACCGGACACCCAGACCCCGATCGCGGCGGTGCGCTGCCTGGGGTCGAGAAACATGTTACGGATCAAGGACATGGTAGAGGGCATAAGCGTCGCTCCGGCCACGCCAAGCAGGGCGCGGGCGGCGATGAGTGTCTCAGCGCTGGTCGAGAACGCAGCCAGCACCGAAGCAAAGCCGAAGGCAGCGGCGCCTATCATCAGCAAGCGGCGACGGCCAATCCGGTCGCCCAACGTACCCATGGTTATGAGCGATCCGGCAATCAGAAAACTATAGATATCCACGATCCACAGCAGTTGAGAGCTGCTGGGCTGAAGGTCGGCGCTCAGGGACGGCACGGCCAGGTGCAATACCGTTAGATCCATAGCAATGAGCAAGGTCGGCAGCATAAGGACGGCCAGCCCGATCCACTCGCGCCGTCCGGCCCGAGGTGGGGTGTTTGCGTTGATAAGCGGTTCTTTCTCTTTGGTAAGTGTCGTCATAATGACGTCTCCTTGATCGTCACAAATTTTGGTGGTAGATGGCGTTCCTTTGTAAGGCCTGATAATATCAAAAGATACTTACGCTCGATGCTCCAACCTGGGGATGAAAGCTCTCGACCATGGCCGGCAGGCGCCAGTGCGCCTCTTTGGCACAACGCCGGCGCAGGGCGCTGCTATCAGGATCGAGTGACAGGGCCGCCATCTGGTCGAGAATTTGTTGATCGGCCGATTGCCATTCGCTTAAGCCGCTCCATAAGTCCCAGCAGAGAAGTTCGACTTTGTTAAGCGCGGCCACATCCAATTGCAAGCGTTCACGGATAAACATCCGGCCCCGCACCGCCGGTTCATCCGGCCCCAGACCGAATCGGTTCGGGTCAGCGCCTTCGCCGCGAACCATCTGCCAGGCCCGCCCGCCGCTGACAAACGGCGCGTCCACCATGTCGAGCATATCGTAATCCCAACTGGGCTGCCCCGCAATTTGCGGATCAAAGCGCTGCCAACGGTCGCCGACCCAGGTTTCGACAACAACATGATCGAGCCAATAGCCGGGCACAAAATAGCCGGCAAAGCCGTAACGCAGGCGGGCCGGCCTCCCTTGCTGGCGCAGGATGGCACATGCGACCAGGGCAAAGTCACGACAAGAGCCGACCAATCGATCCGCGCACACCCGGGATCGGACCAGCGGCCGCGGGTCCTTGTCCACCAGGCAGGCCAGAATGCGTTCCATCGTGCGGGTGTTGATCTCGGCCAGGCGTTCCTGTGGTGGAACCCAGCCGTAATTATACTGATCGACGAGATAGTGATAGACCAGCCCTTGAACCACGTAGGCAATGCCGGCCAGGCTGGTGGGCAGATCTTCGAAAAGATCGACGTAGCGGCCTGGGTCTGTTACAGAACTGTGGGTTGCGTAAAAATCATTCATTGCTTGCCTCACTTGAATTTTTGGTTTGATGGTATCTTCTCAATAATTCGGGGTAGGAGCACGGCCCTGCGCCTGCCCGGGGGCGACCGCAAGGGTACGCCCCATCTTATTGAGAAGATATGGTTGATGTGAGTCAGGAACGGCCCAAGATATAGCGTCCACCATCCCCCCTTGGGCCTATATATTGTTATCAGCTCTTCATGATACTCAAAACGAGAATTAGCACAAATGTTCCAATACTATATATCATATACTTCAGAAAGTCAAGTATCAACTTCAATATTTGATAAATGAAATATCAAATTTGAAATTTTGTCGGGTTCTTGTATACTATAAGTATGACAAGTCGAAGTTATAACCAGTACTGTGGGCTGGCCTATGCCCTGGATATTGTCGGGGACCGGTGGACCATTCTCATTATCCGGGAATTGGTGGCCGGTCCGCGCCGCTTTACAGATTTGATGGAGGGATTGCCGGGGATCAGCACCAATTTACTCTCGGAGCGGCTCAAGGGCCTGGAGCAGCAGGGTATTCTCAACCGGCGTACCCTTCCCCCGCCGGCCGCATCAATCGTATACGAGCTGACCCTGTTGGGCCAGGCGTTGGAAACAACACTGCTTGAACTGGGCAAATGGGGTAGCCAGTTTGTGCCGGCGTCGGCCAATGGAGCCGCCGTGCTGCCCGTGGGGTCATACGCACTGACCCTCAAAACCTTTTTCCGGCCGGAGCAGGCGCAGGAGGTCGATGAAACCTATGAGCTGCACATCGACCATGAGGTCCTTCAAGTACAGATCAAAGCGGGTGAAATTCACGTTCAACAGGGCGAAAGCCGAACAGCGGCTGTGATTTTTCAGACCGATATGCCGACGTATCTGGGCTTGTTGCAGCGCCAGATCAAACCGGATGAGGCGATTTCCGAGGACCTTATTCAGATCGAGGGGGACCCTGCTGCTTTGAGCCGGTTTCTGGATTTATGCGGGCTACCGGTCTGACCTTAAAGGTGAATGCTATTATCTTGAACTTTGAAAAAAGGGCTACCTGTGGTAGAAATTGTGACTTCAGCAAAGACCAATTTCACCAGGAGGCAGCCCCATAGCTAATAGGATACGTCCGGTGGACGAAAAAGGCGAATCGGTCAAAATTGCCTTCAAGCAAATCAATATTGCCGAGGCAGCACGTCAGGCCGAAATACCAGAAAGCACGTTGCGCTATGATTTGAACAAGTTGAAGCGGCCTTGCGCCCCTCGGGCTAAGCGTCTCGTCCCGCTCGACACGGGGCCTCGGGACGAAGCCTGCCCAACGGTTATTCGCGCTAACTAAAGATATGTTTCACGACTGCAACACGCGCCGGCTGATGACGATACGAAGAATCTCGCTGGTTCCCTCGCCGATAGTTAGCAGTCGTTGATCGCGATAGATTCGCTCGACCGGGAATTCGGCGCTGTAGCCATAGCCGCCGTGAATTTGGATAGCTTTAAAAGCAGCTCGTTCAGCAGCTTCACTGGCAAAGAGTTTGGCCATTGCCGCTGCTTTTTTATAGTCTTTCCCTTGGTCCTTTAACCAGGCTGCCTGGTAAACCAGCAAGCGCGCCGCCTCAATCTCGGTGCTCATATCGGCCACCATCCATTGAATGGCCTGGTGTTGGGCAATGGGCTGGCCAAAGGTTTGGCGTTCCTGGGCGTAGCTGATAACCTCATCCAACGCTGCCTGGGCCAGTCCGACTGCCATTGCCCCAATTCCGATCCGCCCCCCGTCGAGCGTGGCCAGAGTTTGCTGCAAGCCCCGGCCAGGCTCCCCTAGCAAATTTTCTATGGGCACGCGCACATTATCATAAGTAAGCATATGCGTGGGCGAGCCTTTCAGCCCCATCTTCTTTTCCGGCGGATTGATGGTCAACCCCGGCGCATCCGTAGGAACGATGATGTGGTTAAAGCCCCGGTTGCCCGCTTCCTTATCTGTACGGCATAGCACGATGATGAGCGGCGACAGGCTGGGGTTGGTAATCCAGGCTTTGCTGCCGTTGACCACCCATTCGTCACCCTGCAAAGTGGCCGAGCATTGCACCCCACCCGCCAAATCGCTCCCCGCGCCTGGCTCGGTCAGAGCCAATGCGCCCAGATAATCGCCGGAGGTGAGCAGCGGCAGGTACCGTTCTTTTTGGGCTTTCGTGCCGTAAGCCACAATCGGGCTGACACACAGGCCGTTGTGCGCCGCCATCGATAGGGCGGTGCTGCCGCAGGCCCGGCCTACCTCCTCGATAGCAATGGCCGCGCTGATACTATCCAGCCCTGGCCCACCCTCTTCTTCCGGCACGGGCAGGCTCAACAAGCCCAGTGGGGCCATCTTTTTGATGACATCCAATGGTAGCTTTTCTTCTTTATCTGTCTGGGCAGCACGGGGCTTCAGTTCATTCTGGCAAAAGTCCCGCACCGCTTCCTGCCACATTTTTTGCTCGTCGTTGAGTTGAAAGTCCATGGGGTTATCCTTTCTGGTTAAATCTTCAATTTTTGAGTTAACGCTTGAGTGGAATCCGGTTGCCGCCGATATGGTCGCAATGGGTGTGGGTATTGATAATGAGGCTGACAGCGGAGAGATCGACGCCTAAAGCGGTGATAAGCCATTGGGTTTCAGTGAAATCTGATTTATAGCCGGTGTCGATCAAAATGGGCGCGTCAGAGCGATAGACAAATGATTGGCGTTGAGGTAGCCTCTTTCGATGAAAAAGAGGTCCTCCAGGGTTTCATGAGGCATAGGAATTTACGTCGTCAAACGACGAACGACGAATGACCATTGACAACCGACCACTGACAACGGCCTCACTCCCAACGCCGCTCATCAACCACGGCCCGGGCCGATGGCTCAATCGCGCCGGCCTCGACAAACTCGACCTCATCGATGGTCAGGCGGCAGGCCTGGCTGGCGGCGGCTTTTACTGCATCGCCGAGAGTCGGGCTGGCAACACCGGCATCTTTCAACTCGACCCGCAGTTTGACGTGATCGCGGGCGGCGTCGGGCCGGGTGACGCTGGCCTGAAAATTGCCCAATCCTTCAAATTTCGCCAGAGCGCCTTTCAACTGGAGCGGGTGCAAAAACATGCCTCGCACTTTGACCGCATCCCCGACGCGCCCCAGCCAGCCTTTGATACGGGGGTAGAAGCCCTCATCATCTGGCTCACCCACAAACGCGCTAAGGTCGCCCAAACCGTAGCGTACCAGCGGATAAGTTTTGTTAAAGGTGGTCACGACAATCTCGCCGGGTTCACCGGCGGGCACGGGCTGGCCCGTAGCCGGATCAGTGATTTCAACGATCATATTTTGGGCCAGCCGCAGGGCCGCCTCGCCGGGCCGGTCATAGGCGATGATGCCCAAATCGGCGGTGGCATACGCCTGCGAGGTGATCATTTTATAATCCTGCTCAAAAAAAGTCCGCAGCGACGGCGGATACGGTTCCGCCGAGAAGACCGCTTTTTTGAGGGGAACATCCTGGGGGTCAATATTCATTTCTTCGGCTTTTTGGAAGATGATTTTCAAGAAGCTCGGCGTCCCGGTGTAGCCGGTCACGCCCAAGCGCAGCATGATGTCAACCTGGGCCTCGGTGTTGCCGGGCCCCATGGGCACGACCGTTGCGCCTGCTGCCCGCACCGCCGCATCGATCAATAGGCCGGCCGAGACCATGTGATAGGCAAAGGCATTGATCACGATGTCGCCGCTGTCAATGCCAACCGCCTGAAACGCTTCGGGCTGCCACTCGTCGTCCGGTTCAAAGAGCGGGCCAGGCGAGACAAAGATGTGTTGCAATTCCTTCTTGGGCGCGGCCAACCACCCGCCAAAGGGTGGGTTCTCCTGCTGCATCTGGATCAATTTATCTTTGCTGGTGACCGGAATTTTTGGCAAATCGGCTACACTTTGAATATCAGCAGGCCTGACGCCGGCCTCATCCATGAGGCGGCGCAGCGCCGGGGCGTTCTCGTAACCATGTTTGATGATTTCTTTGAGGCGCTCGGTTCGGGTCATACAACCTCCCTAAATTTTGTAGAACAAGCGTAACTACTCAGCAGCCCAGGCTGTAGCCGGACTCTGACCGCGCTACGTCGGGCGTGGTCAGAGACCGGCTACAGCTGCTGTATAAAGTCTATTAACTCAACCATCGTTTCCGGCGCTTGTAATGCTTGACATCGCGGTAGCTCTTGCGCTGCCCGACTTCGGTCAGACCCAGGTAAAATTCACGTACATCGGTGTTTTCCTTCAAGGTGTCGGGGGGGCCATCCAGGACGATCCGTCCATTTTCCATAATGTAAGCATAATTAGCCACTTCCAGGGCCAGGCGAGCGTTTTGCTCTACGAGTAAAATGGTCGTGGCCTGTTCCTGGTTGATGCGTTGGATAATCGCAAAAATCTCGTTGACTAACAACGGGGCCAACCCCAGCGAGGGCTCGTCTAACATCATCAGTTTCGATTTGGCCATCAGGGCGCGTCCAATGGCCAGCATTTGTTGCTCACCCCCGGAGAGATAGCCAGCGGCCTGCTTACGGCGATCTCGCAGAGGCAGAAAGTATTCATAGACCAGGTCGATATCTGGTTTGAGGTTACGGTCCTGACGGGTGTAGCCGCCGGCGATCAGGTTTTCCTCCACGGTCAGATGTTCAAACACCCGCCGGCCTTCCATCACCTGGAAGATACCCCGCCGTACAATTTGCTCAGCATCAAGTTTGTGGATGAGTTCTCCCTGGAATTCAATTTCGCCGTCGGTCACTTCACCATCTTCCGGTTTGAGCAGACCAGAGATAGCCTTGAGGGTAGTAGACTTACCGGCCCCATTGGAACCTAGCAGAGCTACAATCTGCCCCTCCGGTACGTGCAACGACATGCCCTTGAGAACGAGAATCACCTCATTGTAAATTACTTCCACATTGTTGAGACTGAGCATGGTTTATACCCTCTTTCCATTTCCTGCCAGAGGAGACTAAGGGGGGCGAAACCCAGGCCATCTTGCCAAACCCATTTTAATGAGAATTAACTCAGGTTTCGTCCCCCTCCTATTTTGCTCCTGCTGGAGCAGTAGTATTCAGCTTCTCCCCCGATGAGGTTGGTGATTGCCCCCGCATCAGGCTTGAGGGAGAAGCAAACTAAACCTTGACCGCGTCCAATCCGTGTTAAAACGCGGAGACATCGATATAGTCAGAGACGGGTTGCCACTGGCCATCCTGGACCTCAAACATGCGCAGGGCTTTATTGCCGGCGTGATTGTCAGGGGTGAAGGTCAAGGGGGTGGTAATATCGCCAGTGTCGTAGTTTGTCATGCCTTCCAATGCTGTCCGGATATTTTCACCTGTCAACTCCTGGCCCTCATCGAGGACGCGCTTGATCCCCTCAGCCATCACCTGCATGGTCAACCAACCCTGTACGTAACGCACCCCCTGCTCTTGCAAGGTAGTCCCTTGGGACTGATTATACTCAATCATGTCTTTCATCCCTGCAACTTCGAAGCTGGGCGGGGTAAAGGGAATGGCCCCAACCACTCCGTTGGCGGCTTCGCCGGCCAGCCCAATAAGAAGCTCGTCGGCACACCAATTGAGGCAAACGATCTTGGCGTCTAAGCCCAGAGTGGCGGCGTTTTTGACCAGCAGCGAGGCCGGGGTGGGCACATTCTGTACAATGATGTAGTTGGCGCCCCCGTCCTGAGCTTGCGTCAACTCGGCTGTCAGGTCCGTAGCCCCGCCAGGCATAGGAATCGCGCTGAGCGGAATGTCGTTTGCATTGGCGTAAGCCTCGCCATCAGGATAGGGTGAGGTGCCAAAGGGACTATCGTGATGCATAAGAACGATGGTTGGCTTATCACTATTGCCCTGGGCTGCCCAGTCTTCCTCAGCCCACTTGATGGCGGCTATGAATTGGGCAGAGTAAGTGGTCCCAATCATAAAGTTGTAAGGGGCATTCTCGATGTCGATTAGATTAGCCGAGTAGGAGGCAGACATAAAGGGGACCTTATCGGCGGCAATTCTGCCACGCAGAGCCTCCGTGTCGCCCGTGCCCCAACCCATAAAGGCTACGACCTCATCCTGGCTGACAAATTGGGAATAAAGCTGCTCGGCTTGGTCTACCGCATAGGCATAATCTTGTGAAATCAAGTCGATCTGGCGACCATTGATGCCCCCCTGGTCGTTTTTCCAGGCCACGTAATCTTTCATGCCGTCGGCATAAGGGGTGCCAACGTCAGATGTAGCGCCGGTCAGATCAAATATGGCCCCCACCTTAATCGGGCTGGTGTCAGCAGGCGCTTCTGCAGGGGCGCTCTCAGCAGGTGCTTGTGTGGGGGCCTCAGCAGGTGCTTGTGTGGGGGCTTCAGCAGGTGCTTCTGTAGGAGCAGGTGCTTCTGCGGGAGCAGCAGCACCTCCACAACCGGCTACCAACGCAATGGTTAAAAAGAAAACAAGCAATAAAGTAAAACGTTTCATGGTACATTCTCCTCCTAATAAGCATAAACGACTAATCGATATCGTTCTCTACCGGAACACTTCTGTGTAACTTGCTATCACATTTCTTATTCTATTCACATCACCTCCTTACCCTACTCCGAAAATGCCGTGGGGTATCCTCCCAACTATCTTTCCTCATTATTTTCATCCTTGAGGATGCCCTATCAAGGCATAATCTCTACTCGATACATCAATACGAAAATGGCCACAGACGAAAGTAGTCTTTCACATCGCGCCATAACTTGGCAATGCCTTCCGGCTCGAAGATCAGGAACAGAATAATGACCAAACCAAACGCGGCTTGTTGGAGAAACGGGATTATGTTAGCTATATATGGAATGAGGTCTTCCAGGCTCCGTCCAATGTTATTCAACATCGCCGGTAGCAAGGTCATAAAGGCGGCCCCGTAAATCGAACCGGAAACCGAGCCAAGTCCACCGATGATGATGACAGCCAGGTAGAAAATAGAGGTTTCAATGGTAAAGCGCTCGTAGTTAACAATCAACCGCCAGTGGGCAATCAGTGCGCCCGACAGGCCGACAAAGAAAGATGAAGTAGCAAAGGCCAACAACTTATAGTAGAACAAGTTAACCCCCATCACCTCGGCCGCAATGTCCTGATCGCGAATGGCGACAAAAGCCCGCCCTATTTTTGAACGGAACAGATTGACGGCGACTAACACCGTCCCTACCAAACAGAGTAAAATAATCCAATAAAAGCGAAAATCGGTGTTGAGCGAATAGCCAAACAGGGTTGCGAGTGGAACATTCAGCGCCTCTACGCCGCCGGTCAAACCCCGCCAATGGGTGATAAGCCATAGAATAATTTGTTGAGCGGCCAGAGTAGCAATGGCCAGATAAAGCCCTTTGAGCCGGAGTGAGGGCACGCCAAACACGGCCCCCACCAAAGCGGTTATGGTACAGGC
>Ga0302046_10003558_pt1 | contig 14068 bp, 17 predicted proteins | sample RVTome_11_FD_200261 | JGI IMG/M metagenome (GOLD analysis project Ga0302046, IMG submission 200261) | Soil microbial communities from uranium-contaminated site in the Upper Colorado River Basin, Wyoming, United States - RVT147D111 (version 2) ...
GTGCATACGCTGGCACGAGCTTTTGTCAGCCGGCAGATGGCGGCTTTGCGCTTCAATTTCCGCGGCGTAGGCAAGAGCGATGGCCGCTATGACAATGGCAACGGCGAGCTGCAGGACGCCCTGGCTGCTGCCGCCTGGTTGCGGGAGCGCTATAGCGGGTTGCCGCTCTGGTACGGCGGATTTTCCTTCGGTGCGGCCATTGCGATTCGTGCTGCCGCGGAAGGCGGAGCCGAAGGGCTGGTAAGCGTAGCCCCGGCCGTATCGCGTTTTGCCTCGGGGATGCCGGCGCAGCCGGCCTGCCCGTGGCTGGTCGTGCAGGGCGACCGGGACCAGCTCGTGAACCTCGCTGAAACCGTCAATTGGGTGAATTCGCTCGATCCGCAGCCGCTACTTCAGGTATTCGACAATACGGAGCACTTCTTCCATGGCAGGCTGGTGCAATTGCGCAACGCGGTCGAGGCCTTCATCGACAGCAATCCGCCGTGAATTCGGGTCCCCCAGGCCGTCCCCGGGCCAAAAAAAAACCGGGCGAGCAGCCCGGTTTTGTTTCGGCATGGATGCGGCGGGTCGCGCTGCATCGGCCGCAAAGTGCGGAATCCGGTTCCGAACTATTTGACCATATCCTTCAGGCCCTTCAGTGCCGCCACTTTGACGACCTTGCTGGCCGGCTTGGCCTTGAACATCATCTCCTGGCCGGTGAACGGATTGATGCCCTTGCGTTCCTTGGTTGCCGGCTTCTTCACGACTCGCATTTTCAGAAGGCCGGGGACGGTGAAAATCCCGGGGCCGTTGCGACCGCCAAGATTCTTCTTGATCTGACCTGCCAGTGAGTCGAATACTGCGGCGACGTCTTTTTTGGTCAGCCCGGTATCCTGAGAGATGCTGGCGAAGATTTCGGATTTGGTTGGTGCCTTGCTTGCTGCCATGAAAAGTAAACTCCCGAAAAAAGAAAAAACGGGCGAGGCCCGTGAAAAATGCTGCGCGACGATATCACAAGATCGCCGAATTGGTAAGGCGGAGCCTGCGTTTTAGTCGTGTTTTCAAGCGTTTTTTTGCAATCCGGACGATTTTTGCCTCAGTTCGTATAGAACTGTCGCTTAAACCGAACAGTGGCAGGTACGCTGGCGCCGTCGGGCGTAACGGTAATATCGAAGACCAGGGTTTCCTGGTTGGCTACGGCCGTCTCACCGATGTAGTAAATCGCTTCCTGCTCCTGAATCTTGCGCATGACCACATTCTTCAATTGCCCGGTCAGATTCACGGCCTTGACTTCGATGGCGGCGGTCACTGGCGTGCCGGTTTCGGCCTGGATGACGGACACATTCAGCATTGCCCGATTCTTGCTGCGGAGGATGTTGTAGGTACGGGCAACCTCGGGGGGCAGCTGGTCGGTCAACTGTGCACTGAAGTGCACCACGTGGTCGCCGATGTCGGACGACGAGGCGCCCGCCGGTTGCGCCTCGGGAACCGTTGCGTTCTCGCCGGGGCCGCCACAGGCAACGAGCGCGGCCAGGAGTGACAGAGTGATTATTCCTGAAATGAACTTCATATGAACCGCCCCCGGTACGGACTGCCTCTGGCTTGCGACTATAGACTATTGCAGCCGTGCGGCCTAGACAGGGCCACGGCTCAGGGAATGGCCGGCAGCAAATCCGTCAGCGCCATGTTGAGGGCGATCAAAAGCACGATCACGATATAAGCTGAGAGATCGATGACGCCCAACGGCGGAATGTACTTTCGAACAGGCCGCAACAGTGGCTCTGTCATATCGTCGAGCAGATCGGACAGCGGCCCGAAATAACGGCCGAGAAGATTCAGTATCACGCGAATGATGATAGCGACGATGAACATGACGACGCTGAGGATCGCCAGATTGACAAATGCGGCAAACACCAGCCATAACAAACCGGCGGGGGATGCAAGAATGCCCAGCACGCCCGGTCCGTGCGCCAGCATCAGTATCAGGAGGGACACAACGAACTGAATGACCAGGGCGATCAGGACGGTCGCCGTATCCAGTCGGCCGACCGACGGTATGTAACGTCGCACGGGCACCACCAGCGGAGTGGTGTACTTGAGGACGCCTTGCGCCACGGGGTTGCGGAAATTGGCGCGCACCAGGGGCAGCCAGAATCGCAGCAACAGAATCAGCAGGTAGAGTCGGGCGAACGTGTCCAGCAGGAAGATGAGTGCCTGAATCATTTCCGGTGCGCCGCTTGCCGAATTGCCATTGCTGCCTCAGGAGTTGGCGAGTTCTGCCGCCCGATCCCTGGCGGCGACTATCGCCTGTGCAAAGATACCACGGGCATCCGCTTTCTCCAGATACTCGAATGCCGCCGTCGTCGTACCTCCGGGGGAGCGAACTCTTTCGATCATTTGCGGCATTGGCTCATGCTGTGCCGCAGCGAGTGCGGTGGCGCCCCGCGCCGTTTCAACCGCCAGCGTACGCGCGGTCTTCGGATCGATTCCTAACTCGATTGCGGTTTCGATCATCACGTCGATCAGGAAGTAAAAATAGGCCGGGCCGGTTCCCGATACGGCCGTTACTGCATCCATCCTGGACTCACTGTCCATCCACACGATTTCGCCGACTGCAGACATGATCTTCTCCGCCATCAGGCGTCCGGGGCCGTCCGTCCGTGAGTTCGCGAACAGTGCCGATATGCCCTGGTCGATGAGTGCGGGTTGATTCGGCATGACCCGGACGACACGCAGGCCGCCGCCCAGCCAAGTATCGATGTCGTCGATGCGCGGGCCCGCCGCGATCGACATGATCAAGGGTTTGCGCTGTTGAACGATGTCACGCAGATTCTCGCAAACTGATCGCAGTATTTGCGGTTTTACCGCAAACAACAGGGTTTCGGCGTCCGCAGCCACCAGTGCATTGTTCTCGGTTACCAGAACGCCGTGCAGTTCCTGTCGCAGCAGCTCGCATTGCCCGGGCCTCGGCTCGGCAATCATTACGTTGTTTGCATGCATGCCGCCACGAAGCAATCCACCGGCAATCGCACGCGCCATGTTGCCGCCGCCGATCAGCCCGGTCCTGGTCTTGATCATTAGTAGTACCCCGATTTCCACACAGTTCAGCCGGTGTTTGCGCCGGCACCTTGCTACAAAGCCGGCGCTGCCATTACGTGTCCCGTTGGCCGAAGAGCGCCGTTCCCAGGCGGACAATTGTCGCACCTTCATGGATCGCTGCGACAAAATCGGAGCTCATACCCATCGACAGTGTATCGAGTTGCAGGCCACGGCCCGTCAATCTGTCCCTGATTTCACGCAACCGCGCGAACGGCTGGCGCTGTTCCTCGAACGAGTAGCGGATGGCCGGGATGCACATGAGTCCGCGCAAACGGAGTCGTGGCAGTGCGGCCACCGACAGCGCCAGTTGGTCCAGTTCAGCCGGTGCAACGCCGGACTTGTTCGGCTCGTGATCGATATTCACCTGGATGCAGACATTCAGCGGCTCCATTCCGGATGGCCGCTGATGGCTCAGCCTTTCCGCGATTTTCAGGCGGTCGACGGTGTGGACCCAGGCGAAATGTTCCGCAACAGGCCGCGACTTGTTGGCCTGCAGGTGGCCGATAAAGTGCCAGACCAGGTCGTTCCGTCCTGCCTCCCTGATTTTCCGCACGCCCTCGGCAACGGTGTTCTCGCCGAAGTCGCGTTGCCCGCTCCGGGCCGCCTCCTGGACCGCCTCGACCGGCTGCAGCTTGCTCACGGCAAGCAGCCGCACGGAGCCCGCCGGGCGGCCGGCATCACTCGCAGCTTTAGCCAGCAAATCTTGGATTTTTCGAAAGTTATCCGTGACCCCAATCACGTTTTGCTCCGGGTGCTCGGCTATACTAAGCAGCCAACAGGCCGGGTTATGGTAAGTCCGGCCGCCATTGTTTCAGAGGGAGTTCCATGGCTGTCGACGTAGCCCAGCTGTTGTCATTTTCGGTGAAAAACAACGCATCGGACCTGCATCTTTCCGGCGGCGTGCCTCCGATGATCCGCGTCGACGGCGATATGAAGCGTATAAACATGCCGGCGCTGACTCACAAAGACGTCAATAGCATGGTGTACGACATCATGAATGACAAGCAGCGCAAGGACTATGAAGAGTTTCTGGAGACGGACTTTTCCTTCGAAATTCCGAAACTTGCACGCTTCCGGGTCAACGCCTTCAATCAAAATCGCGGCTCGGCTGCTGTGTTTCGCACTATTCCGTCGGAGATCCTGTCGCTGGATGACCTCGGCGCGCCGAAAATTTTCAAGGATCTGGCCATGCACCCGCGCGGCATCGTGCTGGTGACGGGACCGACCGGATCCGGCAAATCGACAACGCTTGCCGCCATGGTGGACTACGTCAACGACAACAAGCCGGACCACATCCTGACCATCGAGGACCCGATCGAATTCGTCCATGAAAGCAAGAAATCCCTGATAAACCAGCGCGAGGTGCATCGCGACACACTGGGATTCAACGAAGCCTTGCGCTCGGCGCTGCGCGAGGACCCGGACGTCATCCTGGTGGGCGAACTTCGCGACCTCGAAACCATCCGGCTGGCTCTGACCGCCGCCGAGACCGGCCACCTGGTGTTCGGCACCCTGCACACGAGCTCGGCCGCCAAGACCATCGATCGTATCGTCGACGTATTTCCGGCGGCCGAAAAGGAAATGGTGCGTGCCATGTTGTCTGAATCGTTGCGCGCTGTGATCTCGCAGACTTTGCTGAAAAAAATCGGTGGCGGGCGAATTGCGGCTCACGAGATCATGATCGGTACGCCAGCCATTCGAAACCTGATTCGCGAAGGGAAGATTGCTCAAATGTATTCATCGATCCAGACGGGCGGCGCGGTCGGCATGCAGACCCTCGACCAGAATCTGCACGAGTTGATGACCAAGGGCCTGATCAACAAGGAAGAGGCACGTTTCCGCGCGGTGAACAAAGAGAACTTCTGATGGCAGATGCGAAGTTGCCGGAAGTCGAGAGAGGAGTGAGAGGACAATGGAACGCGAACAAGCGGTAAGGCTGACGCAGAACCTGTTGCGGAAAATGGTGGAGAAAGACGGTTCCGACCTCTTTATCACCTGCGGGTTTCCGCCCGCGATCAAGGTCGACGGAACCATTCATAAAGCCACCGACACTCCACTGACTGCCGATCAGTCGGCGATGATGGTTCGTTCCATCATGAACGACAAACAGGTCAAGGAGTTCGATGCTACCAAGGAATGCAATTTCGCAATCGCGCCGCAGGGCATCGGACGTTTTCGGGTCAGCGCATTCATTCAGCAGGGCATGATCGGGGCTGTACTCCGGACGATTACAACCCAGATTCCGACACTCGAGGATCTCGACCTGCCGCCGATCCTGAAAGACATCGTCATGAACAAGCGCGGCCTGGTCATCGTCGTCGGTGGAACCGGCTCCGGCAAGTCGACCACGCTGGCAGCAATGATCGGACATCGAAACCACAATTCGAAAGGTCACATCGTGTCCATCGAAGATCCCGTGGAGTACGTGCATCCGCACCATGGATGTGTGATTACGCAGCGTGAGGTCGGTGTCGATACCGAGTCCTGGCACGCGGCGCTCAAGAATACGTTGCGTCAGGCGCCGGACGTCATCCTGATCGGCGAGATCCGGGATCGCGAGACCATGGAATACGGAATACAGTTTTCCGAGACCGGGCATTTGTGCCTGGCGACCCTGCACGCGAACAGCGCGAACCAGGCGCTCGACCGCATCATCAACTTCTTCCCGGAAGAGAGGCGCTCCCAGCTGCTGATGGATATATCGCTCAATACCCGGGCTTTTGTATCGCAACGGCTTATCCCACGGGAAAGCGGTGTCGGCCGGATTGCGGCCATGGAGATCATGTTGAATACACCGTTGATCGCCGACCTGATATTCAAGGGCGAAGTGGGGCAAATCAAGGAAATCATGGCAAAGTCGACTCGCCTCGGAATGCAGACGTTCGACCAGGCATTGTTCGCGCTCTACGAGGAAGGGCTTATCTCGTATGAAGAGGCGATGCGAAATGCGGATTCGAAGAATGAACTGCGACTGCGCGTCAAACTCGAGAGCAAACGGGATTCGTCGCTCGCCGACCACCAGTCGGAAAGCCTGAGAATCATGGAAGAGGACACGGCTCGGACTTTCTGAGCGCGACCAGGGCTGCGTGAGGCAAATGCATGAACGTTAAACCGCTATTCAAACTGATGGTCGAAAAAAAGGCGTCGGACCTTTTCTTTGCCCCGTTTGCACCGGCCAAGATCAAGATCGACGGCAAGATCATGCCCGTCAACAAGCTCGAAATGACGCCCAAAATGGTCAAGCAGGCTGCAATCGAGCTGATGACCGAGGAACTGCTCGATCAGTTCACCCGGGAACTCGAAGTGGATTTTGCGATTTCCGAGCCCGGATTGGGCCGATTCCGGGTGAATGTGTTTCACCAGCGTGGCAATGTGGCCATGGTGCTGCGTTACATTACCGCGGAAATGCCCAACCTGGACGAGCTCGGCATGCCGGAGCAACTCAAGGACCTGGTGATGCTGAAACGTGGCCTGATCCTGATGGTCGGCGCGAGCGGAAACGGCAAGTCGACCACGCTGGCAGCCATGATCAATCACCGCAATGAGAAAACGTCGTCACACATCATAACGGTGGAAGACCCGATCGAATTCCTGCATCCCAACAAGCAATCGATAGTCAATCAGCGCGAAGTCGGACTCGATACCAAGTCGTACGGACGGGCGCTGCGCAGCGCGATGCGAGCGGCGCCGGATGTGATTCAGATCGGCGAGATTCGTGATCACGAATCCATGCAGTCGGCAATTGACATGGCGGGTACCGGTCACCTGGTCCTGGCAACGCTGCACTCGAATAACGCACCGGAGACACTCGACCGGATTATCAACATGTTCCCGCAGGAACAGCATTCGCAGGTCTTCATGGACCTGGCGCATTATCTTCGCGCGATCATTTCGCAGCGGCTGGTACGTTCGCGAACGGGCAAGCGCGTGGCGGCAATCGAACTCATGCTGAATACCCCGCACATAAAGGACCTGATCCTGAAAGGTGACATTTCAGCGGTCAAGGAGGCCCTGAAGGACAGCGGCGAGAAGGGTGTGCAGAATTTCGACGAAGCGCTGTTGAATCTTTACAAAGCGGGCACGATCACCCTGGAAGAAGCCATGGTGCACGCGGATTCACGTTCGAACCTCGAGGCCAAAGTAAACTTCGGCGGCTGATTCCTCGCAGGGTCCGGGCCGGTCACCCGGATGGAAAGACTTGGCTTGCGTCGAATACCGGCCCGTCGACGCATACGCGTTTCATTGCCGGTCCCTCATTTGTCGTTATTCGGACCGCACATCCGGCACAGCCGCCGACTGCGCAAGCCATATACTCTTCAAGCGAGATCTGGCACGGCAGGCTGAAACGCCTGGCCAACACGGCGACTGCCTTGAGCATTGCTGTCGGTCCGCAGGCAAACAGCTCCGTTTCCTGAAGTTCGTCAGCGCTCAAGGACTCGAGATACCGCCGGGCAAGGTCCGTGACATAACCGCGATGCACCCCGGCGAAATCCGCAAGGCTGGCGAGGCGTGTGCAAATGCCCAGGTCCTCCAGTGACCCGATGGTTTGCGTGGCGGCTCCGTCGAGCCAGTCGGCCGGCAACGCGGAGCGACGACACGAGAACGGAAACGGGAGCTCGGACCCCATCAGCACCAGCGGCAACGGCTGCCAGCCCTGGCGTTGCAATTGTTCCGCAAGGAACACCATGGGCGGAATGCCGACGCCTCCACCTATCAGTACAGCACGCGGCCGCGTTTTCCGTACGGTAAATCCCCTGCCGACAGGGCCAATGGTGCTCAGCGTATCGCCGATCTTCCTGTACGCAAGCGCTGTCAGTCCTTCGCCAACGATCTTGAACAGAACCTCGATCCGGCCGAGGCTGGCATCCGCACGCATGATCGACAGCGGGCGTCGCATGGGCAGGGACTCATCACAGCGCAGGTGAACGAACGATCCCGCAGTGGCGGTCGCCGCGCACCTGGGCGCATAAAGGCGAAGCACGAATTGATCGCCGGCGAAACGCTGAATGTCGGTGACAACGGCCTCCTCGACGAAGAGGGTTCCGCGCTGGCTTTGCCCAGGCGTGGAAAATTCGCTTGCGCTCACCGCGCGTCAGCGGTTCGGGACACCGCGGTAAGAATTGCCATGCGCACAGCCAGGCCGTTGGTAACCTGTCGGGTAATCATCGACCTGGGGCTGTCGGCCAGGCCCGACTCGATTTCGATGCCGCGATTCATCGGCCCTGGATGCATGACAATGGCATCCGGCGCTGCAAGCTTCATGCGTTCGTAACTTATGCCGAAGTTTGCAAAGTACTCGTCTATGCCGGGAATGCCATCGAGGTTACCGATACGCTCCCGTTGAATTCGCAGTGCCATCACGACATCGGCGCCACGAATGCCATCGTCCAGTTTGTGCAGTATGCGTGCGCGCGGAAAATCGGACGGGTCCGGCGCAAGTGATTTCGGCGATACCAGGCGCAGCTCGCCGACGCCCATGGTCGTGAGACCGCTGGCAAGGGAACGGGCGACTCGTGAATGTGCGATATCGCCTACAATAACCACGATCAGCTTGTCGAAAGTTTGCTTGCACTGTCGAATGGTCAGCAGGTCCAGGAGTCCCTGTGTGGGATGCGAAACATCAGACTCGCCCGCATTGAGGATGCTGACGTGATCCAGGACATGCCTGGCAATGTAGGCAGGAACCCCGGCGCTGGCATCGCGCACGACGAAAATGTCCACTTGCATCGCCTGCAAGGTGTAAATCATGTCCAGGATGCTTTCGCCCTTCTTTCGCGACGACATGTTGACATCAAGATTGAGAACGTCCGCGCCGAGGCGTTTCGCCGCCAGGTCGAAGGATGCGCGAGTGCGCGTGCTCGGTTCGAAGAAGAGATTCGCGACGGTCTTGCCCGCAAGGCTGCGAGAGCGTATCGCGGCGTTGCCCAGCGGGCTGAGAAATGCTTCCGACTGATCGAGCAGCGCAGTCAGCGTCGAACATGACAGACCGTCCAGGGTCAGAAGGTGCCGCAAACGGCCGCTTCCGGACAATTGCAAACGCGCATCGTCGACGACCGGCGCTGTTTCGAATAGTTCTGTTACAGTCATAGCGCGCGAATCTTATACGAGATCTGTGCCGTTTTCCCTTTGATTTCCCGGCCGGCGCGTACTCAGCCAGCGTTCGGCGATCAGTACTGCCGCGGTGCTGTCGATGTTTTCCCTGCGCACCCGGCGGCGAAGACCGCGTGCACGTTGCTCTGCCAGCAGCTGGCGAGCCTCCCTCGAGGAATAATTCTCGTCTGTGGCCTCGACAGGTTTGCCGAAACGGCGCAGCCCGTCTATGAACTGCCTGGCCCTGGCCGTAAGATCAGAGGGTGTTCCGTCCTGGTGCGTCGGTATCCCGACAACGAGTCGTGCGGGTTCCCAGTCGGCAATGATGCGCTTGATGCCTTGCCAGTCAGGGCCGTCAGCCCCGTTCGCAACGACACCGATCGCCGTTGCGGATCCTGTAATCTGCTGACCGACCGCGACGCCTATGCGGCGCAGTCCGAAATCGAAAGCGATGATGGTTTCCGGCCGGTGCTCAGGCGTGCCCGGCATGGGTAGATACGCGGCTGATGTCGATACCCAGCGTACGTGCCGCAAACGTCCAGCGGTCCGCAAACGGCACGTCGAAAACGAGTTCCTTGCTGGCGGGAACACTGAGCCAGGTATTGTCGAGCATTTCTGATTCCAGCTGACCGGCATCCCAGCCGGCATAGCCCAGCGCAACCAGCGACTTCGCCGGGCCGTGACCGGCGGCAATTGCGTCAAGCACATCGCGGGACAGTGTAAGTTGAATATCGCCGCTGACGCCGACAGTACTCTCGAATTCGCCGCCCGTTTCGTGCAGGACAAAGCCGCGTTCGCGCGCCACCGGTCCGCCATTCATGATGGGGATCATGGCCGCCTCACGGCTCGGATTCCTGACATCGAGCTGCGCGAGCAAACCGCCGAGATTCAGGTTCAGCGGGCGATTGATCACGATACCGAGCGCACCGTCGGCGTTGTGCTCGCAAATCAGGGTAACCGTGCTGTTGAAATTGGGATCGGACATGCCGGGCATGGCGATCAGGAGCTGGTTGCTGAGAGATCCCTCAAAATCCATGGACCCAGTATCAGCCCTGGCCACGCCGCGCACAAGCCATGCGCGGCGTCAGTTGGCGCTGGCTGTTGTTTCGGCGCCGATCTCGGTGAACTGCCACTTGTAGGCAAACCGTAACTTATCGAAATCGACCCGAATGGCTTCCGGGAACGGTTCGAAAGGCGCAGCCCGGCGAAGGATGTTCAGCGCCGCCTGGTCGATGAACTTCGAACCGGAACTGTTGCGCACGATCACCTCACCCAGCTGGCCTGAGGCGTCAATCGTAACTTCGAGTGTCGGGCTCCCGGCAAGGCCCTGCGTGATCCCCTTCTCCGGAAAGTACTTCACGCCGATGGTCTCGATCTTCCTCTTCCATCGGTAGAGGTAGCCTGCGATGTTCGATTCCTTGGTATCGACACTGGTCAGGAGCTGGCGGGGGTTATCGTGACGAATGCGCAGATTTGCATCGTCATCACGCGGTAAGGGAAGACTGGTTTCCGTGCCCGATTCCAGTGCGATGGCAGTGCTTTGTTCCGGTCGCGGCTGGTCACGGGGACGGTCCATCACCGCTTGCGGCCGCTCACGTCGGGTAGCAACAAGCTGATCGGCGATCTTGTCGTGAGTACGCGCATCCAGCAGGCTGTTGCCGTCTTCGCTACCCGGATTATCGAATGGCGAGTTGCTCTTGAGCGGCGCGCTCGGTCGCGTGGTGTCCTGTGTGTTGCCGGCCCCGCGCTGGCTGGCCTGTGCGAGGTAGGACGCTTCCTCTGGCGCATCGATGCCTCGGTCAGGGTCCGCGACGATGGTGACTTCGAGGGAAATGGCGTCCTTGAACTCGTTGCCGAGTACGGCATTGAAGGTCACACCGATGATCAGGATGCCGTGGACGAGGGCAGCCAGGAACAACATCGGCGGCAGGCGATCGGGACGGGCGGCGGCATGCAGCCCCAGCTGCCCGAAGCCGAACCCGGAATCATTGCTATGCGTTGCCGTTTCTGCCATTCCCAGACCGCGACCCAATTCCTGCGCCCGAACGCGCGCATTATCACATGGAAATCCTGACAATAATCAAGTCCTTAAGGAGTCAATTAAAGCCCGAATCGAAAAAAAACAGTGAAACTCCCTGATCCGGCTATTTTCGCCAGCATCCGGGCGACTCAAGTTTACGCCCTTCCATTCGGTCGCAGTGAGACGCAGGTCCGGTGTCGGTTATTCGCATATTCACTGGTCGCGGCGAGGCATCCCCTTGAGGTGCCGATCGATTGCATCGAACAGGGTCCCGGCAATGTTCAGCCGAAACTGCCGGTCGAGCTCGCGCATGCCCGTCGGACTCGTTACATTGATCTCCGTAAGGTAATCGCCGATGACATCGAGCCCGGCGAACAGGACCCCGCGATCCCGGAGCACGGGGCCGACCCTGGAGCATATCCACCGGTCCCGTTGACTGAGCTCCCGCCCTTCGCCCACGGCCCCCATGACCAGGTTTCCGCGGTTGTCGTCGGCGGACGGAATCCTGGCAAGGGCATAAGGTATGGGCTCGCCGTCCACCAGCAGTATGCGTTTGTCACCCTGCGCGATTTCCGGAATGTACACTTGCGCCATTGCGAAGCGCTGCCCGAAGTCGGTCAATGTTTCGAAGATCACGTTGGCATTGTTGTCGCCGCTGGCCACCACAAAAATGGAGCGGCCGCCCATTCCGTGTAGCGGTTTCACGACGATACGCCCGTGACTCCTGAGAAAAGCTCTCATCTCCGCCATGGAACGAGTGATCAGTGTGCCCGGCGCACAGTCCGGAAACCAGGCCGTGTAGGCCTTCTCATTCATGTCCCGCAGGCTTTGCGGACGATTGATGACCAGTGCGCCGGCAGCTACAGCGAGTTCCAGGATATAGGTTGAGTAGATGTACTCCATATCGAACGGCGGATCCTTGCGCATCAGGATCACATCGAGGTTACCGAGCTGGATTTCCTGCTCGGCTCCGAGATCAAACCAGTCTGTCTGCTGATCGCGCACGGTAATCAGCCGCGATCGTGCCAGCGCTTCGCCTTGAAGTACTCTCAGATCGCCCTGCTGCAGGTAATGGATGACGGCGCCGCGGCGTTGCGCCTCGAGCAGCATGGCGAAGGAGCTGTCCTTTTTGGTCGTGATGCCTTGTATCGGGTCCATGACGACGCCGAGAGACAGTTTTTTTCCGGGCATTTCCCTGATCCTGCAGTTGTCCGCGACCTTGTAGTCCTGCCGCCGCCTTGGCGCGGCTAACTATACCGTGCCGGACTGCGGTCCTGTACCTAAGGCGCCGTCGCTGTCCTGCACCGGTTTGCGCCGCTTTCGGGGAGCTCAGGCATTGTCCCCGACTTGCCGGCGTAAGTGCATAATCTGATTGGATTTGCCGCCTGTGGTGCAGGTCATGGCGGCACTTATGTCAATATGGTACAAGTCGCACTTCCGATGAAAATCCGGAGTCTCTTTAGGGACATACCGACGAATTCGGAGTGGGGGCGCGAACTCCCTTAAGTTTCGCAGAAATTCGCATTTGGGCGAGGAAATCCGGTGTCAAATAACGCATCTCGAAGTCTCAACGGACTGAAGATACTGGTCGTGGACGACAGCAAGACCATACGGCGCACTGCAGAGACGCTGCTTACCAAGGAAGGATGTCAGGTGTTCACGGCGATCGACGGTTTCGACGCGCTTTCGAAGATCGCCGATCACCAGCCGGACCTGATATTCGTGGATATCATGATGCCGCGGCTGGACGGCTATCAGACCTGTTCGCTGATCAAGCACAACAAGGTTTTCAAAGACACGCCAGTCATCATGCTCTCGAGCAAAGATGGCCTGTTCGATCGTGCCCGCGGACGGATTGTCGGATCCGAACAATACCTGACCAAGCCTTTCACAAAAGACGAGCTGCTTGGCGCCATCTCCAATCAGATTAATTAGGAACTACCATGGCAGTGATTCTCATAATTGACGACTCACCGACCGAGCTGCACCTGTTCCAGAGCATGCTGGAAAAAAGTGGCTTCAAGACCATAGTCGCAGACAGTGGCGAGGAAGGCATTCGCCAGGCCCAGGCGTCGAGACCCGATTGCATACTGATGGACGTTGTCATGCCCGGCATGAACGGTTTCCAGGCGACTCGCAAACTGACTCACGATCCGAAGACGTCTGCGATCCCGGTCATAATGATAACTTCCAAGGACCAGGAGACAGACAAGATCTGGGGCATGCGACAAGGGGCGGTGGAGTACCTGGTCAAGCCAGTGACAGAGAAACAGCTGGTTGCAAAGATCAACGCGGTAATGGCCGATTGAATGAGTGAAGTATCGGACCTGAGAGCGCTGGTCGAACAGCCGTTCGATTTGCTGAAGGAGCTGGAGCGACGCAGCCGCGTAGCTGTTGCCGGCAAAGGTTCGGGCGCGCTGCCGGCCGAATGGGTCGGCATAGGATTCCGCATCGGCCAGGAACAATTCGTCGCGAATCGGAATCAGGTTCGTGAAGTGCTGATGTTGCCCGAAGCGATGACCCGCGTGCCTGGTGCCAAACGCTGGGTGCTCGGTATCGCGAATCTGCGCGGCCATTTGCTGCCGTTAATCGACGTCAAAATGATGTTTGGCAGCGGCCGCACTTCGTTGCGCCGGATTACGCGCGTCATCTCCGTCAACCATCGCGAAATTCCTGCCGGCCTGGTGGTTGATGAGGTTCTGGGGTTCCGTCGATTCACCGACGGCGAATTCACCAAGACCTGGCCACAGACTGCCATTCGATGCGATCGCTTCCTGAGCGGCGCGTATCAGCGCGGCCAGGACGTCTGGCCGATATTCGGATTGTACGACTTTATCGAAAGCAACACGTTTTTACAGGCGGCCGCGGAATAACGCGGCT
>Ga0302046_10003560_pt1 | contig 14058 bp, 15 predicted proteins | sample RVTome_11_FD_200261 | JGI IMG/M metagenome (GOLD analysis project Ga0302046, IMG submission 200261) | Soil microbial communities from uranium-contaminated site in the Upper Colorado River Basin, Wyoming, United States - RVT147D111 (version 2) ...
CGGGAGCTCGCCCAGGCCGCCGACCGCGCTCGCCATGTCGGTGACCGTGGACTCGCCGCTCGGCCCGCGGACCTCCGCGCGCAGGTCGTCGCGGAGCGTCGCGGTCGCGAGCGAGTCCGTGTAGCCGGCCTCGTCCAAGTGCTCGGTCAGGTACGCGACGGCGCCCTCGATCGATCCCTTGATGTCCCCCACGTTTGCCCTCCCTCGCTCGGATGCGCGGAGCCTACCCGACCGCGCTCTCGAAGACCGCCTCGTAGCCGGCTACCATCGCCTGCTTCGAGAACCGCTCCTCGACCCGCGCGCGGCACGCCTTCGGATCGATCTCGCCGAGGCGTCCGAGCGCCTCGGCCGCGTGCCGGGCGTAGTCCTCGACGTCGACGATGAACCCGGTGGTGCCGTCGTCGATCACCTCGGGCACCGAGCCGCGGGGCGTGGCGATCACGGGCGTGCCGCACGCCATGGCCTCGGTCATCACGAGCCCGAACGGCTCGGGCCAGTCGATGGGGAACAGCACCGCGCGCGCGCGGGAGAGCAGGTCCGCCTTCTCCTCGTGCGAGACCTCGCCCAGCACCCTTGTGCCCTCGGGCAGGATCGGCTCGACGTCCTTCGCCCAGTGCGCCTTCTCGAGCTCATCGGCGATCTTCACCGCCATCACCAGCGGGAGCCCGGCCTCGCGCGCCGCCTGCGCGGCGCGGTGCGCGCCCTTGTCGGGGTTGGCGCGGCCGAGGAACAGGAGGAAGTCCTCCTTCTCCTCGCGGAACGGGTACGCGTCGAGGTCGATGCCGTTGTAGACGACGCCGCCGTAGCGGAGCTCGGGCATGTGGGAGCGCTGGGCCTCGCTGATCGCGACGAAGGTGACCCGCTCGGCCACCTGAGCGTAGAGCTGGCGCATCTGCGGGATGAACGGCCCGTGGACCGTGTGCACCACCGGCAGGTCGTGCGCGAGCGCCGCGACCATCCCGGACCACGGCGTGTGCAGGTGCAACACGTCGAAGCGCGACAGATCACGGTGCACGAGGAGCTCGTGCATGGTCTCGTGCCACAGGCTGTTGATGAAGGCCGGGCCGGGGGCGGTCTCGAACACGTACTCGAGATGCGCCGTGGTCTGGGAGTCGCCGGTGGCGAACAGCGTCACGTCGTGGCCTCGCTCGGCCAGGCCGTCGGCGAGGAGCGCGACGACCCACTCGATGCCTCCGTAGCCCTTCGGGGGAACCGCCACCCAGGGGGGGGCGACCTGGGCGATCCGCATCTACTCGGCGGCGGCCGCTTCGCGGCCCGCTTCCTCCTCGACCTCGATGTCGGCGAACGGAAACGCGACCACGATGCGGTCGGGGGGCTCGTCCTCGGTAAGGTGCATCAGGCAGACCTGACACACCCCGTACTCGATGGATGCGGCGCTGCCGCACCAGGTGCAATCACGAAGCTCCATGCGACCCCCGATCGGCTCCTGCTGCCAGGAGTACCCGGTATGCTAGCACTTGAACCTCATCCAGAGGAAGGGGCGGGAGAGCCACGAACGACCAGCTGCTGCCGGACGATGTCGAGTTCCAGCTCGACGAGATCGGCACGACGGACATACTCGTCGGCATCCCCTGCTTCAACAACGAGGCCACCCTCGGCAACGTGATCCGGGCCGTGGAGTCCGGACTGCGCAAGCACTTCCCCGACCAGCGCGCGGTGATCTGCGTCTCCGACGGCGGATCCGAGGACCGCACGCTCGCGGTGGCCCGCTCCGCCGAGGTCGGCGACGACTGGGACACGCTCCTGGTGCCCCGCGACACCGACCCCCCGAGACGCCTCGCCTTCCCCTACAAGGGCACACCGGGGAAGGGCAGCGCGTTCCGGTCGATCTTCGAGGTGGCGGTGCGGCTCGGCGCGACTTCGTGCGCGGTCGTCGACTCGGACCTGCGGAGCATCACCCCATACTGGCTCGACCGGCTGCTCACACCGATCGTCCACCACGGCTACGGGTACGTGACGCCGATCTACGCGCGCCACAAGTACGACGGCACCATCACGAACTCGATCGCCTTCCCGGTCACCACCGCGCTGTACGGCGCCCGGCTCCGCCAGCCGATCGGCGGCGAGTTCGGGTTCTCGGGAGACCTCGCGAAGATCTACGCTTCGCAGGACGTGTGGGACACCGACGTGGCGCGGTTCGGGATCGACATCTGGATGACCACCGTGGCGATCACCGAGGGCGAGCGGGTCGGTCAGGCTGTCCTCGGGGCCAAGATCCACGACGAGAAGGACCCCGGCAAGGACCTCGGCCCCATGTTCCGCCAGGTCGTCGGCAGCCTGTTCGCGCTCGCCGGACGCTATCGGGACCGCTGGTGGGACATCGAGTCCGCGTCCCAGCCTCCCGCGTTCGGGTTCCGCGCCGCCTACTCCGCCGAGCCCATCAAGGTCTCGGTCCCGCGGCTCACGTGGAAGTTCGTCGAGGGGTACGTGAAGCACCAGTCCCTGTGGACCAAGGTCCTCTCCGAGGAATCGCTCACCGGCGTGCAAGGCGCGGTCGGCGACGCGGCGGAGAACACGCGTGGACTCGTGCTCGATCGGGACCTGTGGACCAAGATCGTCTACGACTACCTGATCGCCTACAACCTGCGCGAGGTCGACGTCGGCACTCTGATCGACTCGCTGATCCCGCTGTACTTCGCCCGCACCGCCACCTTCATCACCGAGGTGTCGAACCTAGACAACGAGGAGGCCGAGAGAGCCGTCGAGTCGAACGCCGACGCGGCGATCGCCCTCAAGCCCTACCTCAAGCGCCGATGGACCGAGCGGGGCGTCCCCGACCGCTCGCTCGACGAGCAGCTCGTCCCGATGGAGGGCGAGTCGCCCGAGGGGATGGCGGGCGCGCTCGAGCTCGAGAACAAGTAGCTCGCCGCGCAACTCGCTACAATCGGAGGCATCGGGACGTAGCGCAGCTTGGTAGCGCGCAGCGTTCGGGACGCTGAGGTCGCGGGTTCAAGTCCCGCCGTCCCGACCAACGGAATGGAGATCTCTGAGCTCCAGGAGCTGATGCGCGCCACGTACCTCGAGCGCGACGAGCGCCGCGGGGTCGAGGCGACCTTCCGGTGGCTCGTCGAGGAGGTGGGCGAGGTGGCGCGCGCGCTCCGCCACGAGGACCCCGGGCGGCGCGAGCACGAGCTCGGCGACGTGCTGGCGTGGCTGGCCTCGCTTGCGAACCTAGCGGGGGTGGACCTCGAGCAGGCGGCCGCGCGCTACGCGGACGGCTGCCCGAAGTGCGGCGAGATGCCCTGCGCCTGTCCCTTCACGCCGTGACCTTCCTCGACCTTCGCGCCCTACGCCGACCGCTGGAGCCACCACGAGGGGCAGGTGATGGGAGGGACTGCTTCTTTCGACACTGACCGACCTTCGCGGTCCCCGGATGACGGAAGAACGAGGGAGGCGGCCGCGGAGGCGATCCGGGAGGCGAACCGCTTCGACGACGAGGGCTCCGTCTGACATCCTGTGCGCGTGCGAAGGCCCCTCACCCTCGTCCTCGCCCTGGCGTTGCTCGCGCCTGCGGGCTCCGCGCCGGCCGTCGACTGCGCGGCTCGCGCGCAGAAGCTGCTCGGCGCTATGACGCTCCCCGACCGCATCGGGCAGCTGCTGATGGCGGCCGTGCTGCCCGAGTCGGAGGGCAAGCCGTCAGCGCTCACCCAGCGCGCGATAACGGACCTGCGGGTCGGCTCGATCCTCGCGACGCAGACCCCCGACCCGGCGACGGCCGCCGAGCACAACAACCTGCTCCAGTCGTGGGCAAGCGGCCAGAAGGCGCCCCTGCTGATCGCGGCCGACTTCGAATACGGCACGGCTCACGGGATCGGGCGCGGCACCACCGCGTTCCCCCTCCAGATGGCGGTCGCCGCCGCGCGCAGCCCGGGCGACGCCGCCACCCAGGCCCGCATCACGGCCAAGGAGGGGCGCGCGATGGGGTTCCACTGGAGCCTCGCGCCGGTGGCCGACGTGAACACGAACCCCCGCAACCCCGTGATCGGGACGCGCTCGTTCGGCTCGAACCCCGAGCTCGTGGGCGAGCTGACGGCCGCGGCCGTGACCGCCTACCGCGAGGCGGGGATGGTCTCCTCCCCGAAGCACTTTCCCGGCCACGGCGAAACAGTGGTCGACTCAGGTGTTGGGCTGCCGAAGGTGGGGTACTCGCCGAAGACCCTGCGGCAGGTGCATCTCGCGCCGTTCCGCGCCGCGATCGAGGCGGGCGCCGAGGCGATCATGGCCGGCCATGTGGTCGTGGAGAAGGTCGACGCGAAGCGGCCGGCCACCCTCTCGGCGACGCTGCTGACGGCGATGCTCCGCCAGGAGCTGGGGTTCGGTGGGTTGATCGTCGCCGACGACATCACGAAGGGCGCGATCGCGAACCGTTGGAAGCCCGAGAAGGCCGCGACGCTCGCCGTGAAGGCCGGCGCCGACGTTGTGATGGTCACCGGCTCCTACGTGGACCAGGAGGCCGCCGCGCGCGGGCTGCGGAAGGCCGTGAAGCGCGGAAAGATCTCGCGCGAGCGCGTCGCCGCCTCGACCCTGCGGGTCCTGGACCTCAAGTGCCGCTACGGCCTGCTCGACGGCACCAAGGTTGGCATCAAGGCGGCGGAGAAGCGGACCGGGACCGGCCCGAGCCGGACGGCCGCCGCCGAGATCGGGGAGCGGTCGGTCGTGATGCTGAAGAACAAGGGCGTCCTGCCGATGCCGAAGGGCGGCCGCGTGCTCGTCGCGGGAGTGAGCCAGGTGCCGATGCTCGCGAAGCTGGTGCGTGGCGTCGGCAAGGCCAAGACGATCACGTTCCAGGGCCAGGGGCTCGCGCCGACCGCGAGCGAGATCGCCGACGCGAAGCGCCTGGCGAAGAAGGTGGACCGGGTCGTGGTGGCAACGTACTCACGCGGGGCGCTCCCCCAGCAGCAGGCCGACCTCGTGGAGGCGCTGCGGTCCACCGGCACGCCGGTCGTCGCGATCGCGCTCGGCCTCCCCTACGACATCGCCTCGTACCGGAAGGTACCGGCGTACCTGGTGGCGGCGACGCAGGGCCCGTGGAGCGAGCCGAACCCGGCGGTAAAGGCGACGATCCGCGCGATCTACGGCGCGTCGCCGTCGGGCAAGCTCCCGGTGAAGATCCCCGGCCTCTACCCGTTCGGGGCCGGCCTCACCTACTGACGAGCGATCTCCTGCGCGAGCTCCACAACGTGCCCCTCGGGGTCGAGCAGGTGCAGCGTGCGGTGCCCCCACGACCGGTCCTCGGGGCCCGACAGGATCTCCACGCCGGCCTTCTTCAGCCGGGCCACCTCGTCGCGGAGATCGTCAACGAGGAACAGCACCTCGCCCGCGGGGTCGCCGGTCCGCCGTGCCGGCCGGGCAAGCAGGTCCTGGGCGCGCGAGCGATCGAGGAGGCCGAACTTCGTCTGGCCGGTGGCGAACTCCGCGTACCCGTCGCGGGTGAAGCGGTGCTCGAGCCGGAGGGTGTCGCGGTAGAACGCGACGGCACGGTCGAGATCATGGACGTAGAGGATCACATAGTCGACCGTTCTCATGCACCGGAGTCAAGCACATCCGGTGGTACCGTCGGGAGCGATGCGCACCGCACCGATCATCGCCACCGCACGCGGGACCCGCTCCGAGGCCTTCGGGCCGGCCGAGTGGGGTCTGCTCGCCGCGATCGCCGCGATGTGGGGCTCGTCGTTCCTGTTCATCGCGATCGGGCTGGAGGCCTTCGAGCCCGGCCTGATCGCCCTTCTGCGGCTCGCGTTCGGGGCGGCGGCCCTTTCGCTCGTGCCCCGCGCCCGGAGACGCCGGGTCGACCGCGAGGACCGCGCGCGCGTGGCGCTCCTCGGCGTGATCTGGATGGCGATCCCGCTCACGCTGTTTCCGGTGGCCCAGCAGTGGATCGACTCTTCGCGCGCCGGGATGATCAACGGGGCGATGCCGCTGTTCTCGGCCCTGTTCGCCGCGGTGCTGCTGCGCTCGGCTCCGGGTCTGCGGCAAGCCGCGGGCCTCGCGATCGGGTTCGGGGGCATCGTGCTCGTGTCGGTGGCCCCGGCCGAGGCGGGATCGGCGATCCTGCTGGGGATCGGGCTCGCGATGCTCGCCACGATGCTCTACGGGCTGGCGGCGAACCTCACCGTGCCGCTCCAGCAGAAGTACGGAGCGCTGCCGGTGGTCTGGCGGGCGCAGCTCGTCGCGGTCGTGCTGCTCGTGCCCTACGGCCTGATCTCGATCCCGGGGTCGAGCTTCCGGCTCTCGAGCCTGCTGGCGGTGGCGGTACTCGGGCTGTTCGCGACCGGCCTCGCGTTCGTGCTGATGGCGACGCTCGTCGGACGCGCCGGCGCGACGCGCGGCGCGGTCGCGATCTACTTCATCCCGGTCGTCGCCACGGTGCTCGGCGTCACGCTTCGCGGCGAGACCGTGGGGCCGCTCGGGATCGCGGGCATCGCGCTCATCATCGCCGGCGCCTGGCTCACCAGCCGCCGCGAACGCCTGCATGCGGGGCCGGCATAGAGCGCGGACCCCGTCTCTAAGCACCTTCGTGCTCGCGGATCACGTCCTCGTCGGCGAGGTCGAAGCGGTCGTGGAGGACCTCGACCGCGCGCTTCACGTCGGGCTCGCGGATCACGCAGGAGATCCGGATCGCCGAGGTGGAGATCATCTCGAGGTTGATGCCGGCTTCGGCGAGCGCGTCGAACATGTCGGCGGCGACGCCCGGATGGGTCTTCATCCCGGCGCCGACGAGCGAGATCTTCGCGATGCCGTCGTCGGTGGTGAAGCGCACGTCGCCGATGTCGTGGGCGACCTTCTCGATCACCTGAGTGGCGTGGGGCACGTCGGCGCGCGGGATCGTGAAGCTCACGTCGGTGATGCCCTCACGCGAGACGTTCTGCACGATCATGTCCACGTTCAGACTCTCGTCGGCCACTGCGCGGAAGATGCGCGCGGCTATGCCGGGCCGGTCGGGGACGTCCTCGAGCGTGACCTTGGCCTGTGACTCGTCGTGGGTCACGCCCGAGATGATCGCCTGCTCCATCCGCTCGTCCTCCTCCGCGATCCAGGTGCCGCCGTCGCCCGAGAACGACGAGCGCACGTGCAGCCTGATGCCGTAGTTGCGAGCGTACTCGACGGCGCGGAGCTCGAGCACGCGGGCGCCGGTCGCGGCCATCTCGAGCATCTCCTCGTAGCTCACCGCATGGAGCTTCCGCGCCCCGGGCACGATCCGCGGGTCGGCGGTCGAGACGCCGGCCACGTCGGTGTAGATCTCGCAGACGTCGCCGCCGAGGGCGGCGGCGAGCGCGACGGCGGTGGTGTCGGAGCCGCCGCGCCCGAGCGTGGTGACGTCGTACGAGGTCGAGACCCCCTGGAACCCCGCCACGATCACCACGTCGCCCCGGTCGAGCGCCTCGCGGATCCGGCCGGGCCGGATGTCGATGATCTTCGCCTTGCCGTGGCGCGTGTCGGTGATGATGCCGGCCTGCGAGCCGGTGTAGGAGGCGGCGGCGATCCCGCCGTCGTTGATCGCGATCGCGAGCAGGCTCATCGCGATCCGCTCGCCGGCGGTCAGGAGCAGATCGAGCTCGCGCGGGTTCGGCGCGGGGGTGAGCTCACCAGCCATCCCGAGAAGCTCGTCGGTCGTCCTGCCCATCGCGGAGACGACCGCCACGACGTCGTTCCCCTCGCGCTTCGTGGCGATGATGCGCTCGGCGACGGCGCGGATCCGCTCGATGTCGGCGACGGAGGTGCCGCCGAACTTCTGGACGACGATCGGCATCGCGCCCCGAGCCTACCAGGGAGACCCTCGGGGTCGAGGCGGCCTTCTCGGAAGTCGCGCCCGAGCTCAGGTGCCCTCGGTTCCGGAGATGGTGCTGTATACTGCGGTGTATGCAGCGTACGCAGGTGTACCTGAGCGAGGAGCAGCGGGTCTTGCTGGACCGTGCGGCCGAGCGGGAGGCCGTGTCGCTCGCCGAGATCATCCGGCGCGCCGTCGACGAGTACCTGGGCCGGGAGGACCGCGGGCGGGACAAGGCGGCGGCCCTGGACCGGACCGCGGGCGCCCTGCCGGACCTCGAGGTCCCGCCCCGCGAGGAGTGGGACCGCGGGTATGGCTAGGGTCCTGCTCGACACCGACGTGCTGATCGACCACCTCCGCGGGGCGCGGCGGGTCTCGGTGGCCCCGGCGGCCGGCGCCTATTCCTCGATCACGAGGGCGGAGCTGTACGCGGGGCGGGGAACCGACGAGATGGTGATCGACGACCTCCTCGGAGCGTACGACGAGGTGCCGGTGGCCCGCCGGATCGCCGAGGAGGCGGGTCGGATCCGCCGCGAGCACGGCCTCTCCATGCCCGATGCCATCGTGGCCTCGACGGCCATCCTCACCCGCCGGGAGCTGGCCACCCGGAACCGACGGGACTTCGCGCGCGTGCCCGGACTGGCCCTCCACGAGGAGAGCCGCGCGTAGTCCTTCCGTCGGCGCGGATCAGGCGGCACTCGAGATCGCCATCGCGATCACCCCTTAGCGCGGGGCCACTCGCTGGCGTCGTGCAGGATGCGGTTGCGGATCGCGGTGGCCCGGGGCGTGCCGCCGCGGATCACGTCGCCGACGCCTTCGAGCCGGCGCGCCATGATAAGCACCCACAGCGCCCCGGCCATCGCGACGAGCTCCCACGGCTCTCCCCGGAACGCGGCGATCGCCGGGGCGGCGGCGAGGCCGGCGGTGCTCGCGATCGCGGTGTCGGCGACGTACTTGCTCGCGAGGATCGCGACCCCGAGCACCGCCATCTCGACCGGCAGCAGCGCGAGGTAGACGCCGGCGGTAGCGGCCATCCCGCGGCCCGATAGCTGGCGCAAGTACGGAGGCCAGGAGTGCCCGAGCACCAGCGCGACGCCGACGAGGGCGAGCCAGCCAGGCGCGAGTCCGGCGAGGAACCGGGCGGCGGCCGCGTACCCCAGCGCCTTCAGCACGTCGGTGGTCGCCGCGACCGCCGACCAGCCACCGCCCACGTGCCGGGTCAGAAGCATGTGCGCGTCGGTCTCGCCGGCGCGCCGGCCTGCCTCGGCGATCACCCGGTCGCCGCCCCGCGCGCGCGCGATGAGGTAGGCGGAGGGGAAGGTCCCGGCAAGATACCCGCCGGCCACCCACGCGACCCCGGCCCACGTCTCGGTCACCGACCGCTCCCCGCCGGGACGTAGGCGAGGCCGACAACGCCCGGCCCCGTGTGCGCGCCCATCGCCGGCGTGAACCCCACAGCGTAGGACTCGACGACCTCGACCTCGCCGGACACCCTCTCGAGCAGGGCCCGCGCGTCGCGCTCGGCGTCGGCGTGGAACGCGGCGAGCCGGATCGGGCCCTCGATGTCGGCGAGCACGGCCCCGGCGACGCGCTCGAGCGCCCGCCGGCGCGTGCGCGGGCGGGCGACGGGCTCGATCTCGCCGCGCGCCATCCGGAACACCGGCTTGAGGTCGAGCGCGGTAGCCGCGAACGCCTGGAGTCCCGTCACGCGGCCCGAGCGGCGGAGGTACGTGAAGGTATCGATCGTCGCGACGAGCCGGGCCGCATCGGCGGCCGCGCGCGCCGCGGCGAGCGCCTCCTCGAACGAGCCGGCGCGGGCGGCCGCCATCGCCACGAATCCCTCGGCCATCGAAGCGAGGCCCGAGTCGATCACCTCGACCCGGGCCGACGCCTCGCGTGCCGCGATCGAGGCGGCCTGGTGTACCGCCGAGACCGACGCCGCCACCGTGACGCAAACGATCTCGGCGGCCCCGGTCGACTCGAACGCCACGAGGAAGTCGCCCGCCGAGGGAGCCGCGGTCGCCACCCGGCCGTCGAAGGCTTCGAGGCGCTCGTAGAAGTCCTCGACGTCCACGCCGTCGCGGAGCGATCGGTCCCCGAACGTCAGGTACAGTGGCACCACTTCGATGCCGAGCTCGGCGACCACCTCTCGCGGAAGGCTCGCGGCGCTGTCGGTGACGACGGCGGTCATCGCGGAGGCCTCGTGACGGACGCGAGCATCCGCCCCCTGCTCCGCGCCGGCCCGTTCCGGCGCCTGCTCGTCGCCCAGGCGATCTCCTCGCTTGGCGACTGGGTCGGGACCGTCGCGTTCATCGCCGCCGCGTACGAGCTCACCGGCTCTCCCACCGCCGTCGGCGGGGTGCTCGTGCTGCGCCTGCTGCCGCCGATCGTCGCGGCGCCGCTCGGGGGCGTCATGGCCGACCGGTTCGATCGCCGCGCGATGATGATCTGGGCGAACCTGGCCATGGCGGCGCTGATCGCCGGCGTGCCGTTCGTAGAGCTCGCAGGTCTATACGTCATCGCGTTCGTCTCCGAGAGCTTCGCGCTTCTCTTCCTCCCCGCGCGCGACGCTACCGTACCCGACCTGGTCTCCCCCACCGCGCTGCCGGCCGCGAACGGGCTCATCATGGGCTCGTCCTACGGCGCGATCCCCGTGGCCGCGGCGCTGTTCTCGGGGCTGCGGCTGCTCTCCGACAAGCTCCCGGGATGGCTTCCGGGGCAGGCGTTCGCGGCGGCGCACCCGCTCGCGATCCCCTTCTTCTTCGACGCGCTCACCTTCCTCGTCGCCGCGGCGCTGGTCGCCGGCCTCCCCGCGGGCCGCGGCCGTACCCAGGGGCCGCTTCACATCTTCGAGGGCGTCACCGAGGCGTTCCGGTACGCGCGCCGGGCGCCGGGCGTGCGGGGGCTGGCGGCCGGGGTCGGGGTCGCGATGTTCGGCGGGGGGGTGCTCTTCGCGCTCGGGATCGCCTACGTGCGCGACACGCTCGGCGGCGGCGACACCGAGTTCGGCTTCCTCGTGGCCATCTGGGGCCTCGGGATGGCGCTCGGGCTCGGCCTGGTGCAGCTGCTCGTAAAGCGCGGCGAGGCCTACGTGTTCCAGATCGCGGTCGCGATGTGCGGCGCCATCCTCATCGCGATGGCGTTCCTGCCGTTCACTTGGCTGGCGCTGGTCGTCTCGCTCTTCTTCGGGATGTCGTTCTCGGTCGCGATCATGCTGGCCGTCACGCTGATCCAGCGGGTCACCTCCGAGGAGATGCGGGGGCGCCTGCTCGGCGGCGCGCACATGCTGTTCCGCGTGGCGCTCGCCGCGGGCGCGATCGGGATGGGCGGCGGCGTCTCGGCCTTCGGCACGCTCCGGTTCCGGCTCTTCGGGATCGGGTTCCGCTTCGACCGGAACCAGATCGGGCTTCTCCTGGGCGGGGGCATCATCCTGCTCGGCGCGCTCGCCGCCGGGGCGGTGGTTCGCGCGCGACCGCCCGAGGAGCTCACATCTCGCGGCGGCCCTCGAGGGCCTCGCCGAGGGTGACCTCGTCCGCGTACTCGAGGTCGCCGCCGACGGGGAGGCCGCTCGCGAGCCGGGTGACCCGCACGCCGAGCGGCTTCACCAGGCCCGCAACGTACATCGCCGTGGCGTTGCCCTCGAGGTTGGGGTTGGTCGCGATGATCACCTCGATCACTCCATCGCGGCGCGTGCGGTCGAGCAGCTCCTGGATCCGGAGGTCGTCGGGGCCGATCCCCTCCATCGGCGAGATCGCCCCGCCGAGCACGTGGTACCGCCCCCTGATCACGCCGGCCTTCTCGATCGCGGTCTGGTCCTTCGGCTCCTCGACGACGCACAGGATCGTGAGATCGCGCGTTGGATCGGCGCAGATCCGGCACAGCTCGCCCTCGGCGAGCCCGAAGCACTCGCGGCAGAACCGCACGCGCTCCTTAGCTTGGAGCAGCGCCTCGGCGAGGCGCTTCGCATCCTCGGCGGGGGCCTTCACGATGTAGAACGCGAGGCGCTGGGCCGACTTGGGCCCGATCCCGGGGAGGCGGGAGAGCTCGTCGACGAGGTCCTGGATGGGTCCTTCGAACGCCACCTAGAGATCGTCCTCCGGAGGCTCGGGGACCTCCTCGGCGCCGAACTGCCGCTTCAGCAGGTCCTCGGCCGCCTCGGGAGAGGCGGGAGGCTCGTCGGGCACCGGCTCCGCGGCGCCCCCCTCTCGCACAGTGCACCGGATCTCCGGGGCGACCCCGAACATCTCGGTGAGCACCTCGCGCAGCTCGTCCTGCTTCTGCTCGATCTTCTGGGCCCCGTAGGGCCGGTCGGGCGGGAAGACGAGCTCGAGGGTCTGGCCGTCGTAGGAGCCGACCGTGGCCACCTCGGCGTTGGCGAAGAGCACCATCTTGCGCCGGGCCTTCAGCGTCTCGACCACCTGGGGCCAGGAGCGCCGGAGCATCCCGGCGTCGACCGAGCCCACGGCGGTCGGAGGGGGCACGGCCGCCGGCCGATCCACGGGCGGGGGCGCCTCGGCCACCGGGAGCTCCGCGAGCGGGGGCGCGTCGGCCGCCGTCGCTTGGGCCTTCTCCGGCTGCACCTCGGGCTGCGCCGGCTGCTCCGCGGGCTGAGCGTCGATGCCCGCGAGGCGCTCCAGGCGCTCCAGGCGGGAGACGAGGGCCTCCGGCCGCGGGTCCGTCTCGGGCAGCGACGCTCGCACGAGCGCGAGCTCCAGGGTCAGCCTCGGGGCGGTGGACCAGCGCATGTCGGTTTGAGCCTGAAGGAGCAGCGAGAGCACGCGATCGAGCTCGCCCGAGGAGAACTTCTGCGCCTGGGCGACGAGGCGCGGGTGGGTGTCGGCGGGCAGGTCCACGAGCTCGGGGTCGTCGGGCGAGGCCTGGGCGAGCAAGAGGTCGCGGAAGTGGCCGGTCACGCCGGTCGTGAAGTGTCGCAGGTCGTGCCCCTCCTGCACCAGGTCGTGGATCACGCCGAAGACGGCCTTCGCGTCGCCGACGGACACCGCGTCGGCGAGCTCGAACTGCACGTCGAGGTCGGGCGTGCCGACGAGCGAGGCCACGACCTCCTCCTCCACCGCGCCGCCGCCGAGCACCGCCGCCTGGTCGAGGAGGGAGAGCGCGTCGCGCACCGACCCCTCGGTCTGGCGCGCGATCCGCATCGCCGCGGTCTGAGCCAGCTCGATCCCCTCCTCCTTCGCGATCGACTGGAGGTGCTCGGCCACGGTCTCGAACCCCACGCGGCGGAACTCGAAGCGCTGGCAGCGGCCGGCGATCGTGGCCGGCATCTTGTGAGGCTCGGTGGTGGCGAGGATGAATCGAACCCCGGCCGGCGGCTCCTCGAACACCTTCAGGAGCGCGTCGAAGGCCTCTCGGGACAGCCGTTGGGCCTCGTCGATGATGTAGACCTTCTCGCGGCCCTGGGCGGGGGCGGTCGGGGCGCGCTCGCGCAGCTCGCGGGCGTCGTCGACGCCGCCGTGGGAGGCCGCGTCGATCTCGACCACGTCGAGGTGCGTGCCCTCGCGGATCCGCACGCACTGCTCGCAGGTGCCGTCGGGCTCGGGGGTCGGCCCCTGCTCGCAGTTCACCATCTTGGCCAGGATCCGCGCGGTCGAGGTCTTGCCGGTCCCGCGCGGGCCGGAGAATAGGAACGCGTGCGCGAGCCGTCCCTCGCGGACGGCGCCGGCGAGCGCGCGCACGACGTGCTCCTGGCCGAGCACCTCGTCGGGTGCCTGCGGCCGGTATTTCCGATACAGCGACCTATACTCATCCACCCGCGAACCCCTTTCAGGGGAAGACTCGGTGGCCGTGCATCCGCCTTCGACCGTAGGCGACCCGGCCGCTACCCGAACGCGAGGCTCCAGCCAGGTTCTCCTGCATCACCCGCCGCGGGTCGCTTACCGCTGCTCCCTTCCGGGTCTGACGGGGTTCACGTCGCGGCGTCGCGCAGGACCCGACCTTCATCGCCTCGCGCCCGAGGCTGCTCCGGACCGTCCGGGCCTCGGGCGGCATTCGGCCCCGCTGAAGCGGATTGCGGGTTCAGGGCACCGCTGGCTCCCCGCCTAGCACGACCACCGGCACCGAGTATAGCCGCGGCCCGGGACGCGCAGTCGGTCGATCGGCGGAGGCAGAAGGATTTGAACCTTCGGGGCGGTTACCCGCCCACGCGCTCTCCAGGCGCGCCCGTTCGGCCGCTCCGGCATGCCTCCTGTGGGTGATTGTACGGACACGGCCCCGGACGCGACGAGCGCCCGGGGCCCACGATGGCGGAGGCG
>Ga0302046_10003561_pt1 | contig 14052 bp, 7 predicted proteins | sample RVTome_11_FD_200261 | JGI IMG/M metagenome (GOLD analysis project Ga0302046, IMG submission 200261) | Soil microbial communities from uranium-contaminated site in the Upper Colorado River Basin, Wyoming, United States - RVT147D111 (version 2) ...
TAGATAGATCGTCGGCGCTCCCGCTAGCGACCAGCGCGACACCCTGTCCACAGGATGCTCGGCCGGTGGGCATGAGATGGCCTCCGATCCTCTGCAGACGAGGTCCAGCTCACCCGGCCGGGCCGGCCGAAACTTCTGGCTCCCAATCGCTTTGCCGCATCCTCGACGACCCTGGCACGGCTTCCGCTCTGGAGGGGGGCTTTGTTGAACGACCAGGGAGAAACACAGATGAAACCGAGCGCATCCCCCGCCTCGCCGGCCCTTCGCTTCGCCGCTTCGTGCGCGGCGCTGTGCGCATTGATCGCCCTCGGCGGCTGCATGCACGCCCGCAGCAGCCGGAACGCGACGAGCGTGGTCGACTTCCTCTACCCGAGCTCCCGGCCGGAGGAGAGGCCGCAGGTCCCGGTCCTGAACCTGCCGATCCGGGTCGGAGTCGCCTTCGTGCCCGCCGGCCGCCCGAACCACCCGGCCCGTCCCGCGCTGACCGAGGAGCAGCGGCTCGGGCTGCTGGAGACGGTGGCCGACCACTTCGAGCAGAAGCAGTACGTCGGGGGCATCGAGGTCATCCCCGGCTCCTACCTGCGCCCGCAGGGGAGCTTCGCCAACCTCGACCAGCTCAGGAGCCTGTTCGATGTCGACGTCATCGCCCTCGTCTCCTACGACCAGGTCCAGTTCGTCGACCAGGGCTTCCTGAGCCTGACCTACTGGACGATCGTCGGCGCCTACGTCGTGCCGGGGGAAAAGAACGACACCCACACGATGCTCGACACGGTGGTCTACGACGTCGCCAGCCGCAAGATGCTCTTCCGCGCCCCCGGGACCCATCACACAAAGGGGCGCGCGACCCCGACCAACCTCAGCGAGCAGCTTCGGGAGGATCGCGAGGACGGGTTCCAGAACGCGACCGAGGAGATGATCGCCAACCTCGACCAGGAGCTCGAGGAGTTCAGGGTCCGGGTGCGCGAACGACCGGAGGAGTATCGGGTGGTCGAGCGGGCGGGCTACGCGGGCGGCGGCAGCCTCGACCCGGCGACGCTCGCGCTCTTCGCCGCCCTCGGCGGCGCCGTCCTCTGGACGCGGCGGTTCGCGTGAGCCGCCGGAGCTAGCAGACCCCCTCCCGCGTCTCCCGGATCAGGTGGTCGACCACCGCGGTCAGCTCGCCGGTCTCGCGGTAGACGGCGAGCTGGCGGTCGGCGCTGGTGCCCTCGGCGAGGATCTTGTTCACGTGCTCGGCCTCGCGGCGGACGCCGAGGTCGTCGACCACGTCGTCGATCAGCTCGAGCATCTCGCGCACGAGGTCCGCCAGCGGGACCTCGGCCTCGCGGCCGAAGTCGATCAGGTTGCCCTCGATGCCGTAGCGGGTGGCGCGCCACTTGTTCTCGGCGACCAGCTCCTGGCGATAGCGGCGCCACGAGCGGTTGCCGCGGCGCAGACGGATCAGCTTGGCGACGATCGAAAGCGCCAGCGCGGCGAGGCAGATCGCGTCGTCGACCCGGGTGCAGATGTCGAACACCCGCAGCTCGAGCGTGCCGTACTTCGGGTGCGGGCGCATGTCCCACCAGATGGTCGTCGGCTCCTCGATGCAGCGGGTCTTGATCAGGAGCTGGATGTAGCTCTCGTAGTCGGCCCAGGAGGAGAACGACGGCGGCGCGCCGGTGCGCGGCAGGCTCTCGAAGACCACGGTCCGGTACGACTTGAGCCCGGTGATCCGCCCGTGCCAGAACGGCGAGCTGGTCGAGAGTGCCAACAGATGAGGCAGGAAGTAGCGCGCCTGGTCCATGACGTCGATCAGCAGCTCCCGGTCGTCGAAGCCGATGTGGACGTGCATGCCGAAGATCAGCATCCGCCGGGCGACCTCGGCCATCGCCGCCTCGTGCTTGGTGTAGCGCTCGGCGGGGGTGATCCTCTGCTCGAGCCACTTGGAGAACGGATGGGTCGAGGCGGCGGACACCGCCAGGTCGTGGGCCTCGGCCACCTCGATCACGGTCCGGCGGAGGCGGATCAGCTCCTCGCGCGCCTCGCCGATCGAACGGCAGATGCGGCTGCCGACCTCGATCTGCGACTGCAGGAACTCGGGCTTGATCTGGTCCTTGAGGACGTGGCGGCCCTGCTCGAAGAACTCCTGGACGTAGGAGGTGACCTCCCGCGTCTCCGGGTCGATGATCTGGTACTCCTCCTCGATGCCGATGGTAAACGCGGTCTGCGCCATCGCACTCCCCCCCCTCGCCGGCCGGCGGATCCGGCGCAGTCTACCAAGGAGGACTGCCGCTCAGGGCTTGTCGTAGGCCGGCGGCAGGGGACCGCCGAGGTCACGGTAGCGGTCGCGCAGGAGCGTCTGGCGGCTGACCATCGGCACCGCCTCGCCGCGGATGAACACCCGCTCGGCGGCGGTGGTGACCTCGAGCGGGTCGCCGTCCCAGACGACCACGTCGGCGTCCTTGCCCGGCTCGAGCGTGCCGTAGGAGTCGAGGCCCCACAGGCGCGCTGGCACCCGGGTCATCGCCGCCAGGCCCGCCTCCCAGGGCAGGCCGTGGGCGACCGCGTTGCCGGCGCCCTGGCGGAGGTTGCGGCCGTTGTGCGACTCGCCGGAGGTGAAGGCGACCGCGACGCCGGCGGCGTCCAGCCGGGCGGCGTTCTCGAGCGTGGCGGCGAGGCTCTCGAAGCTCTCCGGCAGGTTGGCCAGCGGGTCGAGCACCACCGGCACCCCGGCGGCCGCCAGCTCGCGCGCGACCAGGTGCGCCTCGGCACCGCCGACCAGCACCAGCCGCACCTTCTGCTCGCGCGCCAGCCGCAGCGCGGCGAGCAGGTCGCTGGCGCGCTCGACCTGGGCGGCGATCGGCACCTCGCCGGCGATCACCGGCTGGAGCGCTTCGAGGTCGAGCCGGCTGGGGGCGTAGGGACGGCGCTCGGCGCGCTCCCAGGCGGCACGGTGGCGGGCGTAGTCGCGCGCGTCCTCGAGCGCCTCGGCGAGCAGGGCCAGCGCCGCCGCCCGCGAGCCGCCGGCGCGCTCGGCGCCCTCCTCGCCGAGCGCGACCACCAGCGCCGCCGCCGGGTCGGTGACCGGGTCGCCGCCGCCGAGGTGGATCGTCGCGGCACGGCCGGCGATCGGCCCGGTCGTCGCCCGCGGCGCGACCAGAGCCCGGGTCAGCCCCTCGATGCGATTGACCGGGATCAGGGTCGAGCGCGGGTTGATCGCGTCGGCGACCCGGAAGGCGGCGCCCAGCCGCGGCTGCTCGGTGGCGAAGTCGCGGGTCGACTCCTCGAGCGAGATCTCGACCGCGCCGATCGCGCTCATCGAGTCGAAGAGCCCGGGCGTCACCACCTTGCCGCGGGCGTCGATCTCCCGCGCACCGGGCGGGACCGCCACGTCGCGGCCGACCGCCTGGATGCGGCCGCCGGAGATCACCACGGTGGCGTTCTCGATCGTCCCGGCGGGGCCGAGGGTGTGGACGGTGCCGCCGACGATCGCCCAGGCCCCGGAACCGCCCTGCGCGGCCGAATCCGCGGCCGGCACGGCGGCGGCCAGCGCTGCCAGAGCGGCGAGGACGCGGAGAGCGCGGCGCGGCCTCACTCCTCCTCCCCCGCCGGCAGGATCCCCAGCTCGAAGTCGGTCACCGGCTGGAGCGCCGCGTCGGTGCGGTCGTAGACCGGGGCGCCGTCGACGTAGACCCGGTCGGCGTGGGCGTAGACGCTGAACGGGTCGCCGCTCCAGATCACCACGTCCGCGGCCTTGCCCGGCTCGAGGGTGCCGGTCTCGCCAGCGATGCCGATCGCCTTGGCGGGGTTCGCGGTCACCCAGCGGATCGCCTCGGCGCGGGTGACGTAGAGGCCGGCGCGGTTGCCCGCCGCCATCGCCTTGGCCGCCTCCTGGTTGAGACGCTGGATGCCGCGCTCGGAGTCGGAGTGGACGATCGCGCAGCCGCCGGCGGCGTCGACCAGGGCGATGTTCTCGCGCACGCCGTCGAACGCCTCGAGCTTGAAGCCCCACCAGTCGGCCCACATCGCGCCGCACACGTCTTCCTTCGCGAGCAGGTCGGCGATCTTGTAGGCCTCGACCGCGTGGTGGAAGGCGGTGACCCCGAAGCCCATCTCACGCGCCATGTCGAGGATCACCGCCATCTCCTCGGCGCGGTAGCAGTGCATCTGGACCAGGATCTCGCCGTCGAGCACGCCGACCAGGGTCTCCATGCCGAGGTCGCGCCCGCCCTCGCGGCCGCCCGCGCGTCCGCCGCCGCCCCGGCCACCGCTCTCGCCGCCGCGCTCGGCGCGGTCGCGGTTGCGCTTGTACTCGGCGGCGTCGAGGAAGGCCTGGCGGTAGCCGGCGACGTTGCCCATCCGGGTCGAGGGCGCCTGGTTGCGCCGGCCGTAGACCCGCTTCGGGTTCTCGCCGCAGGCCATCTTGAGCGTGTAGGGCGCGCCCGGGAACTTCATCCCCTGGACCGTCCGCGACGGCACGTTCTTGAGCGTCACCCCGCGGCCGCCGATCAGGTTGGCCGAACCGGGCAGCGCGTGGAGCGCGGTCACCCCGCCGGCGAGCGCGCGCGGGAAGCCGGGGTCCTGCGGCCACACCGAGTGCTCGGCCCACACCCGCGAGGCGACCGGCGAGGTCGCCTCGTTGCCGTCCGAGGTGGCGGAGATCGAGGGCGACGGGTAGACGCCGAGGTGGGAGTGGACGTCGATCAGCCCCGGCGTCACCCAGCGCCCGGCGGCGTCGATCACCTCCGCCCCCTCCGGCGCCGCCAGCCCCTCCTCCACCGCCGCGATCCGGCCGTCCTGGATCAGCACGTCGGCGCCGTCGAGCTGCGTGCCGGTGCCGGTGAGCACGGTGGCGCCGCGGATCAGGGTGGTGCCGGAGGGCAGCGGCCGGTAGGTCGACGGGTAGGGGTTCTTCTCGGCGCCCGGCGCGGCCGGGCGGTCCGCGGCCGGCGGCGCGCCGGCGGTGGCGCAGCCGGAGGCCAGGAGGGCGGCGAGCGCCCAGGCGAGACCGCGGGGACCGGAAGTCACGACCCGCGGAAGCTAGCACACCGTGACGGGACCGAACCACGCCGCGACCATCCCCGCCCCCCCGGAGCCGCGCCGGCTTGCCACCGGCAGCACCTCCGCCCCCGTTCCTGTCACCGCCCGCCGGACGAGGACGACCACGCCGAGAGATCGCCGGACTCGAAGCCGTCGGCGAAGATCAGCTCGGCGCAGTTGGTGCAGACGAGCGCGAAGTCCTGGTCGGTGACGTCGCCGTTGTAGGGGACGCCGTCGCCGACGACGTTGAGGGCGTCGATCGTGATCAGCACGATCGAGCCCGGGTCCTGGACGAACACGTTCTCGAGGTTGTTGAGGGCGTCCGCGACGCCGCCGGCGGCCGACCAGCCCGCGGCGAAGACGTTGCCGAGGTAGACCTCGCCACCGGTTTCGACCGTCAGGTCGAGGTCGTTGACCAGCGCCGGGTTCGCCCCGACCGCGCCGGGCGCGTCGGACCAGGCAAGCGTGACCTTGAGCGGCCGGCCCGGGTCGTCCACGGCAACCGTGACCTGGTGCTGGTCGCCGGTGCCGGCGAAGAGGACGTCCTGGTCGCGGTAAAGCCGGCGGACCCCTGGGGCGATGACGTTGGTGGCGTTGATCCGCCCCCAGCCCTCGTGGACGTTGGGGATATCCGGCGTGCCCATGTCGATCGCGCCGTTGACCAGCAGCGCCCTGGCCATCGCCGGGCTGGGATCGGCGCCGGCGTGGAGGCTCCGCCACCACTCGGTCGCGAGCACCACGGTCCCCGCCGCGTGCGGCGCCGCCATGCTGGTGCCCGAGCAAAAGGCGTAGAGGCCGTTGGTGCCGCCGATCGCCATGGAGCACAGCCCGCCGAGGTCGTTGCGCGCCGACGCGATGGTGGTGCCCGGAGCGGCGATGGTCGGCACCCAGCGGCCGTCGACCGCCGGCCCGCGGCTCGAGGACCAGGCGAGCTGGTCGATGCTGCCGGCCCGGAAGTTCAGCGAGTTGGCGGTGACGATCAGGTTCTTTGCGTCCTTCGGCGAGGTCAGCGTGCCCGTGCCGGGCCCCGAGTTGCCGGCCGAGAAGACCTCGATGAACGGCTCGGCGACCGTCGTGGTGTCGAAGTCGCCGTCGCGGACCATCAGGTCGTGGGTGCGCTCGGAGGCCTGGTAGCCGTGCTGGGTCCCCTCGCTGGTCGTCCACGAGTTGTTGCCGCCGATCGCGCCGCCGAGCACCGCCCGCTTGCTGTGCTCCTGCCAGCCCCCGGCCGGCGGCCAGCTCGCCCCGGAGAGCGAGTTCATCGCGAAGATGCCGTGGCCGGGGGCGACCCCGAGGCCGTAGAGGAAGCCCGAGCCGTCGGTGAAGCCAGCGGCCGCGTCGCCGCCGAGGATGCCGGCGACGTGGGTGCCGTGGCCGCCGCCGGTGCAGTCGGCGCCGGGCGTCCCGCCGAGGTCGCAGCCGACGGGGATCCCGGAGAAGCTGTAGCCGCCGACGATCCGCGGGCCGAGGTCGGGATGGTTGTAGTCGACCCCGGTGTCGATCGTCGCCCAGGTCACCCCGCTGCCGTCGAAGCCGAGGCTCGCGAGGTGGGCGAAGTAGCCGGTGACCGGGACGCCGGCCGGATGGTTGCCGGCGACGATCTGGCTCGACATCTCGTCGTCGAGGATCGGCTCCGGGCTCTGGTAGCCGAGCCACCAGACGGTGGGGATCCTGGCGACCTCGGCCACCGCCGCGGCGTCGAACCGCACGATCGCGTCGTAAAACGCCCGGTCCGGCTGCGCCGGGTAGGCCTGCACGATCTCGCCGCCCAGCGCCTCGATCGCGTCGAGGGTCGCGCGCAGGTCGCCGTCGTCGTAGAACAGGACGTCGACGTTGGCGATCGGCCCGGTGCGGCCTTCGAGGCTGGCGGCCACCTTGTAGCCGGGGTGGAACAGGCCCTGCCAGCGGACGAACGGCAAGGCCGCGACCACGTCGGCGTGATCCGGCCGCGCCCACACCAGGTAGGCGTCGTGCGGGTAGTACTGGAGCGGCCGGGCGCCCGCAGCCTCGACCGCGGCGAGCCACTCCGCCCGTACCGGGCCGTCGAACTGGATCAGCCGGAAGCCGGCGCGGGCCGGGTCGGCGGTCATCGCCGCCGCCAGCGCCGGCTCGCCCTCGGCGACCGGGTCGAAGGCGAGGCCCATGAACCGCAGCTCGCGGGCACCGGGCACGAGCGTGTGGGCCACGCCGCTCTCCCGCAGGCGGTCGTAGTCCCCGGCCGTCAGCTCGAGCCACTGGAACGAGCCGTAGTCGAGGCCGGTGCGCGGCGCCAGGCCGAGCGGCGCCAGGGCGACGCGCGAGGCCGCCAGGACCCGCACCACCACGGCGTCGTCGGCGGCGTCGGCCGGCGCCGCTCCGGCCGCGAGCACGGCGACGAGCGCGAGACACACGAAGGTCGGGGTGCGGCGGCCGAGGCCCATGAACGTCATCCCTCCCTGAGGAAGAACCGGGGCGCCAGGAGACGGCCGGCGGCGCGGTCGCCCGGCGGCGGAAACGCACGAGGATCGCCGTGAGTCCGCGGCCGACCTTAGCAGAGGTCCAGACGCCCACCCGCCGCGATCAGTCGCGCAGCGGGAGATTCCGGGGCGACCCCTCTTTACGCCCCGGTTACGCCCGTGCTACCGTCGAGTCGTGGGCGCCGAGACTCCACCCCGAGCATCCCAGGCACCGCGCGGCCGCGGAGCCGCCAGCAACCCGACGAACCGCTTCGAACCCCTCACGATCGAGTCCGAAGTGCCCGGGCCGGATCGGATCTCCACCTTCTACCTGCGCGACGCCAGCCGGTCGATCATCACCACCAACGACAGCCCCGACGTCGGCTTCGACGCCTCGATCAACCCCTACCGGGGCTGCGAGCATGGGTGCGTCTATTGCCTGGAGGGCGACACACCGATCCTGATGGCCGACGGCAGCATCCGGCCCCTGCGCAACGTGCGGATCGGTGACGCCATCTACGGAACGCGGCGGGACGGCTGGTACCGGCGCTACGTCAAGACCCGGGTCCTCGCCCACTGGCAGACCATCGAGCCCGCCTACGCCGTCACCCTCGCCGACGGGACCCGGCTGGTTGCCGGTGCCGATCACCGATTCCTCACCGAGCGCGGCTGGAAGTTCGTCACCGGCGCGGAGCACGGCCCTCGCCAGAGACCCCACCTCACGACCAACAACAAGCTGATGGGCACCGGACACTTCGTCGCCGCGACTGGCATCGACGAGTGCGCGTACAGGCGGGGCTATCTCTGCGGGATGATCCGCGGCGACGGTCTCCTCGCCTCCTACGAGTACGAACGGCCAGGACGTTCGCACGGGAACCAGTACCCGTTTCGCCTCGCGCTGGTCGACGACGAGGCGCTCGACCGGACCCGCTCCTACCTCTCCGGATTCGGCATCACCGTCCATGAGTGTGACTTCCAGACGGGGGTGGGCTGCCGACCGATGAAGGCGATCAGGACCTCAGCACGGTCCGGCGTCGAGAGAATCCAGGAACTCGTCGAGTGGCCGCTCGAGCCTCCGAGCGACTGGCAGCGGGGCTTTCTGGCAGGCATCTACGACGCGGAAGGCTCGTTCAGCGAAAAGGTCCTCACAATCAGCAACACAGATGCCTCGATCATCGAACACATCGCCCGCGCCCTTCGCACGTTCGGGTTCGATTTCGCGCTGGAACGACGTCGCACCGACACCGGCAAGCCGCTGCTGGGAGTGCGCCTGATCGGCGGCCTCGGCGCACACTTGGGCTTCTGGCACTCGATCGGAAACGCCATCTCACGGAAGCGGGAGATCGAGGGTCGCGCGCTCAAGGGCGGCGCGCGCCTCGGAGTCCGCTCCATCGAGCCGCTGGGTGAGGCGATTCCGCTCTACGACATCACCACCGGTACCGGCGACTTCATCGCCGACGGCGTCGTCAGCCACAACTGCTACGCGCGGCCGACGCACGAGTACTTCGGCCTCTCCGCCGGCCTCGACTTCGAGACTCGGATCTTCGTCAAAGAGGACGCCCCGGCGCTGCTGCGTCGGGAGCTGTCCTCACCGAAGTGGCAGCCGAAGGTGCTCGCCATGTCGGGGGTCACCGACCCCTACCAGCCGATCGAGCGCAAGCTGCTGCTGACCCGCCGCTGCCTCGAGGTGCTCGCCGAGTTCCGAAACCCGGTTGGAATCGTGACCAAGAGCCACCTGGTGACGCGCGACCGCGATCTCCTCGGTGAACTGGCCGGCGACCAGGCCGCGGCCGTGGCCATCTCCATCACGACCCTCGACGGCAGCCTGGCGGCACGGATGGAGCCCCGCGCTTCACACCCGCGGGAGCGGCTGCGCGCGATCGAAACGCTCGCCGCCGCCGGGATTCCCTGCGGCGTGATGGTGGCACCGGTGGTGCCCGCGATCACCGACCACGAGATTCTCAGCATCCTGCGCGCCGCCGCCGACGCCGGAGCCGGTTGGGCGGGATTCGTCGTCCTGCGGCTCCCCTGGGCGGTCAAGGAGCTGTTCGAGGAGTGGCTGGAACGGCACTTCCCCGAGCGCAAGAAGAAGGTCCTCGAGCGGGTGCGCTCGCTGCGCGGCGGCAAGCTCTACGAGGCGAGCTTCGGCACGCGGATGAAGGGGAGTGGCCCCTTCGCAGACCAGATCCGCGGGCTCTTCACCACCGGCTGCCGCCGCGCCGGGCTCGATCGGCCGCGTCCCGAACTCTCCACCGCCGCATTCCGCCGTCCGGGGCTGCAGCACACTCTGTGGTGAAGACCGGCTCCTCCTTCCCAGCTACTCGCTCCGCAGCGCCGTGATCGGATCGATCCGCGTCGCCCGCCCCGCCGGCACCGAGCCGGCGGCGATCGCGGCCAGCACCAGCAGTCCGCAGGCGCCGGCGAGCGCCACCGGGTCGGTCGGCGACAGGCCGTACAGCAGCGCCTCGGCGAGCCGGGCCAGGCCGTAGGCGGCGGGCAGGCCGAGGGCGAGGCCGGCGACCACCAGCAACGCCACCTCGCGCAGCACGCTCCAGACGATCCGCGGCTTGAGCGCGCCGAGGGCGATCCGGATGCCGAACTCCCGGGTGCGCCGGACCACCGCGTAGGACATCATCCCGTAGAGGCCGATCGCCGCCAGCAGGGTCGCGAGCACGCCGAACAGCGTCGCCAGCAGCGCCGCCAACCGCTCGAGGAACAGCGACTCGGAGACCTGGGCGGTCATCGTCTTGAGATCGAACAGCGGGATCGCCGGATCGATCCGCCGCACCGCCTCGCGCAGCGCCGCCGGCACGTCGACGGCCGCGGGGTCGTGGCGGACGTAGAAGGTCATCGCCCCGAAGTCGAGGAAGCCCTGCGACGAGGGGATCCACAGCGCCCGCGGGATCTCGCCGCGCAGCCCGGTCGACTTGGCGTCGCGGGCGACGCCGACGATCTCGATGGCTGTCGCCTCGTCGCGGCCGAACCCGAACCGCCGCCCGATCGGGTTGCTCTCGCCGAAGAAATAGCGCGCCATCGTCTGGTTGATCACCGCCACCCGCGGCGCGCCGGCGCCGTCGGCGTCGGTGAACTCCCGGCCGGCGACCAGCGGCACGCCCAGGGTCGTGAAGTAGCCGGTGCCGACCGCGTTGATCTGGGGATTGAGGTCCTCCTCGTCGGTCGCCTCGTAGCCGTCGACCCAGACAGTCGCCCACCATTCGGTGTCGGCGAGCAGCGGGATCGCCGCCAGCGTCACTCCGCGCACGCCGGGAAGCCCGGCCAGCTCGTCGCGCAGCCGAAGGTAGAGGCCGCGGGCGCCCTCGGCGTCGTAGCCGGAGCGCGACGGGTCGAGCGAGAAGGTGACCAGGTGGTCGATCTCGAAGCCGGGGTCGAGCGTGCGCAGGTTGTGCAGCGTGCGGCCGAACAGCAGCGCGGCGGCCAGCAGCACCGCCGAGAGCGCCACCTGGACGGTCACCGCGGCGCGCCGGAACCGGGCGTGGCGGACTCCGCCGCCGACCGCTCCCCCGCCCTCGCGCAGCGCCGGGGTCAGCTCCGGCCGCGAGGTCTGGAGCGCCGGCACCAGGCCGCAGACCAGCGCCGTCGCAGCCGCCACTCCGGCGACGAACAACACCACCCGCAGGTCGGGCGCGGTCGCGATCGCCGGCGTGCCGGCCAGGGGCAGCATGCGCAGCAGGAGCTCTCCGCCCCAGGTGGCGAGCAACAGGCCGAGGCCGCCGCCCGCCGCCGCATAGAGCAGGCACTCGACCAGCCGCTGGCGGACGATCCGCGCCCGCCCGGCGCCGAGCGCCACCCGCAGAGCCACGTCGCGCTGGCGGGCCTGGGCGCGGGCGAGAAGGAGGCCGGCGACGTTGGCGCAGGCGATCAGCAGCACCAGGCCGACCATCGCCATCAACACCTTGAGCACGCCGCCGGCGTCCTCGCGCAGCTCGGGCATCCCCCGGGTGCCGGGGAGCAGGCCGAGGCGCTTGGTCAGGAACCCCTCGCGGAAGCGCTCGGAGACGCCCTCGAGCAGCGCGATCTCGTTCTCGAGGATGCCGCGGTAGAGCGGCTGCATCGCCGCCTCGGCGGTCTCGGGGCTGACCCCGGGCGCCAGGCGGGCGAAGACGTTGAGCCAGCGGGACTGGCGGTTTTCGAGGTCGTCCCAGGTCGGCGTCATCTGCGCCTTCATCATCATCGGTACGAAGACCTCGGCAGCGCCCTCGAGGCCGAGGCCGTGGAAGCCGGGCGGCGCGACGCCGACCACCGTCATCGGGTGGCCGTTGAGCCCGATCGTCTGGTCGAGGATCAGCGGGTCGGCGCCGAAGCGGCGCCGCCAGTACCCGTGGCCGAGGATCGCCACCGGATGGGCGCCGGGGAGACGGTCGTCATCGGGCCCGAACGCGCGACCGATCACCGGCTCGACCCCGAGCACCTCGAAGTAGTCGCCCGACACCAGCTCACCGGTCACCCGCTCGGCCTCGCCGCCGTGGGTCAGGGTCAGCGGCGTGCGGTAGCGGGCGAGCACGCCGGAGAACACCTGGTTGCCGTCCCGGAGGTCGGCGTACATCGGGTACGAGAACGAGTGCTCGTTCTCGGTCCGCCCCCGGAACGTCCCGGGGCCGTCGAGCAGCACCAGTTCCTCGGGTCGCTCGACCGGCAGCCGCCGCAGCAGGATCTGGTCGTAGAGCGTGAAGATCCCGGCGTTGGCGCCGATCCCCAGCGCCAGCGTCACGATCACCACCGCGGAGAACCCCGGGTTCTTGCCGATCGCACGCAGCGAGTCGCGCAGGTCGTGGGCGAGGCCGTGCATGGTGTGTCCTCCGGTTGCCGGCTGGAGATGGCTCCGGCCAGCGTCGGCGAGATCAAGGGGCGTGCCAGCCGCGGCCGCGCGATCGGCGATCCTCGCCGGCGATCGAAACCGTCAGCAACTGCGGCCGTCCGCCGCACCCGTCCTCCGCCGTGGTTACCCCGGCCACTCGCCTCGCTGCATCCACGGCCGTCCACACGGGTGTCCGGTTCTGGGACGACGGCCGTCCGAGCACGGTGCGGGCAGGCAGGCTCATCCATCGGCTCGTTGCGTTCGCCGTGCTCGCTTTCCGCGACCGATCGCGCTAGAATGCCCTCCCCGAAGGCACGCCCCGTGCCGCCTTCCCTCGCGCCGCTCGGAAAAACCGCTCGCCTGCCTCCGGCGCGACGCTGCAGGCCCTACCACCATGGAGACCATGTGACTCGAAGAATGCTGATCAACGCGCGCACCCCCGAGGAGGTGCGCGTCGCCGTCGTCGACGGCGACGTCCTGGAGAACTTCCAGGTCGAGGTCGCCGAGCGCGGCCTCACCCGCGGCAACATCTACCGCGGCACCATCGCCAACATCCAGCCCTCGCTCAACGCCGCCTTCATCGACTACGGCACCGACCGCCACGGCTTCCTGGCGATCCAGGACGTCGTGCCGCAGGCCTGGTACCGCCAGCCCGAGGGCGACCGCCCGCGGATCGACGAGGTGCTGGTCAAGGGCAAGCCGATCGTCGTCCAGGTGACCCGCGAGGCCGAGGGCGACAAGGGCGCCGTGCTGACCACCGACCTCTCGCTCGCCGGCCGCTACCTGGTGCTGACCCCGTTCGACGACACCCGCGGCGTGTCGCGCAAGGTAGAGGACGACGACCTGCGCAAGAAGATGCGCCAGGTCGCCTCGGCGCTCGAGGTGCCGGACGACTGCGGCGTGATCGTGCGCACCAACGCGCTCGACCAGAACAAGACCGCGCTCCAGCGCGACCTCGCCGCCCTGCTGCGGCTGTGGCGGCGCATCGCCACCGAAGCCCGCCAGGCGCCCAAGGGCGAGCGAGCGCGGCTGCTCTACACCGACCAGGACGTGGTGATCCAGGCGCTGCGCGACCACCTCGACGCCACCATCGAGGAGATCCTGGTCGACGACGACACCGCCTACGAGAAGGCCGAGGCCTACCTGCGCGCCTTCATGCCCCGCGGCCGCACCCGGCTTGAGCGCTGGCAGGAGCGCACGCCGCTGTTTTCGGCCTACAAGCTCGAGACCCAGATCGACCGCATCTACGAGCGCTCGGTGGCGCTGCCCGCCGGCGGCTCGTTGGTCATCGACCGCACCGAGGCGCTGACCGCGATCGACGTCAACTCCGGCCGCTCGACCCGCGCCTCGAGCCAGGAGGAGACGGCGCTGTCGACCAACCTCGAGGCCGCGGTCGAGGTCGCGCGTCAGCTCCGCCTGCGCGACCTCGGCGGGCTGCTCGTCGTCGACTTCATCGACATGCGCCAGGGCAAGAACCAGCGCAAGGTCGAAAAGACGCTCCGCGACGCGATGAAGCCGGACCGCGCGCGCTCGACCGTCGGCCGGATCAGCGACAACGGCCTGCTCGAGATCAACCGCCAGCGCGTCCAGCAGGCGCTCTCGCTGCGCACCCACCGCCCGTGTCCGACCTGCACCGGCACCGGGCGGATCCCGAGCGCCGAGATGGTCGGCCTCAACCTGCTGCGCCGGATCGAGGCGCGCGCCGCGATGGCGCCGCTCAAGCGCGTGCGCGTCGCGCTCCACCCCGAGCTGGCCGACGCGGTCCAGAACCTCCGCCGGCGCGAG
>Ga0302046_10003562_pt1 | contig 14052 bp, 11 predicted proteins | sample RVTome_11_FD_200261 | JGI IMG/M metagenome (GOLD analysis project Ga0302046, IMG submission 200261) | Soil microbial communities from uranium-contaminated site in the Upper Colorado River Basin, Wyoming, United States - RVT147D111 (version 2) ...
GATGATCAGGCGCGCAGGATGCGAGTGCATGCCTTCGCCGCATATCCCCATGCCGGGACGGCTGATGAATTCGAGCACGCGCACCCGGTCATTTTCGAAGACGACGCGATAGGCCCGGGGCATCACCCTGGCAGGATCCTGCGCCGCCGCTCCGGACGCAATGAATTGCGCGGCCAAGCCACCCAGGCCGGCGAGCATGAGTTTTCTGCGGCTGCTTATGGGTTTCTTCACTTTCCCCCCTTCAATCGAGTCAAAATGCCTGCTCCTGCACTGCAGTCAATGCCGGCTGTGGTTCGATACGAATCGGCGCGCCCCGGGCCTCCGCAGCCGAGTCGCGAATCCCGGCCACGGCGCTCCGAAGACGGGTGATCACCTCGTCGAGCAGCCGATCCGCCGCTGCGGGATCGGTCTCGTACAGTCCTTCGAGCCTGGTGAGCGTCGAAAAAAGGGAATCCGGATCGACCTTCGCCTCCAACGAACCGAGCGTCACTTCCGCCAGCCGCTGCTGCGATGTTGCGCGCGCGAGCTCGGCCGCCCGCAGCACAGCGACCATGCGTGCGCGCCGTCGTAGCGACGCGTGCACGGCCGCGCCAAGCCCGCCGAAGAAAAACAGCAACCAGCCGTGGTAGAAAACCCTCCCGACCCACGGGACAGGCTGCCCCACATGATCGACAAACAGCTTGAGCCCGAGCTGATCGCGCAGAACGTAATCGGTGAAGACATTCCATACCAGCGCAGCTGAAAACGCACCGGCCGCGACAGTGAGCGCAAGCTCCCAGGCGCGCAGTTCTCTGGGCTTCATCCGGTACTCGACAAAGCCGACTGCCAGGGCAAGCAAAACGCATTCTCCGCCCCACGTCATCAGCAATGACACAAACGAATCCAGGCCCAGTTCGCCCCGCACGGACACAAGCGGAAAGTAGTAGGCGAATTCGAGCGCCACAATCACTATCCACAGCAAAATGCCAAACGCCGCACGGGTCACCCAGAATCGTCCTGGCGACGGGGTTAAGGCCGGCGTGGCCGTTGCGTTCGCCACCATCGCCTAGGCCTTCGGGGCGTTTCTAATAGGCACGGCAACCGTGGCGCGGATGCCGCGTGGCGCGTTCGCCTCGAATTCAAGATTCGCTGCGTTCCCGTACAGCGCGGCGAGCCGCGCCCGCAGGTTCGCGACTCCCGCTCCGGTGCCCCCGCTCGCCCTCAGCCCTGCCCCGGTGTCCGCGACGCTGACTTTGAGCCGGCCGCCTTGGACGCGCGCACCGATCTCGATCGTGCCGCCCTCGGGCAGGGGGTTGAGTCCGTGCTTTATGGCGTTCTCCGTCAGCGTGGAGAGCGCGAGCGGGGGAAACGGGAGCCCGGCCAGATCCTCGGGAACGTCGTAGCAGACCTTGAGCCGCTCTCCCATGCGCACCTGCAGCACGTCGAGGTACGCCCGCGCGAGATCGACCTCGTGCCTGAGCGTCGTCTCGTCATGCCTCATCTGCGGCAGCGCAGTGCGCAGGTACTTGACGAAATTCGCCAGCATCTCCCGCCCGCGCCCGGGCTCGGTGCGATAGAGTTGTTGCACGTTGGCGAGCGTATTGAAGAGAAAATGCGGCTCGATCTGCGCTCGCAGCGCCTGCAGGCGCGCTTCCGCCATTTGCTGGTCGAGCCGGATCCGCCGCAACTCGCTCTCATGCGTTCGGGCCGCCGTCTCCACAGCCTGGCGTTGAAGGACGAAAAAGAATGAGACCAGGCCGGCAACGACAAGCCATCGCGCCACCCTGGAGAGCAGAATACCCGCTACGGACATGCTGGGCGGCAGTGGCAGGCGCAGCATCAGCAGTGCTTCGCCGACAAGCGCACCCAGCGCGATCAAGGTCACCAGCAACACCATTTTCCAGGCGGTCGAACGTGCCGGAATGAGAACGGCGGCCGCGGCGCCGGCGAAGATACAGCCGCCGACGATGAGCTGGTCTGCCAGGTGCTCGAGCCAGCCGAGCAGAATGTCGGGCAGGGGCCAGGCACCGTACAACCCGAACTGGAACAGCAACTGGGTGGACAGCACGAAGACGACCGATAGTGCCAGCAGTCCGCCACGCCAGAGCGACGACCACGACGCCCATTGCGGGGCCATCGAGCCGGGAGCGCTGCCGAGAGATTCCTCCATAAGGGGACCGAGCTAACTTGCCAACGCCCCGCCGCGGGTGACCATGGAGCGCGCCGGCGGACTCGCCGGCGCGCTTCCTCGGGGCATCATGCCAGACGCACCTGCCCAAGACCAGCTGACTGCGTAATTCTCCCTACGGAGCAACGGGCTCGAACCCTTTTGCCTTGAGAACCGCCCTGGCACCCGGCGAAGTAAGATGCTTGATCAGGTCTCTTGCAGCATTCGGCTGCGCGGACGCCGCGCCAACGCCTGCTGTGAGCTGAACATAGTTCTGCAGCTCCGGCGGGAACGGACCGACCGTTTCAATTCCCTCGACGTCCACAAAAACCGTGCTGGGCGCGAAGCCGAGCTCGGCCTCACCGGCGACGAGGGTCGGCGCAACGAGTTCCACGGTCTTCAACGGCTTGGTCCTGGCCTTGACCTGCTCGGAGATCCCCAGCTGGTCGAGGACCTTGGCAAGATGAACGCCGATCGCGCCTTCGGGAGGATAGGTAAGCATGGATGCGTCGAGCAGTGCGCGCTTGAACGCGTCGACCGATCCGATATCAGGCTTCGGTGCTCCTGCCCGCACGGCCACGGCCATGCCGACGCGGGCAATCGCGGCCCTCGTGGCGCCGTCAATCTTCCCCTGCTTGGTGGCGCTGTTCAGAAGCCCCGCGGGAACGATCGCGAGGTCGAATGGCTCGCCGCTGGCGAGCCCCTTCTTCAGTGCGCCGAGTATCCCGTACTGGATCACGAGCTTGTGGCCGGTCATGCTCTCGAACTGCGGACCGAGCTCCGCAAGCGCTGGCGACAGTGCGGCGCCCGCAAGGACCTTGACCTCGGCGGCCTCTGCCGCGAAACCCGCCAGCAACAACAGCGCAAGTCCGATTCTCTTCAACTCGATCAATGAACGTACTTTCACGGCTTTCTCCTTTTGACTAAATGAAATGGCGGATCTTCGGCGAAACCTGCCGCAGAACGCCTCCCCTTTCGGCCGCGTCACCGCAGCCGCGTAGGGAGTGCGACGGCGCATGTGGTCATCCCGCGGACGAGCTCGGCCAAGATGGCTTACGGGAGCTTGGCCGGGGTCGAAAACGGTTTGTTCGCGTCCACCACGAACATGATGAGCGCGGTCAGCTCGGTCGTGCCGCCGTTGGAGACCTCCATTGGCGTGTCGGCAGGATGTCCATTCATCGTGTGACCGGCCTCGACATGATTCACGCCACGCGAAGTCCTTTGGCCCAGCCGGCCGGCGACCACGTAGAAGGCTTCCGAGCCAGGATGGGTATGCACCTTCGTCTTGGCTCCGGGCGGCCCGTAACCGTGGTTGACACGCAGCAGATACTCGCTCGCGGTGATCGGGGGCAGGGGCCCGATCTCGGCAACTTTGTTGCCGCCGGGCGTTGCCCCGCCCTTGGGACCGAGCGTGAAGAGCCACGCTTTGCCCGCGACTTCGGCAGCCAGCGACGTCGCCTCTTCATGACTTACCGTATCCGGATTCCAGCGACCGGGTCCGATGGCGGACTGCGCCTGCGCCAGCGTGGGGAAATTCTCGACCCGCCAATACAACAGGCCAGCAGGCAATTGCTTGACCTTCTTCGAGGCCACCGGCTTGACGACGTAGACCCCGTCCCCCGCCGTTGCGGGTTGCAGCGTGCATAACCCCCACGCCAGTGCCGTAACCATACCGATGAGAAATTGCTTCACGGGAACACCTCCTTTGCGTTGCGTGTTGTCGACCTTGCTGTCTTAGGCCTGCCTGTTGCACGATTAAAGTTGCAGGCAAGCCCCTGCTACCCGCGGAAAACTAGCAAGACGTGGAGCCGGCAACCATCGGTATGCGACGAACCCAAAAAATGGACGACGACCCCGGCACAAATCGCGATGAACATGCGTAGCTGATGGGGTAGAATCCCGCCACCACACAGCAAATCGACGAGCCGCCATGGACCAAACACCCCGCGCTGATCAGCTAGCACACAACGTCAAGCGTATTTCTCACCTCGACCTGCCGGGTGCCGGCCAGGTCTACGTCGCGGGGAAGTACGCCTACGTCGGGCACATCACCAACAAGGAAGGACTGGGCACCAGCATCCTCGATATCGCGGACCCGAAGAAGCCGAAGCTTCTGGCGCAGATCCCCGTGGGCGATGCGAACTCGCACAGCCACAAGGCACGCGTCATCGGCGACATCATGATCGTGAACGTCGAGCAGAATATGACGGGGATCGGGCGCAAGGCGGACGAGCTGCCGAAGCTCCGCGCCGCGCTCCGCGACAGTCTCGGGCGCGATCCGACCAATGCAGAGCTCGCAGCCAAGCTGGGCGTGAAGGAATCGGATATCCCGGCCGTCGGCGCCTCGGAGAAGGCGCGCTACGATCAGGGAGGGTTCAAGATCTACGACGTTTCAGATCGAAACAAGCCCAAGCTCATCACTCATCAGAAGACTCACGGACGCGGTGTTCACCGCTTCGACATGGACGCGAACTACGCCTACATCTCGACCGAAATGCCGGGCTACGTCGGCAACATCCTCGTCGTCTACGACATCCGCAATCCATCCAAACCCGAAGAAGTCTCGCGCTGGTGGCTGCCGGGGCAGCACACGGCCGGGGGCGAGAAGCCGACGTGGTCGGGTCGCCAGCACCGCCTGCACCATGCGCTGCGAATCGGCGACCGCTTGTGGGCCGGCTGCTGGCACGGCGGCGTGCGCGTCATCGACGCCTCCGACATCCGCAAGCCGCGCACGATCGGCGAATACAACTACCACCCGCCGTTCCCCGAGCCCTCGCACACGTTCATGGGTCTCACGAAGCCGGTCGCGGGGCGGCAGATCGCGGTCGCCATAGACGAAGAGGACCACGCGCACAGCGCCGAAGAGATGGCGAAGCGCCGCGGCCGGCCTCACGGCTGCCTCTGGGTATTTGATGTCAGCGAGCTGCCGAAGATCCAGCCGCTTGCGCTCTACGAAGTGAGCGAGCTTGATTCACCCTGGAGCCGCGCCGCGCCGGGACGCTTTGGCGCGCACCAGTTCCAGGAGCACATGAAAGGCGGCGACACGCTCATGTACTGCGCCTGGTTCGCAGGCGGGCTGCGCATCGTCGACATTGCCGACCCCACTGCTCCGCAGGAAGTGGGCTGCTACATTCCGCAGCCCGCGGCAGGCAAGGTCGCACCGCAGTCGAACGACGTCGACGTTGACGAAAAGGGGCTCATCTACCTCGTCGATCGCTACTCGGGGTTCGACATCCTCGAGTTCAATGGCAAGGGAGCGTGACGGGTGATCCGCTCAGGCCGAGGCCTTTTCCTTCTTGCCGTGAAACAGGTTGAGCGCCGATCCGGCGCGGAACCATTCGAGTTGCGCCGCGCTGAAGGAATGCGACAACTGTAGCGTTTCAGTCGATCCATCGGCGTGCTGCACGCGGCACTCCAGCGGCTTGCCTGGGGCCATGGCGGCAAGCCCGACGAGGCTCAGCCGGTCGTCCTCGCGGATGCGGTCATAGTCCGCCGGATCCTGGAATGTCAGGGCCAGCAGCCCCTGCTTTTTCAGATTGGACTCATGGATGCGCGCGAAGCTGCGGGCGATCACGGCGCCGCCGCCCAGGAGCCGCGGACAGAGCGCCGCGTGCTCGCGGCTGCTGCCCTCGCCGTAGTTGTGGTCTCCCACGATCACCCATTTGATTCCACGCGAGCGATAGTCCCGCGCGATCTTCGCAATCTCCTGCCCCGCCGCGCCAGTTAGAACATTCTTTCCCTTCCCGGCCTCGCCCGTAAACGCATTCGTCGCGCCCATGAGCAGGTTCTCGCTGAACTTGTCGAGGTGTCCGCGATAGCGCAGCCACGGTCCGGCCGGCGAGATGTGGTCCGTCGTGGTCTTGCCCTTGGTCTTCATCAGGACTGGGGTGTCGCTGAAATCCTTGCCGTCCCAGGCTGGCCACGGCTCCATCAGCTGCAGGCGCTCGCTTTTCGGATCGACGACAATCCGGACGCTCGCGCCGTCCGCCGGAGGCGCCACGTACGTTGACTGGCCCCGGTCGAAGGGTTTCGCAGGAACCTCCGGGGCCGGCTTCGGCGGATCCATCCGGAATGGCTTGCCGTCCGCCCCTTTCAGGGTGTCGGTCAGCGGGTTGAAGGAAAGCTTTCCGGCGACTGCAAAGGCGGTGACGATTTCCGGACTCGCGATGAAGTTCATGGTGGTCGGCTGGCCATCGTTGCGCCGCGGGAAGTTGCGGTTGTACGAGGTCACGATGGTATTCGGCTGTGTGCTGGCCTTTTCGCTGCGCCGCCACTGGCCGATGCACGGGCCGCACGCGTTGGCCAGCACCGTGCCCCTGGCTTCCTTGAGCGACTTCATCTGCCCGTCGCGCTCGATCGTCGCGCGCACCTGCTCGGAACCGGGCGTCACCAGGAACGGCACCGCGGCTGTCAGTCCGCGCGCCCGCGCCTGCTCGGCGACGTCCGCCGCGCGGCTCATGTCCTCGTAGGACGAATTGGTGCAGCTGCCGATGAGCGCGGTCGAGATCTCGTCGATAAAGCCATTGCTTCGCTCGGTCACTTCGGCCGCGAGCTTTGAAATGGGGCGCGCGCGGTCGGGCGAATGCGGCCCGACCACGTACGGCTCGAGCTTTGACAGGTCGAGCTCGACCACCCGCTCGTAATGTTTCGCCGGATCGCGCTCGACCTCGGGGTCCGGTTCCAGAAGCTCCTTGTGCTTCAGCGCGAGCTCGGCGAGGGCTCCACGGCCCGTTGCGCGCAGATACACCGCCATTTTCTCGTCGACCGGGAACATCGAAGTCGTCGCCCCGAGTTCCGCGCCCATGTTGGTGATCGTCGCTTTTCCGGTCGCGCTGATCGTTCGCGCCCCGGGACCGATGTACTCCACGATCGCATTGGTCCCGCCCGACACGGTCAGCTGGCCGGCGACGTAAAGAATGACATCCTTGGGCGCAGTCCAGCCGCTCAACTTTCCCGTGAGATACACAGCGATGTGCCTTGGATACAAGAGCTCCCACGGCAACCCGGCGATGGTTTCTACTGCGTCTGCACCACCGACTCCGACCGCGCAGGCCCCGAGCCCCCCGGCATTTGGAGTGTGCGAATCGGTGCCGATGATCATCGCGCCGGGAAAGGCGTAGCGCGCCGCCGCCGAGCGCAGAAAATCGTAGATCTCGGTGTTTTCCCGCAAGGAATCGCGCAGGTCGGATTCGCCCCCGACCCGGGCCTGAATCAGGTGATCGCAGTGGATCGTGGTCGGAACGGCGACGCGCTCGCGCCGGGTCTGCATGAACTGCAGCATCGCAGTCTGGCCGAGCACGTCCTGGAATACCACGCGGTCGGGGCGGAGATCGAGATAGCTTTTTCCCGGCTCGAGCTCTGCGCGCTCGGGTTGATCGAGGTGCCCCAGCACGACCTTGTCCGCCAGGGTGAGCGGCCGGCCAAGCCGGCGGCGCACCACCGCGAGATTTCGCGCCATGGTCTCATAGAGCCTGGCGGCGGATTCCGGTGTCGATTCAACGGTAACGTTCGGCATGTTCCTTCCTCCGGTTGTGCTGGCCTCTCGACGGGTCACCATACTAACCGTAGAATTCCATGAATTAATTTCATAATATCCAGTCTCTTTGGGAATATGTTGGACGGGATCGAAGCGCTCATCGCGCTGGAAAAATTCGGGACCGTCAGCGAGGCGGCTACCCGCCTCAGATTGACCCAGTCTGCGGTCAGCAAGCGCATCCAGGCGCTGCAGGCGGCGGTCGGATATCCTTTGGTCGAGAAAGACGGGCGCCGGGTCCGCCTCACCGCCGGGGCGGTGAGTTTGCTCGAGCGGGCGCGCCCGGTCGTCGCGGATCTCCGGGGGCTCGCCACGCCACAACATGGAGAATCGACGACGTTTTTCTCCTTCGGGCTCGCCGACTCGATCGCCTCATCGTGGGGTCCCGCTGTCGTCGGCCGGATCCTGCGCACGCTGCCCGACGTGCGGGTCGCGCTGCATTCGCATCGAAGCGTGCTGGTGATCGAGAGCGTGCGGCTCGGGCGCTATCACCTGGGTCTCAGCACCGACTACCCGGCGGCAAAAGACCTGATCCACTACCCCGTTCTCGACGAGCCGCTGGTGCTGGTCAATTCCGGGTTCGGCGGGAAGCCCGGCGCCGGCACGCCGCTCATTTCCATTGAGTCGAACTCCGCGACCTGGCGCTCCGTCGAGCCCCTTCTCACCGCCCGTCACCCGGAACTCCTGCGCCGGCCGCTGGTTCCTGTCGAATCCTTCAGCGCCACGATGCAGATGGTGAAAGCGGGATTCGGAGACGGGCTCGTGCCACTGGGAATGGTGATGGACGCCGGCTTGAAGCGAAAGGCCTACCGCGTGCTGCCCGACGTCGTGCGCCGCATCTCGCTGCTCACCCGTAAAACCGTCAACCAGTTGGAAAGCTTCGCGCGTTTCCGCGATGAGCTCGTGAAGGAGACCGCGCGCCATTTTGCGAAGGCGCTCGCGGAGCGCGGCGCGGTCGTGAAACGTGAAAGGGCAAGTCTCAGCGAGCCCTGAACACCCACATCTCAGCGATCGCTGCCGCGCCGCGCCTAACCGATGCGCTCATCGTGTCGAGCGGCCTCTCCGTAGACTTCGGGGTTGAGCACATCGAGCGGGCGTTTGCCGTCGAGGAAGCGCTCGATGTTCTCGACGGTGCGCAGCGCCATCTCCTCGCGCGTCTCGCGCGCCGCGCTGCCCATGTGCGGCGTGAGGACGACGTTCGGGAGGCTCTTCATGCGCTCCGAGGGGCCGGGCACCTCGGCTTCGGGAATCTCGTGCTCGTAGACATCGAGCCCCGCGCCGCGGATGCGCCCCTCGGCGAGCGCCTGCTCGAGCGCGGCCTCGTCGATCACCGGGCCGCGCGAGGTGTTGACGAGGGTCGCGCTGGGCTTCATCAGCGCGATCAGGTCGGCGGTAATCATGCCCTTCGTGTCCTTCGTGAGCGCAGGCGTCAGCACCATGAAGTCGGCCTCCCGGAAGAGATCCACCAGCGGGCGGTACTCCGCGCCGAGACCGGCTTCTTCCACCGGGGAGAAGCGCCTTCGCTTGTTGTAGAGAATCCGCATCCCGCATGCCCGCGCCTTCACGGCGACGTCCGTGCCGATCGTCCCCATGCCGACGATCCCGAGCGTCTTGTCGAACATGCGCGTGCCGAGAAACGCCATCGACTGGTTCTGCTTCCACTTTCCCTCCCGCAGGAAGCGGTCCGCCTCGGGAAGGCGCCACGCGGTCGCCATCAGCAGCGCGAAGGTGAACTCGGCCGTCGTCCGGGCGATGCGGCTGGGGAGAATTGCGACCGGGATGCCGCGCTCGGTCGCGGCGTCCTTGTCCACGAATTTCGCCGAGGAGTGCATCGCCGCGATGAACCGGAGCTTCGGCGGTGCCTCGATCACTCTCCTGTCATAGGGAATCTCGCCCAGCGCGTAAAGGATCTCCTGGTCGCGCACCGCCTCGAGCATTTCGTCATAGGGCATGCGGCGGTCGGTATACGGATAGATCGTAAGCTCGCACCGGCGCTCGAGGCGCTTCACCGCGGCCTCGGGGATCGGCTGGGGAATGAAGAGCTTCGGTTTCATCGCATCCTCGCGTCTCGTCATGGCGCAATTGACTCCGCAAAGCGCAGGCGCGACACGGCGGGGTGTCCAGCCGGCAGTGGCGCTGGCCTCAGCGGCCCTCCCCGGCTGGCCTCTCCGTCGCAAGCACGGCAGCGCGCAGCATCGAGCGCACGCTGTAGATGGCCGTCGCCAGCGCAAGAAGCAGGATGACGATCGTGAGGGGGCGCGAGAGCACGACGCCGAGGTCCCCGCCGGTGATCGTGAGCGCGCGGTTGAGGTTTTCCTCGATGATGGGGCCCATGATGAAGGCGAGAACAATGGGCACGACCGGTATGCTCACCCGCTCGAACCAGTAGCCGATCGCCGAGAGCACGAGCACCATGATCACGTGCGAGGTGTAATTCGCGTAGGCGTAGCTCCCGACCACGACCAGGATCAGAACGAAAGGCCCCAGCAGGCGCATCGGCACCCGCGCGACGAGCCCGAAGGGGCGGTTTCCGATGAGCCCGACGACGAGCATCATGACGTTGACCACCAGAAGGCCGACGAATACGGTCATGACGAACGTGCCGTGGTCGCGGAAAAGCAGCGGCCCCGGCACGACCCCTTTGCTGATCAGTACTCCGAGCAGGATCGCGGCGCCCCCGGATCCAGGGATGCCGAGCGAGAGCGAGGGCACGAGCGTGCCCGCGACGACCGCATTGTTCGAGCATTCGGGCGCCGCAATTCCTTCCGGGATGCCGGTGCCGAATGCCTCCGGGCGCTTCGACCAGCGTTTCTCCTCGCTGTAAGCGAGCATGGCCGCCACCGACGCGCCGGCACCCGGGATGATGCCGATCGCCGTGCCGATGAGGCTGCTCCTCACGACGGTGGGAACGAGCGCCCGGGCCTCTTGTGGCGTGATCCGGTTCTGCGCGCCGGCGTCCACCGCGGCGGCGTCTTCCGGCGAGTCGATGGTGCGCCGGTGCTCGATCAGGAGCCGGAATGCCTCAGGGCCCGCGAGAAACGCGATGATGATGACGACGAGCGGTATCCCGTCCATCAGGTAGCCCTGATTGAAATCGAAGCGCATGCCGCCGAAGCCCGAGCTGCCAACCGTCGCAAGCAGGAGCCCGATGCCCGCCGCGAGGAAGCCGCGCGCGGCGTCCTTGCCGAAAAAACTTGCCACGATCGAAAGCCCGAAGACCCCGACCGCGAAGAGCTCCCCCGGGCCGAACATGAGCGCGACGTGCCCGAGCGAGGTGCCGGCAACGATGAAGATCAGCGTGCTGATGATGCCGCCCACGCAGCCCGTATAAAGCGAGATGCGCAGCGCCTTGCGCGCGAGCCCCTTGCGCGCCATGGTGTAGCCGTCGAGCACCGTGATGGCGGATGCGCCTGTTCCCGGGGTGCGGATGAGTATCGCGGGGATGGAGCTTCCATACTCCACCGCGGAATAGACGGCGAGGAAGAACAGGACCGCCTGGTCCACCGACATGGGAAAAGTCAGGGGAAAGAGCAGCGCGAGCGCCTGCGAGCTGCCGAACCCGGGCATGGCTCCCATCACGATGCCGATGACGACCCCCGCCAGCATGATCGCCAGGATCGTGGGCGAGGCGAGCGTGCTGAACGCGCCAAGCAGGTGCCCGAGCAATGCCTCCATGGTCGCGGTGTGTTAAAGCGTGATGTAAGTGGGCAGAAACTTGAGCGGCAGGCCGATCTTCAACGCCGGGCCGAGCCCGGCGTAGAGGATGAGCATCGTCGCGAGCGACAGCGCGAGCCCTGCAAGCGCCGCTCCCGCCAGCGTCGCCCCCGGTGCCGCCAGCAAGCGGGGCACCAGCAGCGCCATCATCAGCACAACGGTCGTGATTTCAAACCCGACCGGCTCGAGGAGAAGCCCGTACAGCAGCACGAGCGCGATGATCGAAACGAATTCGAGCCAGTGCAGCGCGACGTACGGCGCCTCCACGCGCGCGGCCGCCGCGGCCTGCGAGAGGAAGATGCCGCGCGTCAGGATGATCACCGCCCAGATGATGCAGAAGCCGAGGACCAGGCGGGGAAAGAACGCATCGCCCGGGTAGCCCTCGAGGATGGGCGGCGTCATGTTGAAGGTCTCGACGGCGAGAAAAATGAGGCCCAGCAGGACGACTCCCGTCGTGCCCAGCACCGCAGCCTTTGTCGGCAGCCTCACTTCGAAGGGCGGGGACTCTTCCCGACCTGATTGCTCAGACATGCCCTTTTCCCTGCACGGAGCGTTTTCCGCGCGCCGAGGCGCCCCGACCTGCGCCCCCGGTGGAATGGATTCCTGCGGGCGCAAAAAACGGGCGGCGGACGGTCCGCGTCCGCCGCCCGCACGAACCTCCAATCTACTTCTTGATGATCTTGTACTCGACCATGAAATCCTTGACGATCGCCTGGTTCTTCTTCATGTCCTCATTGAGCCATTTGCGGTCGGTCTTGAGATCGAGAACGATGTGCGTGCCCTTGAGAAGATAGTCCTGGTAGTCCTTCGACTGCGTCAGCTTCTCCAGCGCTTCGACCAGGCGGTTCATGACGGGCTCGGGCGTGCCGCGCTTGACCATGAGTCCCTGCCAGTGATGCGGGATTTCGTATTTCAGGCCCACCTCGCGCACTGTCCGGACATTCTTCCAGTGCGGGTCGCGCGTGAGCCGCGTCTCGGTCTTCATCACCAGCGGGCACACCGTCCCCGCATCGATGTGCGGCCGCCACGTGCGCGGTGAAGCCTGCCCGATGTCGAGATGGCCGCCCACGACGTCTTTCACGGTGTCGCCGTCGCCCCCGTAGGGCACGAAGCGCACCTCGGGGATGCCGGCGTCGCGCAGGAACGCCAGCTGATGCCGGTGGTGGGTCGAGCCGATCTTGTTGCTGCCCATCGCAAGCTTCCCGGGGTTCTTCTTCGCGACCGCGACGAGGTCCTCGAAGGTCTTGATGCCCCACTTGTTGTCGCAGCGCACCGCCACTCCATAGACGTGGTTCTCGACCTTGGCCAGGGTCTGGAAATCGTCGTAGGACTTGGTGTAGTGCGGGAGGTGGAAATAGCCGTAGAAGCTCGCGCTGATGTGCATGATGGTGTGCCCGTCGGCGGGCTTGTTCGCGACGTAGACCACCGGCTCATGCTGCGAGCCCCCGCTCTTGAAGATCACCTGCACCGGCACGCCGAGCTGTTCCGAGAAGCCCTTGGCGAGTACCTGGCACCAGACCGCGACGCTCGACCCCGGTCGCGTGGTGCAGATCAACTCCATCGGCTTTGACGGAAACTTCTGGGCCATGGCCGGGACACTGCAGGCCAGGGCCAAGGCAACGACACCCAACGTTTTAATCATTCGTGACATGAACCTCCTCCTTCATTCGCAATGTGGAACAGATCGACGACTTCTCTTTTCTTGAAGATTACCAGCGGCGAGGCGGCAAGCGCCAGCGCCTGAAGTGCTTCTACCTCCTTTGACGGCCCATCTCGGCGCGACGCAACATGCAACGAGCTGTGGCAGCTTCTTGCCAGAAGTTCAACATGCTGGGTATCGAATCGCGCACTCCTTGTGCCGCCGGGGCCGGCTGGCGTGCTGCACGTGCAACATCGGGCCAGGCCGCTATCGCGAAGGCACCAGCGGCAGCAGCAGGTGCGCCGGGCGATCCGGGCCCACGTGCAGCGTCACATCGGCTCCGAAGACCGCCGCCGGGCGGTCGCGCGGATCGTCGTGGCGGAATGGCCCGACGCCGGTGAAAACCGCATTGAGGTTGCCCAGGCCCTGCGCCGCTCCACCCGGCCATTCGTAATCGCGGCCGCGCACGGTAAGCCCTATGCGGAATCCCTTCGGCACCACGATACAGGTCGGCCACACCTCGATGTCCAGCTCGTAAATTTCCCCGGGATTCAGTTTCTGGATCTCGTCGTGCGTGTGATAGGGCCGGTATGGCAACGTGAGCTTCTTGTCGAGCTTGCGGTGCGAGGCCCGCAGCCAGCCTTGCGCGATCGGCGTGTGGGGATCGAGCGCGCCCTGGAAGGTGATTTCCCTCAAATCGGGCGCAAAGATGCGCATCACGAGAAAGAGATCGGCGTCCTCGGTCGCCGAGGACACCCACAACTTCGCCGCAATGGGCCCCGTGATCTCGGTTTCACGCTCGAGCGGCGCCGTCAGGAACGTAACGCCATCCGAGAAGCCGCCGTACGTCACGCTTGCCGCTGACTTCGGCGCATCGGACTTCAATGCAAGGCCTTCCGGATGGAGGTGGTATTTCGTCCATTGCGTGCGCGCAAGCGGCCACTCGCTCTCGTGGCGTTCGACGAACTTCTCGCCCGGGTGGCGCACCTGCAGCACCACCTTCGACTGCTTCGACCACCC
>Ga0302046_10003563_pt1 | contig 14049 bp, 13 predicted proteins | sample RVTome_11_FD_200261 | JGI IMG/M metagenome (GOLD analysis project Ga0302046, IMG submission 200261) | Soil microbial communities from uranium-contaminated site in the Upper Colorado River Basin, Wyoming, United States - RVT147D111 (version 2) ...
GCGCTCCCCGACGCCGAGCTGCAGGCGCGCTGCGAGCAGGCGATCCGCAACTACGATCCCTGCATCTCGTGCGCGACGCACTTCCTGCGCCTGCACGTGGAGCGGACGTGAGAAGCACCGGGTCCACGCGTCCCGACGGCGGCGTGCGGGTCGTCGTCGTCGGCATCGGCAACGTCCACCGCGCCGACGACGGGGTCGGACGCGTCGTCGCCGAGCGCCTGCGCGCCGTCCTACCGGGCGACGTGCCGGTACGCGTCCTGCGCGGCGAGGTCTCGGCCCTGATGGACGCCTGGAGCGGCATGGACGCGGCGCTGCTGATCGACGCCGTCCGCGCCGGCGCGCCCCCGGGCACCGTCCACCGCCTCGACGCCAGCACCGCGCCGCTGCCGGCGGGCCTCGGCTCGACGTCGACGCACGGCCTCAGCCTCCCCGAGGCGATCGAGCTCGCCCGCACCCTCGAGGTGCTGCCGCCTCGGGTGGTGGTGCTCGGCGTCGAAGGCCGGCGCTTCGAGCACGGCAGCGGGCTCTCGCCCGAGGTCGCGGCGGCGGTCGAGCGCGTGGTCGCGGACGCGCGCGCCGAGGTCGCCCGCCTGCGGGCGCCGGTGGAGGCCTGATGCACGAGCTCTCGCTGCTCGCCGACCTGATGCGCAAGGTCGAGGCCGTCGCCGCCCGCGAGGGCGCCCGCCGGGTGCGCGCCGTCACCGTGCGCCTCGGCGCGCTCGCCCACATCTCGGCCGCGCACCTCGCCGAGCACTTCGCGCGCGCGGCGCTCGGCGGCGTCGCCGCGGGCGCCCGGCTCGAGGTCGAGACCGTCGCCGACCCCGCCGACCCGCGCGCGCAGGACATCGTGCTGGTCAGCGTCGAGGTGGAGGCGTGACCCTCGCGGCGTCCGCCGCCCGCGCCGGCGCCGCGCCCTGCCGCCGGCGCCTGCGCGTCTCGGGACCGGTCCAGGGCGTCGGCTTCCGCCCGCTCGCGCACCGCCTGGCGCGCGCGCTCGGTCTCGGCGGCTGGGTCGCCAACGCGCTCGACGGGGTCGTGCTCGAGGTCGAGGGCGACGCGACGCGCCTCGGGCTCTTCGTCGCGCGCCTGCGCGCCGCCCGGCCGGGGCTCGCGATCGACGCCGACGCCGCCCTGCCGGCCCGCGGCGAGACCGCCTTCGCGATCCGCCCGAGCCGCGGCGGCCGGCGGACGGCGCCGGTGCCGGCCGACGTCGCCACCTGCGCCGCCTGCCTGGCGGAGCTCTTCGACCCGGCGAGCCGCCGCCATCGCTATCCGTTCGTCACCTGCGCCGGCTGCGGCCCGCGCCAGACCATCGCGCGCGACCTCCCGTGGGACCGCGCGCGGACGACGATGGCGGCCTTCACCCCCTGCGCCGCCTGCCGCGCCGAGTACGACGATCCCGACGACCGCCGCTTCCACGCCGAGACCAACGCCTGCGCCGCCTGCGGCCCGCGCCTGGCGCTCCTCGACGCGCGCGGCGGAACGCTCGCCGGCGGCGACGAGGCGGCGCTCGCGGGCGCGGTCGCGGCGCTCGGCGCCGGGCTGATCGTCGCCGTCAAGGGCGTCGGCGGCTTCCATCTCATGGTCGACGCCACCAACGAGGACGCCGTCCGCCGCCTCCGGCGCCGGAAGGCGCGCCCCGCCAAGCCGCTCGCGGTGATGGCGCCCGACCTCGCCTGGCTGCGGCACGCGTGCGCGCCGACGCCGCTCGAGGAGGAGCTCGCCGCCGCGCCCGAGGCGCCGATCGTCCTCGTCGCCCGGCGCGCGGTGGACGCCGTCGCCCCGGCGGTGGCGCCGGATACCCCGCTCCTCGGCGTCATGCTGCCCTATGCGCCGCTGCACCATCTCCTCGTCGGCGCGCTCGCGCGGCCGCTCGTCGCCACCAGCGGCAACCGCGGCGGCGAGCCGCTCTGCGCCGACGAGCGCGACGCGGTCGCCGAGCTCGCCGGCATCTCCGACCGCTTCCTTATCCACGACCGCGCGATCGCGGCGCCGCTCGACGACTCGATCGTGCGCGTTCTCGGCGGGCGGCCGGCGGTGCTCCGCCGGGCGCGCGGCTACGCGCCGGCGCCGATCGTCGTCGATGCGGCGCCGCCCGCGGTCGCGGGCCTGGGCGCGCACCTGAAGACGACGGTCGCGCTGCCGGTCGGACGCGCGATCCACCTCGCCCCGCACGTCGGCGACCTCGACGGCCCGCGCGCGGTCGCGGCGCACGCCGCCGCGCTCGCACGCCTCGTCCGCCTCCACGGCGTCGCGCCGCGCGCCGTCGCCTGCGACCTCCACCCCGACTGCGGCGCCGCGCTCGCCGCCGAACGCTCCGGCCTCCCCATCCACCGCGTGCAGCACCACGAGGCGCACGTGCTGGCGGCCATGGCCGACGCCGGCATCGCGCCGCCGGTCCTCGGCGTCGCCTGGGACGGCCTCGGCCTCGGCAGCGACGGCGTGCTCTGGGGCGGCGAGTGGCTCCACGTCGGGACGCGCGACTGCCGGCGCGTGGCGCACCTCCGGCCGTTCCCGCTGCCGGGCGGCGAGCGCGCGGTGCGCGAGGGCCGCCGCGCCGCCCTCGGCCTGCTCTGGGCGCTCGCCGGCGCGGCGGCCTTCGACGAGGAGACGGCGCCGCTCGCGACCTTCGGGGCGGCCGAGCGTGCCGTGCTCCGCCGCGTGCTCGCGCGCGGCCTGAACGCGCCGCTCTGTACCAGCGTCGGGCGCCTGCTCGACGCGGTGGCGTCGCTCCTCGACCTCCGCCACGCGTCGACCTTCGAGGGCGAGGCGGCGACAGCGCTCGAGCACGCGGCGGGCGAGGTCGCGGCGGGCACGCCCTACGCGCTCGACCCCGTCGCCGCCGCGGGCGGTCCGCTCGTCCTCGACTGGGCGCCGCTCGTCCGCGGCGTCCTCGCCGACGTCCGCGCCGGCGTGCCGGCGGCGGTGGTCGCCGCCCGCACGCTCGAGGGCCTCGCCGCCGCCGCGGTCGGCGTCGCGAGCGCCGCCGGCACGCCGCGGGTGGTGCTGGCGGGCGGCTGCTTCCAGAACAAGCGCCTGCTCGAGTCGACCGTGCGCGGCCTGCGCGCGGCCGGCCTCGAGCCGCACTGGCACCGCCGGGTGCCACCGAACGACGGCGCGATCGCCCTCGGGCAGGTGCTCGCCGCCGCCCGCCGCCAGGCCGGGGCCGAGGGCTGACGCCGTGTGCCTCGCCGTGCCGGGCCGGCTCGAGTCGATCGCGGGCGCCGATCCGCTGGCGCGCGAGGGCCGCGTGCGCTTCGGCGGCAGCGTCCGCCGCGTCAACCTCGCCTACGTGCCCGAGGCGTGCGTCGGCGACTACGTGCTGGTGCACGTCGGCTTCGCGATCGCGGTCGTCGACCCGGCCGAGGCCGCGCGCACGCTGACGCTCCTCGAGCGCCTCGAGGAGCCGGAGGGCGAGCCGTAATGCGCTACCAGGACGAGTACCGCCATCCCGCGGCCGTGCACGCCACGACGGCCGCGATCGCGCGCGCGGCGACGCGGCCGTGGACGCTGATGGAAGTCTGCGGCGGGCAGACGCACGCGATCGTCCGCCACGGCCTCGACCAGCTCCTGCCGCCGGCCGTGACGCTGGTGCACGGCCCGGGCTGCCCGGTCTGCGTGACGCCGCTCGAGCTGATCGACGCCGCGATCGCGGTCGCGGCGCGCCCCGAGGTGACGCTGTGCTCGTTCGGCGACATGCTGCGCGTCCCCGGCAGCCGGCGGGACCTCCTGCAGGTGAAGGCCGAGGGCGGCGACGTGCGCGTCGTCTACTCGCCCCTCGACGCCCTGGCGCTGGCGCGCCGGCACCCCGAGCGCGCCGTCGTGCTCTTCGCGGTCGGCTTCGAGACCACGGCGCCGGCGGTGGCGATGGCGATCCACCAGGCGGCGACCGGCGGCGTCGCCAACTTCTCGGCCCTGATCTCGCACGTGCTGGTGCCGCCGGCCCTCGAGGCCATCCTCGCCGCCCCGGGAAACCGCGTGCAGGGCTTCCTCGCCGCCGGCCACGTCTGCACCATCATGGGCACCGAGGAGTACGTCCCGCTCGCGGCGCGCCATCGGGTGCCGATCGTCGTCACCGGCTTCGAGCCCCTCGACGTGCTGCAGGGCGTGCTGCTGTGCGTGCGCCAGCTCGAGGAGGGACGCGCCGAGGTCGAGAACCAGTACGCGCGCAGCGTCCGCCCGGCGGGGAACGAGGCGGCGCGCGCCATGATCCGGCGCGTCTTCGAGGTGGTGCCGCGCGCCTGGCGCGGCCTCGGCGAGATCCCGCAGAGCGGCCTCGGCCTCCGGCCCGCCTACGCGGCGCACGATGCCGTCCGCCGCTTCGGCCTCGCCGCCGCGCCCGTCGCCGAGCCCGCCGAGTGCATCAGCGGGCTCGTCCTGCAGGGCCGCCGCCGCCCGGCGGAGTGCCCGGCGTTCGGCACGCGCTGCACCCCCGAGCGCCCGCTCGGCGCCCCCATGGTGTCGTCCGAGGGCACCTGCGCCGCCTACTACCGCTACCGCGGCGGCGCGCGCGCGTCGTGAGCCCGCCCGTGTTGCCGCTCGCCTGTCCGCTCCCGCTCGACCGCTACCCGGCGGTGACGCTCGCCCACGGCGGCGGCGGCCGCCTGATGCAGCGCCTGATCGGCGACCTCTTCCGGCGCGCCTTCGACGACCCGCTGCTCGCCCGCGCCCACGACGGCGCCACCTTCGAGCTCGCCGGCCGCGTCGCCTTCACCACCGACACCTTCGTCGTCCGCCCGCTCTTCTTCCCGGGCGGCGACATCGGCCGCCTGGCGGTCTTCGGCACCGTCAACGACCTGGCGATGTGCGGGGCGCGCCCGGCGTACCTGAGCGCCGCCTTCGTCCTCGAGGAGGGGCTGGCCATGGAACGCCTCTGGCGGGTGGTGCGCTCGATGCGCGCCGCCGCCGACGAGGCCGGGGTGCGGATCGTTACCGGCGACACCAAGGTCGTCGAGCGCGGCAAGGGCGACGAGATCTTCATCAATACCGCCGGCATCGGGACCTGCCCCGCCGGCGTCGACCCCCACCCCGCGCGCGTCCGCCCCGGGGACGTCGTGCTGGTGAGCGGCGACGTCGGGCGGCACGGGATGGCGGTCATGGCCGAGCGCGAGGGGCTCGCCTTCGAGACCGCGATCGCGAGTGACCTGGCCCCGCTCGCCGGCCTGGTCGCGGATCTCCTCGCGAGCGGGACCGACGTCCACTGCCTGCGCGACCCGACGCGCGGCGGCCTCGCCGCCGCGCTCCACGAGATCGCCGTCGCGGCCGGCGTCCGCGTCGACCTCGAGGAGCCCGCGATCCCGGTCGCCGACGACGTCGCCGGCGCGTGCGAGGTGCTCGGGCTCGATCCGCTGCACGTCGCCTGCGAGGGCCGTTTGGTCGCGTGCGTCGCCGCCGCCGACGCGGCGCGCGCGCTGGCCGCGCTCGCGGCCCACCCGCTCGGCGCCGGCGCCGCGCGGATCGGCGCCGTCGCCGCGTCCCCGACGCCGATGCTGACCGTCCGGGGCGCGCTCGGCACCACCCGCATCGTCGAGCTGCCGGCGGGCGACCAGCTCCCCCGCATCTGTTGAGCGCGCGGTGGGCCGACCGTGAGCGACGGACGCACCGCCCGCCGGCGGTCCATCGGCGGCGCGCCCTGGCGCGGGCGGCGGCGGTGGCGGCGGTGATCGCCACCGCCACCCTCGCCCCGGCGCTTGCGGCGGCGGCGCCGTCCACGATCCCGGCCGCCCTCGGCGACCACCTCCGCACCGCGCCGCGTCTCCTCGGCGACCCCGGCGGACGGCGGACGGCCCTCGAGCGCGCCGGCCTCACCCCGAGCCTCTTCTACAACCACTTCCTCGGGGTGCTGGCGGACGGCGGCCGGGACGACCACACGCGCGCGCGCCAGAGCGCGACCGGCGACTTCTTCCTGCACGCCAACCTCGACCGCGCGCTCCCCTGGACGGGCGCCGAGGCGCTGCTCCAGGTGAAGGGCGGCTACGGCGTCAACGTCAACCGGGCCGCCGGCGCGCTCTCCGACCCGATCGACGACGCCGACGGAGACACCACCTACATCCCGCAGCTCTGGATCCAGCAGAGCGTCCTCGACGGCAAGGTCGCGCTCCGCGCCGGCTACCTCGACCAGCAGATCACCCTCGACCGCAACGCCTACGCCAACAGCGAGGACCGCCAGTTCCTCGCCACCTTCCTCGACAACGACAACCCCGCGGTGCCGCTCGCGATCGGCCTCGGTGCGACGCTGTTCTTGAGCCCGACCGACGGGCTCGACGTCATCCTCGGCACCGCCGACGCCGAGACCCGCCGCTTCAGCGCCGGCTTCGACACCGCCTTCGACGGCTGGACGAGCCTCTTCGGCTACCTCGAGATCGACCGCCACGTGCAGATCGCGAGCGCGCGCGGCGCGCGCGCGGGCACCTACCGCTTCGGCCTGGTGTGGGACCCGCGGACGAAGGAGCGCTTCACGGCCGCCGCCGGCGGCGCGAGCGCGGGCGCGGCGACCGCGAGCGGCGACGCCGGCTTCTACCTGAGCTTCGACCAGATGCTGTACCGTTCCAGTGCCGGCGGTCCGCAGGGGCTCGGCGCCTTCGCGCGCTACGGCTACCGCGACCCGGCGGTCAACCGCGTCACGCACTTCTGGTCGGCGGGTGTGCAGTACCACGGCCCGCTCGCCGCCCGCCCCGGCGACGTCGTCGGCCTCGGCGTCTACCAGGCGCATCTCTCCGCCGACTTCCGGGAGACGCACGCGGGCGAGACCGCGCGCGAGAGCGGCGTCGAGTGCTACTATGCCGCGCAGATCCTGCCCTGGCTGACGATCACGCCCGACGCGCAGGTGATCGCCGCGCCCGGCGCGGCGCGCGCGGCGGACACCGCCGTCGTCCTCGGCATCCGCTGGCGCCTGACCTTCTGATGACGACGACCCGGCCATCGCCCGCCGCCCGCACACCGGCCGCGCCACCGCCCGCGCGCCGCGGCCGCCGGCCCCACCTCGCCGCCGCCCTCGTCCTGCTGCTCGCGGCGTGCGCCGCCGACACCCTCCGCCCGCCCGCCGAGCCGCCCGGCACGTCGCGCCACGTCGTCAGCAGCGGCCGCCTGCGCTCGCTCATGCAGGGCCTCGAGCGCCTGCGCGTCGACCGCCTCCCGCAAGAGCTCGACACGACGGCGCTCCTCGCGCGCCGCCTCGACGCCCTCGCCGAAGCCGGCGACGCCCTCGCCGCCGCCGCCGTCGACGTCGCCGCGGCCGCCGACGACCTCGACCTCGACCCGGCCAACCGCCGCCTCTTCCTCACCATGGCCGCCGAGCTCCGCCGCCGCGCCCTGACTCTTCGCAGCCGCGCCGCCGAAGGCAACCTCGACGACGCCACCGCCGCCTACGCCGACCTCACCGCCACCTGCGACTCCTGCCACGCCCTCTACCGCGGCCGCTGACCCGACCAACGACATCGCGCTCCCCGCCCCCCTGGCCCGCCACGACGAAGCGTGCTCTACACGCCGAATGCCCAGTCTCAGCGACCGCATGATGCGCGCCGCGCGGCTCGAGCCCGCGCTCTACGAGGAGGTCGAGCACGACGAGGCCGCCCTCGGCCAAGCGATGACGGTCGTCGTGCTGGCGAGCGTCGCGTCCGGCATCGGCAGCCTGCAAGCCGGCGGCTTCGGCGGCCTGGTCCTCGGGACCCTCGGCGCTCTCGTCGGCTGGTTCGTGTGGGCGTTCCTCGCCTACTTCATCGGCGTCCGCGTCGTCCCCGAGCCCGAGACCAAGGCCGACATCGGCCAGCTCCTGCGGACGACCGGCTTCTCCGCCTCGCCCGGCATCATCCGCGCCCTCGGGATCATCCCGGGCCTCGGTCCCCTGTTCATGCTCGCCGGCTCGGTCTGGATGCTGGTGGCGATGGTGATCGCCGTCCGCCAGGCCCTCGACTACCGGAGCACCGGCCGTGCCCTCGGGGTCTGCATCCTCGGCTGGCTGGTGCAGGTGGCCATCCTCCTGGTGCTCGTCAGCCTGGTCGGGGCGCCTCAGACCTGATCGCGGGCGTCCGCCGCGCGGCCGACCGCGAGCGCGCGCGCCGCCGCCGCGGCCAGCGCGGCGACCGGGACGAGCGCCGCGGCGTGCCACACGAGCTGGTGCGCGGCCCCGTCGAGCGGGCAGTGCAGCCGCATCGCCAGCACCCCCGCCGTCCCCGCGGCGAGACCCGCGAGCGCGCCGCTCGCCGCCGGCGCGACCGGAAACCCGCGACCGAGGACGCGCAGCAAGACGGCGGCCGGCACCGCGGCGAGGCCGAGCGTCATCGGGCCGCAGCCGGCGCCCGCCGGCAGCACGCCGCCGAGCGCCCCGGCGCCCGCGCGCGGTCCCGCCGCCGCGAGGCCGACGACGACCGCGACCGCAACCGCCGCGAGCAGCCCGGCGCCGGCCCGCGGCGCGCCCTCCGGCACGCCCGCGCGCACGGCGAGGATGCCGAGGCCGAGCGCGGCCAGGGCGAGGAGCAGCAGCTCGCCGGCGAACGCCGGCGTCGCGAGCGCCGTGCCGAGCCCCGGACGCGGCGTCGCGACCGCGACCGCGCCGCCGAGGAGCGCGGCCGTCGCCACCCAGACCGCGACGCGGCGGCGGAGCGGCGCCACCGGCCGCACCGCGGCGAGGTCGCGCGCCAGGCGCGCGACCGTGCGGTCGTACGCGCCGGCCGCGTCGGGTCGTGCGCGCGCTACCATGTGGGCGCGTCCGGCCCTCCGGTGAAGCCGATGTCGTTGCGCGTGCCGTCGAGGTCGTCGTAGGCCGGGTCGGGATGGCCGGCGTCGTAGGTCCGCTGCCGGCGGCCGTCGCACCGCGGCTGCAGGCCCGCCGCGAAGTCCGCGAGCGTCGTCCGCTCCTGACGGCGGCTTCCCGGGCGCGGCGGACCGCTGCGCATCTCGAAGCGCGGGTTGCCGTCGACGTTGCCCTCGAGGCGCGGCGGCCCGATCCGCGACTCGGCGCGCCCGATCTTGCGGAAGTCGATGCCGTCGGTCAGGAGCGCCGCCTTGCGGTTGCGGTAGAACAGGTTGTAGCCGATGCGGGCGACGCCGCCGCTGAAGTCGCAGATGCCGCGCCCGCGCCCGCGCGAGCCGTTCCAGGCGAGGACGTTGTTCAGGATGATCGCCGCCGAGCTGCCGCGGGTGATGACGGCGTTGCTGTCGTTGCGGACGATGGTGTTGTTGACGATCGCCGGCGCGGCGCTCTGGACCTCGATGGTGTGCGGGTCGCCGGCGGCGGTGCCGTTGTAGAGCAGCAGGTTGTTCCGGATCGACGCGCTCGAGCCCGTGACGTAGATGCCGCTCCCCTGAAAGCGGGCGCGGTTCCCGAAGACGATCGTTCGGACCACCGTCGGGCTGGCGCCCGCGATGTAGATGCCGCCGCCGCGCTCGGCGAGGCCGCCGGTCACGACCACCGAGTCGAGGACGCTTCCCGGGCCCTCGTTCGAGTCGAAGCGGACGACCGGACCGCCTCCGGTGCCCTCGAGGACGGTGTCGGGGCCGAGGCCGAGGACCGTGATCGCCTTGCCGGCAAAGTCCACGTCCCCGAGGTACGACCCGGCATCGAGAGCGACCAGGTCGCCGCCCACCGCCTGATCGATGGCGGCCTGGATCGACCCGCCCGCCGCCACCGGCCAGACGTCGGCCGCGGCGACGGCGGGCATCGCCGCCCCGAGCAGCAGGGCCGCCAGCGCGCGCGTGAGCATGTCCGTCATGGGGTCCTCCCTTCCGGTGCGTGGACGTTCACGAGGGACATCGCTCGCGGCGACCCGAAAGTTACCAATTGATCTTCGCCCCCGTGCGCGCGGAGCGCCCCTCACGAGCGCAATAGAGCACGGAGCGCCCGGTAGGCGCGGTGCGCCCGCACCCTCATGGCCCCGACGGTGGTACCGCTCCGCGCCGCCGCCGCCTGCATGCTCAGGCCCTCGACCTTCAGCATGCGGATCGCCGCGCGCTGCGCGGGCTTGAGCCTCGCGAGCGCGCGCTCGAGCGCGGCGGGCGAGGCCGGCTCGGCCGCGGCGTAGGCCGCGGGCTCGTCCTCGAGCACCTCGCAGCGCCGGCGCTTCCGGCGCCGCTTGACGTGCGCCCAAGCCTCATAGCGCGCGACCGCGAACAGCCAGGGCTCGAACGGCCGCGTCGCGTCGTAGCTGTGGCGCGCCCGGTGCAGGGCCAGCAGGACCTCCTGCACCAGGTCCTCGAGATCCCCGGCGTCCTCGGCGTGGCGGCGAAGCGTCCGCAAGAGCGCCGGCCGGACGTCGAGGAGGAGCGCGCGGTACGCCTCCTCGTCGCCCTGCTGGGCGCGCGCCATGAGCTCGCGCCGGCGCCGGCCACGTTTCGGATCGGGGCGCATCGGCCGGTCACCATCGCCGCCGCGCTCCGACGGGTCAACCACACCCGGGCGGCCGCGCTTCGCCTGTTTCGGGCGGGGGCGGCGCTGTGGCATGCTCCGCCGGAGCGGCGCGCCCCCCCGGGGCCGCCGCCGAGCACCCGATGGCGAACCGACCCCCGACGACCTGGCTCGTCGGTCCCCGCACCGACGTCTGCTGGTTCATCCTTCCCGCGATCGCCGGGTACCTGTGCCTCTACGTCAACGTCGCACTCGGGGTGTCGTCGTTCCTGATCTGGTGGTTCTGGAACCTCTTCCTGAACGGCCCGCACTTCTGGGCGACGATCTCGCGCACCTACCTCGACCGCGACGAGTGGCGGACGCGCCGCCCGGTCCTGCTGCGCGGCCTCGGCTGGTTCCTGGTCGGGCCGGCGGCGATCGCGCTCACGCTGGCGACCGGGAGCCCCGGCCCCTTCCTCGCCTTCTGGCTCTTCCAGGTGCTGTGGGCATATTTCCACGTGTCGCGCCAGCACTGGGGCTTCGTCGCCCTCTACCGGAAGCTGAACGCCGAGCCCGACGGCTCGGAGGGCCAGGCCGACTACTGGATCTTCCACCTCCTGATGTTCGGTCCGATCCTGGCGTGGTTCATCCGCTACCCGGAGCTGCGCGAGCACCTCGCGCTCGCCGCCGCGCCGTCACCCGCCGAGCAGGTCGTCCTGAACCTCACCACCGCGCTCGTGGTCGGGGCGGTGGCCTTCTACCTCTGGAAGGAGATCGACGCCTTCGCCCGGCGCGGCACGATCAACCTGCCGAAGACCCTGGTCCTGCTCGCCTACGTGCCGCTCCACCTGCTCCTGCTGCTGCACCCGACGGTGGCGGGCCGGTACGACATCCTGCTCTTCAACGCCGTCATCACCCTGCCCCACAACCTGCAGTACCTGGCGATCGTCTGGTTCCACAATCGCAACCGCTACGGCGCGACCGCGCCCGCCGCGCCGGCCCTCGGCTGGGCGGCCGCCGCCAACCGCAGCCTCGGGCGCTTCGTCGCGCTCGGCGCGGTCTTCAGCCTCGTCGTGTTCTACCCCCGCTGGTACCTGGAGGGGCTCGCGGTGCCGCTGTCGCTCGGCAGCTTCCACTGGGCGCACGCGCCCCTCGGGGGCTCGTCGCTCAGGGTCGCGGACCTGGTCTTCGCCGTCTGGGTGGGCGTGGTCTTCAACCACCAGTACCTCGACCAGAAGATCTGGAAGCTCAGCCGCGACGACCGTCTGAACGAGGACCTGCGCCTGGCAACGCCGAGCGCGGCGCGCGAGCTGCCGACGGAGGGGGTCGCCGCCGCCTGACGGCGCCGCCTGCAAGCCGCGGCACGGCGCATCCGCCATGGCATGCCGCGCGACATTTCCCAGTTGTACGAGGACGCGATCTCGATTAAGCGGAGAGGCCAGCGGTCACGTCCGAGTCATGCGTTCGAGGATCCGCCGCAGCAACGAGCCGGCCCACTCCCCATACCCCACGATCGGAGCACTCGAGCCATGCGCTTCGCCCTCCTCCTCGGTCTCGCCCTGGCCGTCGCCGCGCCCGGTGGGTCCGCGCACGCCGCCTGCAACCTCATTCCGGGGACCGTCAAGCTATTCAACGGTGCAGTAGGCGCTACTACGCGTCCTTATGCCGCCCCCGGCGAGCGTGTCGAGCTCCGGCTCCGGCCCTGCGACGCGGCCTCGCCCGGCTTCGGCGCGGCGGCCGCGGACCACGTCGTCTCGGTCGTCTTCGAGCCCGCGAACGGCGCGCCGCCGACCCTCGCCGTCCTCGCCGCCGACGCGACGTGCCCGCTCGACGCCGGCGCCTGCGCCGCGGAGCTCGCGGCCACGGGCGGCACCGCGTTCTGCGTGCCGGCCGCCGACACCGGCCTCGCGGTCGTCGATCGGAACGGCATCCGCCACCTCGGCTTCCGCTTCCCCGACACCGACTCCCTGGTCGACGCGCCGGCCGACGGTCACACCCTGGCGGGGCCGGTCACGGTCGCCGTCACCGACGCCTCGGCGCCGCTGCCCTGCGGCCTCCTGACCGGCACCTGCGCCGCCCAGGCCGGCACCCTGGCCTGCGTCGACGAGGTCTACGCCGACGACGGCTCGTGCGGCACGGCCGCGCGCAATCCGATCTTCTCGCACCTCGTCGGCCTCCCGAACGTGAACGACTACCAGGCGGACTGCGTGAACGAGACGCCTCCCTGCACCGGCCTCGAGACCGAGCTTCGCTTCGCCCTCGACGCCGACGGCAACGTGCTGCTGCCGATCGACTGGGAGGGCATCCTGGTGCGCGACGACGGTATCCCCGTCCCGCGTCTGATGCGCGGCACGCTCGGTCTCGGCTTCGAGGTCCCGGGCCAGTCGTTCCTCGCCTCGTACACCCCCGAGGGCGGCAAGCTGGCGCCGATCTTCGAGCCGCAGCACGACCCCACGGCGTCCCCCGGCTCGACGACGCTCTTCGGCTCGGCCGACGCCCCGTACACGGTGCTGCGCTTCGCGCGCCGGGGCCTGGCCCTCACCGCCTGCGCGGGAGGCGGCCAGGACGGCGTCCCCTGCAACGACGACGCCGAGTGCCCGGGGGGATCCTGTGAGCCGGCGACGTGCGTCGGGGGCGGCAACGACAGCGGCGCCTGCGCGAGCGACGCGGCCTGCCCGGGCGGCGAGTGCGGTCCGGCGCTCTTCGACTTCTCGGGCGCGCAGAGCGGCGGCGGCACCGGACCGGTCGTCCTCCCCCGCTTCGGGGACGGCGTCTGCGAGCAGGACGTCGCCCTCGCCTGCACCGTCGGCACCTGCCCGGCCGGTCCCTGCGTGCGCTACAAGATGGAGGCGCTGCAGCCGGTGCCGCTCGAGGGCTTCGAGGTGACCGACGTCGCCCGCACCTACGTGCTGAACGAGGCCCTCGACGGCGTCGACCGGAGCGGCGACGGCGACGCGAAGGACTCGGCGGTGACGTTCAGCGACCGCGCGAGCGGCCTCACCCAGCCGCTCGGCGGCGTCGACGACTGCGACCCGATCGGCACCCCCGAGGGCCGCGCCGGCATCCGCGTCCACCAGCCGCCGTTCAGCTTCCCGGCGATCGCGGCCGAGGGGCCGTACCTCGCCCTCCTCGAGTCCGAGGCCCAGACCAACGTGCCGACGTCCTCGCCCGCCGGCATACCGTGCGACCAGGAAGGCGACACCGACCGCTTCGACGGCATGCTGCGGGTCTTCCAGCTCGGCGCCGGCGAGATCCCGACCGGCTTCGGCGACGACGAGGTCCCGACCGCCCTCGCCGCCGACGCCGCGCCGCGGATCGACGGCCGGAGCCTCGCGTTCTCCGACGGCAAGCTCTTCTTCCGCACGTCGGAGTGGATGCAGGCGCTGCAGACGACGCAGTACGCCAGCGTCAAGGATCTCTTCCTGGGCGGCGGGCCCGGCGGCTCCGACTCGTACTCGCCCGCCGTCACCCCCGACGGCCGCTTCGTCGCCTTCGCCAGCGACGCCGCCGACCTCGCGACCGGCGACACCGAGGGCTTCGCCGACGTCTTCGTCCACGACCGCTACCTCCGCACCACGACGCGGGTGAGCGTCCGCGACCCCTCGGTCGGCAGCGGCGGCGGCAACGGCGACTCGGACAGCCCGTCGATCTCCGCCGACGGCCGTTTCATCGCCTTCGCCAGCCTGGCCGACGATCTCGTGGCCTCCGACACCAACGACGTCCGAGAC
>Ga0302046_10003564_pt1 | contig 14049 bp, 13 predicted proteins | sample RVTome_11_FD_200261 | JGI IMG/M metagenome (GOLD analysis project Ga0302046, IMG submission 200261) | Soil microbial communities from uranium-contaminated site in the Upper Colorado River Basin, Wyoming, United States - RVT147D111 (version 2) ...
AGACCTGCAGGCGTACTACGGCAACCACCTCGGCATCGCCGACAGCGACGTCCCGCTGACCCACGCGGTGCCGCGTACGTCGCTCACGCTGGCGCCTCCGTACCGCGGCGGGGCGGTGGCCGAGTTCCCGGTGCGGCAGCTCCGCCAGGTGGTGGGACGCGTACGCCTGGTCGACGGTCTCGAGGAGCGCACGCCGGCCTTCGGTGAGATGCGTGTAACGGTGGATGGCACGACCATCGAGTCGCCGCTTGGCAGGAACGGCAACTTCTACTTCGAGAGCCTGCCACCGGGCCAGCACGTCGCGGTCATCGACGACGGCGAGGCGCGCTGTTCGTTCGTCCTCGACGTGCCGTCGGTGAGCGACCCGGTTACCCACGTCGGCACCGTCGAGTGCCCCGCGCCGGCCGGTCGCTGACCATGCGCACGAGGAACCCCACACGTCGCCCTTCCGCCTCGAGTCCGAGAGATGCTATCCTGTGGATCAGACACACATCCAACTGGACGACACTCACAGATGAGGTTGCGTGATACAGGGCGTGTCCCCGCCGTTCTTGCGCTCGCGGCGTTTCTAGCTGTCGTTGCTTCCTCGGGCTCCCCCCTTCAGGCCGAGACGGATTCGCTCGTCGCGGATGCCGTCGTGGCGCACGAGCCGGTCCAGCTCGTCGTGGATCGGCTGCGGGAACGGCTTGGAATCACCGAACTGGTACACGTGTCGGTGCTTCCACGCGTGACGCTCGTGGTTTCCGTCGAGGCGCCGCAGACAGCCGACCGCGGCTACGTCCTCAGCATCGAGCAGGCGTTCCTGGAACGGCTGAGCCCGCCCGAGGTCGAGGCGGCAATCGCGCACGAACTGGGCCATGTGTGGGTCTTCACCCATCACCCGTTCCTGCAGACGGAACCGCTCGCCAACCGGATCGCGCAACGCGTGGTCCCGCGGGACAGCCTCGCCAGCGTGTACCGCAAGCTGTGGGCACACGGACAGACGACGGAGGGTGACATCGACGCGCTCCTCGGGCCTCCGTAAGCTCATCCGTCCGTGCGCGCGCAGCGCACGTAGACGCCGCCTTCCAATCGCCGCAGGACGCCAGCCGTCACGAACGCGGCCAGGATGTCCTCGACCTCGGCCGCGTCAACGCCGAGCCGCTCCACCGCCTCCTCCGTCGTCAGGTGCAACTCGGGCGTCCTCTCGAGTTCCTGCCAGATGGCTTGAACCGCGCTCGTCACGCGTCCGCTCGGGTCTTCCGACAGCACTAGCACGACCGTTCCCCCCTGGAATGGCTGCCCGGTCTCCTCGTTCCTTGCGAAAACGAGTGGCAAGAGACGCGCCATTCTCGAGTGAGCAGATTTCCCTGGAAACGACGATGCCAGAGGGTCCAGCCTGGAGCGGGCCGTGTCGATCCTACAGGCGTGAACACTCTACCGGCGCCCACGACCACGGCGTCCTGCGGCGCGCTCCCTGGCCCCGGTCTTGCTCGACGTCACTCGACATCCGGCACAGGGTTGCCGCAAGTCATTTGAGAATCTGACGATCGACCCGAGGACGAGCTTTCACAGGCAGGTAACCGTGTAATTCTGGCTTCCTGATCGACCTCCTGGACCTCGCCCGCCGGGCGTCGAACCCCATCATGAAGGAGCGGATGCGATGGCTCATGCACTCATCGTCGACGACTCCAGCAGCACGGTACAGGGCCTCAAGTCGCTGTGCGAGCTCGAGGGCTTCACCACCTCGACCGCGCTGAGCATCGACCAGGCGCGGATGGAGCTCGTCCGCCGGCACCCCAGCGTGGCCTTGCTGGACCTCAACCTCCCGGACGGGAACGGCCTGGGCCTGATCGACTCCATCCGCGCGCGGACCGATGCGGCGGTCGTGCTGATCACGGGTCGGGCCAGCGTGGATACCGCGATCGAGGCGCTGCGCCATCGCGTGACCGACTACCTCACCAAACCGGTGGACGTGGGGCGACTCCAGACGATCCTGCGCGGCGTCCGTGACGGCCGGTCGACCGGCGTGGCGACGGCGAGACCCGAGCTGCCTCCCGGCGCGAACGCCCTGGCCGGCATCGTGGGTCGCTCGGAGGGCATCCGGCGCGCCTGCGAGGCGATCACCCAGGTGGCCCCCAGCGACGCCAGCGTGCTGATCACGGGAGAAAGCGGCACGGGCAAGGAGGTCGTGGCGCAGGCAATCCACGCGCTCAGCCCGCGGCGGGACCATCCCTGCATCTCGGTCAACTGCGGGGCCATCTCGCCGTCGCTGATGGAAAGCGAGCTGTTCGGCCACGAACGGGGGAGCTTCACCGGCGCCGAGCGGCGGCACCGCGGCCTGTTCGAGCAGGCGGCCGGTGGCACGTTGTTCCTCGACGAAATCACCGAGATGCCGGTCGAGCTGCAGGTCAGGCTGCTTCGCGCGCTCGAAGCGCGAGCGATCGTGCGCGTGGGAGGCGAGGAGTCGATCCCCGTGGACGTGCGGATCATCGCCGCCAGCAACCGGCCGCCCCGGCAGGCCATCGAGGGCGGGCACCTCCGGGCCGACCTCTACTACCGCATCAAGGTGTTTCACATCGACCTGCCTCCGCTCCGGGCCCGGCCCGAAGACGTGGAGCCACTGGCCCGCGCGTTCCTCGACGAGCTCTCGGCGGCGACCGGACAGGCCAAGTCCCTCGACGGCGAGGCGCTCGAGGCGCTGCACGCCTATCACTGGCCTGGCAACGTGCGTGAGCTCCGAAACGCCGTTCACGCCGCGCACGTGCTCGCCAAGGACGTGATCGACCGGAGCCACCTTCCGCTCGAGATCCGAGAGGGCGAAAGGGAACCGTCCGGCGCCGGCGTGTCGGATGCCACCACGGGGGATCGGGCCCTCACGGTCGAGGTCGGCTCATGCATTGCCGACGTCGAGCGGCGCCTGATCCTCGCCACGCTGAGCGAGCTCGGCAGCAAGACGAAGACCGCGGCGGTACTCGGCATCAGCGTGAAGACGCTGTACAACCGCCTGGCCGACTACGGCAGCCGGCCACGGTGAAGGAAGGCCGCCCCTACTGCGTCTCGATGCGAACGGCGATTCGGCCGTCGGCAGTCGTCCGGTAGTAGACCGTCACGCGGCTCCCGGTCTGCGGGGCGAGCCCCTGCACGTTGCTCGCGCCGCCCACGACCTCGGTGGCCTCCGTGTAGACGACCTCGAAGGTCCCGTCCGACGTGCCGACGAGCAGCGTGCCACGGTCCGGATCGACCGACCGCAGCTCGCCGATCAGCATGCGCGTCGCGATCTCACCGTCGAGGGCGGCCGTGCCCGGCAGGGGTTGCCCTTCCAGCAGGGCCGTGGCGGCCGGGCTCTCCGGCGTACCGGAATCGTCCGCCGGGCCGCAGCCCACGACGAGCGGGGGCAGCGCGCAGCAGAGAAACATCCAGGTGTGTCGATGCAGTCTCATGGGACACCTCTCCGGATGGTGCCCGTCCCCCCATCCCAGTGGCGGCGACGGGCACCGTGTGACTCCACGTCACCGCTGCGGCAGCAGCTCGATCGAGGACGCCACGCGCGCCCCCCCCTCCATCGCGAACTGCACGAGGACCTGCCGGCCGGCGGCCTCCGCCAGCCCGGCGACGCCTCCACGGGCACCGGTAACCTCGGTCTTGTCGGTGTAGAGAATCCGCAGCGCGGGGCCCTCCGCCGGCCGGATCATCAGGGCCTTCGCCTCCGTATCCACGTCCTCGATGGCGCCCTGAATCGTCTGGACCTGCTGGCGCTCCTGCTGGGGCTGCTCCTGGGCTCGGGCAAACGAGACCGTCGACACCCCCATTGCCAGTGCGAGTCCCGCACCCGCGAACCGTCGTGCCACCGTGTTCATCCTGGACATGATGCGCGCTCCTTTCACGCACCGAGAGGTCGCCGTCGGCGGCCCGTCGGTCACGCTCGAATGCCCCGGGCCCAGCCAATCCCGTGCCACGTGGCCTGCCGCCGTCAGCGACCGGATTGCGCGCGATCCGTGAGGTCGTAGCGGCCCGGCCCCCGGCTCGCCTGAACGGACTACCCGTCCGGTCCGGAGATCGTGTGATTCGTACAGGAACCGATTACCGGGGGCTCGTCGAGGTCTGGACCCCGGCCCGACGACACCTGGCACGCGCCTTGTTATGTCCCGTGGTGGGAGGCGCACGATGACCACGAAGGATTGGGCGCAGGTCGCGCCGCCAGCACGCGGCGCCGGCGAGCTGGAGTGGTGGGCCACGCGACAGTGGACCGGAGGCGTCGAGCTCGGCGGGCTGGACGGGCTCGAGTGCTTCGCCGTCAGAACCCGGAACACGACCTACGAGATCACGGTCCTGTCTCCGGGTTCAGGCGACGTGCTCGTGCGGGGCGGCCGGTTCTTTCCAGTGCGCACGCGCGTTCGGCTCGCCGGAAGCTCCCTCGGCGGAAGCTTCCTGAAGCAGCGGGCCATCTATCCAGGGTTCTCGATGGAGTTCCAGTGCGGCCGCGAGAGCATCGTCACCACGGCCGTCGAGTCGATCGTCACGCTCGCGCAGACGCGCGTTGCGTGACGGCGCCTCACGGTCGGCGTGGACGAGCATCGGACGCGACATCCACGTCGATTCGTACGTCGGTACCGACATCGTTCGCCAGCCGTGAGCCTGCTGGAACCACCAGGCGGCTCGTGACCGAGACATCGCCCGACAGCCGCCTGAGGTCGAGCGCCTCCGTCAGGACACGCTCGGGAGCTGTCGCGTCGGCCGGCACGAGCAGCGGCACGGTCCGGGGACTCGTCCGGAGGCCAGCCACCGTGAGCCCCGGCCGCGGCGAGCCGACGGTGGGCACCGCCACCGGAACCTCGATCGTCCGGGTTCGTCGCACATCGAGCGAGAGCGCGGCGGGCAGCACGCGCCGGAGCTCGATTCCCGCCGGAAGGACCAGGCTGTCCTTTCCCCCGAGCTCCATCCGCTGCGTCCCCACGGTCGGGCTCGACAGGTCGACGGCCATGGTGAGGCCGCCCGGATCGACCGCCTGCAATCGCGACTCGGCGCCCGCCAGATCGACCTGCACCGTCTCCGGCAGCGGTTCGAGCACGGTCCAGCCGTCGGGAAGATTGCGAATCGCGATCGGCACCTCGAACCGGCGGAGGATCGTGTCCGGGCTGTACACGAGGGCGAACCAGAGGACGAGGGTGACCCCGAGCGAGGCCGCAGCGGTCTGCAGATGCGGATACAGCCACCGGCGCGCGGGGGCCCGCCCATCATGGCCGGCGAGCCGGTCGCCGAAGCGCGCGATCAGGGACGCAAGCGCCTGCGCGTCGGTGGCTTCCGTGAACGAGCCGTCGCAGGCCACGCCGATCGTACCCCTCTCCTCCGACACGACGATGACGAGCGCGTCGCACTCCTGTGCCAGCCCGAGCGCCGCGGCGTGGCGCGTGCCGCCGAAGCGGCTGACGTCCGGCGGCTCGTCGGCAAGGGGCAGATGGGTCGCGAACCGGGTGACGGTGTCGCCGTCGATGAGCACGGCACCGTCGTGTCCAGGCGTGTGCGGATCGAAGAGGCTGCACAGCAGCGGCACGCTCGCCTTGCCGTCGAGATCGATGCCCGTGCGCACGTGTGCCGGCCATGGCTCGTGGCCCCGCAGCGCGATGAGGGCACCGTAGCGAGCGGCCGCCAGCCGCTGCGCCGCCTCGGCGAGCACCTCGATCAGCCCGCCGGTCGGGCGACCGGCGCGTGGCGCGAACGCGCCTTCCAGCATGCGACGGAGGTCGGACTGGTAGACGACCACCGCGCTCACGAGCGCTGCCAGGAACAGCCACTCTACGACCGTCTCGAGCAGCGGAAGCTGGAGCTCACGCGCCACCAGGTAGACGGCACCAGCCAGCGGCACGCCCGCGAGGCTGCGCCGTGCGACGTCGCGCGGAAGGCTCCGGCGCAGCCAGGAGAGGAGCGCGAAGACCACCGCCGACACGAGCAGCACATCGACGGCATCGAGAGCCGGCATCGTCATCCCCTCGCGCCGCGCTCGTCATGGTCGGCACCGGTCGGGGATCCGAGGCGGGCTGGGGTGATGCGACCCGCCTGCGGTGACCGACCCTCCCGTGCGTGCTCGCCCGCTACTGCTCCGGCTGTGGCTCCGGCTGTGGCTGCTCCGGCTGTGGCTGCTCCGGCTGTGGCTGGCTTGCCCCTTCCTGCTGCACCTCGATCAGGGTCGCCATGGCCATCTGGTCCTTCGGCACGTACTCCACACGGACCGCCGTGCCCTTCTGCGCCGCCAGACCCGCTACGCCCTCCTGCCCGCCGCTCACCTTCGTCTGCTCGGTGAAGTGGAACTGCAGCTCTCGGCCCTCGGCCGTCGTGATGGCAAAGGTCTGCTTGTCGACGTCCACCCACGTCAGGCTGCCGCTCTCGCTGCGAGCCTCCTGCTGGGCCTGTACCGCCTCTCCACGCTGCTCCTGTTGATCGTCCTGCGCCGCCAGTGGCGCGCCGCCGAGCACCAATCCGAGCGCCAGCGCGCCGAGCATGCACCGATTCGCGTTTCGCATGATTCACACCTCCTGGGGGCTACCACAACCAAGTGCCATGCCACCACTGGCTCTCGAGGCTCGCGCCCGTTTCGCAGCACGTACGGCGATCGGCCGCAGAGACCGCGCCAGGTGTGTAGAACATTCCAGTCAGTTCCCCCGGGGCCGGCAATTCGCGCACGGTCCGACGCCTGTCGAGGACCACGTGCCTGCCGCTCCGGCACGCAACGCTCCCGGATCCCCTCACTTGAGGGATCTGTGGGGGCCCGCGGCTGCCGCGTGCCGGCTGGCATGTCCTTGGCACTGTCCGGACCGTCAGCGGTGCTAGAGTGGGGACAAGGCTGCACGCCGCGATGAGACCGCAGGAGGCGGACCGCAAGCAAACAGACGACGCAGACGCGTCGCACAGAGGCCCCAGGGCCGGGAGACACATCATGACACGCGCCAGAGTGCTGCCGTTGGCGGCCCTGTTCCTGATTCTGCTGGCACCGGCGGCTCGGGCCGACGGGCACGCCACGATCTTCGTGGGCTCCAACTTCTTCGGCGACGCAGGACGTTCGCTCGATGACGCCCTCAACGACGGAAGTCGCCTGACCTGGGGCGCCGCCGTCGGAGGGATGACAGGCGGCATCTTCGGCGCCGAGGTCGACGTGGCCCACGCCCCGGACTTCTTCGGCGACGTGCCAGGAGCCACGACGAACTACGTCCTCACGGTCATGCCTTCGTTGATCCTGGGCGTGCCGCTGGGCGGCCAGGAAGGGCCGGGGCTGCGACCGTACGGGACGGCGGGATTCGGGCTGATCCGTCGCGACCTCGAGGCGAACGGCGTCGAGCTCTTCAAGGACAACGGCTTCGGCTACAGTCTCGGCGTCGGCGTCAACGGGTACATCAGCACGCACTTCGGCATCAGGGCCGATTACCGCTACATGCGAAAGGTCGAGGCCGACGAGGCCAGGACGGTCCTCGGGATCGCGCTCGACGAGGGATCGTTTCACTTCTCGCGGGCCACGGTCGGGGCGCTCTTCAGGTTCTAGCCCGGCGCCTCCACGGAGCGGCCCCGGCTACGGCCCGCTGGAGCGCGTCGCGGAGAGGCGCGCGACGGCGCGGGCCAGCGATCGGGGCTCGATCGGCTTGGCGAGATGGAGCTGGAAGCCGGCGGCCAGCGCGCGCGCGCGGTCGGCGTCGCGGGCGTACGCGGTGACCGCGGCGGCTGGAATCGCGGCGATACGGGGGTCCGGTGAGCGCCGGACGCGCGCGATGAAGCTGTAGCCGTCCTCGTCCGGCATCGCGACGTCCGACAGCAGGACGTCGACCGGATCCTGCTCCAGCAGCGCGAGCGCCTCCGCGGCGCTCGCGGCGCACGCCACCCTGGCGCCGCACGTCTCGAGGCCGTGGGCCATCACCTCCCGGGTCGACGGCTCGTCGTCGATGACCAGGACGGTGATGCCATCCAGTCGAGGAGCGGTGTCGGCCACCGGCGTGCCCACGGCCGTGGCGCTCGTGGCCGGGGCCGTACGGACCGGCAACGGGAGCCGCACGCGCACCAGCGTGCCGGAGCCGGACCCCTCGCTTTCCACGGTGATGCGGCCGCCATGTGCGTCGACGAGCTGCCGGGCGATCGACAGTCCGAGGCCCAACCCACCCCGAACGCGGGTGGCCGTGCCGTCGCCCTGCCGGAAGCGGTCGAAGACGTGCGGCAGCAGCTCCGGCTCGATGCCCACGCCGGTATCGCGGACCCGGATCTCCACCGCGTCGTCGGAGGACGTCGCGCCGATGGCGATCTCGCCGCCAGCCGCGGTGAACTTGATGGCGTTGCCGAGCACGTTGAAGAGGACCTGCTCCAGCCGCCGCCGATCCCCCATGAGCGAGACCGCCGGCGGCCGGTCCAGCCTCACCGTGAGCTGACCGCGCGAGGCGGATGGTCTGACCGAGTTCACGACGCTCTGCAGCAGCTCTTCCAGCTCGATCGGCTCGACGTCCAGCTCGATCGGCGTCGACGTCAGGCGCGACACGTCGAGCAGGTCTTCGATCAGCCGCGCCTGGCGCAGCGCGTTCTCGTGGATCGACTGCACGGCGAGCGTCGCAATCCTGGTATCCGGCGTCTGTTCCCGCAGCAGTGCCGCCCAGCCCACCACGGCGTTGAGCGGCGTCCGCAGCTCGTGCGAGACGGTGGACAGGAATTCGTCCTTCATCCGGTTGGCCGCCTCGGCCTCGGCGCGCGCGCGGTCGCTCCGGCCGTGCGCCTGTGCGCGGTCGAGCGCCTGGGCGCAGTGCTGGGCCACCGATACGAGCAGCGCCTGGTAGCCCTCGTCGAAGTGAACCGGCGCGCTGAAGTGGAACTCGAGCACCCCGATCGGGGCGTGGGCCACGAGCGGCAGGGTCGCCGACGACCGATAGCCGGCATCGGCCGCGAGCGACGCCGACCGCCAGTAGCGCCCCTGCGAGGCCACCCACGAGGCGACGAACACGGGAGCGCCCGTTCGCAGGGCCTCGGTCGCGCAGAGCCCCGGTTCGAGCGGGACGTCCGAGCCCGCGGCCGTCGCATCAGGGGCGTGGAGCACGCGCAGCCGCGAGCCGTCGGCCTCGAGCAGGAAGACGACGCCGGCCGAGGCGCCGGCCAGCGCGAGGCCGTGATGCACCACCTCCTCGGCGACCGCGGTGACCGTGCGGGCTTCCGACAGCGCCGCCGTCAGCATCTGCTTGCGAGCCAGCCGGGCGGCCAGCGCGCGGTAGCCCGTCTCGCTGGCGCGGAGCGCCCGCTCGGTCTTCTGCCGCTCGGCCAGCTCCGCGTCGGCCCGGGCGCGAAGCAGGTCGGCATCGACGCGCGCCCTCTCGGCGGACTCGTACCGCCAGGCGCGGTCGAGCGCGTGTCCGGCCTGGTGAGCGAGCACGTCCAGCCAGCGTTGCTCGTCGGCCCGCACTTCGCGCGCTCCGTCGAAGTCCAGCCGCAGGAGCGCCGCCACGCGGTTGCGCACGCGCAGCGGCAGCACGACGGAGGCTGCGTATCGCGGGAGCCGGATCGACTCCGGCAGGTCCCCGTAGGCCTGCCACCCCTCCTGCGAGCCAACGGCCACCGCCATGCGCTGCTCGATCGCCTGGTCGAGCGGCGACCCGATTCCGAGCGGAATCGTGTCCCCCTCCGGCTGCGCGGGAAACGCACGGGCAACCCGCGCCGACGTCCGATCCGGGTCGATTACCAGCAGCATCCCCGCATCGGCTGCCAGGGTCCGCAGGGCCCCGCGCAAGGCCGCGTCGGCGAGCTCGTCCGAGCTCTGCGCACGGCCGAGCTCGCTCGTGATCTGCGCCACGCGGTCCGCCTGCTGCGCCACCTGTTCGGCCGACGCACGCGCGTCCCGCTCGTCGCGACGTCGTCGCGCGACCGCCCGGGCGCCGAGGCTGAAGCTCATCCAGCCCGCAGCGAAGGCCGCGAAGACGAGCTGCTCCTCCCGCGAAGCGACCTCTAACCAGCGACCCGGGCCGAAGAGGAGGTAGTCAATCGCCCCGCAGGCAAGCCCGAGCACGAGAAGCCCTGGTCCCGGGCCGGCTGCCAGCGCGGTGACGGCGACGGCCAGTGAGAAGGCCACGAGCTGAAAGCGTGGATCGGGCTGTCGCGCCACCAGCAGCTCCAGCCAGAGCGCGGCCACGAAGAGCCCGACGCCAGCGGCGCAGGTGGCGGCGAAACGACGGCGGTAGCCCCTGTCCATGATCGAAGCGCACAGGCCGATGGAGGGAGGTGCTCGGCACGCCCATGCGAATGCCGTTCAAGAGCGCTGCCGGACGGGGCGAGCGCCGTTTGGGGGTGGAAGTCGGAGCGACCGGCGGATCGGCGGGACGGCAGGGCCGCGACCGGCGTCACACCAGATACAGTTTTGCGCGAGCTCGTGCAGAATCGTAATCACGTGGCTCGAGCCCACCGGGTTCGAGCCGCGCCAGTCGGCCTTCCGGACGAGGCACGTCTGTTGCTCCTGCCCGAATCGCTGGAGGGGCCCATGCCTCAGAAAATTCTCGTGGTCGAAGACGACAACGCGACGCGCGTCCTCTATGTGGCCATCCTCGCGGGCGCCGGCTTCGACGCGATCGCCGTGAGCCGGCTGAAGACCGCCATGCAGGCCATCACCGAGGAGCTGCCCGACGCTGTCGTCGCCGACGTGCGGCTGGCGAGCGAGCAGATGCTCGAGAACGGCCTGCAGCTCGCCGCGCTGAACCCTCGGTCGATCCCCATCGTCATGGTGAGCGGCTACCCGGACCCCGAGCTCGAGCGCCAGGCGCACCAACTGGGCGCCGCCTACCTGCTCAAGCCGGTATCACCCACCGCGCTCATCGACATCCTCAGGAGCAAGCTGGCGGGCGAGGCCGACCGCACACACTGACTCAGAACTGGATCGTGACAACGGTGTACTCGCCTTGCGCGGCGGGAGAGGGCGACGACGTCTCCGACTGCGGCGCGGGCGCGGGGGGTGCCTGCACGGTGCTCCTCGTCGTCCTCTGTGCGGGCTGCGAGGGGATGTCGCTGCGCACGACGGTGACCGTGACTGACAACTCCCCGCTCTGTTGGGCCCTTGCCACGCCGGCCACACCAAGGGCCGCACAGGCCACGACGGCCAGAAGCGGCAGGCACCGGGGACGCTGGGGGACAGCGAGCACGTGACGGCAAGGATTCACGATTCCCGCCACGATTCCAGGGGGCCGAACAGCCACGCTAACTTACTGTATTAATTGTAGTTAGCAACAACGACGCTCCCCACACCCAGACGCATTAGAGTGTGCGGTGTGCGGCGTGGGGACGACTGAAGTCGTCCGATCGTGCGCCTACCGCACGCGTCGCCCCCATCAGGCCTGAAGCCCGGAGCCTGGAGCCTGAACGAAGCCCGGAGCTGGAGCCCGCCAGCCCGAAGGGCTAGCCATGCTCCTCGCCGTACTGATCCTTCAGCCTCGCCACCACCGCCGGGTCGGCCAGCGTGGTCGTGTCGCCGACGGCCTTGCCCTCGGCGATGTCGCGTAGCAGGCGCCGCATGATCTTCCCGGAGCGTGTCTTCGGGAGGTCGGCCGAGAAGATCACGTCGTCGGGTTTCGCGATGGCGCCGATCTTCTTCGCCACGTGATCCCGAAGCTCGGCAACCAGCGCCGCGTCGCCCGCCGTGCCCTCCTTGAGCGTGACGAAGGCCGCCACCGCCTGCCCCTTGATCTCGTGCGTGCGCCCCACGACGGCCGCTTCGGCCACGCGGGGATGATCGACGAGTGCGCTCTCCACCTCCATCGTGCCGATGCGATGGCCGGCCACGTTCAGCACGTCGTCCACGCGTCCGAGCAGCCAGAAGAACCCGTCGACGTCGCGCTTGGCGCCGTCGCCCGTGAAGTAGATCTCGTTCGTCCAGCGGCTCCAATACTGCTTCACGTAGCGATCGGGATCGCCGTAGATGCCCCGCAGCATCGACGGCCACGGCTGCGTGATCGCCAGCAGCCCGCCGCCGGCGCCCGCGAGGCTTTCGCCCTTGTCGTTCTTGATCTCGGCCGTGATGCCGGGGAAGGGGCGCGTGGCCGAGCCGGGCTTGGTCGTCGTCAGACCCGGCAGCGGCGTGATCATGATCGCGCCGGTCTCGGTCTGCCACCACGTGTCCACCACCGGGCAGCGCTCGCCGCCGATGTAGCGGTGGTACCACACCCACGCCTCGGGGTTGATCGGCTCGCCCACCGAGCCGAGCAGCCGCAGGCTCGACAGGTCCTTGCCCTGCGGCCAGTCGGTGCCCCAGCGCATGAAGGCACGGATGGCCGTGGGCGCCGTGTAGAAGATCGTCACGCCGTAGCGCTCGACGATCTCCCAGAAACGGTCCTTGCCCGGCCAGTCCGGCGCCCCCTCGTACATCACGACGGTCGCGCCGTTGGCCATCGGACCGTAGACGACGTAGCTGTGCCCGGTCACCCACCCGATGTCGGCGGTGCACCAGTAGACGTCGTCCTCCTTCAGGTCGAACACCCACTTGCTGGTCGCGTACGTGCCCACGAGGTAGCCGCCCGTCGTATGGACGACGCCCTTGGGCTTGCCGGTCGTGCCCGAGGTGTAGAGGATGTAGAGCATGTCCTCGGCATCCATCCGCTCGGGCTCGCAGGTGTACGAGGCCGTGGCCATCAGCTCGTCGTACCAGTGGTCGCGGCCGACTGCCATCGGCGTCTCGATCGCCGGGCCAAGCCGGCGCACGACGACGACGTGCTCGATCGAGGTGGGCGTCTCGACGGCCTGATCGGCCATCTGCTTGAGCGGCACCACCTGCCCGCGGCGCCAGCCGCCGTCGGCCGTGACGAGCAGCTTGCACTCCGCGTCGTGGATGCGGTCCCGGAGCGATTCCGCGCTGAAGCCGCCGAAGACCACCGAGTGCGCGGCGCCGATCCGCGCGCACGCCAGCATCGCGATCGCCAGTTCCGGCACGAGCGGCAGGTACAGGGCCACGCGATCGCCGCGCTTCACGCCGAGCGAGCGGAGCACGTTGGCGAACTGGCAGACCTGCCGGTAGAGATCGAAGTAGGTGAGCGTCCGGCGGTCGCCCGGCTCGCCCTCCCAGATGATGGCCGCCTTGTTGCGTCGCGCGCCGCGCACGTGCCGGTCCACGCAGTTGACGCTGGCGTTCAGCGTGCCGCCGAGGAACCACTTCGCGTGCGGGGGCGTCCACTCGAGCACGCGGCTCCAGCGCGTGTACCACTCGAGCTCCTCGGCAAAGCCCGCCCAGAACGCCTCGGGATCCTTCGCTGCGCGCGCGTAGACCTGCTCGTCGGCCACGTTGGCCGCGGCGCGGAAGGCGTCGGGCGGCGGGAAGGTCCGGTCTTCCTGCAGCAGATCGTCGATTTCGGCGGCGGGCCGGGACGGCGGTGGCTTCTTGTCGGGCATGGGGCGTGGAACTCCCGCGGGCCGGCCCTGGCTGAGGCCCGGCCGTTCGAGACGCTAGGACGACGGCGGCGGCATCGGCGAGGGCGGGCCCCCGAGCGCCGGCGGCACGTCGTTCTTGAAGAACGCGGCGCCGAGCACGCCGCCGAGCGTGGCCAGCAACGCGCCGAAGAACAGCATCAGGAAGAAGCCGATGGCATACCCGCCCGCCATGCTGCCACCCTCGAGCTGGTCGAAGATGCCCTGCGCCTCGGGATTGGCCTCCCGCACGATCCGGGCGACCTGCTCGAACATCGCCTCCCGGAGCGGCGCCAGCACCACGTCCAGCGGAATCGACACCACCAGCCACACGATCGCGCCGATCAGGCCGGCGATGAAGCCGGCCAGCGCGCCGCGGCCCACCGTCGTGGGCCGGGGGTCGTTCTGCTGATCGAGATAGGCCGCCAGCACGCCGCCGCTCACGATCCAGAGCCCGCAGCAGCAGTTGCCGGCGCCCACCACCGGCAGGGCCGACAGGACGCCGATGAAGAGGCCGCCGAGGATGGGGGCCTGCAACTGCACGTCAGTCCCCTGCAACCGTGATGGCCGGCACTAGTCGTAGTACTCCCGGCCGAGATGGGTGATCAGCTCTTCACCCATCAGGTACCGCAGGGTGTTCTTGAGCTTCATCAACTGAATGAACAGGTCGTGCTC
>Ga0302046_10003565_pt1 | contig 14048 bp, 18 predicted proteins | sample RVTome_11_FD_200261 | JGI IMG/M metagenome (GOLD analysis project Ga0302046, IMG submission 200261) | Soil microbial communities from uranium-contaminated site in the Upper Colorado River Basin, Wyoming, United States - RVT147D111 (version 2) ...
TGGCCAACGCGAAGCCTTTGTCTTGGTCCATCTGGAGGGCTTCACGGTGAGCGAAGCCGCGGAGCTCCTGAAAAAGTCCCCGGGGACCGTCAAGAGCCACCTGCATCGTGGACTCCAGACACTTCGGACCGCACTCGCTGATCTCAAACCGCCCGGCGGAGGAGCGAAACAATGACGTCTCCACATTCACCGCACGACACGCCGGACTTGACCTCTGAGGAGAGGCGCTTCGTGGAACACCTGAGGGAGCACTATTCCCCTCCTCCCATGACCGCCTCCGAGAGGGTCGCCTTCGACGAAGCCCTGGAGTCGCGTGTGTCTCGCCGCGGCATTCGGGCCCGGATACTCATGCCCGTCGCCGCGACGGGGGTCGTGGCGATCTTTGCCATCTGGTTCGTCCTCCAGGGTGTGATCGAACCAGACCCCAGAGGTCAGGGGACGGCACCAGCAGTCCTGTCGGAGCCGGCCACCCCGCAAGAGCAGGTGGGTGACGCACTCTTGGCGCTGGCCTTTGAGGAATCAAACGACCTCGACACCGGCGAGTGGCTCCCCGAGGATTACGTCACCCTCTCGATCCTGCTCGACGATGCGGAAGGATGATTGCGTGAACCCACACTTGAATAGGAGCAAACCATGATGAGAAATCCCATCCCAAAGATGTTCGTCGTCGGAACCATCTGTCTCGGACTCGCCCTCTTGGCGTCCAACCCGGCATGGTCCCGCGGGCCTGAAGGACATGGTCCGAAGCGTGGCGGCCCCATGCATGACGTATTCCTCATGGAAAAGCACGCCGAGCGACTCCGCCTGGACGACAAGACGCTCGAGCAGGTCCGCGGTATCATTGCGGCCTCGAAGGAGAAATCGCGGACCCTCCACGGACAGCTGCGCGAAGCGCACAAGACCATGCGCGATCTCCTGTCCGCACCGACCCCCAATGAGAAAGCGGTCATGGAGCAGGCGGAGAAGGTCGGTGCGATCCGAAACGACCTGGCAAAGCATCACCTGAGCGTGCTCCTTCAGATACGACCGCTGTTGACCGCGGAGCAAGTGCAGGAGTTGGGCAAGATCCGGAAGGAACGCCGCCCCGGGCGAAAGCACTGGGGTTCGCGCCATGGGGATGCGGCGCCGTACCGGCAGCGCGGAGCGCACGGGATGGACATCGACGCGAAGATGTCGAGGCTCACGGAGCGTCTCAGTCTCACGGAGGAACAGCAAGCGAAAATCCGCTCCATCTTCGAAGCGCAGATGCAGAAGCGACAGGCGATGATGGTGGAGGCGCGGAAGCTTCGGCAGGACACGGAGGAAAAAGTCCAAAGCCTGCTGACGGAGGAGCAGCGAGCCCTGTTCATTCAGCTTCATGAAGAGCGACAGCGGGGGATGTACGGCCCTGGTGGCCGGGGTGGCGGCAAGACAGGTGAGGGCCCGGCGCGTCCCTACTAGCGTCTGCCACCGGCCCGCCGCTTTCCGACCCAAGCGAGGACACGGTCAAGCAGAGGGAGAAATGGGAACCATCGTGGAGTACAGTACGGACAAGCGCTCGATCAACGCCTATCCGGTAAGAATCATCTCCCCGCCTTTCCCCAGCCAGTGTTGTGAGTTTTTCTCGGAACAGCTGGGCGAGATTCAGGAGGAGAACGGATGGCCTTTCGTCTACCAGCACTGCGTCCTTTGCGGATACACGATTCGCCGATTTGCTCCTCGTGACGAGCTCCTGGAGACAGTTCGAAGCTGGAGGAACCCAACCCGGGGAGAGAAGAAAGGAGAAAAAACGCCATGAGACGCGTCATGTTTGCGTTCGTCGTCGGGAGTTTCGTGTTGGCAGGATTGGCACTGCCCGCCGAAGCGGGACACTGGCATCACAGGCACCGTGGACATCACTATGGGCGCCATCACGGCCACTTCGCGGGTGGTTTCCTGGCCGGCGCGGCCACGGTCCTGATCGTCGATGCCCTCCGCACACCCCGGGTCATCTATGCTCCGCCGGTCGCCTACCAGCCGGTCTACTATCGGGCGCCGGTCTGTCGAGACGACTGGATTCCGGGACGGTGGGAAGTTCAGAGCCGGACGCAAAACGGATTCACCTCCTATTACCAGGCTTGGGTAGACGGTCACTGGCAACGGCATTGCTCCTAAGGGATGCCTCCGAATTCCTTGGCGATCCAGGCTTCGCTCAGTGGAGCGTCGATATCTCCATCGGGCAGATATTCCTCGATCACCCGTGGCGATGCCCCCCGGGCCTCGAGAAATTCCAGCCCCGTCCGATAGACCCAACCGCGTTCCCCGCTGGGCCAGACCTCATAGCGGTGCGCCGCTGATCGCACGGCCCTGCACTTCAGGCGCAGATCGTTCGTGGGGAAAAAGAGGATCACGAACGAGATGGTTTGTGGCGGAACGATGTTCAGGTGTTCGACCAGGGCCCCACCCCGGCTGATATCGACGACTTGGGCCCTTTTCCGGGTTGCAGTAACCCGCCCCTCGAGCTGGCCCCCGACGTCCCAACGTGTATGGCGCCGCCGATCATTCGTGATGTCTTCCACTGGCACAACCACCCCTTTCCGGTACGCTTCGCAGCAATGCGTCCTCTCTCCTACCCGCTGGTCATCTTCAACCGGCACTCCGGCAACCTGCTGGATGTCCACTCCCACGCCGGCGGATCCCATTCGGGCGGAGGCCGAAAGCGAACGCCGTCTTTCTCCAGAACACCGACATCGGCCCAATACCACTGGCATCGATCCGTCGAAGGCGGCAAGACGATGATCGGGCGCGCAATGTCCTGGTAGAACAAGACGGTGACCACGGTCCCGTCATCGTACACATGGTACCTTGCGGTAACCGCAAAACTGCCGATCTGTTCCTGTCGGGCCACAGACTCGACGATCTGCTTGCCGTCCGGCACCCAGTTCGGTGGCCAGTTGACGAGCAACAGCGCCGCAATCAATGCTGTTTTCATCGCCTCTCCCGCTTCCTCGGCCTCCCGCAGGGAAGGGAGAGGCTCTGTGTGCATCCTGGGGGCCAAGACCCCTGGAGGCGCCGGGGCATATGCTATAACCCCTCTTTTTGTAAGGGGTTACGCTGATGATGATGCCCGCGGAGGGCCGGCGATCAACCGCAGATCAGATGCAATACATGCACGACCGTGCAAGGATTGCGGAGCATGTGCAGGACCGGTCTTTCAACGCACCCGTGATGTGAAAGCAGGAAACGGCTATGCGTTTCATGGAGCCGATCGAGGTGCGAGAGAAAACAAAGGATGTGGATAACATCGAAGGATCGGGCGGCTACCGGACGAGGAACGCGAGATGAGGAGAGGTCCTAGCGCGACGGGGGGAGCAACGGGGAGGAATCCGGTGCGGGAGAAGCCTCCCGGCGCAGGCGATCGACCACACTGCCGATCAAGCCAACCATAGATGGGTCAGGGTCGAGGAACTGCACCCCCATCCCGGTGACGGCATCTCCCGTATCGCCCTCGCCGCGCACCCATGCTACCTTCGCCGGCGCCGATACCGGACGATCGAACTCGGGCGGTGCAAAGTCCAGGAGGATCTCAGTCCCCGGCAGGGGGGGCCGTTCGGTCGCAATGAACATGCCGCCCCGGCTCAGATTGAGACACGCCCCCCGATACATCGTACCGCCTCGTGTGAACTCGACGGTGAACCGAAGCGGCACCCGAGGATGGGATCGTCCTTCGGCGTGATTCATCCAATAAAATACCCGGTCGAGTTCTGCTTCAATCTCCTTCGCCTTCACAGGTTCCTCCCAGGTGTCCTCCTTGTGAATGGCCTGAAAGAATTCACCGCGGACGAGATGCTCGGGGTCTATTCCCGAGATGATGTCATCGTCGGAGATCTCCATGCTCTCGAACCGAAAGAAACCCGTTTCCCAGGCCATGAGTTCGAGGAGGACTTCCTCGATTTGATCCCGGATCGCCTGATGGACCATCTCAGGAGTGACGAATCCCTGCTCCAACAGAATCGTGCCGAGCCGTTTCCAGCGAGGGGAGAGGTGCTGCAACTCGAGGGCGATTTTGAGGGCGTCTTCAGTCAGGTGTGCCTGGGTGAGTAGAATGTTGCCAATGGCGCATTGGACTGAGCTCGAGGCTGCGGAGATTACTTCCCCGTTCCGAAAACGGAATACCGCCGAGCTCCCAAGGCGGGTAATCGTCAGCTTCCCCGATTTTTTGAGGAGCCCCAGATACTGGACGATATCGAAAACGGTCAGCCCTTCGAGCCGTCCCGTGAACGCCACAGTCTTCCCTCCGCCGGCCGGCGGGACGCACGGCGCTTCCGCCACCCCGGTGCCTCGGTTCCATCACGGTGGCTTCCAGAAAGGAAAGTCACCAAGCGTGTGCCGTGGTGGTGAAATTGCGGTAATTGTGCCAAATATCGGGTTGCGGGGGCCACCGGTAAGCTCACGAATTATCCGGCTTGCCTGGACATGGGTTCCTGGTGCAGGCCACGTGTGCCCTCGTGAGGGGGGGGGAACCCTGTCAGCCTGTCGTCGGGTCCTCCGAGGACAGACAGTTTGACAGCGGCGTGCAGGAGCTCGGGAAGCCATCCCGGCACCTCTGTCGAGGCCACGACCTCGTCGATCTGAATTTATTTCGGGAAAGGGTGCGAGGAGACTTGACGAACCACGGGCGTTGCGTGTATCGTCGCTCCGCAGAACACCGGCTCTCCGGCAGTCGGCGAGTGGGACACAGAAATCCCGATCCGAGGAAAACATGATGCACTTCGGGAAGACCCTGAGTCGTTGGCTGTGGAAAGGCCACAGACATTCCTCCGCCTGTCCTGCCTGCGAAAAACCGCTGCCTGCGGAAGGCGCCTTCTGCCCCCACTGCTACATGGTTCTTCGACCGGAGGGGATGGCGGAACTCCACCGGAGCCTTCAGGGGGCGAAGATCCGCGAGGACATTTATATCCTGAGAAAGCTCCACGATGGAAATGAAGACGTGGTTATGTCCCTGGCCAAGGCTCCGGACCCAGAGCCCGCGGCACAGTTTCGTGCAGGTCCGGCGGACACTGCCCCCGCGAAGGACCCTGTTTTGAAAGAGCGGAGTACCCCCACTCAGACACACGAGCCCCACCAGCGCCGCAAGCAGAAAATGCAGAGCCTCATGACGTATGCGTTTCCCGTTGCTCCTCCCGGCGGACTCGAGGACCTTCCTGCCCTGATCCGATGGTTTTTGAACCACGATCGCCTCGTTCCCAACAATATCGAGATCCTCGAGGAGGCGCACCGAACCCTCTACAGCGGCGAAGACAGTCGAACGTACCAGCGGCACCTCGCCATGGCCATCGCGGATGATCTGCTCACCTACAATTCTCCCGATTTGCTTCAAGAGCATCTGATCCTCTTGACCACCGTGTATGCTCGAACACTCCGGGAACTCCTGGGTATGACACCTGACCGGCAGGACCTTCGGGCCCTGACCGAACTCGCGGAGCCCGAACGGAAAAGGATATTGGACCTCTGCCTGCGTTTCGGCCTCACGGCCACCCGGCTGCGGGTGGAAGGCTGGATCTACCAATTGCACTACGGTGAACCCCCGAGTGTAAGAAAACCCACAACCAAGCGCCGCTCAGGCTTGCGAACTCACGGAAAGACTTCAGGGTAACTTTTACAGTCCAAACCGTGTAAATCTTACATTCGCGTTCCCCGGAAACACCGGACTACCCGTTGCTCTCTTCATTGACAGAAGTCATAATAAAACTCAGTAGATCAGCCAGCCGGCCACCATAAAGGACCATGCTTCCCGCCGTATGGCATGGACGTTGCCCTTTGCAGTTGCCGAATCCGCCTCTTCGGGTGCGCGGGACCCAGAGGAGCCCGGGGCGGGGAAGGCGGGCAGATGGGGCTATTCCCAGGGGATGACAACAGCAAATAGACCGAGGAAAAAGAAGGAGGGCAATATGCATCGAGGCTTCGTGTTCGTCATCGGTTTGCTTGTCACATCTCTCGCTTACGGGGAAGCGGCGACGCAGATCTACCAGGCGGAAGGGGTAGTCCAGTTCGTGAATTCGAAGGAAGAGCTCCTCGTGGTGGAGCACGGACAGATCACGGGATTCTCCTCCGCCATGACCATGAGCTATCAGGTCAAGTCCCCCGACCTCCTCAAGGGGCTGGATCAGGGTGACAGAATCGCGTTCAAGATCGACGGGGCCACGCGGGTGATCATCGAGGTTTCGCGTCTGGAAGCGAAGGCCCAGCGCGATCAGCCAACACCAGAGCGCCGAACCGTCGCTGCCGAAGTGAGAAAGGAGGGGCGGGGCCCCACGAAGGCGGCCATCCTGGGGGCAAATCCCCGGGTCGTGCGGGATATCCTTGCCACGGAAATCATCAACCGGGAACCCGAAGAGGTAGTCCCACCGATTCCGGCCGAGATCGGACGGCTGTACTACTTCACCGAGGTTGTCGAGGGAGCGCCTCTGGGGGAAATTCTTCACGTCTGGACGTGGCAGGACCGAGAGGTCGGTGAGATCCCGTTGAAGGTCCAGGGGGGACGCTTTCGGACCTGGAGTTACAAGACCATTCCACCGACCTGGACAGGCGAGTGGCGCGTCGAAGCCCGCACGCCAGATGGCGCAGTCCTGTCCTCTGCGAATTTCACGGTTGAAACTGTCGAGCTTATCCCAGAGGAAGACGGGGAGCCCGCGTTGCAACAGTCCTCTGAGCGATAAACGAGAGAGATCAGGAAACGTCTATCCTGAACATATCATCAGTCACCAGGCCGGAGGCTCTCCCCGTCCGGCTCTCCTGAACTGTCCGCATTACTCTGCCTCTCGATATCCCCACAGCCACCATGAAAGCAGACATGGGTGACCCCTCGGATTGCGCACCTAAGATCTGTAGGCATGAACTGCCCGGCTTCTCGACACCCGCCCAGGTATCGGCATTGTTTGAGCGGGTTCATTCCATCGTAATTTCATTAATATCAATAAGTTAGGTCACAGAAGGCCTTGGCACAAGTATTGCCAAGGGAAATGGCATCTCACCACGCAATCTCGTCCCAACCATGGAGCGGTGAGCCCGCACCTCGCACTGGGGAATCGGATGAAGTCACCTCAGGTCCTCGTTGTCGAAAGTTCTTCAGGAACCGCAGAAGATCTCCGGGGCCTTCTTTCCTCCTGCGCGATCACGGACGTGGCCTTCGCCAAGGAGTCCGAGGCGCTCCATCGCCTGCGGCACGGAAAATTTTACGCCGTCCTCTTCCAGGAAGACGGGCCGCTGGCCGGCCGCGAGCTGCTCCTGACCGCAAAAAGGGAGACTCTCAACACGCCCGTTATTGTCATCGTCGAACGCACGGATCCGGGCCGCCTGGCCGAGTGGACCGCAGCCGGCGCCTTCGATTGCCTCGTGAAACCGATCGATCGCACCTCTTTGCTCGCCGCGATGCAACGGGCTTTGACCCGGAACCAGCTCTGTGCTTTCGACCACGTCAAGCCCACTCGACCGAAACCACAAAATGGAGAATGGTCCTTTGCCGAGATGATCGGCGACTCCGATCCCATGCAAGAGGTGTATCACTCGATCAGGAAGGTCGCCCAGTCGGACGCCAATATCTGCCTGTATGGTGAAAGCGGCACCGGGAAAGAGCTGATCGCCCGGGCGATCCACGAGACCGGCCGCCGCCAAGCCCACCCCTTCGTGGTCCTGGACTGTGCCGCCATCCCTGAAGGGCTCATGGAGAGCGAGATGTTCGGCCACGTCAAGGGGGCCTTTACCTCGGCCATCGGCGATCGCGTGGGAGTGTTCCAGCTCGCGGACACGGGGACCCTCTTCCTCGACGAGGTGGCCGAGCTGCCCGTCCCCCTACAGGCAAAGCTCCTTCGGGTTATCCAGAATCGGGAGTTTCGGCGGGTGGGGAGCAGTCAGCCCGTTCGGGTCAATGTCCGCATTATCGCGGCGACGAACCGGGACCTGACCGACATGGTCAAGCGGGGCCAGTTCCGGGAAGATCTGTTCTATCGCCTGGACGTGATCAGCATCACCGTCCCGCCGCTGCGGAAGCGGAAGGAGGATATCCCCCTGTTGATCGAACATTTCGTCGAGCACTTCAACCGGAACAGCGAGAAGCAGATCCGGGGGGTAAGTTCCCGCACCCAACAACTGCTATTGAAGTACGACTGGCCGGGGAATGTGCGGGAACTGCAGAACTGCATTGAGCGCGCCGGGGTGATGGCGGAGGGGGACATTATTGACGTGGGGGATCTCCGGCAGGTCCTCCACCCGGTGGCGCAGGCCGAGGCGCAGGCGGATGCAGGATCCGCGCTGCGCGACATGGAAAAGACTCTCATCTTCGACACGTTGCGCCAGACACGAGGCAACAAGACAGCCGCAGCCGCCTTGCTGGGCATCAGCCTGCGCGGGCTTCATTACAAGCTGAAGAAGCTTGAAGTGCAGATGCCTCGGGAGAAGACTTAGCTGCGCAACATATACGACGTGACTTTCTTCCGCGTCGCACGCCGATTTGCTTTTCCGTCACCACCCTCACTCAGCTTCTGTGAGCGAATCGAGGTAATCTCCGATAACCTGGAGTGTCTCTTCCGAGGGTTCGACGAATTGTAGGCCGGTGCGGTACACCAGCTCCTGCTCCCCATCCGACTGCTTTTCGAGCCGATCCGCGACTGAGCGGGCCACGCGGCATCTGAGGCGGATTTTCTTCCCCTGCAGCTCGAGCTCCAAGGAAGAGGGAGTCCCCGGCCGGACAACGTTGGTGTGTTCAATGAGGCCCCCCCCCAGACTGAGGTTCAGGAGCACCGCGTCCCAGACGACAGCCACGCGTCCCTTGGCCCCCCCCTTTACGACGAAACGCGCATGTTTCCGCCGCCCCAGCGATTCCTCCTCTTTTTCAACCTCCCTGATCGGGGTCGGCATCTCATCGACGGGGATAACCGGTGCCTTCACCTCGATGAGGGGCTGCGGCGCGTCCCCGTGAGGTGCCGGCGTTGATTCCTCGACGGGTGACGGCAGCTTATCCTTGATCTCTATTGTATCCCCGTCGGCCGGGGACATTTCATCTTCGACGATGAACCGGACCGTATCGGGCCTGGCCTGCGCTTCATCTTTCCCAGCTACCGGCACCTCGTCTCCGGCGGGACCGGGGACCGCCTCTGCACCGACGACCCGGACCGCATCCTCATTAGACGTCTCACCCTGCGCGGCAACGGGCGTTACTTCTTCGGCGCCCACCCGTGCTTCATCCCGGTCGGCAACCGGTGCCTCATCCTCGACGGGCAACCATGCCTCGGCTTCGGGGAACACCAATCGCTCATCCTGTCCGGTCACGTTCTCCTCGCCTTCGTGAACTGGAACCTGCGCCTCGGCACTCCGCTCCGAACCGGATTGGGCCTTTGCGCGCCTCGGCCGCCTTTTCCTTTTTATTATTGCCACACGGACTCCCCACTATCGCAGGTTTCCCTTCTTGAACTCGCCGGGCCCCGTCCAAAGCCGATCGGGGTCCGAGGGCCCGTTTGGGGGGATATCGAAGGACACGTACCCGGTCTGAGATGTCTTGCAATAACCGTGCTAAGCCCACCTTCCTCTTACCCTGCCGGAGGGTTGAAGACGACCTTAAGCCAGCGTCGGATCTCGAGCCTCTCGAACAGTCCTGCCTTCACGTACGGGTCGTTCCGTACAAACTCATCGACCGCGGCACGATCCGCCATGTTGACGAGGAGGAAACTGCCCGTCATCGCCTGCCCGTCGTCAGTGAGCGTCGCACCCGCCGCGACGATCTGCTCCCCAAAGCGCTCGGCGTACTCGAGATGGGCCGGGCGTGCGGCCTGCCGGATATGGGCCGAGTTCGGCTTATCGGTCGTCAGGATGACAAAGTACATGCGTGATCCCCCCTCAGCACGGGAACCCGGCAGCGGTCTCGCTATTCCAGGTCGCGATGGTTTTGGCGGTGGGCATCCGGCAGAAGATGGAGTTGAAACGAAAGGACCCTCGGATTTCGCACCTGCAAACGCGTGTCAAAGCTGGCAAAGCAGAAGCCGACCGAACGAGAGACGCGGGTATCTCAGTACATCACGCGCTGTCGAGCCGGGAGAAGAAGCCGGTCTCCCCCCCCGAAGTCCAGCGTCACTGCTTGATTGCCAGCTTTCCTGTTCGTCGAGATGCCTGAGTAGCATGCGGAACGCCCGCGCCATCAGCACCGGCCGCGGTGAGACTTTGAGGGGCGGCCCGCTCGGGAAGATGAGAAGCCGAAAGCAAAGCCTGTCGGTGGCGATTACCCCGTTCGTACGGCGCAGTCTCCATTGAGGGATACCTCCAGCTCCTGTTCCCGCATTGGCATGACAGGAATGCTTCGGGCTTTCTTCACCGGCTTCGGACGGGACGGCGCAGGAACGGACAAAGCCGCGCGAAACTTCTCGTCCGCCAGGCGCGTCCGCGCGAAGACCCTGGCGAACAGGGTGTCGTGTTCCGGACCCCGGGGTTTGTAGCGATCCGCAATCTCCTCCAGTTGGGCGAAAAACTCTGCGGGTCGAAAGTCGGCCGTGCGGATGTACCGCTCAAAAGCCTTCTGGCGCTCTTCGAGGTACTCGGCGAGGTCATCGAATTCGGATTTCACCTCCGATCTGCGAAAGGAGTCAATAATTTTTTGCTGCTCGGAGAAGATCTCGAGGAGACGATTGAGCCTCTGCTCGACCAGATCCCGGTAGATGACCTCGACCGCGTGCACCTCGTCCTCCAGATACTTTTGCAGTGGTCGGCGACGCTCTTCGATGTACCGGTTCGCCTGCTCCAGCAGGTCATGTTGCGTGGCCAGGAGCTGCTCGAAACCCTCGAACTGTTCCCGGACGGCCCCGTCAAGATAACACGTGATCCGCTCCAGATTCTGCTGCTCACCCTGCATATATTGACGCAAGGGTTTGAGCCGACCCTCGAGCTGCCTGATAGCCAGATCGACGTTCCGTTGATGTTCCCCGACATGGTACTGAAACGGAACGATCCGTTCATCCAGATAGATCTTGAGCTGGTGGAGAACCTGTCGCTGTTCTTCGAGGCTTTGATAGACCTCTTGCAGCGCTGCTGATGACGACCACGGATACATCGGTTGCCTCCTTATCATGGGCCCCTGTGTCATTCGACCCTCGCTCAGGTCCCATAGCCCTCCCCGCGAGCAAATAGAGCGAAGATGATGACGGCTTGAATGGCCCCGAGAGTGCACGCCCAGTGCCAGCATCAACCGGACTTCGCCGTGGTACCGTGTAAGGCTTTTGTTTCAAGGGATTGTGGGTACGCCCCGAGGAGAACCGGCCATTACTCACGACCGAGAAACATGAAGATTGTGCACGATAGGCTGCGATCCGACGTGCCCGCGGAGTCACAAACTGTCAATTTTTTTAACACCTTGAACGCGAGATTCTGCACGGATGAAATTCTTGCATCGGGGAACACATCCTCGCATCATTCGGGCCGGTGCCGGCGCACTCTTAACGCGGTGGTGGGAAGGCGCATCTTGACAATACTTTAGAATGCATACTAAGGTATTGGGCCATGGCTCGTTCTCTCGTGTCATCGGCCCCGGGCTGCTCGACCATGCCATCGCCACCTGTCGTAGCCAGCCAAAGGATCAGACCTCCCTCGTACGAGGACGGCCGCGGACGAAGGCGAACCCAAAGCCTTCGAGACGAGGTGCAGATAACGGGGATGACTTTTACGGACGAATTGTTCCGAGCAGCCCGGCCGACCTGGGAAGCGCAGCTCGCGCATCCGTTCGTCAAGGGGATCGGGGACGGGTCGCTCGACGAGCGCCTGTTCAAGAACTGGGTCTTTCAGGACTACCGTTACCTCAAGGAGTTCGCCCGGGTCTTTGCGTGGGCCGCAGCCAAGGCCGATTCGCTCACGTCGATGGGCTGGTACGCGGCGGCGCTCAACTTGACCCTCAACACCGAAATGGGTTTACACCGGCAATACGCGGCGCGTTTCGGCATCACGGCGGAGGAACTTGAGACGGCCCCCATGTGGCCGACTACTCGGGCCTACACGGACTTCCTCGTCCGGACCGCGGCGGATGGCGATATGGCGGAGCTGGTCGCCGCATTGCTGCCATGTGCATGGGGATACGTGTATCTTGCACAGCACCTCACCGAACGCGATCCACCGAAGGATCAGCGGTACGCCGATTGGATCGCGCAGTATGCCTCGGACGAATTTGCCGAGGCGGCCGAGTGGTTGAAGGCAGAGATGGACCGCCTCGCCCAAAGTACTGGCGCGGAGAAGCGGGAAAAGCTGATTGCCCTGTTCGTCCTCTCGAGCCGTTACGAATGGCAGTTCTGGGAGATGTGCTGGACCGGGGAGCAGCGGCGGGTGTGAACCGCACCGCGCGGGCGATGCGCGTTGCGCACAGGGAGGAGCCGACGATGAGCAAGAAGGCCGGTCCGAAGCAGGCGGCGACGGTGGAAGAATTGCTCTGGTCCGTTCTCTTTGAACAGGAGGCCCTCCGGCGGGTCCTCGTGCGGAAGGGGATCGTATCCAACGACGAGGTATTCGCGGAGATCAAAACCGTGCGGCAAGAGCTCACAGGAAAACCGGGTAAGTAAGGCTGGGACGCCGATCAGCGGCCGCATTCCTTGACAAGAAAGACGGGCTGTGGTATCCAAGATGAAATCCGACAGCCCACCAAAGGGCCATCTATGGAGCCGCATAGAGTTCTCGTACTCAACCGATCCTTCGAACCCCTGCAGATTTGCGATGTCCGCCGGGCCATCGTCCTGCTCTTTACCGGCCGCGCAGAGCGGGTTGAGGATACGGCAGATCTCGTCCGCTCTCCTTCGGTAGTCATGGTCATCCCATCGGTCATCCGGCTCCAACGCTATATCCGACGGCCTACGAAGCAGACCCTCTCCTTCAACAAGAAAAACATCCTCAAGCGAGACGGCTACACCTGTAACTACTGCGGCACGAACAGCGGGGAGCGGATGACCATTGATCACGTCATCCCACGGTCCGTGGGAGGAAAGACGATTTGGGAGAACGTCGTTAGCGCGTGTCGGTCCTGCAACACCCGAAAAGGGAGCCGGACCCCCCAAGAGGCCGGGATGCGCCTTCTGAGGCAGCCGGCCAAACCGATCTCGGCCCTCTATCTCACCATCTTGGCCCAATCGGCCCGCCACTTGCATGCGTGGGAGAAGTACCTGCCCGCTGAGGCGGTCAGGTCGCTGAAAGGCAACGGTATCAGCCAGGAGGTCTACCCATGCAATGGCGACGGTCCATCTCCTTTGTCGCTCTGCTAGTTTCCGTTTCTATCACCCCGCTCCATGCTCAGGCCCCGCAGAGAGAGTCTCGGACCTGGTCCGATACATCCCTGCCGGTCGAGGCCTTGCACCTGGTCCAGAAGAGGGACAACCTTCACCTATTGGCGGCGTATTACTATGGGGACGCCCGTCAATGGTTCCAAATCTTTCAGACGAACCGGCAACTGATCAAGCACCGCAATCTCATCGAACCCGGCCAGACATTGCGCCTCATTCTGTCCCCCGGATGGACCCCCCTGGAACCATACGATCAGTGGAAGGCCCGCGTCGAAAAGATGATCCCTTCTGTCATGGCCCCCACGCACCCGGCCCCCGCACATCAGGCGCCCGCACCGACCCCGATCTCCACCACGCCAGAGCGGAAGTTCCAAGACACAATCCAGCAGCCGACCGCTTGGGGCGGCGAGGGCGGCGAGTCGCCCCAGGACGCTTTCAGACGCGCCAAGGCGGCGGCGGACCGAGATGATCTCCGAGGCTTCCTCCGGGTGGTCTCGCCGGACGCCCGTGCGATCATGAGCTATACGATGGTGACGGGAGCCAACATCGGGATTAGCATGCAGGCGGCGGCACAGGGCGAGGACGGCAGTGCAGCTCAGCGAGAGCTTGATCTCCTGCTCAGGACCCACGGCGTCAAGGAATATCCGAAAGACGGTCCCCCCATCAACCAGAAGGACCCGCAGGCAGTGGCCGCCGTGGCACGGCAGATGTTTAAAGACGTTGATACGATCGCGCTCATCCTGGACCTCGAGGCCCTCATGGCCCAGCTCGGATTCGAGGGCGGCAGCTCGA
>Ga0302046_10003568_pt1 | contig 14036 bp, 13 predicted proteins | sample RVTome_11_FD_200261 | JGI IMG/M metagenome (GOLD analysis project Ga0302046, IMG submission 200261) | Soil microbial communities from uranium-contaminated site in the Upper Colorado River Basin, Wyoming, United States - RVT147D111 (version 2) ...
TCGCCGACGCGCGTGGTGTCGACCGCAAGAGCCTCAAACTCGACCAACGCGTCGACAGACTCCTCGAGAGGGTTGGCTCCGCAACCAGGGCCTCAGACCACCCTGAGACCCGCTAAACAGATACGGCCGGGCTAGGGCCGCTCGAGCACCGGCACGAGCGCCGCTCCGCACTCCGCGTGGCGCCGCAGGTCGTCGCTCGTCCGGAAGTCCGGATGGCGCGGGCACGTCCACGCCCAGACGTTGTCGCCGAGGTCGCTGCCCGTGTAGTGCAGCGATTCGAGCATCGCGCGGATGTCCTCGTACCCCTCGGCGTCGGGCTCGAACGGCGCCAGCACCCACGGCCGGCGCTCCGCGAGCTGCTGCAGCAGGCGCTCCGCGACGTCGGGCCGCTCGGCGAAGAGGTCGCGCTCTTCGCCCGGATCCTCTGCGAGGTGGAAGAGCTCGCTCTGCGCGGGCATGTGCGGGCGGTAGATCAGCTTCCATTCGCGATCCATGACGCAGTAGAGGAACTTGGCGTCCGGGCGCTGCTCCTTCATCGCAGCGTTCATGTCGTAGTCGTTGATCTGATCCGCGTAGGCGCTGCGCGGCTCCTCGGCGCCGCCCTCGACGAGGCCGCGCAGGGTCGTGCCGTCGTAGGCCTCGGCGGGCTCGAAGCCCAGGTAGTCCAGGAGCGTCGGGACGATGTCGGCCGTGCGCACGAGATCGGGGACCCGGACGCCCGCCGCGATCCCCGGTCCGCGCATCAGGAGCGGCACCCGGATCTGCTCCTGGTACACCATGCGGTGCAGCGCCCAGCCGTGCCGCGCGAGACCGTCCGACAGGCCCTGGCCGTGGTCGGCGGTGACCGTGACGTGCGTGCGCTGCGCCAGGCCGTGCGCGTCGAGCCCGTCGAGCAGCCGGCCGAACTGGGCGTCGAGGTAGCGCACCTCCGCTGCGTAGAGCTCGTCATGAGGGTGCGGCCCGCCCGGAGTCGTCGCGCGCGGGACGTCCGCGAGGTACTCGGGCGGCGGCAGCACGTCGGGGTCGTGCGGATCCCAGTAGTGGATCCAGAGGAAGAACGGCTCGCGCAGCTCGGCGAGCATCGCGAGCGCGATGTCGGTCGTCTCGTCCGAGCGCCGCTGCAGCTCGCCGACGTCCCACTCCGTGCTGCCGTCCTCGCGCATCCGCGCGCCGTCGAAGCTCTCGAAGCGATCGAAGTCGCGGTCGAACCCGAAGTAGCCCGACACGGGGAAGGCGCTGTGCACGGCCCCCGTGCTGTAGCCGCGCGCCTTCAGCGTCTGCGCCAGCGTCTTCTGCGAGCGCGGCAGCCGGAAGCCTCCGTGGGCCGAGGAGACGCGCAGGCCGTGCGTGTAGGGGTACTTGCCCGTCAGGATCGTCGCGTGGGAGACGGGCGTCACCGCCGACGCGCTGATCGCCATCTCGAAGCGCGCGCCCTCGTCCGCGATCCGGTCGAAGGCTGGCGTCGGGACGCGCGCCCCGTACGTGCCGAGGTAGTCGGGGCGCGTCGTGTCGAGCGTGACGAGGATCACGTTCGCGGGTGCCGGCGCACCCCCCCCGCACGCGAAGAGCAGCGCCCCGAGGGCGCACGCGGCCGGGAGGGTGGCGAGGCGAGAGCGCGAGCGGCGGCTCATGGGACCGGGCAGGGTACCACCCGGCCCTGGCCGGACTCGCGGTACGCGGTTTCGAAGCGAGCCGGCGAGAAGAGAGTCGTGCTGACCAACCTGGTCGTGCTCGGCCTCTGGGTCGGCCTCACCCTCTCCAGGCGCGCATGTACGCCCGGAGCGGGGCCGAGCTCTGGGTGAGCAGCTGGTGGTTCCTGGTCCACTGCTCGTCTTCGGTGGCGGTCGCGTGGACCGGATCGCTCGCCTTCTGCGCTCAGGTTCTCGGCATTCGATACTCCTGAATTCGCGACGCCGCCGGCAGGCGTCCTCGCACGCGCGTCCCGGTCACGCCGACTCGAAGGCGCCGTCGGGGTCGGTCGCGCGGCCCTGGAAGACGCGCTCGGACCCGAGCGGGCGCAGCTCGACCTCGAAAGGGCCGGGGGGCGGCGCCGCCGACGGTCAAGCGACCGACGACTCGACAGGCGCGCTCGCGAGCCAGATCGAAGCGCGCGGTGGCGCCCTCCTCGATCTCGACCTGCTGCGGCAACTCGTCGGGGCGCTTGGTCAGCCGGTAGGACGGCACGGACAGGTCGGGGTTGCGGTCCGACTCGCACAGCCCGATCTGCCAGGGCCCCGGCGCCAGGTGCTCGAAGCGGTACTCGCCGCGCGCGTCGGGGCGCGTCGTCAGGACGATGCCGTCGCCACAGCAGGCGCCCACCACCAGCGCCTCGGGGTCGATCTCGGGCGGCGCGATCACGCGGCCTTCGAGCGCGCCACCGCGCGTCAGCTCGACCTCGAGCCCGGCAAAGCTGCCCTGCATGTCGGTCTCGAGCGGGCCGACGAGCGCCGTCGCGAATCCCGGCGCGCGCACGCGCAGGTACGCCCGCGGCCCGGGCGGGACGGCGTCGAAGCGCCCGTCGGCGACGGCGACGGTGTCCGCGAGGGGGAGGAGCAGTCGGACGCTCGCGCCCGCGATCGGCGCGCCCGCGGCGCTGACGCGGCCAGAGACCCCGTGCCGGCGGACGAGGGCGAGCGGGAGCACGTCGGGCGCCGACTCGGGCTCGATCAGGGCACTGCGCGCGACCTCGAAGCCGTGCAGCTCGACCTCCGCTCGGAAGGGCACGGCGGGAGCGAGCTCGCGCACGACGCCGCCGCGGAAGTGACCGCCGCCACGCGCGAGCTGGCGGCCGTCAGCCTCGGAGACGAAGGACCATTCGAAGGCCTCGAGCGGCTCGCCGTCCGCGCTGACGAGCAGCTCGAGGAAGCGCCCGCGCGCGAGCTGCAGCGTGACCGGCGGCCCTCCCGCGAAGACCTCGACGGTGGGCGAAGGGGCGAAGCGCTGCATGGGATCGGCGGCGCGGAGCGCCACGCGTCCCCCGGGCGTCTCGCATCCATCGCCCTGGGCCGCGAACGCCACGAGGAAGCGCCCGGTCCCGTCGCTCGCGACCTCGCCCGCGCCCGATCCGTCCGTCTCCCACGCGATGCGCGCTCCGGCGAGCGGCGCTCCCTCGGGGTCGAGCGCGAGCCAGCGGACCGCGCACGCGTCCGGGACCTCGCGCAAGGCGAGCTCGCCACAGTTGGCGCGCTCGCCGGCCTCGACCGCAGCGTCGCCGAGGCGTACGCGAGGTAGCCGGGTCTCGACACCATCACGCGCGCGTACCCCGGAGGCACGCCGCCGAGCTCGAAGCTGCCGTCGGGACCGCTGTGCACGGGCTCGTAGTCCTCGAAACGCGCCTCGGAGCCCACGGGCCGCCCGTGGTCCGCGGGTTCCTCGTGGCTCGTGGGAGCGAACTGCACGAGCGCGCCCTCGAGCACCGACCCGTGCTCGTCGACGACGCGCCCGGCGATGCGCCCCGCCCGGCGCAGCACGACGTCGCCGAGCTCGGTCGACCCGCCCGCGCGGACGAGCGCTTCGACCTCGTGCGTCACGACGTCGGGCGCGCTGAAGCGGTACGGGACCATGGTCTGGAGCGGCTGCCGCGTGGGGCGCTCGCCTGGCGCCACGAGTCTTGCGGACGGATGCGCAGCTCGACGCGCCCGTCGATACCCGATACCGCGCGTTCGAGCTCTTCGTCATGGAGCGTCCACAGGCGCACGCCCGCGAGCGGAAGCCCGTCTTCGTCGAGGCAGCGTGCGCGCGCGACGGCCGGCGCGGGCGCGCTGTCTGGCGCGCGCCCCTCTGGCCCATCGAGCGCTCTCGCCGCCGTGCCCGGGGCGGGGGTGCGGACCTCGCCCGCCTCCGCCGGGCGCAGGGCCTCGCGCTTCGCATCGGCGTCCTCGTCGGGCTGCGCGGCGGCGCTTGGCCGCGCCAGAGGTGTTCGCGGCCCACCTCGCTGCAAGGTCGTCGTCCCCAGGAACCAGGCCACGACCAGGATGCCGAGGGCCAGGGCCCCCTTCGTCGCCGTGCTCGCGCTCATCACAGTCCAACCTCCCGCCGTCGCCAGTGTCGTCGCCTGCGCCGCGCTGCCGAGCGGCGCCTTCGCCACCGCGAGCAGCGCGGGCTGCCAGCGCGCGCCCGCCGGGCTGCGCGTCGAGCCGCCCGCGCAACTGTGCCAGCCCGCGCAGCACGCGCGAGCGCACCGTCGCCGCCGGCAAGCCGTCGCGGCGCGCGATCTCGGAGGGCGTCAGCTCGTCGAAGTAGCGCGACAGCAAGGTCGTGCGGAAGGGCTCGTCGAGGCGCAGCACCTCCGCGACCAGCGCGCGCTGGGCGTCGGCGCGCGCGACCACGTCCGCCGCGGACGGCGCGAGCTCTTCCGGTCGTGCCGCCAGCCCCTCGCTGCGCGCGCGCCGCCGCCCCGCGCGTCCTTCGTTGCGCGCCCAGGTTGGCGACGACCCGCGCGAGCCAGGGTCGCGCAGGGCGGTCCGCCAGCGGCGGCCGGCGCAGCGCGGCGAGCCAGGTCTCCTGCAGCAGGTCCGGCGGCCGGCCCAGCTAGGCCCGCTGACTCGTCCTGGATACCGGCTCGACCGAGCCGGCGACGTCCTCTCCGGGGCTCGAGGGCACGCGCGACTTCGGTCAGGCCGCCGAGCGGCTGCGGCGCGCGTCGAGGTGCTCGAGGGCGCCGTGCGCCCGGCCCATGACCCTCTCCGTGAGCCAGCCGCCCACGGTCAGCTCGCTGACCTCGGCTTCCGCGCGCAGGTCGCTCGCCATCAGCTCGAGGCCGAGCTGCGCCAGCTGGCGCAGCGTGGCGACGCGCTCGAGCGTCGAGAACAGGTGCTCGGGGTGGAGCACGCCCGGCGACCAGCCGCTGATGAGGAGCAGCTCGACCTCGCGCGCGCGGGCGATGATCGAGCGGTACTCGCCCTCGCACGACTCGTAGGTCGTGGCGCGTTCCTGGGCGAGGTCGGCGCGGTGCAGGAGCGTCAGCGTCGAGAGCTGCACCTGCTGCAGCGTGCTGCGCAGCTGCGGCTGCATCTGCTGGATCGCCGTGGCGGCGTAGTAGTGGAACACGGCCACCTGCTGCCAGATGGACAGGTAGATCGAGGAGCGCCGCGCCAGCTCGGGGACCTCGCGCGCGACCTCGGGCGTCATCGCCTGGGAGGCGAGGCGCGGCAGGAGCTCGTCGACCCGCTGCGCGAGGCCGAAGAGCTCCTCCATGTAGGAGCTCTGGCGGTTCTCGGAGACCCCCTCGCCGGTGAGCACGCTGCGCGCGAAGCCGTGCGCGATGTAGCTCATGCGCGCCGACTTCTGGCGCAGGGACTCGAGCGCCACGTCGGGCACGGCGAGGGCGGCCTCGGCCGTGGGCTGCGTCGCGTCCTCGACATCATGGAACTGGCTCGAAACGAACTCCTCGAGCAGCGGGTGGAGCGGCAGGAAGGCGAGCACCGTCAGCAGGCAGACGAGCGACTGGAAGAGCGCGAGCGCGACCATCGGGGCGTTCAGGGACTCGCGCAGGTTGTCGAAGAACGGCATCGTTGCGATCAGCACGATCAAGCCGAGGGCGACGGCCCCCCCGCACAGGATCGTCTGCGCCAGCGCTGCGCGCTTGCCTTCCGCGCGCTCGAACAGGATGCCCGAGACGCACGGCCACGCCGCGCCCAGGCTCGCGCCGATCAAGAGCGTCGCCGCGGCGGGAACCTCGATGACGTGCGCCGCGGCGGCCGTGAACGCGAGGACGATCGTCGCTCCGCTCGAGCGCAGCCCCGCCGCCACGACGAGCCCGACGCACAGGAGCAGGATCACCTGGGGCAGCGGATGCCAGCCGAGCGCCTCGAGCTGCACGCCCTCGCCCAGGCCGGCCCAGCTCGCGCACAGCACCTGCGCCCCGACGAGCAGGATGCCCCAGCCCGCGAGCGCCTGTCCGAGCCATGCGCGGCTCGGCGGGCTGCCGGCGAAGCGCAGACCGGCTCCGGCGGCGATCACGGCGAACAGCACCGGCCGCAGCGATTCCTGCGCGGCGAAGGCGAGCGTCAGCCAGGCCGTGGTCACCGCGCCGATCGACGTTCCGGCGAGGACCCAGAGCGCGTTGCCCAGCGGCAGGAGCCCCGTGCTGACCATGCCGACGACGCACAGCGGGACGGTCGCCGTCGGCGGCAGGAGCGTCGCGAGGAGCGCGCCGAAGCCGAAGCTCCTCCAGGGGTTGCCCTCGGAGCGCCGGATCCACTCGCGCAGGCGGTGGCCGCCGCCGAGCTTTGCGCCTTCGTTGGCGAGATAGAGACCGAAGAGGACCAGCCCCAGGCCGCCCGCCAGACCGGTCCCCGATGTGAACGCCGACATTCCGATGCTTCTTCCGCTGGGGGCCTGCCCGAGCCCCTGCCAACTCTTTCCTGGATCCGGGTCCCCGAACCCGGGTGCCTGCACTCGTATCGCGCCGATCCCGGCCTGAATTGAAGTCGATCGCCGGATTTCCGCCGCCGCGCCCGCCCGCGACCCGCGGGAGCCCCGTTCCCGCCCCCGGCGCTCACCCGGCGAGGGCGAGCAGCTCCTGCACCATCCCGGCCCTCGCCAGCGGCAGCCGGAACGCCTCGGCGGCCTCAGCGCCCGGGCCCGGACGCAGCTCGGGCCCGCGCTCGCCCGTCACCAGCTCGACAGGTCGAGCAGCGTCACGCTCGTCGAGCCGCTCGCCGCGGCGAGCAGCTTCCCGTCCGGGCTGAAGGCGAGGGCGCGCACGGGGCCCTTTTGGAGCTTCGCGTGGGCGACGACGTCGAACTCCTCGACGTTCCACACCCAGACCTTCCCCTGCTCGTCGCCCGTCGCGAGGAACTTGTCCTGCTTGCCGAACGCGAGGCTCGTCAGGGGGCTCTCGTGGCCCATCAGAGTCCGCAGGTGGCGGCCGCGCGACGTCCACAGGCGCGCGGTCTCGTCCCTCGACGCGGACGCGAGGATCGATGCCTTGGCGTTGAAGGCCACGCCCGTGACGGCGGCCGTGTGGCCCTCGCAGCGCGTCTGGGACTCGAGGTCCGACGTGGCCAGCAGCCGGACCGTCGAGTCGGCGCAGCCGATGGCGAGGTGCGCGCCCTTGCCATCGGTCGCGACGTCGTTGATGCCGCCTCCGTCGACGTCCGCGTTGTCGACGAGCGGCGTCCCATCGGCCGAGAGGTCGTACTCGAAGATGGAGCCACCCTCGGTCGCCGCCCACAGCCAGCGCCCGCGCGGGTCGAGCACGACGTGGGTCATGCGCGTGTTGATCCCGACCGGCGGCCCGACCGGCTCACCCGTCCGCGCGTCGACGAGGGCCCAGCCGACCGGGTCGACGATCACCGCGTAGCTCTGGCTGCGCGGCAGCGCGTCGAGATCGGCGATGCGAAAGGCCGGCTGCGCGCCTCGTGCGTCCTTCTCTCGCGAGCCCGGTCCGTCGGCGTCCCGCCAGGTGCGCGAGAAGACCCGCGCGCCGTCCGCGACCGACCAGCGCGCGAGCTCGCCGGCCTCGGTCCCGGTGAGCAGCGCGCTGCCCTCGCCCGTCCAGGCGAGCGCCACGACCGCGCCCGCGTGCTCCCCGACCTCGCGCGTGGGGGCGATCTTCTGAGCCTGGATGGGGACGAGGAGGCCGAGCGGCAGGGCGAGGGCCCGGGAGGCGTGGTGCAGCATGGAAGTCGACCCGGGCTCGGGGTGCAATGGGGAGCGCAATGGACGGTGCACCGGGGCGAGAGAGGGTACCCGCGAATACCTCGCGAGCAACGCGATGATCTCGATCGATCTGCGCCAGAGAGTCGCGATCGTCACCGGCGCCGGCCAGGGACTGGGGGCCGAGACCGCGCGCCGCCTGCACGCGGCCGGCGCCAGCGTGGTCGTCAACTACTTCGACGAGGGCGAGGGGCGCAACCGCGCCCTCGCCGCGCAGCTCGCCGGGGAGCTGGGCGAGCGCGCGGTCGCCCTCGAGGCGGACGTCCGCGACCCCGCCGCGCTCGCGCGCCTCGTCGGTGCGGTGCTCCAGAGCTGGGGCGGAATCGACATCCTGGTTAACAACGCCGGGATCGTGCGCGACCGCACAGTGAGCAACATGAGCGCGGCCGAGTGGCAGGCCGTGATCGACACGAACCTGACCGGCGTCTTCCACGCCTGCCACGCCGTGTGCCCGTACATGCGCGACGGCGGCCGCGTCGTCAGCCTCGCGTCGATCTCCAGCCAGCACGGCTTCTTCGGCCAGGCGAACTACGCCGCCGCGAAGGCGGGCGTGGTCGGGCTGACCAAGGTGCTGAGCCGCGAGTGGGCCGCGCGCGGGATCACCGTCAACGCCGTCGCGCCCGGAGTGGTGCTGACCGACATGGCGCTGACCATACCCGAGGAGCAGCGCGCGGCGATGCTGGCGCAGGTCCCGCTCGGCCGCTACGGAGAGCCGCGCGAGGTCGCCGACGTCATCCTCTTCCTGTGCAGCGAGCTCGCGTCGTACGTGACGGGCCAGACGATCAACGTCAACGGCGGGTGGTACGCGTAGCGGATTCCGCCCGTAGCACCTGCGCCAGCCGCTCGTACTGCTCGCGCCGGTTGTAGAGCTGCGCCGAGAGCCGCAGCACGCGCTTGGGCGGCGCGGGCCAGGGGCTGATCGGCACCTCGATCCGGTGCTCCCTCCAGAGCCGGTCGGCCAGCGGGTCGGTGTAGAGCGGCGAGGAAGGGTTCGCCTCGCCGTCGGCGAGCGGCAGCGCGGCGAGCGCGCCGAGCATGTCCTCTGGCGCGGGCTCGGGGACTTCGAGCGCCGCGCAGACGATGCGCCGCGCCTCGAGGGCGAGCTCGCGGTTGCGCCGCATGACCTCGGGCCAGCCGTCCGGGAGCAGCGATCCGACGTACCGGATGGCCTCGGGGACGCTCAGCCAGGCGGTCGGGTCCTGCGTGCCGATCCAGTCGAACTCGTTGCGGAAGCGCGAGCGCCGGTCCGTCGGAGCGTTGGCGCCGTGGCTGACGACGAGCGGACGGACGTCGTCGCGCCGCGCCCGGTCGACGTACAGGAATCCCGCGCCCTTGGGGGCGCAGAGCCACTTGTGGCAGTTGCCGGCGTAGTAGGTCGGCGCGAGCGCGCCGATGTCCAGCGGCAGCATCCCGGGCGCGTGCGCGCCGTCGACGAGCACCTCGACGCCGCGCCCTTGGAACTCGTGCAGGATCTCGGCCAGGGGCAGCACGAGCCCCGTCGGGCTCGTCACGTGGTCGACGAGCAGGAGCCTGGTGCGCGCGCTCGCCTCGCGCACGAGGGCCGCGAGCACCTCGGAGCGGTCACGCAACGGGAACGGGACGCGCGCCACGCGCACCCGCGCGCCCCAGCGCGCCGCGCACGCGTCGAGCGCGTTGCGGCAGGCGTTGTACGCCTGGTCGCTGGCGAGGAGCTCGTCGCCGGAGCGGAGCTCGAGCGAGCGCAGCACGCAGTTGACGCCCGTCGTCGCGTTGTTCACGAACGCCAGGCACTCGGGATCGGCGCCGACGAAGGCCGCGAGCTCGCGCCGCGCGTCGTCGAGCAGGCCGTAGTACTCGCGCACGAAGAAGCGCACGGGCTGCGCCTCCAGGCGCGCGCGCAGCCTCGACTGGTGCTCGAGCACCGCGCGTGGGCACGCGCCGAACGAGCCGTGGTTCAGGAAGACGACGTCGCGCTCGAGGTCCCAGTGGGCGGCGAGGTCTTCCGGTGACGGCTGGGTTCGCTTCATCCGCTGGCTCCTCGCAGGCGTGCGGTCCGCGGAGGATACAATCCGCGCCCCGCACCCGCCCTGTTCCCCGAGGCATCGATGGAATCGCGCACCTTGCTGCCGCCCGCCGCGATCGCGGCCGCGCTCGCCCTCCTCCAGCCGCTCGCGCGCTGCGACGTCGAGCTGCCGGCGATCCTCGGCGACGGGATGGTCGTGCAGCAGAGGACGCGGGTCGCCTTCTGGGGCCGGGACGCGCCGCTACAAGAGGTCCGCGTGACGCCGAGCTGGAGCGCGGAAGCGGTCGCGGCCGCCGCCGGCGTGGACGGGAAGTGGCGCGTCTGGCTCGAGACCCCGGGCGCCGGCGGGCCGTTCACCATCGAGGTCCGAGGCAGCGAGCGGGTGGTGCTCGACGACGTCTGGGCCGGCGAGGTGTGGGTCTGCTCGGGCCAGTCCAACATGGAGATGCCCGTCGACGACGCCGGCCCCGGCTACACCGGAGTCCTCTTCGCGGAGCAGGAGATCGCCGCGGCGCAGTACCCGGCCCTGCGGCTCTTCAATGTGCAGAACGCCTACGCCGGCGCGCCGCGCGCGGGCTGCCAGGGCGCGTGGGCGGCGTGCAGCCCCGAGACCCTGCCCGGGTTCAGCGCCACCGGCTACTTCTTCGGCCGCGACCTGCACCTCGAGCTCGGCGTCCCGGTCGGGTTGATCGGCGCGAACTGGGGCGGAACGGTCGCCGAGTCGTGGACGAGCGAGCGCGCCCTGTGGGAGTGGGACGCGTTCGCGGGCGTGCTCGCGCGGCGCGCGTGGAAGGGCGCGGACGACGAGCTCGACGTCAACTCGCCCGCCGCGCTGTTCAACGGCATGATCGCGCCGATCGCGCCGTACGGGATCCGCGGCGCCGTCTGGTACCAGGGCGAGTCGAACCGCCCGCGCGCGCACGAGTACCGCGCGCTCTTCCCGGGGATGATCGAGGACTGGCGGCGCACGTTCGGCCGGCCGGGCTTCCCCTTCTACTTCGTCCAGATCGCGCCGTACGAGTACCGCGGCGACCGCGGCGAGGCCGCCGAGCTACGCGAGGCCCAGGCTCTCGCGCTGGCGCTCCCGGGCACCGGCATGGCGGTGACCATGGACATCGGCGATCCGGCCGACATCCACCCCAAGAACAAGCAGGAGGTCGGCCGGCGCCTCGCGCTCTGCGCCCTGCGCCGCACGTACGGGCGCGACGTTGAGGACTGCGGGCCCACGTACCGCTCGATGTCGGTCGAGGGCGGAGCGGTGCGCCTCGCGTTCGACCACGCCGAGGGGCTCGACGTGATCGGCCCCGCGCCGACGCACTTCACGATCGCCGGCGCCGACCGGCGCTTCGTCCCGGCCGACGCCGCGATCGACGGCCTCACGATCGTCGTTCGCAGCGCCGAGGTGCCCGAGCCGGTCGCCGTGCGCTTCGCCTGGGGCCCGGCCGACGAGCCGAACCTGTTCAACGGGGCGGGTCTGCCCGCCCCGTCCTTCCGCACCGACGACTGGCCGTGCGTGACCGAGCGGCGTTGAGCCAGGACTCGAGCAGCGGGCGGATGCCCGTCATCTTCGCGGCGCACGGCGCGCCGGTCCTGCTCGACGACGCCGCGTGGATGCGCGAGCTCGCTGCGTGGGCGCGAGCCATGCCCAAGCCGGAGAGCATCCTCATGGTCTCGGCGCATTGGGAAGCTCGGCCGACCACGCTGGGGGCCACTCGAACGGTGCCGCTCGTGTACGACTTCCAGGGCTTCCCGGAACGGTACTACCGGACCGAGTACCCGGCTCCCGGCGCGCCCGAGCTCGCCGCCCGCGTGCGTGATCTGCTCGGTCGGAGCGACATCGACGTCACCGACGATCCGCAGCGCGGCCTGGACCACGGCGCGTACGTGCCGCTCGTGGCCATGTATCCCGACGCCGATGTCCCGGTCCTCCAGGTGTCGATGCCGGGTCTCGACGCGCCGAGGCTCCTCGAGCTCGGAAGAGCGCTGGCGCCCCTGCGTGCCGAAGGAGTGCTCTTCTTCGGAAGCGGCTTCCTGACCCACAACATGAGGTTCGCGTTTCGGCCCGGCATCCCCGCGTGGGCACGGGAGTTCGACGGCTGGGCCGCCGACGTGCTCTCGCGCTTCGACGTCGACGGACTCGTCGACTTCCGAGCGCGCGCGCCGGCGGCCGACAAGGCGCTGCCGACTTGGGAGCACTACGCACCGGTCGTCGTCGCCGCCGGCGCAGTGGGCGACGAGCGACCGCGGACCACCTTTCCGATCACCGGCTGGTGGATGGACGGCGCCTTCACCAAGCGGTCGGTCCAGTTCGACTAGGAACGCGATGGGCTTCTATACCCTGCACGTCTTCCCCTGGCTGTGCGACCGCGGGATGGACCGCCCGCACGTCGAGCGCTACCGGCGCGAGGTCCTCGCCCAGGTGAGCGGCGACGTGCTCGAGATCGGCGCCGGCACGGGGCTCAACCTGCGCCACTACCCGCCCGGGGTCGAGAAGATCACGACCGTCGACCCGAGCGAGGGGATGAGCCGCCGGCTCCAGAAGCGCATCCGCGAGAGCGGCACCCCCGTCGAGCGGCACCTCCTGCGCGCCGAGGAGCTGCCGTTCGAGGACGACCGCTTCGACTGCGTGGTCAGCACGTGGACCCTCTGCAGCATCCCGGACGTCGAGCGGGCGGTGCGCGAGGCGCGGCGCGTGCTCGCGCCGGGCGGGCGCTTCGTCTTCTTCGAGCACGGGCTCTCGCCCGACCCGAAGGTGCAGAAGTGGCAGCGGCGCCTCGACCGGCTGCAGAGGGCCTTCGCGGAGGGCTGCCGCCTCGACCTGGACGTCGCTGCGGTCCTCGCGAAGTGCGGGTTCGCGAGCGTCGAGATGGACGGGTTCTACATGGAGAAGACGCCCCGGACGCACGGGTACATGTACAGGGGCGTCGCGACGAAGTAGGGGAGTCGGGCACGGGCACGGGCACGAAGGCCGCCCTTGAATCGGGACTCGCGGAGGAGGACGCTGTGCCCGATCGTTCGAGCCCGTCCCGATGGACCCCACCGAGCTCCTGACCCTCGAGAGCGCCGCGCGGCTCGCGCGCGTGAGCGAGGCCTCCCTGCGCAAGAAGATCGACGCGGGGCAGCTCCTGGTGGAGACGCGCCGCGAGGGCGGCAAGGCCGTCCAGATGCTGCGCGCCAAGGACCTCGCGGAGGCCTACCCCGACGCCTTCGGCGCGGCGCGGGCGACGAACGGCCGCCCGGCGGCGGCGGCGCGCGCGGCCGAGCCCGGCCTGGCCCAGGCGCGGCCGGCGAGCGAGATGCAGCTCGCGCTGACCGAGGAGCGCACGCGGCGCGAGGCCCTCGAGATGCGGATCGGCGACCTGACCACGCAGCTCCAGGCTGCCCACGCCGAGAAGCTCGCGCTCATCCGCTACAACCAGCGGTTCATCGAGGCCGGCGGCGAGCGGGACGCGACCGACGGCCTCGAAATCGCGCGCGCCGCCGTGGCCAAGGAGTGGCGCGGCGTGCGCTGGACGATGGCGCTCGTGCTGCTCGCGCTCGCCGTCTCGATCGTCACGATGCTGCGGCGCGCGAGCGTGGGCGAATCGCTCGCCGCCGAGAAGAACCACGCGATCACGGCCCTGCAGAAGGACCTCGACCGCGCCCGCGAGGACGTCGCTGCGCTGCGCGAGGATGCCGACACCGCCCGCGGAGCGGCCCGCGACGCCGAGCGCCAGGTGCGCGACCAGAGCGCCCTCGTCGAGGAGAGCCGGCGCGAAGCGCACGGCCTGCGCGCCGAGATCAACGAAGCGGAGAGCGAGGTCCTCGCCGCGCGCCGCGAGGCGCTCGAGCAGGCGCGCGCGGCCCAGCGTCTCGAGCAGGCTCGCGACGGCGCGCTCTTCGAGCGCGACCGCACGCGCACCGAGCTCGAGGACGCGCGCCGCGAGGCCCAGGCGCTCGCCCTCGCGCGCCTCGCGGCCGAGGACGAAGCGCGGAGCGAGCGCGAACGGGCCGTGCGGCTCGCCCGCGAGCTCGAGGATGCGAAGCGCGCGCGCATCACGGGCCACCTCCTGCGCAAGCGGGTCTTCGGCATCCCGCTGCTGTGGATCGGCGCGAAGCTCGCCTGGGGCGCGGGCTCCTAGGCCGGACCTCGCTGTGGGCAGAACTGCATGGGTTCGCTGTGGGCGCGGGGCGCCAGCGGGCGCGAGAACGCTGCAACCGCCGGGGCCTTCCAGCGGTCCGGTCTCCCAGAGGCCCTCCTCCAGGAGAACGGACCATGTTCGACCCCCCCAGATGCCCGAACCCGGCATGCACCCAGCACGCGAGCCCTCGAGCCCGCTTCTTCGTCCGCAACGGCCACTACCCCGCCAAGTGCCGGGCCCATCCCGTCCAG
>Ga0302046_10003569_pt1 | contig 14033 bp, 8 predicted proteins | sample RVTome_11_FD_200261 | JGI IMG/M metagenome (GOLD analysis project Ga0302046, IMG submission 200261) | Soil microbial communities from uranium-contaminated site in the Upper Colorado River Basin, Wyoming, United States - RVT147D111 (version 2) ...
GCCGGCATTTGGCGAATGTTCAGGACGAACTCAGGCTGCTGTGCCAGCTGCTCCTTGCCGGTCGTTGTGAGGAGTTGCTGCAAGCTGTTCACGGCTATCACGATAAACGCATCGAGATGCTGGCAAGGTTGCTCGATTTAGCGAGTCGCTAGGCGCATCGAGTAAACATTGCCATGACCACAGATCGGTTGTGGCTCTTGGCCGACAGGTGGCACGACAATCAAGTTGTGCAGGCATTCTTTGCGAATGTCGGCGCGCACTTGCGCGTTTCGCCAAGTGCTCGAGTTTCCATCGATTGCGCGCGCACACATCGGTCGATTCGTCGCATCACCATTCGCCGCCACAGCGAGAAGTCGTTAAAACCGAATGCCAGTACACACATCACTGGAGATAAGTGTTTAGAGACAGCCGTTTGGATTTCAGTTTGGTCGCCGACATCGCGGGCCAAAATCCTGTCGCAACGGCTATTCGCGAACTTCAGCGCGAAAATAGATCTATTCTCGTATCGACAACAGATATTTTTGACCCGGATCCACTGCATACTTTATCGTGGACCGAACTACTGCATCTCGCCGAATATCTATTCTTCTTCGAAGAATAGATATTCTTGACCGACTTCGCTGCACTGCTCTACGTTGATCGACGCCACATTGGCGTGGTTGTTTAAACTAACGCAGAACAGTGAAGGAGAAAGTCATGAACGACGAAGTCTTGATTGAGCTTGGTGAAGTTTCGGAAGAAACCAAGGGTGTTGAGGTAACGCCGGGCGAAAGCATCCAGCAACCGGATTTTCGCAACAAGCAGTAGTTCCCTGCACGATCACGGTTACCACTCTGCCGGTAGCCGCCCGGCTGCGCAGCCACCTGGCTGCGCAGCCTTCTAAGATCCTTTGATTGGGGCCAGTGAGAATACAATGAATATCGAGATTTCAATTCAACCTTGTAAGGCCTGCCAGGAGACGAAGGACATACCTGACAGACTGTTCTCGAAGCATTGGCCCAAAGCACATTCGAGGCTGGTTATCAGCTCAGAGCGCACCCTTCTGTTCAGCCTCAGCAGGGCCTCACGGGCGACAATCGGTATTGAGGGCGGGCAGATGGAAGACTGCACCAGCCTGACTCATCGTGATTGGCGTTCTTAGCTTCTCGCCTGTCGTGCTCTTGTCGAACCTCCAGACCTCGATGGCCGGCAAGGCACCATCTGGTATCCGCCTGTTTGTATTTCTGGACTGATTGTCATGGAAAAATCCTCCTACTATTTGTCCAAGCACACCTGCTTCTGTCTTGCCGACAATCACTATGTGTTCCTCGATCTCCGAAGTGACCAGTATCTATGCCTGGGGCGCAAGCATACCGATGCCATGAAGGTTCTGCTAAACGGCGATCAGTCTGTCGACATTCGTTCGACCGAAATTCGTCTCCATGGCACCGGAGATTTCGACGGGAGTGCTACCATTCAAGCTCTTCTAAAGAAGGGATTGCTTGTTGAGAACGATGCGTACGGCAAACCGCCAATACGGGCGCGCATCACCGCACCTTCGACGAGTACTATGGAGGGAATCCACAAACCCCGGCCTCGAATCGGCCTAGCGCACGTTCTTAATTTCTTTGCCGCGGCCGCTACCGCGTCTAAGAACCTGCGGTGGGAATCCATCGAGCGCACTGTTCGCACCGTCGAGAACCGAAAATCAACTCACACAACGGCTGCTGCTTCGCTGGACATCGACGCGATCAGCGACCTGTTTGAGATCTTCCATACGCTGCGCCCGTATTATCCTCGAAAGTATCTTTGCCTGTTCGATTCGCTCGCCCTGTTGCACTTTCTGGCGCGTTATGGCGTGTTCCCGCAGTGGGTGTACGGAGTGAAGGTTGAACCATTCGCAGCGCATTGCTGGGTTCAAGCTGGGGACGCAGTGGTCAACGACATCATCGACAATGTTCGCGATTACACACCGATCATGAGCATATGAAGTAGTAGGAGCCAAGTCATGTATCGCTTCGTCGCATTTAGCTGGAACAGTACGGACTTGGCAAAAACAGTCGCGGCGCAGCGGCTGGGGCATCTTCTCCTGTCGACCTCTCCCAACTGGCAGTGCGTTTTTGACACTGCGGGTTTACGTGTGTTCCATGCACGCCAAGCCGGAGGCGCTTGTCATGCCTACGTCCTGAAGGGAGACGTCGGGGTTATCCTCGGCAAGCTTTTCGACGGCGACCTTGATGAAGACCGTATTCCGCCTGAACCGACGTTCGACGACAAAGAATCAAATCTAGTAATCGAGTCACAGGGGCGCTCTTTAATCCACCGCTACTGGGGGCACTATGTGGCGTTCCTGCGGGAGTTCGGCGGTAAACGCCGTTTTGTCCTTAGAGACCCGACGGGCGGTCTGCCCTGTTACTTGACCAAGGCAGCCGGGATCGATGTGATCTTATCAGACATGGAGGATTGTGTCGGGCTCCCAGTGACACCGTTCTCCGTTGACTGGGACCATCTTGCGGCATTTTTCGTACACAGTCGATTAGTCACCAGATCAACGGGACATAAGGAAGTGGAGCAAGTACACGCCGGAGAATGCATCGCGATTCAAGATGATGGCTTATTGACTCGGTCGTTCTATTGGGATCCTGTCGACATATATGAGGCGGAGGCGATTGAAGAGCCTGCTGAAGCGCGAGAGGCATTACGAGGGGTGATACGACACTGCGTCAACGCCTGGGGTTCATGCTATGACAGCATCGTGCACGAATTATCGGGCGGTCTCGATTCATCCATCGTGGCGGCCTGCCTTGCCAAGGGAGGTGGGGACACGGAGGTCCTTTGTTTCAATTTCTTTACGGAGATGTCCGAAGGGGACGAGCGAGTGTACGCTCAGGCGGCGGCTCAAAGCACCGGATATGAACTCGTTGAGACTGAGGCCTGTGTGTCAGAGAGAACGCTTGAGAGCCTGTTTAATCCGTCAAGGATTGCCACCCCGGCTAGACTGGGTTTCCTTCCGGCTTCCGAACTCCTGAAGCAGCGCCTGGTGAGCGAGCGGCACGCCGGAGCGATCTTTACGGGCCAAGGAGGCGATCATCTTTTTCAACAGGGAAGGAACAAACATATCGCCGCTGAGTACGCGCACCGGCACGGATTATGGCCGCAGCTTTTCGGCGTCGTTGCAGACACCAGTCGCTTGACGAAACAGTCGATCTGGTCAGTGTTCTCGGCAGCGGTTAGCTACGGCCTGCTACGCCGATCCTTTGATCCTTACACAATCTTTGAGGCACCGTCTATTTTGACTGACGATGCGCGAGCGTCGTTAAGCCCCGATGCCTATACGCACCCATGGGTGGAGAACGCGAGGCGGCTGCCCGCCAGCAAGATAAAGCAGGTCTTCGATATCGTCGATTGCCAGCCCTTTTACCTAAGAACTTGTCCCAGCGCTGAACAGATACACCCGCTCATCTCTCAACCGATTATCGAACGTTGCCTGCAGATCCCGACGTATGTGCTGGCCCACCGTGGACGGGATCGCGGCCTGGTCCGCGAAGCTTTTGAGGCGGACGTGCCGGCGAAGATCATTAATCGTCGGTCGAAGGGCGGCACGTCGAGTTACTTCAACCGGATGCTTGTAGAGAACGCACAATTCTTGCGGGAGTCTCTGCTTGACGGCGCTTTGGTCTGTAATGGCGTGCTTGAACGGCGCGAACTGGAGAAGCAGTTGTCCGAGCGCGAATTGATACTCGGCAACGGATTGACTCCCATATTGAATGCCGCCAGAGCCGAGAAGTGGTTGAGTACGTGGGCTGCCGTGAGACAACGGACGGCGGCCTGACATGGGCTGGCGCCTCGGCCTTACAACGCGAGGCCGTCGGATAATCCCGCCAACATGGGTGTTTGCTTTTCGGTTGCTTAGGCAGGAGGCAAACAGCAGCCTGAAGGCGCTGATGGGACTTGCACTATTCTTCGTGCTCATCTCGTCGGCAATTGCCGCACTATTGCCCGTACTTCTCAAACTCATCGTCGATTGCCTTACAGCGCCACGTACGCTCGGTAGTGCGTATCTTTCAGTGGGATTGCTTGTCGCTGGCTATGCCGGCAGCCATTGGCTGGCGCGATTGCTCGGAGAGTTACGCGCACTTGCCATCGGTCGGGCGGATCAGAGACTGCATCGCCGTCTCAGTTTGCGGTTGTTCAAGCATGTGATGGCGTTGCCGTTGCGCTTCCACCTTGATCGAAAAACTGGGGCATTGAGCCAAACGCTCACGAACGGACTGCTTGGGTATCGCATTCTAGTCCAACACCTGGTGTTGACCGTGCTGCCCGTGATGGTGGAACTCGCCGTAATGAGCGCAGTGCTTGTGGCGTTGGGCCAGCCCATCTTTCTTGGGATTATCGGTGCGTCCCTGGTGTGCTACACAACTGCGTTTTCGGTTGGTGCCGTCAGACTCACAAGTCCTGCCCGCTCCGTATCAACCGCCCATATTGATGCCAATGCTTTGCTGACGGACAGCATTATCAACTACGAAACCATCAAGTCCTTCTGTGCTGAACCTCACATGCATCAGCGCATGGAGGACGCCTTCGCACAAACCGAGACACACTGGGCGCGATTTTTTTCCCGCAAAGCGCTGAACGGCGTCCTTGTGGGCACGATTTTTGCTCTCTCGCTTGGAACCTCCGTGTACATCGCCGCGCGCTCAGTTGAGCAGGGCCATATGAGTATCGGTGACTTCGTGCTGGTCAACGCCTATATGCTGCAGATCTTCAGGCCTATGGAAATGCTTGGCTTTGCGTTTCGGGATATCTCGCAGGGTATGGCGTTTATCGAAAAGATGATCGATGTGTTTCGGCAGGCGCCGGAGCGTGCTTTGCGCGCAGGTGGCAGATCCTTACCGCCGGGCCCGGGAGAACTGGTCTTTGACGCGGTTTCTTTCTCATATAGCCAAGAACGACCGATTCTTCAGGATGTGAGCTTCACAGTCCCCGCCAGGGCAACGGTCGCGTTGGTCGGCGCGAGCGGTTCAGGTAAATCCTCTCTTATCCGCCTCCTCATGCGATTTTGGGAACCCGACAGCGGTCGCATCCTAATCGACGGCGTACCTATCACTCAGACCTTGGCATCGAACCTGCGACGGGCGATAGCTGTGGTTCCTCAGGACACGGTGCTATTCAACGATACAATCGCCTATAACATTGCCGTAGGGCGCGCCGACAGCTCCGTGGTTGAAGTCATGGAGGCAGCACGGGTTGCCAATATCCACGACTTCATCGTCGCTCGGCCGGAGGGCTACGAGACCCAGGTAGGCGAGCGAGGCCTGAAGCTCTCGGGCGGAGAAAAGCAACGGATCGCCATTGCGCGGGCAGCCCTAAGGAATCCGCGCATATTCGTATTTGACGAAGCCACCTCGTCGCTCGATTCGAAGACCGAGAAGAGAATTCTGCGCAACCTCAGTGAAGTTTCCCAGGGAACGACGACACTGGTGATCGCCCATCGATTGTCCACAATCGTTGATGCGGACCATATCCTTGTTCTGGAAGGCGGCAGAATCATTGAGCAAGGCACCCATTGGGACTTGCTTCAGTACGGGGGGGCGTATCAGGCTATGTGGACCACGCAAAACCAAGGCAATGGAGGGCAAGGTGTGATTGCCGGACGATCGCGAAAACCACTTCGCTGTTGCGCAAAACCTCCAGACGGCGTTTCGCCCTGCTGACGCAGGCTATCGAGAGGCCAACGCCCGCCCCGCCCCACTAATTCGCCCTTGAATGCCGGTCAAGTCTGCCCGCCGCGCCGTATCGCTGTCGTAGACAATGCCCCCTTGAACCGTATACCTCAACGACAGCGTATTGAGTATGTCGTCAAGGGGATTCTCATCCAAGACGAGAAGATCAGCGATTTTTCCTGGCTCCAGAGATCCGATCTCTTCCTGAAGGCCAAGCTTTTCAGCATTGCCCGCAGTGGCGGCGCGAAGAACATCCTCGTTTGACAAGCCGCCTCTCCAGAGAAACCACATCTCCTGATGCAGACCTAAACCCGGCATGTTGTGTGCGCTAATTCCGATACGTACTCCAGACTTCGCCGCTGAGGCGGCTTGCTCAGCGACTCGGCTGACACGATGAATTCGGTAGGGCAAGCTAGGCTGTTCTGCAGTATCTCCTAGGCTGGCGCGGTCCGACGATGACTTGGTTTTCAGTTTGTCATACTCCCGCGGACACTGTTCACGAAGATCTCGCCAAAAATACTCCTCGACGTCCTTATGGCTACCGAGGCTGCCGCTGGAAATCACAATGTTCGGTGTCCAGACATAGCCTGTTTGCCGTAGCAGTTCGTGCACGTCTTTGAAGAACGGCACCGGGATATACGGATGATCGCCCCCCGTATAGCCATCCACAATCCGCGACATCATTCCGTCGAAGCTTTGGATATGGGACACGACTCCCAAGTTCAATTGACGCGCAGCTGTCGATAGCCACTGCTGTTGCTTTCTGGTCGGTGTGTTGTATTCCTTGAGCACAGCAACTCCCAGTTCTCTGTGCTGTTCAACTGCCGCCAGCGCCTTCGCGTACGTGCTAAGTTGCTCCCAAGGATAGCCGACCGAGCCAGTTGCAGAGTGCGACCAACGTGGCCCCGAGATGCGTCCAGCCCGTCGTAAGTCCACCGTGGCCGGCGCGCCGTCGTTCGGCGCTCCCCCTGGCTCCCACGCGGCTGTCACACCGTAAGCAATCGCGCTGTTGTCACTGAAGTTCGGGTTGGGCAATTTGAATGCAGACAGGTTGTTACCACCGATGCGATGATAGTGAACATCAATAAGACCCGGCATGATCGTTTTGCCCGTCGCATCGATGACAATTGTGTCTGGGGGAATCTTAATCTCACTCTTTCGTCCAACCGCAATAATACGGTCTCCATTCAGTAACACCGTTCCCGACTCAAACACACGCCCGGCACCATTGTCGCCTGACAGGGTGATCAACCGAGCGCCGGTAAAAGCAACCCGTTGAGTAGCCATCGGTTTTGCAAAGGTCACATTGACACGAAGTGAGTCTTGTTCCCTGCGGTCCAGTTCTTGACGGTAAACAGTTTGCCCAAAGCCAAAAGTTATTCGGTTTGGGCGATTCCAATTTACGTAGTAGCCAGCCCCGACGCTGACCCTTTGCGATGCTGGCGATGTTGTCGACACGTAATATCGTTCCAAGCCCGCATCAAACGGGATGACCCAGACGGAACCATCTTGTCGTGTGAGCGCCAGATTGTTCAGATCCGATGCAGGCGTGATTCCAGCCACTTCGGACGTTCCAACTGCGAGCGTTCTCTGCCCGCTACCGTCGAGACGTGCCATAGCGAGGATGGTCTCCTTTCTTGAGCGTGGAAAACTAAAAAGGAGATTGAGGCCCGCTTCATCGAAGCCCGCAAACCGCGCGTAAATGAACCAACTTAAAGGTTCGCTAGATGCTGGCGCTTTCGCCACCTCATGGAATACTCCATTTGTAGCCGACGTCCAGCCAAACGTCGCCCTGGTGCCGCTTTCGCTATCCACCTCTTTGATTAACGCGATTCTCTGGCCATCCTGTGACCATTGGGGCAACAGGTACACCTCTTTCGGACTTGCTAAAACTTGCCTTGAGGTTCTGCTGTCAGTATCGGCTACCATTAAGCCACCGGTCCAGTTGCCGTCTACCGATTTGATAAAGCTGACATAGGCAACGGACCGCCCGTCAGGTGAAAGCGCCGGCATGTATGCGAAATCAGATGAGCCTGTCAGCCTTTGCATCTGGCCCGTGGTGACGTTCATAACCCAGACGTGCCCAATTGCCGCGAATGCTAATGTTTGCCCATCACGCGATAGAGTCGGCCAGCGGACGATCTTCGCCTCGTCGGTCTCACGGAGATCCTTGACAGTCGGCTCAACCCGCTCCCATACCTCTCGTTCGACCCTCACTCGGAACGGCACAACCTCGCTGGTGCCGTCAGCAACATTGACACGATGCATCTTGCCAGCGTGCCAGAAGATTACATACCCATCGTCTGGCGTGAAGGCGTAATTCGGCCGCGAATCGTCGCTTGGCGTGTAGGAAGCATCGTCGGCGTTCGTAAGTGCAATGAGCGCCTTATCTTGCGCTTTCGTTCGGTTGCGAATCCGGATTTCCGTTCGGCGGTCGTTGTATTGGCGGAAATACGCCAGCAAGTTTCCGTCGTGAGAAAGTTGTGGTTTGTACTCGTTGTACAATGCGTTCGGTGGCGTTATTGCGGTGTGCGTATGCGTTCTTGCGTCGAACGTGGACAGACGGATGGTGCTGCGGCCGAGTTCCTGGTCGTGTTTGGACTGGGAAAAGAACACATCCCCGTCTGGTGAACCAACAGCGGAGAAGATTTTAGTCGCGGGCCGATAGACCTCAAAAGTATCCAAGTCGAACCAAGGCCCACTCGGTGCATCGAGCGGTATCATGTTTCCGTTGTTCGGATCGATTGTGTGCAGAGTGACTTCCGTATTAAGAGTACGGGGATCGCCAACACCGACCAGTAGATGGCTCCCATCTTGCGACCAGTGAGGCCCCCCCAAGATGTGAGAATCCGCTTGCGTGATCTGCTGTAGTGATTGATCGGCGAGCGTAAGCCGCCAGATGTTTTTGAAGTCCTCGCGGTCGCTGACGAAGTAGACGTGTTTTCCGTCGGGTGAGAAACGCGGCGCTTGATCCCACGCACGGCCACTCGTTAACGGTTCAGCTTCTCCTCCGTCAAATGGCAGCCGGTAGATGTCGCCGAGCAGATCAAAAATCAGTGTCGTGCCATCAGGCGACACGTCGACGTTCATGAAGGTGCCTTCCGTGGTGTCGAACGAAATGAAGCGGGACGGAACGTCGGGCGCGTCATACGGCGCAGGTTCTCGACCAGCGGATACGACCCATCGCGGCGCATCGTATAGCGCACGATCACTCATGAGCAGCGCGGCACACGATACGAAAATTACCGAAGCGCCCAAGGGTAGCATGAGCAGAAGAGGGCGACTTGTGCTTGAGGTCGACCAGTCCCTCGGGCACGGTGGAATCATGGCAATCTACTTAAGTGAGAAGCCATTGGCTTCGATCGAATGCGAACTCGCCTCCGCACTTGGCGATCTACCATTCTTTGGTAGCCTGAAGCGCTAGGAACCGTCCTAGACCATTCGCATTTGTGACGTCGTATGACAGGCCGCCAAAGGCATTTAGAAACGGTGGATCTTTATCGAAGAGGTTCTGTGCGGTAAGCGATAGTCGGGTGTCACTCAAAAGTCCGCTGGCATCGCCCGTGTCATAGGCTATGGTCAGGTCCACCGTGGTCCATGAATCAACGAATCTCTCCGGCTCACTAACATTATCGGTGTATCCATCTGTGTAGTTGACGAACCCAGAAACAAACCATGCCTCACGGGTCCACGTAAGACTTCCTCGTGCCCGAAAATCAACTGGCCTCCCCAGCGTGTCCACTTCATCAATCAATGGGTCCGTGGCGAGAAGCGCTCGCTCAAAGTCAAACAGATAGCTACCGTTTAACGCGACATCGAACGCTCCAGCCGCCGTATCAAAAGCATATGCAAATTGGAGGTCGACTCCGGTGACGACCGACCTAGACAAATTGTTGATACGGCGATCCATGATGGCAGCCACCGGCGCCGCGCCTGACAGTATGTCGGCGGCCGGGGTTGTGCCTGCGAACGTAGATTCCGAATATCGTTGATCATTGGCAATTGCAGCAATCTGCTCGTTTGTCGGCATGGTATTGAGCAGCGACGCAAATCGTGGATGATACCCATCGGTCAAACTTAGGAAGGGCGTGTCGATGCGATCCTCAAAATCGACATTGAAGTACGTCATGTCCAATGAGAACCCCTTAATGATCTGCGGGGTCCACTCAACGCCTCCTGTCCAGGTTGTCGCTTCTTCCGGCCTCAGACCTTCATTTGCTCCTTGAAGAACAAGTGTCGTGAAGGGGATAGCGCCTATGTCAACAAAAAACTGTGGGAGGTAGAGAAACACATTGCTGGCGCTGCCGACATTTAAATCACTCAATTGCGGTGCTCTGAACGAGGTTCCCCAGGTCCCTCGCAAGATCAGCGATTGCGTCGGCGACCACACAACGCCAAACTTCGGGTTGGTGCTGTTGCCGAAATCACTGTAGTCCTCGTAGCGCGCTGCCAAGGAGAGTTCAAGGCGCTGCAGGCCCACCCGGCTGTTCTTGGCGCCCATCAGCGGGAAGAACAATTCGCCGTAAACAGCGGTGATGTAACGGTTGCTATCGATCGTAGTCTCTAGTGGACCTCCTGCTACAATAGGATTTAGTGCCATGAGCGAGTCCTCTCGGAACTCAGTTCCGGCCGCAAGCTGTACCAACCCTCCGGGCCCGTTGAATATGCTACCGTCAACGTTGACGCTAACCGACTGAATTTCGTTCTCGGTTCTAACGCCTACGCTTCTACTGGTTCGGAGCGCATCGAGTACCGCTGGATTCGAGTTCGAGCCGTCGCCGAAGGGATTAAACGCTAAGTTGGGATCCGTTTGCGCAACAGCAGCGGCCAGTGCATCGCGGTCCACGCCATTGCTGAGGGTTAAACTTGCCTCTTCCTTGGACCAATTGCTGGCCAGCTCACCGTTCCAATTCTCACCAATATTGAATCTCACACCAAGTGCGGCACTATATGATTCACCTTCACCTTCAGAGATGGTCGCTCCAAGGTCATCCGCAAATGAATATCCACGCACGCTCACCGATGTGAGGCCGGTTCCCGTAGGATCAACGAAGAAAGGATTGGTGTCGGGTACGATAATATTTTCCGTAGAAGTACTCCTGCGCACCTCGCTATTAGTCGCGGAGAATCGAACGTCCGCAAACAACTCGGGAGCGCCGACGTTTTGTGATAGAGACAAGAAAGCGCTGTGACGTTCCTGCTCCGGCAGCATGTCTTGGGCTTCAAGAAAGCTATACTTATTGGGCGGTGCAGTTGGAACGCCGTTGACGTCAACAGCAAAGTCGGCCGTTGTCAACGAAGTACCATTCTGTCCAGCAGGTATCGCATAAGTTTGGCCACCTGCAACGATGTTAGCCGGATTGCCGCCATCTGTTCTGAAATCATTGCCCCCGAACCTCGTCAGATCATTGCTGGCCGCGAAGCTGCGATCGATATTGGCAAGGTTGTCATGGTGGTAGTACTCATACGAGAACAGGACATTGCCGCCGTCCCAAGACTTACCTAAAGATTGCCCAAACACGGTCTCAGAAGTGTCGCCGCCGCTGTCCGACCCGTACCGCAGTCGCGTTTCGGCGCCTTCATAGTCATCACGCATGATGAAATTGACCACGCCAGCAATGGCATCCGAGCCATAGATGGCTGACGCTCCGTCAGTCAGCACTTCCACGCGCTCGATCGCGCTCACTGGAATTCCCGAGACATCAGTAAAGCTTGCAGTCCGACCACTAGGGCTCATGCGTCGACCGTTGTATAACACCAGCGTTGAGCTTGCGCCCAAACCCCGGAGGTTTACTGACGTGCCCCCCACAAAATCGCCCACGAACCCACCCACCGCATCGTCGGAGAAAATGGGATTCGTATATCCCGCCCGGCTTGCGCCCGCACCAAAATTCTGAGGCAGGTTGTCCACTATTGCCTCCACGGTGGCGAATCCGGCGCGGTCGATTTCTTGGCGTGTGATTGTCACCATCGGGGAAGCGCCTTGCGGCCCTCTGATTCGCGAACCGGTGACCAGAATTTCCTCCAGCAGACCGATTGATGCCTCCGTTTCGTCATCGCGGCGTTGCTCGATTCGTTGAGTTTCAGAATCGTCTTGCTCGACAGCGTGTTGGCCACCCGTCGTCTCAGACGTCGCCGCCGCCGCGAACAGCTGCGAACCGAGCGGCAACGGATTCACGGAAGCACGTACCGGCCTTACCTTGACGCCGGACTCCGACGAAATGCTGGCGGCGAGCCCCGTGCTCGCAAGCAGAAGGTCGAGCGCTTGCTGTGCAGCGTAGGTTCCGACGACTGCGTTCGCCTGAATGTCTTCGAAACCGTCAGAAATGAAAAAGAGTTGTACCCGGGCTTGTCTTGCGAATTCGCTGAGCGCGGCGGGAACGGATTGTGCCGGTATGTTGAATTCGACTGGATTCGCTTCGGATTGGCTCGTTTCGGCAAATGCGTGATTGGCGACAACCGGTGCCGTTACGGCCAGTAACAACACCAACAAGAGCTGATTTCTGCGTCCGTATGAATTGAACGGTCTTCCTACCCGCCATGGATTCGTCATGTCATGTTCCCCCCGATTTTCAGCCCGCATACGAGCTGCTGTTGCAGGCAAATGCACTCGTGTTTCAAGTGGAACATTTGCGATTGGAAACGCCATCGCTATTTCGGGTTCCCTTATGGGGAAAGACGTGTTGTTACATGTTTATGACTAGCGGCTCTTCCTTTGCTCGCTGAATCGAAGCGGGCTTGGAATTATACCGGGATGATATGGACCTTCGCCGGTTCGCGTTGCATACAGACGGTGCCGTTCGGGTGCAGGCGGAAAGCGCCTTGTTGCCGGGTCAGTTTTGACTCGCGGTGATATGCACGAGACCGGGATTGATGCGGCGTACGGCGACACGTTCGTTCGAGTCGATCAATTCGAGCAGCGTATCGATGTCTCCGGCCCTGAAGTAGCCGGTAACGTGCAGGCTTTCGATGTCGGGATCTTGAATGGTAATTCGGGTCTCGGTATAGCGGCTGGCTTCCTCAATGACTTCGGCCAGGGTATCCCCCTGAAAATCGAGCATGCCGGCCTGCCATGCAAGCTTGCGGGCAATCTCCCCCGAATCCACGCTCGATACGGACTCGATCGTTTCACGATATTCGAGCTTCTGGCCCTTACCCAGCCTTTTGGCGACGACGGCCGCGCCCGGGACCGCATCGCCCAATGGCGCGCGTCGTGATTTCGCCGCAGCCGCGTCGCTGACATTGGTCAGCACGTTTGGCAAAACTTCGACGACGCCTTCGGTGACGGTCACTTCGACTACGTCGCCTCTCAGATAAACGTTGAACGCGGTGCCCACGGCGCGCACCGTTCCGGACCCGGCTACGACGCTGAATGGCCGCTCTCGCGATGGTGCGATGACAAAATGAGCCTCGCCCTTCAGCAGGCGCACGCGCCGTTCTTCGGCATCGTAATGAACCGCCACTTCGGTATTCGTGTTGAGCGTCATCACCGAGTCGTCGGGCAACAGGACTTCTTCGTGCTGGCCAATGGCGGTCCGATAGCCGGCTTCATAGTCCTGATCAGGCAACAGAAGGACTCCGACGGCCACGGCCGCGATACCGGCGGCAGCCGCAAGCGGCAAATAACGGCGCCGCAAGCGACGGCGCCACAGCCACTTGTTGACCACTTCGGGATCTGGCGTCTCGGTTGCCAGCTGCCGGACGATGTCCAGTTGACGCCAGTCCCGCTCGACTTTCTCGAACGCAACGCGATTTTCCGGGCGTTCATCCAGCCAGGCATGAAAACGCGCCTGCTCGACTTCCGACAAGTCTTCGAAGTCGACCAGCCAACGGAGTGCTTCGTCTTCCGCAATTTCAGCCGGATGATTCACGATTCGCTGGTGGCGCAAGACTGAAAGAGCACAGTTTGTCGCTTTCCTCCGCTTCTGACTGCTTGCCCCCGTCCCTGATCCGGCTCGGGCTCTCGCGCCGAGCCGAAGCATCGCAATTCCTGAGCGCGTGCAGCTTTTTGAAACTCTGCGCAACCTGGTCCCGGACAGTGTTGGTCGAACGTCCGAGCTGCTCCGCAATTTCCCGGCAACTGTAGCCATAGACCTTTCTCAGCACGAAAGCATAGCGCATTCGCTCCGGCAGTTGCGCGATAGCGATGCATAGGCTCTCGAATTCGCGTTCCGACATGGCCTGACGCTCGACGGACGGTGCTTCGTCGCCTGGGGCAATCTCATCCGTATCCAGGGAGGTGTCCACCATGGCGGTCTTTTTCTGGCGATTGGCGTCGTTAACCAGGTTACGCATTGTGACGAACAGAAAGCTGAGCGGCGCGCGTATGTC
>Ga0302046_10003570_pt1 | contig 14031 bp, 11 predicted proteins | sample RVTome_11_FD_200261 | JGI IMG/M metagenome (GOLD analysis project Ga0302046, IMG submission 200261) | Soil microbial communities from uranium-contaminated site in the Upper Colorado River Basin, Wyoming, United States - RVT147D111 (version 2) ...
GGCCGGGACGGTGCTCTGGAACGGCCCCATGGGGGTCTTCGAGAAGCCGCCGTTCGACGCCGGCACCCTGGCGGTCGCCCGCGCCGTGGCGGAGTCCCCCGCCTACACCGTCGTCGGCGGGGGCGAGACGGTTGCCGCCGTCCATCGGGCCGGCCTGGCGGAGAAGATCTCCCACGTCTCCACCGGCGGCGGCGCCTCGCTGGAGCTCCTGGCCGGCAAGCGCCTGCCCGGGGTCGTGGCCTTGGAGAAGGCGTCGTGAGCCGACTCGAGGCCCGGCCCTGTCGCGCCACCGGTTCCGTGGATCGCGCCGGGGTAGGGCGATGAGTGGGCGGCGACCCCTGGTCGGAGGCAACTGGAAGATGCACCTGCTGCCGGACGAGGCGGCCGATTACTGCCGGCGGTTCGCCGCCGCCGGGCAGCCGAGGGCCGAGGTCGTCCTTTTTCCGGCGTATCCACTGCTCCCGGCGGTGGCCTCGGGTCTGGCCGGCACTCCGGCGGCCTGCGGCGCGCAGGACGTGCACCCGGAGGACTCCGGGGCGCACACCGGCGACGTCTCGGGCGCGCAGCTGGCGGCGGTGGGATGCCGCTGGGTGCTCTGCGGACACAGCGAGCGCCGCCACGACCACGGCGAGAGTGACGACCTGGTGGGCCGCAAGGCCGCGGCGGCGCGGCGCCACGGCCTCCTGCCGTTGATCTGCGTCGGCGAGACACGCCGGGAGCGCGCCGCCGGGCGCACCCACGAGGTCGTCGAGCGCCAGCTGCGGGCCGCGTTGCCGAAGGGCGTCGATCGCTTCGAGCTCGCCTACGAGCCGGTCTGGGCCATCGGCAGCGGCGAGACGGCGACGCCGGAGACCGCGCAGGAGGCCCACGCCTTCCTGCGCCGGACCCTCGCCGACCTGCGCGGCGCGGAGGTCGCGGCGGGCTGCCGCATCCTCTACGGCGGCTCGGTCAAGCCCGGCAACGCCGCCGAGCTGGCGGCCCGGCCGGACCTCGACGGCTTCCTCGTCGGGGGCGCCAGCCTTGACCCGGAAGGCTTCCTCGCTATCATTGGTGTTTACGGCTCTTCCTGAGGCCGGGCCTCCGCCCGACCGGGGGCCGTGACGTTCGGAGGTCTCACGCCGTGCTCGTCCTGCTCAGCATCATCCACATCATCGTCTGCATCTTCCTCATCCTGGTGGTCCTGCTGCAGCAGGGCAAGGGGGCCGACCTCTCCGTCTTCGGCGGCGGCGGCACCCAGGCCGCCTTCGGCGCCCGCGGCGCGACCACCCTGCTCCACAAGCTGACCGTCGCCTCCTTCGTCGCCTTCATCTTCACCACCATGGCGATCGGCTTCATTCGCACCGGCGGCCGCGACCGGGTCCTCCACGGCCTCCCGGGCGCGCCGATCCCGGTCCAGGAGCCCGCGGGAGAGGCCGAAGAGATCCCGGTCGATCAGGGTGCGGGCACCGAGACCCCGGCCGCCGCCGAGGAGAGCGCACCGGCCACCGAGGCCGGCGACGGGGCCCCGGAGGGTGCGGCGGCCCCCGCCGACGGCGCCGCCGCGGACGAGCCGGGCGGTGGGTCCAGCTGATAGGATTCCCGGCCGCGACGGGGTGGTGAGAACAGAGCCGAAGTGGCGAAATTGGTAGACGCGCACGCTTGAGGGGCGTGTGGGGCAACCCGTGCCGGTTCGAGTCCGGCCTTCGGCACCACGCTGATCCCGGGCCCGGGCTTCACCTTCCCGGGCCCTTTCCTTCGACCGGTCCGGCCTTTAACATCGCCCGCCATGAGCGACGCCCAGGAGAACCGCACGTCCGACGCCGTGGAGAGCGCGGCCGAAGCCACCGCTCCGCCGGCCGCCACGCCGCCCTCCGCGGAGGCGGACGCCGGCGCTCCCGACGAGCCTGCGGGCGGCGGCGAAGCCACCCCGGAAACGGCGCCGGCCGCCGCGAGCGACCCCGCCGAGCCCGCCAAGAAGGCTCCGAAGGCGCCGCCGCCGAAGACGAAGGCGCCCCGCGACCTGCCGACGGCGGAGGAGATCGCCGCCTGGATCGAGGGAGCCGACTCTCCGCGGATCGGCGAGCTCTTCGCCATCCCGCTCGTCAAGTGGGACGCGTTCGGCATGCAGATCAAGAAGGAGGAGCTGCTGCCGCAGCACTGGCAGGTGCTGACCGCGATCACCTCTCCCGACGACGCGGTCTTCGAGCGCCTCCCGGAGGTCGGCCGCCTGCGCGTCGCCTACCGCGACCAGGAGCTGTCGCGGCGCCGCCTCGCCGCCCTGCGCGAGGCCTGGCGTGCCCTGCGCGGCAAGCAGCCGTCGCTGTGGACCGTCTCCGACCTCTTCGCCGCCGTGCGCCGCCTGATGGAGAGGAAGGTCGAGGTCGACTGGCACGACCTGGTCTCGGCCGTCCGCGACCTCTGGGCCGGCATGACCGTCCCCCACGGTCGCGAGCAGCTCGAGGTGCTCTGGGCCTGCCTCGACTTCATCCGCTCGAAGAGCAAGTAGCGGCGGCGGGCCGCGTCCGCTCGTGCTTCACCCGGACCGGCCGGACCGACCCATGCCCGCCTCGTCCGGTCATTCCCGGAGACGGGCGGCCTCGCGCTTCAGCCAGGCGACCACGGTCGCGGTGGCGGCCGACGGGAACGAGGTCCCCGGAAGCACGATCCAGTAGGCGTCGTCGAGCCTCACGCTCGCCGCCCCGAGGGGACGGCGCAGCAGCCCCCCGGCCAGGTCGTCGCGCGCCAGTTGGTGGCGCGCCAGGGCCACGCCCTGTCCCTGGACGGCCGCCCGCAAGACGAGGTCCGTCGAGGTGAAGCGCGGGCCCCTCGCCACGTCGAGGGTCCGAGGCCCGTGGACCTCCCGCCACGCCTCCCAGGAGGCCTCGGGGTCGCGGTCGTGCAGCAGGCGCAAACCGACCAGGTCGCCGGGCGTGGCCGGCCGGCCGTGGAGTTCCCAGAAGGTCGGGCTCATCACCGGGTAGAGCAGGTCGTCCAGCAGGGGCTCGCCGCGACCGCCGGTCAACGGTCCCCGCCCCATGCGCACGGCGAGATCCAGCCCGGCCCGCTCCGGAGGGTCGAGCCGCTTCTCGACGACCACCGAGAGCTCGATGTGGGGGTGCGAGGTCTCGAAGGCGGGGAGCCGGGGGAGGAGCCAGCGAACGGCGAACGAGGGCACCGTGCCGAGGTGGACCGAGTGCTCCGACCTCGCCTCCCGCAGCGCCGAGACCGCGTGCTCGATGGTCTGCAGTCCACCCAGGGCCGCCGCGGCGAGCTCCTCGCCGCGAGGGGTGAAGCCGAGCCCCCGCCGGCCGCCCGCCCGGGTGGTGAGCTCCATGCCCATCCAGACCTCGAGCTCCGCCAGGTGCCGGCTGACCGAGGAGTGAGCCACCCCCAGCTCGCGCGCCGCGGCGCGAACGCCGCCGCGCGCACGGGTGACGGCGAGGGCGCGCAAGGCGTTGAGCGGCAGATCCTTCACGGTCTCTTTATTAGACCATAAGACGTTTTCCTTCGACCACCCTCTGCCTACACACTTGATCTCGACAGCAGAAGGCAAGAAGCACTGGTGCCTTCGATAGACCTTGGAAGGAGGATCTGACATGCTGACCCTGCTCTCGACGGCGGGCGTCATCGCCGCGGGCGCCCTCACACCGGGGCCCAACAACCTCGTCGTGCTGCGCGAGGCCGCTCGCGCCGGATGGCCCGCCGCCGTGCGCTCGATCCTCGGCATCGTCTCGGGTGGCCTCGCCCTCCTGGCCCTGGTGGCCTTCGGCGCCGGCCCGCTCCTCGCGGCCCACCCCGCCCTGGCGACGGCCGTGCGGGTTGCGGGAGGCGCCTACCTCGTCTGGCTCGGCGTCCGGCTCGCCGCCAGGGGCTCCGGAGCGAGCTCCCCGCAGGAGGCCGGGCCCGTGGGACTCCCCGCGGGCCCGCTCGGCCTCTTCGGCTTCCAGTTTCTCAATCCCAAGGCGTGGGTCCTCGTGCTCACCGCGCTCTCCGCCGCACGGGCGAGCACGGAGCCGACCGCCGCCCTGGCAGGGCTGGTCGCCCTCTTCGTGGCCATCCCGGCGGCGAGCCTCGCCCTCTGGTCCCTCCTGGGAGTCGCCCTGGCGCGCTCGCACCGCCGCACGGCCCCGGCTTGGCTCGACCGCGCCCTGGGCGTGCTCCTCGTCCTCTGCGCGGCCCTCCTTCTGCTCGGGGTGTGAGATGGCGGACCTCGACGTCCTCGCGATCGCCGGTAGCCTGCGGCGTGATTCCTTCAACCGCCGCCTCCTCGAGGGGGCGGCCGAGCAGGCGCCACCGGGCATGGCGATCACCGTCTCCGACGACCTCGCCTCGATCCCCCTCTTCAGCGAGGACCTCGAGGAGGAGGCCGGCGGCGCTCCCGCGGCGGTTCGCCGCCTGCGTCACGCGGTCGAGCGCGCCGACGGCCTCCTGATCGCGACGCCGGAGTACAACCACTCGATCCCCGGGGTGCTGAAGAACGCCATCGACTGGCTCTCCCGGCCGGGTCCCGGCCCGGGGCTGGCCGGCAAGCCGGTCGCAATCGTCGGCGCCACCACCGGCGCCTGGGGAACCCGCCTGGCCCAGAGCGCCCTGCGCCAGGTCCTCTACGCCACCGAGTCGCTCGTCCTGCCGGCACCCGGTCTCCTCCTTCGCGAGGCCTCCCGGGCGTTCGACGCGGAGGGACGGCTCCGTGACGAGCGGACCCGAGACGCTCTCGGCGAAGTCCTGGTCGGCCTGGCCGCCTGGATCGTCCGCTGTCGGTGATCCGGCCGCCCTACGAGGCCTCCGGCGGCACCGGCGCCTCGATCGGCGCCTCGGGCCGGTGGCCGTTCGTGACCACGGAGGAGAAAACGAAGGCGGCGACGATGAGGCAGGAGGCGAGCCAGAACGGGCTACCCGGTCCCAGATGCTGGAAGGCGACGCCCGCCAGCAGCGGCCCCATCATCCGCGCCACGCCGCCGAAGGCCTGCTGCGCGCCGAGCACGGTGCCGGTGCGCCCCCGGCCGCCGCGGCCGGCGACCAGGGAGGTCGTGGCCGGGAAGAGGAAGGCGGTTCCGATCGGCATCAGCGCGACCGGCAGGGCGAGCAGCCAGACGGTTCCCGCCAGCGGCATGGTGGCGAGCCCGACGGCCATGCTCGCCAGGCCGAGGCGGATGACCCTCACCTCGCCGAGCCGGCGCACGACCGGCCCCAGTACCAGGCTCCGCATCACCAGCGAGATCGCCCCGACGTAGACGTAGGCCCATCCGACCTCGCTCTCGGTGATGCCGAAACGGCGCTGCAGATAGAGCGCCAGCATTCCGCTCATCGCCATCAGGGCCATCATCCCGGCGGAGTAGATCCAGATCAGGGAGCCCACCGCGCCGGTGGGATGGCCGAGGACCTCCCGGAAGACCTTGCGCGTCGACCGCTCCGCCGGGGACAAACCGTGGGAGGTGTCGCGCGGCGGCTCCGGCAGCCAGCGCCAGGCGAAGAGGAGGTTGAGGACGCAGAGGCCCGCCGCCAGGTACCCGGGTGGCACCGTCCCGACCGCCGCCGCCAGCGAGCCGATCGCCGGCCCCGCCATCACTCCGGCGCTGGTGGCAGCGGTCAGCCAGCCCAGCGCCTGGGAACGGTGCTCCTCGTCCACCGAGTCCGAGAGATAGGCCTGCACGACGCCGGTCGTGCCGCCGCCGGCGCCCTGGAAGAGGCGGGAGACGAAGAGCACCCACACGCTCCCGGCGTGCTCGAAGAGCACATAGGCGATGGCCGACATCAGCAGCCCACCGAGGATCATCGGACGCCGTCCGTAGCGATCCGAGAACCTGCCCCATAGCGGCGCCGTGGTGAGCTGCGCGAAGGCGAATGCCGCGACCAGGGCTCCGATCCAGGTCGCGTCGGCGCCGAGCCGTTCGGCGTAGAACGGCAGCAGCGGCAGAACGATGAAGAAGCCCAGCATGTCGACGAAGACCGTCGCCATGAGGACCCAGAGCCGCCGGAGAAAGTCGCGACCGCGCATCAAGCCGACGAGTCCTCCCGGCCCCAGAGCAGGAAGACCGCGGCGCTGATCAGCATCAGGAGGACCCCGTAGACGGCGGCGACCCCGATCTCCTGCAGCCGCAGGCTGGAGAGGATCTCGATCGACACGGGGCGGGTCTCATACGTGTAGAGCACGATCGAGGTTACGAAGTCGCCGAGGGCGGTGATGAACGCGAGGCTCGCCCCGGCCAGCAGCGCCGGGCGCAGGCGGGGCAGCGTCACGCGTCGCAGCGTGCGCCAGGTGGAGGCGCCCAGCGACGCCGCCGCCTCCTCAAGCGAGCGGTCGAGCTGGCGCATCCCGGCCAGGGCGCTGCGCCCGGTCACCGGCAGGCTGCGCACCAGGTAGGCCAGGGGCAGGATCCACGACGTGCCCACCAGGACGAACCGACCCAAGGCCGGGGCGTCGACCGAGAACGCCGTCGCCAGCGCCACCGCGAACACCGTCCCCGGGATCGCCCAGGGCAGCGCCAGCAGAGCCTCGAGCGCGGCGCCGACACGCCCGCGCAGCGCCGAGGCGAGACGCGCCGCCGCGAAGCCCAGGACCAGCGCCGCGGCGGTAGCGGCGAGCGCCATCCACAACGAGTTGACGACCGGCCGCAAGCGCTCCGTCTGGCCGGCGAGGCCGGTCCAGTTGCCGAGTCCGAGCTCCGGAGGCAGCAGCTCCGTCGTCCAGGTCGCCGGCGGCACGAACGAGATCAGGGCGAGGGTGGCGTGGGGCAGGAGCAGCAGGAGGGCCAGCGACCAGCCGGCCGCGGCGGCGGCGAGCCGCGCCGGCCGGGATGCGAGGCGCCGGCGAGTCGGGGCCGTCCCCCGCGTGCCGCCGGCCACCAGCCGCCGCTGAGGGTCGAGTCGGCGCAGGGCGGCGAGCCCGACGAGCGCCACCAGCGCCAGGGCCACCGTCTCGACCCGCGCCATCGCCAGCTCGCCGTTGAGCTTGGAGGCCACGATCTGGGTCGGTAGCACCCGGAAGCCGCCGCCGAACAGGTAGGGAGCGGAGAAGGAGCCGAGCGCCGTCATGAAGGTCAGCAGCGCGGCCCCGAGCAGCGCCGGCAGGAGCAGTGGCAGGACGACCCGGGAGAGCGTGCGCACCCTCCCGGCACCGAGCGACGCCGCGGCCTCCACCACGGCGGCGTCGAGCCGGGTCAGCGCGGCGCGGGTGAAGAGGTAGAAGTAGACGTACATCGAGTAGGCGTGGACGAGCAGGATCGCCCCCGGCCCGATCAGCCGCCAGGGCGCCTCGGGCGCGCCGAGCAGACCCTGCACGGCGCGGGTGAGCAGCCCGCTCTCGCCGTAGAGGAAGAGGAAGGCGATGACCCCGACCAGGGGCGGCAGCGACACCGGCAGGATCACCAGCGTGCCGAGCACCCGCCGGCCGGGGAAGTCGGTGCGCTCGAAGAGGAAGCCGAGCGGCACCCCGACCAGTGCCGCCAGGGTCACCGAGCCGAGGGAGATCCAGAGGCTGCGCCAGAGCGCCATCCACTCGTCGCCGCGGGAGGCGAACTCCCGAGCATGCTCCAGGGTCGGCGTGCCCGGGAGGCCGAACGCCTCGAGGAGCGTGATCAGGAGAGGGTAGCCGACGATCCAGGTCAGCAGGGCCGCCAGACCCCAGGCGAGGGCGCGGCGCCTCACCCCGAGGTCTCCACCCCACCCCCGGCTGACTCTCCGGGCGCGGGAAACGTCGGGAGCGGCGGCGCGTCCGGCGCCAACACCACCGCGACGGCCTGGTCGCGCTCGGCGCGGCCGTACCGGGACGAGACCTCGAGCTGCTCACCGCCGGCCAGCTTCACCACATAGAAGGTCTCCGCCCCCGCGAAGCGGACGTCGGTCACCGTGCCCGCGAGCCCGCGGCCGTCGAGGGCCGCCGGCCGCAGCTTCAGATGCTCCGGCCGCAGCAGAACGCGCACACGGGCACCGGCCGGGAGCTCGCCAACCGGCTGGAGTGTCCAAGGTAGCTCGCCCTCCTCGTGGATTAGCCGCCGGCGTTCGGAGAGCCGTCCGGTCAGCCAGCTCGCGCGCCCCACAAAGCCGGCCACGAACGGGTCCGCCGGACGGTCGTAGAGGTCCTGAGGGGTGCCGAGCTGGGCCATCTGGCCGCCCTCGAGTACCGCCACCCGGTCGCCAACCTCGAAGGCCTCGAGCTGCTCGTGGGTGACCCACAGCGAGGTGATCCCGATGCCGCGCAGGATCCCGCCGAGCTGCCGCCGGGTGCGCTCGCGCAGCGCCGGATCGAGGTTCGAGAGCGGCTCGTCGAGCAGCAGCACTCGCGGCCCCGGGGCCAGCGCGCGGGCCAGCGCGACCCGCTGCTGCTGGCCGCCCGAGATCTGGTCGATGCGCCGGCCGCCGAGGCCCGGCAGCTCCACCGCCTCGAGCATCTCCTCGACCCGCCGAGCGATCTCGGTGGCCGTCCGGCGCGAGCCGGCCAGGCCGAAGGCCACGTTCTCCTCGACCGAGAGGTGGGGGAAGAGAGCGTAGTGCTGGAAGACCATCCCGAAGCGACGGCGCGACGGCGCCAGGGTGGTGACGTCCTGACCGGAGACGACGATCCGCCCCGCGTCCGGAGTCTCGAAGCCTGCGACCAGGCGCAGTAGGGTGGTCTTGCCGCTGCCCGAGCGGCCGAGCAGCACCAACGTCTCGCCCTCGACCGCCTCGAGGCCGACGCGCTCGAGCACCGGCTCCCCGTCGAAGCTCTTCGACAGCCCCTCGAGCCGGAGGAAGGCGGACCGTCGCGCCTCGTCCGGCTCCGGCGGCCCCCGGCGATCGCTCATCCCCGGCTCCGGACCTCGCGGTCCCAGCGCGCCATCCACCCGGCGCCGTGCTCCGCGATCAGCGCCCAGTCGACCTCGGCGACGACGATCCGCGCGAGCGCCTCCCGCGCCCATTCGGGCAGCTCCGCCGCCGGCAGGTCCTCGCGCGCCGGCAGCCGGTAGGCCTCGCGGGCGGTCAGCAGCAAGGCCTCGCGGCCGCCCACCCAGTCGATGAAGGCGCGCGCCTCCGCGGCATGCCGGGCCCCCGCCACCAGGCCGATCGAGTCGTCGATCACCGGCGTGCCGCCGGCCGGAAAGCGGTAGGCCAGCGGCACACCACGGGCCTGTTGGAAGAGCATGTCGGTGAGCTCCCAGATCGACACCAGGCCCTCCTGGCGCACCAGCTTCTCGAAGAGCAGGGCTGGGTTGACGACGTACTCCTTGGTCTGGGCGTCGAGCCGGCGCAGCCAGTCGAAGCCGCGCTCGGGGTCGCCGGTTTCGGTCACCGAGCGCGCCAGCACCATGCCGAAGACGGTGCGCATGGTGCCGCTGGCCAGCGGATCGCGAATGATCACCTCTCCCTTCCAGCGCGGCGCGAGGAGATCGTCCCAGTCCCGCGGCGCCTCCTCGTCCGAGACCGCGGCGCTGTTGTAGATGAGCAGCGGCACCGCCCGGTAGAGGCCGAAATAGAGGTCGTCCGCGTCGCGGCTGGCCGGCGGCACGGCGTCGGCCCAGGCCGGCCGGTATGGGGCCAACAGGTCGTCCTCGGCGCCGCGCGAGAAGATCGTGTCGGGACCGCCGAACCAGACGTCGGCCTGCGGATTGGCGGCCTCGGAGCGCACCCGGTCGTAGACCTCCTGCGAGCCCATGTCGAGCCAGCGCACGTCGACTCGTGGATGGCTCGTCTCGTACTCCCGCTCCAGCAACGTCAGCAGGTCCCGGCGGTGCGGCGTGTAGACCACCAGCGGCGTGCGCCCGTCCGAGCACGATGCCACCAAGACCAGCGCCTGGGCCGGTCCCGGAGACGCGGGGTGGCCGGCCTTCCGTCGCCCCCCGCTCCTCACGGCGCCACGCCTCCGCTGCCGAGGGCCAACAGGTTGGCGAAGAGCCGCACCGCCCCCGGCACGCCCGCCGGCAGTTGGCGGAAGAAGGCGAGGCCGGTGTAGACGTAGACGCCCTTTCCCATCCGGGCCACCAGCAGGGCCCCGTCCTGCTGTTCCTCACCGGGATCCCGCAGCGCCAGCAGGGGCACGAACGGCTCCTCCCAGCTCTCGGCGAAGTAGAGGCCCCGCTCCTGCACCCACTCCCGCCAGTCGTCCGCCGCGATGCGATTGGGCACGGTGAAGATCGGGTGGTCGGGCTCGAGCACCCGCACCGGCGAGGCCTCGTCGGTGACCCGGCCGTGCGGCCGCCCGATGGCGAGCCCGGCCGGCGCGAAGCCGCCATCGACGAACTGGTACTGCTGGTACTGCACGAGCAGGGTGCCGCCGTTCCTCACCCACTCGAGCAGCCGCCCGGTGGCCCGCCCCAGGGCCGGCTCCACTTCGTAGGCCCGGCTGCCGACGACCACGACGTCGAAGCGGGAGAGATCGGCCGTCGCCAGCGCCTCGGCGGGGACGATCTCGAGCGGCACGCCGAGCTCGAGCAGGACCTCGGGGACGCGATCGGAGGCGCCGCGCACGTAACCGACCGCCCGCAGCTCGGGCAGCTCCACGTCCAGGAGGCGGATGGTCGCCTCCGCCGGCACCGGCCGGGCGCGCGGCCGGATGTGGGGATAGTCGACCAGGGGCACGCTGCTGCCGAAGCTGCGGGGCCCCTCGAGGGTAACGCGGGCGAGGAGCTGGAGGCTGCCGGTCATCGGTCCCGGGGGCGGCAGCTCGAGCGGCACCTCCGCCCTCCCGCCCGGCTCGGCGATCTCGATCGGCAGCGGATCCATCGGCAGGACGCCCCGGCCGGCGAAGGAGAGGCCGAGGCTCGCCGTCAAGGGCTCGTCCAGGTGGGAGACGACCTCGACGGTGATCCGCCGCGGCCGCCCGTCGGCCAGGGGCCAGAGCAGGAGGTCCGGGACCATCCGCACCTCCACCGGCGGCACCACCCGCAGCGGCCGGCGCAGCTCGCCGCGCACCTGGTCCACCGCGACGTGGACGACCGGGCGCCGGGCCGTCACCCGGACTCCCCGTAGCGAAAGCTCGGCGACCGCCAGGAGGGGGACCTTCCCGAACGGCTCGCCGCGCGCCTCGACCGGAGCGATGCTCCAGTCGTAGAGGTCTCCCCGCAGCGGCCGCTCGAGGAAGTAGGGGAGGGTCGCCGAGAGCGCACCGGTCGTCCAGCTCGCCTCCCAGCTCCCCAGGGCGCCGGCCGCGAGCTCCGGGCTCTCCACCGCGACCGCGGGCGCCAGCCAACCGGGCTCGCCCTCGAGACGCAGCGACTCGACGGTCAAGGTCTCCTCGCCGGCGTTCCACAGCTCCAGCGTGACGCCGAGCGGCCCGCCGGCGAGCACCTCGTCGCGGTCGGCGCGGGCGTCGAACGCGATACCCGCGGCGGCCAGGAGCCCCCCCTCCGCCACCTCCAGCTTCTCCTCGATCAGCTCCGCGACCGCGACGCCGGCGCCCCCCTCGTCGACACCGCGCGCGATCTCGGCGGCGGCGCGGAGCCGCTCGACGATCTCGACGAGCGGTCCCACCGCCGACTCGAGGGCGACGGGAGAGAGACCCCTCCGCGCCGCCACCGCGGTCTCCTCGACCGCGGCGAGGAGACGCTCGACCTCCGCGCGCGGCGCACCCGCCGCCAGCGGCGCGGCGAGCGCCGCCACGTGTGTGTCGATGCCGTCGAAGGGGTCCGTCGACCGGTCGCCGGCACCCCCGCCCTCCCAGACCAGCGGCCACTCGACGGATCCGAGCGGCTCGTTGCGGCCCATGTCCTGGGAGCGATGGCGGCCGCGACTGGCGGCGGCGATCTGGCGGATGGAGCGCCCCGAGAGCGGTTCGAGCCCGGCCAGCGGCAGCTCCAGCGTGGCCTCTTCGCGCGCCCACCACGCGGCACGATAGAGCGCCTCCGGTCGCCAGCGAGCGAGGCCCTCCTCCTCCAGCTGCGGGAAGAGGTCGGGCTCGCTCTCGGTGGACACGCGCCAGAGATCGTAGGCGACGATCCCCGCCGCCTGGTGCTGGCCGTGGCCGCCTCGACCGTCGTTCGGAAAGACCGAGACGAGGACCTGGGGCTTGAAGCGGCGCGCCACGCGCACCGCGTCGAGCAGCAACTCCTCGCGCGGCCAGCGCTCGAAGGTCTCCGCCAGGGAGCGGGTGTAGCCGAAGTCCACGGCTCGGGTGAAGTACTGCCGGGCGCCGTCGACGCGGCGGGCGGCGAGCAGCTCTTCGCTGCGCAGGAGGCCGAGAGCCGTGCCCAGCTCCGGGCCGATCAGGTTCTGGCCGCCCTCGCCGCGGGTCAGCGCCAGGTAGGCCGCCTCGCCGCCCAACTGGCGCGACACCCAGGCCAGGAGAGTGGTGTCCTCGTCGTCCGGATGGGCGCCGATCATCAGCAGCCGGCGGTGTCCGGAGAGCTTGGCCAGGGCCCGGTCAACGACCTCGAGCCCACCCGTCGAGGCCGGCTCGAGCGCGTCCGGGCCCGGCGCCGCGCTCTGCCCACCGGCCAGGGGCGTGCCGGCGGCGGAGAGGAGGACGAGGACGGCGAACCGACGGCAGCGGGGCGCGGGCATCGGACGGGGATTGTACCCGGAGGCCCACGGTATGCTCCCGCCGATGGGCGCGACCGGGCCGGACAGGCCCTCGACCCGCGACACCGAGACCTGGAACGCCTACCGCCGCTGGGGCTACCTGGCGGCGGATCTCGACTGGCTCGGCCGGCTCGACCCGATCGAGCATCCGGAGCTCGACCGCCGGGGCGAGGACGCCGAGCGGGCGCTTTCGACCTACTGCGGCACCCTCGCCGTCGAGTTCATGCACATCCCCGACACCGAGCGCCGCGAGTGGGTGGCGGCCCGGATGGAGACCGCGCCCGAGCCGGTCGGGCGCGAGGCCGTGATCGACCAGCTGATCCGGGCCACGACCTTCGAGCAGCTCCTGCAGAAGGGCTACATCGGCAACAAGCGCTTCTCGATCGAGGGCATCGAAGCGCTGATTCCCCTGCTCACCGAGCTGCTCGAGACGGCCGCCGAGGAGCCGCTGCGCCAGGCGGTGCTGGCGATGAGCCACCGCGGACGCCTCAACGTCATGGCCCACGTCGTGGGGCGTGACCCGGTGGAGCTGTTCGCCGGCTTCGAGGACGTCGACCCGCGCAGCGTCATGGGCGCCGGCGACGTCAAGTACCACCTCGGCGCCACCGGAACCTACGAGGCCCGCAACGGACGCGAGATCTCCATCCACCTGGCCTCCAACCCGAGCCATCTCGAGGCCGTCGATCCGGTCGTCCTCGGCCGCGTACGCGCCAAGCAGAGCCGGCACGGCGGCGAGGACGCCTGGAAGAAGGTCGTCCCCATCGTCCTGCACGGCGACGCCGCCTTCGCCGGACAGGGGATCGTCGCCGAGGTCCTGAACCTCGCCTCCGTCGACGGCTTCTCGGTCGGCGGCACGGTGCACGTCGTGGTCAACAACCTCATCGGCTTCACCACGGAGCCGAGGGCGCTCCACAGCAGCCGCTTCGCCTCCGACGTCGCCAAGCGGCTGCCGATCCCGATCTTCCACGTCAACGGTGAGGACCCCGACGCGGTGATGCGGGCCGCCCGCCTGGCGATGGCCTATCGCTACGCTTTCGCCAGCGACGTCGTCGTCGACCTCATCGGCTACCGGCGCCACGGGCACAGCGAGGTCGACGACCCGACGATCACCCAGCCGCGCCTCTACGCCGCGATCGGGGCCAGGCCGCCGCTGTGGGAGGACTACTGCGAGCGGATCGGCGCCGACCGCGGGCGGGCCGACGCACTGGCGGAGGCGATCCGCGAGGAGCTCACCGCCGCCAAGGACCGCGCCGCCGAGCTCACCGAGATGCCGCGGTTGCACACCCTCCCGGACTACTGGTCGCCCTTCGTCGGCGGCCGGCGCGACCGCGAGCACGAGGTCGAGACCGGCCTCGCCGCCGGCGACCTCGAGCGCCTGGGAGCGGCGCTGACCCGGGTGCCGGACGGGTTCCGACTCCACGACAAAGTGGCCAAGCTCGTCGACCAGCGCCGCGAGATGGCGGCCGGCGAGCGAGCCGTGGACTTCGGCATGGCCGAGCTGCTGGCCTACGCCTCGCTGGTGGAGGCGGGCACGCCGGTGCGCCTCTCCGGCCAGGACAC
>Ga0302046_10003572_pt1 | contig 14028 bp, 7 predicted proteins | sample RVTome_11_FD_200261 | JGI IMG/M metagenome (GOLD analysis project Ga0302046, IMG submission 200261) | Soil microbial communities from uranium-contaminated site in the Upper Colorado River Basin, Wyoming, United States - RVT147D111 (version 2) ...
GTCCGTCAACGGTGAACGCGTTGCGTTGCTCGAGGTTGACCAGTGGATGCACGTTTCGGATCCCAACGGCGTCAACATGGAAACGGATCCGATTCTGGTCCGAGCCGGACCTCAGCGAATAACGGCGGCCTTCATCAAGCAGTTCGAAGGCCCAATGGAAGATCTGGTATCGCCCCACGACTGGTCGTTGGTCGATCGTCAGATTGGCGTGGGCGGATATGGGGTCACGGCGTTGGCCCACCTGAAGGACCTCGTTGTGAGCGGACCGTTCGACGTCAAGGGTGTGTCGGACACACCAAGCCGGCGGAAGATCTTCACATGCCGTCCCACATCATCTGATGACGCTCGCTCGTGTGCCACTGACATTCTGAGCCGTCTTGCCACGCAGGCGTACCGTCGGCCGTTGACCGCCGCAGACCTGGACGGCCTGATGGCCTTGCATCAAGAGGTTGCGGGCGAAAAAGGATTCGAGACAGGCATCCGGACAGCCCTGCAGGCAATTCTTGCCAGTCCCGACTTTGTGTTCAGATTCGAAGAGGTTCCGTCCGGAACTTCCGTTGGAGAGACGTATCGTGTCAGTGACGTTGCGCTGGCCTCGAGGCTTTCGTTTTTCCTGTGGGGAGCGCCTCCGGACGACGAGCTACTGTCGCTCGCCCGCATCGGCGAACTATCGAAGCCGGCAGTACTCCAACAGCAGGCAAGTCGGATGCTGGGTGATGCGCGTGCTGAGGCGTTGGGGTCCCGGTTTGCCGCGCAGTGGTTGCGACTGGACGATCTGGACAAAGTGCATCCTGATCGACTGTTGTTTCCCGATTTTCATCAGCAGCTAGCCGACGCCATGCGCCGGGAGACGGAGCTGTTCGTCTACAGCCTCGTCCGCGACAATCGGGATCTGTTCGAGTTGCTCACGGCAGACTACACGTTTGTGAACGAGGGCCTGGCGCGACACTACGGGATTCCCAACGTGTCGGGTGACGAGTTCAGGCGTGTTGTCCTGCCGGACGAAACGCGCCGTGGTCTCCTCGGGCATGGAAGCATTCTCACGTTGACGTCACATGCGCAGTTTACGTCCCCCGTGCTTCGTGGGAAGTGGGTGATGGAGGTATTGCTTGGCAGTCCGCCGCCGCCGCCGCCGCCTAACGTGCCGGATCTGGAGGCCACCGAGGGCGTGGAAGACGGGCGACTACTATCCGTGCGCGAGCGGCTCGAGCAGCATCGTGCAAATCCGGCGTGTTCGTCGTGTCACCGAATGATGGACCCAATTGGACTCGCGCTGGAATACTACGATGTAACCGGCCGATGGCGAATCAAGGACAACGGTAACGAGATCGATGCCGCGTCCGAGATGTTTGACGGTGTGCCCGTGGCCAGTCCGGCGGACCTCAGGGAGGCCCTGCTCTCGTATCCTGAATCCATCATGAGAAACTTCATCGAGAATCTCATGGCTTACGCGCTGGGCCGTCGCATCGAGCACTATGACATGCCGACCGTGCGGGCAATTGCACGAGACGCCAGCGCGGACGGCAATCGGATGCAGACGATCATCATGGGGGTGGTCAGGAGCGCACCGTTCCAGATGGGCGCCGTACCGCCCACCGTGGCACCGGAGCCTGACGCCCAACAGTAGGACATGTCGCCGCGTGCCGCCGATTGGACTGACGCAAGGAGAGGGAGCGCTTTGATGCAACGCTCCAGCACAGTGGGTCGCGACCGCGACCATGGGAGAATCGATGGAATTCATAACGGGTAAACACATCCCACGTCGGACATTCATTAGAGGGATCGGAGCGACCGTTGCGCTGCCGTTCCTCGACGCCATGGTGCCCGCACGGAGATTGTGGGCGAGCACTCCGGGTGGATCCGCCGCGGGCGACCCGACGCGCCTGGTGTGCATCGAGATGGTCCACGGTGCGGCCGGGAGCAGTCCGTGGGGTGAAACACAACACCTGTGGTCCCCGGCCGAGGCCGGCCGCGCCTTTGATCTCTCACCCAGCGCCCTCGTTTCGCTGGAACCGTATCGAGACTACTTGACCATCGTCAGTGATACGGATGTACGCATGGCCGAGGCCTTCGAGCCCCCGGAAATCGGTGGCGATCACTTCCGGTCGAGTGCCGTATTCCTCACGCAGGCGCATCCGAAACAAACGGAAGGGTCGGACGTGTATGTCGGTACGTCATTGGACCAGTTGTACGCACAGCGCTTTGGTCAGGACACTCCGATACCTTCGATGCAGCTCTGCATCGAGAATATCAATCAATCGGGCGGATGTGCCTACGGATACACGTGCGTGTACACGGACTCGATCAGCTGGGCATCGCCAACGCAACCACTGCCCGTTATCCGCGACCCTCGAGTAGCGTTTGAACAGTTGTTTGGTGCCGGCGGCACGGCGGCCGATAGGGCGGCGCGACGCCGGACCAACAAAAGCATTCTCGATTGGATCACTGTACGGGTGGCGCAGCTCCAGCGGGAGCTCGGACCCGCCGATCGCCAGCGGCTCGATCAGTACCTGGAGAATATCCGGGAACTCGAACGGCGGATCGAACGGATCGAAACACACAATACGAGCGGCGCCATGCGTGAATTGCCCGAGGCCCCCGCGGGGGTCCCGGATTCGTTCGAAGAACATGTGCAACTCATGTTCGATCTCCAGGCTCTCGCATTCGAATCGAACATGACACGTGTCTTCTCGTTCAAGATGGGCCGGGATTCCTCGGCACGCGTCTTCCCGGAAAGCGGGACGGACCGGCCATTCCATCCCGCGTCCCACCATGGGAACCGAGGCGAGAACATTACGGATTTCTACAAGCTCAACAAGTATCATGTGAGCATGCTGCCGTACTTCCTCGATCGATTGAAGAACACCATGGAGGGCGAGAGTAACCTGCTCGACAAGACCATGATCGTTTATGGTTCGCCGATGGGAGACGGAAACGTTCACAATCACAAGCGGTGCCCGCTCGTTGTCGTCGGTGGCGCAAACGGCCAGTTGGGGGGCAATATGCACCTCCGCGCACCCGATGGGACACCCATGGCCAACGTGATGCTGTCCCTGCTTCACAAACTTGGCATGGATGACATGGAGAGCTTTGGTGACAGTACGGGCGATCTCTCGCTGACCACCTGAGGTGGTCGTGGAGGCAGGAGGGAACATGCAACAACGAGGTTTGATGGCCGATATCCGGCTGCACGCTACGGGTCTCGTATTCCTGGCCGTGTTGACTTCGTTTTCGCAGCCGGACTCCCCGGTCGCAGATGCGGCAATGCGCGGCGATGCCGCCACCGTGCGCCAACTGCTCGCTGAGGGCGCGGATGTCAATGCCGCGCAGAACGATGGCATGACGGCCCTGCATTGGGCATCTGAACGCGGTGACGAGGGGATTGTGAACACGCTTCTCTATGCCGGGGCTAACACGGCGGCCGTGACCCGACTGGGTGACTACACGCCCCTCCACCTCGCGGCACGAGTCGGACATGCGTCGATTGTCGCCACGCTGCTGGATGCCGGTGCCAGCCCATCGGCGGGTTCGTCAACCGGGAAGGTCACACCCCTTCACTTCGTCGCCGCGTCTGGAAGTGCCGCCGCCGTGCACGCCCTCGTGGAGCACGGTGCAGACGTGAACGCCCGCGAGTCTGAGTGGGGGCAGACGCCGTTGATCTTTGCAGTCGCCAGGAACCGGCTCGAGGCGATCGATGCGCTGATCGAAGCTGGAGCTGATGTCTCGGCTGAGACCAGAGTCCTGGACATGGAAGTGCGCCAACAGGAAGATCGGATCGCGGGACAGTTGCGGGACAAGGTGCTGGCGTCCTTCAGAGAAGCGCGCGGTGCTGACGCGGACGCGCGGGGTCCCGATCCAAGTCAGGTGCAGGCGGCGGTTCGTGCGGCACGACAGCACCGTCCAACGCTCACTGCTCCGCAGGATGACTCGGTGGACTATGAGGAAGCCCAACCCACACCGCTTTCGTATGCGCAGCTGGTAGGTGGCCAGGGCGGGTTGACGGCGCTGCACCATGCGATTCGTGAGGGCTACGCCGAAGCTACACGGCGGTTGCTCTCCGCCGGTGCGGACATCAATCAGGTGAGTGCCGGGGATCATACCAGCCCGATCTTGATGGCAACCATAAACGGGCATTTCGATCTGGCCCTCGAACTCCTGGAACTCGGTGCAGACGGCAACCTTGCAAGCGATGCTGGAACGACCCCGCTGTTTGCGGCAGTGAACACGCAGTGGGCACCTAAAGCGCGATACCCGCAGCAGCAGGCCTATCAGCAACAAGAGGCATCTTACCGGGACGTGATGCGTGCGCTGCTCGAAGGCGGTGCCGACCCCAATGCGCGACTCACCAAGCACCTCTGGTATATGTCGTACACGTTCGACCTGCTTGGTATCGATGTGAGCGGTGCGACGCCCTTCTGGCGTGCGGCGTATGCGACGGATATCGACGCAATGCGTCTGCTGGTTGAACATGGAGCTGATCCCAACATTCCGACTCAGGTGGCACCCCAAAGGCGGTTCGGTCGTGGTGACCCGGAAGAAGACCCTTCCGGTTTGCCACCATCTGAAGTCGGCGGTCCCGCGGTCTATCCGATCCACGCCGCCTCCGGCGTCGGATACGGTGAAGACTTTGCCGGCAACGCGCATCGACATGTTCCCGACGGTTGGTTGCCGGCCGTCAGGTATCTGGTAGAAGAAGTCGGGGCGGATGTGAATGCCCGTGATCACAATGGCTACTCAGCTGTGCATCACGCTGCGGCACGCGGGGATAACGAGATGATTCTCTATCTGGTCGAACAAGGCGCGGACGTAAAAACCGTGAGTCGCCGCGGCCAGACAACCGTCGACATGGCAAACGGTCCCGTGCAACGTATCCAGCCGTTCCCGGAAACGATCGCGCTCCTCGAGAGCCTTGGCGCAAAGAACAACAACAATTGTCTGTCCTGCGAGTAAACTGAGGACGGTCGCTGCTCAGACATGCCGGTGGGTGTTAGGGCTGGCGGTCGCTTCATCTCGACGGCGACTGTAGATCGGAAAGGGCGGTATCAACCAAGGGCCACTATGAAGACGCTTTCGTTTGGTGTACTTGGGACAGCGCTTGTCTCCGTGACCTTGACGACCCACGGGGGATCTGTCGATCAAGACGAACGGGCACACCTGGTTTTCAACACCCAGCCTATCGCTCTGCCTTCACCCGCTGCCACCCTGCGAGACACAACCGACTATCTCAACGAGGTTATTCAGGAGCACTGCGTCCGCTGCCACGGGGAGAGGCGACAGCAAGGAAACCTCGCGCTGCACGAATTCGATGTGGGGGCTGCCGAGCAGGATGCGCAGATTGCCGAAAGGATCATTCGTAAGCTCCGTGTGGGTATGATGCCTCCGGCGGGAGCGCGGCGACCAGGCGCGGATACGCTGGTGGCCCTTGCAGCCGCCCTGGAGACGCGCATTGACGAGACGGCGGCGATCCGGCCAAATCCAGGGCGTCGAACGTTTCAGCGACTGAATCGGGCAGAGTACGAACTCTCTATACGAGACCTGCTCGACATCGAAATCGAAGCCGGTGACTATCTCCCGCTCGATACCAAGAGCGCCAACTTTGATAATATCGCGGACGTTCAGCTGCTCTCGCCCACGCTGATGGACGGATACCTTCGGGCGGCCAGCGAGATCAGTCGACTCGCCGTGGGTGATCCGAACGCGTCACCGAGCGAAACACAGTATCGTGTTTCGCGCCTCGCATCTCAGCGAGAACACGTCGAAGGCGCGCCGTTCGGTACCCGTGGCGGCACGTCCGTCGTTCACAACTTCCCCGCCGACGCCGAATACATCTTCAAGGTTTCCTATCACCACGAGACCACCGGTGATCTCTTCGGCAATGGTCGTGGGGCGCTGCACACCGCGCAAGCACCAGAACAGCTTGAGATTGCGATAAATGGGGAACGCGCGGTAGTTCTGGAAATCGATCGCTGGATGCACACGTCGGATCCCGACGGTGTTGAGATGCGCACGGATCCGATCTTCATCGCGGCCGGCCCACAACGTGTATCGGCGGCGTTTGTACGGAGATTCGAAGGGCCCATGCAGGATCTTGTTTCCCCACACGACTGGTCATTGGCCAGTACAAGCGTTGCGGGTGCATACGGATTCACGAGCGTTCCCCATCTCCGTGATCTCGTGATCAGCGGCCCTTACAATGCAACGGGAGTTTCGGAGACGCCGAGCCGTCGACGGGTTTTCTCCTGCTATCCGGACACCGAGAACCGGCATGTTGAATGTGCCCGGGAAATAGTGACGCGTCTGGGCACCCGGGCATACCGCCGCCCTCTTGGCGCCAACGACATCGATGCCCTCATGAGCTTCTATGAGATGGGGGCTGAAGAAGGTGGGTTCGAGACAGGTGTCCGCGTCGCGCTGGAGGCCATGCTTACCAGCCCGCACTTTGTTTTTCGGTTCGAAGAACCTCCGGCGGCCGTAGCACCCGGTGAGGATTTTCGCATCAGTGACCTGGCTCTTGCATCGCGCCTTTCGTTCTTCCTGTGGTCGTCGGCGCCGGATCAGCAGCTGCTGGACCTCGCCCGGGACGGACAACTCTCACAGCCGGATGTGCTGGCGCAACAGGTCGACAGGATGCTCGCAGACAGTCGTTCGGAAACACTTGGGTCACGATTTGCCGGGCAGTGGTTGCGGCTACAGGACCTGGATAAGATCCGTCCGGACGTGCGGATGAACCCGGACTTCGATTTACAGCTCAGCGACGCAATGCGTCGCGAAACGGAGTTGTTCTTCAATAGTCTCGTTCGCGATGACCGCAGTATGTTCGAGCTGCTCACGGCAGATTATACCTTCGTGAATCAACGGCTCGCCACCCACTACGAAATGTCAGGGATACCGGGAGACCATTTCAGGCGTGTCCACCTGGATGACCCGAATCGCCGTGGTCTTCTGGGTCACGCGAGCATCTTGACGCTCACCTCACATGCCATTCGTTCCTCTCCGGTCCTGCGCGGAAAGTGGGTGATGGAGGTACTCCTCGGAAGCCCGCCTCCTCCTCCGCCACCTAACGTGCCAGACCTGGAGGCAACTGAAGAGGCTGAGAACGGGAGGCTGCTCTCCGTGCGTGAACGGCTGGAGATCCATCGCTCCAATCCAGCATGCCGATCGTGTCATCAGATGATGGATCCTATCGGCCTCGCGCTCGAGAACTTCGATGCCACCGGGGCGTGGCGCATCAAGGACAACGGCGTGCCTATCGACGTGGCTTCCGAGATGTGGGACCAGACGCCGATTAACGGCCCGCACGATCTCCGTCAGGCGCTGCTCGATCGACCGGAATCGGTACGACGCAACTTCATAGAAAATCTGATGGCATTCGCGATTGGGCGGCGCATCGAGTACTTCGACATGCCGGCGGTGCGGCAGATCGAACGCGCCGCTGTCGCGAACGGCGACCGGATGTCGGTGATCATCAAGGGAGTGGTGAATAGCACACCATTCCAGATGAGTCGCGCTGAGGACGCTGTTTCAAGCGATGAAGGACAGAACGGCCAGTAAATGCCGAACTTCGCTCCACGGTCATAGAGGAGAGACAGGATGGAAGTCGTAACAGGAAAATACATTCCTCGTCGTACATTTCTAAGGGGGATGGGCGCGACCGTCGGTCTCCCCCTTCTGGATGCGATGACGCCGGCGAGACGGCTTTGGGCCCGGACGAGTGGAGCCCGCGCCCTGGACAGGACCCGACTCGTATGCATCGAAATGGTGCACGGTGCGGCCGGAGCCAATGATTGGGGTGCCGCACAGCATCTCTGGTCTCCGTCGGCGGTCGGTCGTGAGTTTGACCTGACCCCGAGTGCGTTGAGCCCGCTCGATCCGTATCGTCAGTACCTCACGGTCATCAGTGATACGGATGTCCGCAACGCGGAAGCGTTCGAACCGAAGGAAATTGGTGGAGACCACTATCGATCCAGCGCGACGTTCCTCACGCAGGAACACCCAAAGCAGACCGAGAGCTCAGATGTCCACGTCGGGACGTCGATGGATCAATTGTACGCGCAGCGGTTTGGCCAGGATACGCCGATCCCGTCCATGCAACTGTGCATCGAGAACGTGGACCAGGCAGGCGGCTGCGCCTACGGCTATGCGTGTGTGTACACGGATACGATCAGTTGGTCGTCACCCACCGGGCCGCTGCCGATGATCCGGGATCCTCGCGTGGCCTTCGACCAGCTTTTTGGGGCGGGCGGCACCCCGGAGGAACGCGCCGCGCGGCGCCGAACCAGTCGAAGTATTCTCGATTGGATCGTGGACGAGGTGGCCACGTTCAAGACCCGATTGGGACCGACCGATCGCACGCGGCTCGATCACTATCTCGAAAACATTCGCGAGTTGGAACGTCGCATTCAGAGGGTCGAGGCGAGGAACACGAGTGGAGAGATCCGTGAACTTCCCGAGGCACCAGCTGGTGTTCCCGATTCCTTCCGTGAACACGTCGAGCTCATGTTCGATCTTCAAGTTCTGGCATTCGCGTCTGACATGACCCGTATCTTTTCGTTCAAGATGGGACGGGATGCGTCAGCGCGTGTGTACCCGGAAAGTGGGGTTGAGGAGGGATTCCATCCCACGTCCCATCACGGTGGCCGGGAAGCAAACGTGTTGAAGTTCCATCAGCTCAATCGATATCATGTCTCGATGCTCCCCTACTTCCTGGAGAAGCTCAACAACCTCCAGGAGGGCGAGGCCTCCATGCTGGAGAAAACGATGATTGTGTACGGGTCGCCCATGGGTGACGGAAATGTCCACAACCACAAACGATGTCCGCTCTTCGTCGTTGGCGGAGCAAACGGGCAGCTCCATGGGAATCGCCATCTGCGGGCTCCCGCCGGTACGCCAATGGCCAATGTCATGCTGGGGCTGATGCACAAACTGGGAATGGACGACATGGAGAGCTTCGGCGACAGTACCGGTGATTTTTCATTCACGACGTGAACCCAGATCCAACCCGCGAGCCATGCGCACATCAGACGTGAGGCAAGCTTGGGTCATCGCGGCCTGCCTCTCGGTCGCAGTGTTCGGAAGCCCGCGTCCTGACTCGGCCGTCGCCGACGCCGCGATGCGCAATGACATTGAAGCGGTTCGGACGCTCCTGCGCGAAGGTGCCGACGTCAATGCGCCGCAGGGTGATGGCATGACCGCCCTGCATTGGGCCGCCCGCCATGGTGGTTTGGAGATGACGGGCGTGTTGCTGGCGGCTCATGCGTCTACGGAAGCAACGACTCGCCTGGGCAACTACACCCCATTGCACTTCGCGGGACAGGCCGGGCACGGAAACGTTGTCCGACGGCTCCTCGAGGCCGGTAGCAACGTGGACGCGGAAACATCCACCGGAAACGTGAAGCCGTTGCACTTTGCCGCGCTCGCCGGAAGTGCGGAGGCAGTCATCGCGCTCGTTGAGTACGGCGCATCTGTGGATGCCACAGAATCTGTCTGGGGACAGACACCCCTGATGTTCGCCGCGGTGTCAAATCAGCTCAGTGCCGTTCGCGCTCTCCTGGAAGCGGGTGCGGACATCGGCGTCGCCGCTACGGTGGTCGACATCTCTACCCGCGAGGAAGAAGATCGAGCGGCCGAACGTCGGCGCAATCAACTCCTGGCGTCCGGTCGTGCTGCGCAGGCTTCAACCGACCAGCGGCCCGCGGCGGATCGGCAGGAGCGGGAGGCCTCGGGTGTACCCGAAGTCCCGCTGCGCGCCCAGCAACTGCTGGGGACGACGGAAATAGATCCCCTCTCGTACGCCGATCTCGTTGGACATTATGGCGGTCTTACGGCGTTGCTCCTTGCGGTCCGTGAAGGCCACGTCGAGACCGTTGATGCGTTGCTCGATTCAGGCGCAGACGTCAATCAGGTCAGCGCCGGGGATGGTACGAGCCCCCTGCTGATGGCCACCATCAACGGGCACTTCGATCTCGCCGTTCGGCTCCTCGAACGCGGCGCCGACGTCAATCTGGCGAGCGAGGCAGGCGCCACGCCGCTGTACACGACGCTGAACACCGAGTGGGGACCCAAGTCCAGACACCCGCAACCCACGGACTACCAGCAGCAACGCATCGCATATCTGGATCTGATGGAAATGCTGCTCGAGGCCGGTGCGGATGTCAACGCGCGTCTCACCAAGCCACTGTGGTACACGACGTACAACAATGACCTGCTTCGCGTCGAACGCACGGGCGCAACCACGTTCTGGCGGGCGGCATACGCCACCGATGTCGACGCCATGCGGTTGCTCGTTTCGTACGGGGCCGATCCCGAAATCTCCACGGTCAAGGCTCCCGACCGGCGATCCGGACGCGGAGGCTCCAATGAGCCCGATCCGTCGGGACTGCCACCGGTACCAGTCGGTGGGCCGGCGGTCCATCCAATTCACGCTGCGTCCGGCGCGGGCTACGGCCAGGGATATGCGGCAAACGCACACCGTCATGTACCGGATGGTTGGTTGCCCGCCGTCAGGTACCTGGTGGAAGAACTGGGTGTGGATGTCAATGCTCCAGACCACGACGGTTACAACGCCGTCCATCACGCGGCCGCCCGTGGGGACAACGAACTGATCCTGTACCTGGTCGAGCACGGCGCCGACGTCATGGCGGTGAGTAGAGACGGAGAAACAACTGTGGACATGGCCAACGGTCCGGTCCAGCGAATTCAGCCCTTCCCCGAGACCGTCGTCCTGCTCGAGAGCCTCGGGGCAAAGAACAACCACAACTGCCTCTCCTGCTGAGGACCGGTCCCACCAGTCTCCTGGAGCCTCTTGCGGTCAGAGCGTGCGCGGAGTTGGGAGATGCAACGCCCGTCTGGGGCGTGTATGCAAAGCGATTCTATGGCGTTGCGGAGAAGTCCGCTGACACATGAGCAGGTGATCGGCCGATGGGACACTGTTCACCGCTGGACATCGGCGCGCGCGCAGGCTTAATTGCGCCACATGCGTACGGCGTACGAGAAGCCCGGACGCGCTGGCCTCCGTCGCGGAATCGCCCTCACTCTGCTGTTGGCGTCCGTGCCTGGAATCCTGCCGCGAGGCCTTGCGGGGAGTGATGGAAACTCCTGTGACCGCCATGAACATGCCCCGGCCGTTGAACATCACGAAGATCATCAGGAACACGACGACATACGCGCTGATTCCGGCATGTGGTCCAATTCGAGCGACCAGGGATGCTCCCACTGTTCACCCGCCGAGTGCTTGAGCGCGAATGCCTGTCTGGGACTGCTACGTGACTGTGCCCTGCCACAAACCCACACCTGGCCAGCGTCCAGTTGCGGTGGTGCTGCCACCGTTGGCGCTGTGTTGCACAAGAAAACCTCTTTCCATTTGGTAGTCCCGCCCCCGCCAAGACAGATCTCCTGACTGAAGACTGAGTTTACCTAACTTCAACAGGAGTTCTCATGCGGTTCCGAGTATTCTGGGCCGCGGCACTCGTACTGAGCAGTGTTTCCAGCGGTGTGGACAGTCAGGTCCTCCAGCGGAACGCTCAATATTGGCTGCCGGCGTCCTACAACAACCGGTTCTACGATCTCTTCAATCATGCGGCCCGCAGCTTCTACGCGGCCCATGTGGCACATTTCGGTGTGTATGAAGTCGGGATCAATGAAGCGTCTCCGGACAGTGCAATGTTGGGCTTGGAACGGCGAATCGCTTCACTGATCCAACAACCCCCTCGATTCGAACCTGCCTTCGAGCTCATTGCGCCGAAGTGGTCGCGGATGGCGTATCAGACGGGCGCGGCGATGGATTGGACACACCATCTTCACGAGCAACTCTACGACATTCTTGCGGATGATCGAGTTGAAGACAAGAAGACTGCCGGGGAACGCGCGATCGCCTACTATTTGTCGAATGTGCGATCTGCCTTTTCGACCCGTGGATACGGTCACGCCTTCATGATGGGAGGTGGAAGTTGGGCCGGCACGTTTGCCGAACGGTATCCAAGCGTCAACGGCATCTTGTGGGCGTATCATTGGCATCATGCAGCCATCTACGAGGCGTTGATGGAGGAGAATCTCGAGCGTCGTCGGGAAGCGATCGATCGAGTCTTACGTGTCTTCCATGACTCTGTGCTGGTCGACCCACCTCAGTACATGCCGCTCACGGCAGAAATCGCGCCGAGGTTTGGTGAGATGTTCCCCGCCGCCGCCCACATCTTCGACAATTTGCACATGATGCACGATGTGGCAAACGACATCGTTGCGGATGCGACAATCCCCTTGAACAGGAAAGGAGCCGAGATTGAGCGAATCCTGCGGCAGATGCTCTACGCCAATCAGGAATGGGTCATTCCGCCCGAGCTTCCACATGAAGCGCATGGCAGCATGCCGATGTCGGCGCAAACGGTGCCTACACAGTTGCCGGACGGGAGTTGGCTCCCGCAGGGTCATCCGAGAGCGTCCCACCCCGGCATGGCTCCCATGTCCCGCGGCGAGGGAGGTCATCAATGATGAGAAAGGTCTGGGTGGTGCTGAGTGTGCTCCTGCTTGGTCATCTCAGCGAAGGAGATGCACAGGATGACTTTCGACACCTGGATGAGGGGAGACCCCTCCGTGTCGAGGACGCATATCCAATCAAGTACCTCGAGTGGGAGTGGGAGGTCGGCTTCCGGGGCCAGGCTGCTCGAGGCGGTGTATACGACGCCGCGGGTCTGCTCGAGGTGAAAGTCGGCGTCGCCCGAAACTTTCAGTTCGGGGTGGAATCGCATACCGCCATTCTCCGCACACCGTCGGGGACTCAGATCGGTGTTGAAGGCTTCCAGGCTCACCTGTTGTTCAACCCCAATCAGGAAGGGACGTCGACACCGGCGCTGGGCGTTCGTATAGACCTGATTTCTTCGGGGCTCGGTGAAGCGGGCCGTGCCGATTTTGGCGGCCGTGTGCGTACGATGGCCACGCGGACCGTCGGAGCGGTTCGAGCGCATTTGAACGCCGGATATGTGTGGGCCTCGAGTGCTGACGCCGGGTCGTTCTGGAGCGGCGGCCTGGCACTTGACCACGCCCTTGGCCTGTCTAGTCGGTTGCTGGCGGCGGATGTATATCTCGAGGTTCCGTCAGGTGGCGGTCCGGTACGCGCTTGGCTCGATGGCGGGGCCCGTATTCAGCTCCGCAAATCAGTTGTCCTCGACGTGGGCCTCTTCACGAGGATCGATAGGTGGTCGGACGGCGAGGCCAACATTGGGTTTACCGCCGGTTTGTCTCGCGGATTCGGACTATCGTCCCTGATGAGCGTGCCGGACTATCCTGATCCTCCTCTCAGGGAGTGACGGGGAAGACGCGCAAGGCATCTTCCGGATTCGAGGAACGAGAGCAACTTTGGAAGCTGTGTTCACGTGGAGATACCGGCTATGAGGGTCGTGTTGTTCGGAGCAACCGGGATGATTGGGAAGGGCGTATTGCTGGAGTGCCTGGACAGTCAGGACGTAGCGTCGGTCGTTGCTGTGACCAGGGGTCCGACCGGGATTACACACCCAAAGTTGGTTGAGATCCTGCATGATGATTTCTTTGACCTTTCCTCAGTCCGGGGACCGCTGGCCGGCATCGACGTGTGTTTTTTCTGCCTCGGCGTGTCGTCCGTTGGAATGACGGAGGAGGCGTACGATCGGGTGACGTGTGGCTTGACGGTGTCAGTGGCCGAAGAGTTGTTGCAGATCAATCCGCAGATCGTTCTCTGTTACGTGTCCGGCGCCGGTACCGACAGCACGGAAAAAGGTCGCACAATGTGGGCGCGGGTGAAGGGAAAAACAGAGAATCGCCTGATGGCAATGCCCTTTGAGGCCGCCTACATGTTCCGGCCGGGTTTTATCCAGCCGCTCCGCGGCATTAAATCCAAGACCACGTTGTACAGGGTCTTCTATGCGGTGCTGTCGCCCTTGTATCCGCTCCTGAAGCGCGTGTTCCCCAGTGCACTCACTGATACGAGGCGAGTGGGCCGGTCGATGATTCGGGTTGCGATTGACGGTGGTGGTTCGCGCGTGCTCGAGGCTGGTGAGATCA
>Ga0302046_10003573_pt1 | contig 14027 bp, 16 predicted proteins | sample RVTome_11_FD_200261 | JGI IMG/M metagenome (GOLD analysis project Ga0302046, IMG submission 200261) | Soil microbial communities from uranium-contaminated site in the Upper Colorado River Basin, Wyoming, United States - RVT147D111 (version 2) ...
AATTGTTTTATCTTGCAAAATTTCTCCACAATTGCCACAGAAAACTTCACCTTTTTCTGAATCGGTGATCTGACTTTGATGAGCACACATTAGGAATCTTTGTAGTACCATTACCATCCTAACATCGCCTTTTTTGTTTTGTTGTGCATATTGTTATCCAAATTCATTTGTTTGACAGAAAAAACCATGAAAATAAAAAAAGGAAAAAATAATGTGCGACCGTGTCTCAAGTTATCGACTTTTAAAAAGACACCATTGTGCCATTTTTTCCAAGAGATAGGACGTTTTTTGTACTTGAAACTCTTGTTTAGGTCACACATCTTTTCTGTTTCTCTTAGTTTTTGTCGAACTAATCAAATAGGTTATTATCATATATATAATGAATTATGTAGAAAATAAACATTCATTAGATATTATACTCTATTTATAAAAGAATTTTTAGAATAAAAGGAATTGTCTTAATATATTATACATGCGTATGGAACCTATGTCAGTAGCTATTGAAAATATTTTTGATACTGATGATTACACTGATTGTAACAGATGTCACAATCCTCTCACTCATTGCCACTGCAAGTGCCCATATTGTGGTCAAAGAGACAAGTGTGAGTGCGCCCTCTTTGATGCAGCAACTGGAGGTTGAAAAGTTGGTCACTGCATACGTTTTGATAAACTGTGATCTTGGTTATGAAGAGTATGTAATTGATGCACTAAAAAATATAGAAGATGTTAAAGAAATCCAGGGCACTTTTGGTGCATACGACATTATTGCTAAAGTTGATAATAGCAAAATTGATACATTAAGAGAAACAATTACGTGGAAGATACGAAAAATAGATAGAATTAGATCAACTCTTACTCTAATGGGAGTAGGCGGACAAGAATTTACAAGATGATGAAGCTTTGAAAAAAGCGTATGTGCTCATTTCTTGTAATTCTGGTTCAGATGACTATGTTATCTCAAACTTAAAATCAATTGATACAGTTAAAGAAGTTCATGGATGCTTTGGCGCTTATGACGTTATAGCAAAGATGGAATCCGATAGCGAAGATAAACTAAAAAAATCCATAACACAAAGAATCAGAAAGGTTCCAAAAATTCTTGCCACCCTTACACTCATGGCAGATAATAAAAATAATTTTTTCGGAAAAACCCTGAGCTCGGATGAGAAAGAGGTTTTAGACAGACACGCATCTCAGGCGTATATTGCCATACACTGTAAGAGGGCAAAAGAAGATCAGGTGTTACGTGATCTTAGTAATATCCCCGAGGTAATTGAAGGAGATATTGTAATTGGTTCTTATGATCTAATTTGTAAAGTAGCAGCTCCTACGTATAATGACATTTCGGATATCGTTACCAAAAAAATTAGAATGATGGAAAATGTGAAAACTAGTACAACTTTGAATATAATACCAGATAGATAGCCATTCATATGTGATGAGAAAACAATTGAAAATTTGTTTAATTTAATTGGTGTAAATAAACAAATGGAAAGTAAATCAAAGCTCAAAGATATTTTTGACAATTGCACTATAGCTAACATGAATATACAATTACACGATGAAATTGAACAGCTCAAAAAAGAGATACAAACCGAAGAAACAAAAGTTGCTCAAGCCTTACAAAATGGTGACAATGATTCTGTGTCAAAAAGTTTAGCCATAATCGATTCTAATTTAAAATATCTCAGCATAGTAGTTAACGGTGCTCCCTTAGATAAAATAGATGACAAGAACATTAGAGAGTTTTTGAGAGTTCATTATGAAAATATGTGCAAATTATCATTGCCCGCCTAATTATGATTAGACGCAAAATTACCTGTCACAGATTAATACTATTATGGACAAATACAATCCCAAAACAAAATGAGTTCTAATCTGTCCATTGGAACTGGATAATTTGGTAAATCTTCTGTGCTACAATAACAATGGATAAAAATCAATGCAAATTTCTTATAAACTCTCTTAACGCATGTGATTCTTCTCTGTACGCTTTAATTGTTTTTGTTTTGCCATCAGTAGATGCTAGTGTAACCCGTACAATATTGATTTCGGCATCAGAGGTAAACATGCGAGGTTCAACTTTTTCTATTTTATAATTTTGAGCAAGCAATTTTTTTAATTCAGAAATAGACTCAAACTCCAATTTTTATCCATGTATTTCGTTATCAACTCTTTCTGCCATTACATCAAGTTTTACAGTGTCTCCAAATTTTTTATACGTTAATTTTTCTAATGTTTTAATAATGCTTTTAGCTGTCCTATACTGAGGTATTTCAGGTTCATTTAACTCTCCATACAAACCGATTCCTTGAATTCCGTTTGTTTTTGCATAGCCTAATATCAATCCATTAAATCCAGTAATCAGTGATCTTTGAGGAGTTATGTCAAACTTCAATCTCTCCAGTTGATTCGTAAGTTGTGCAGAGGTAGTTGTCACGAAGGTTTGAGGCGATTTTCCTAATTGCCGGTTAGTGTGAAATCCACCAAGTGTGTAAATAAACTTGGAAGAATATTTTTTTGAAATATCAATTACATCCTGACATAAAGAATGAAGTTCTTCTCTAGCTTGTGGCTGGCCTGCCCCTCCTCCAAATACTATCAAATCCTCAGCATGTCTATATTCCCATTTTTCATCTGGTAGATCAATATAGCCTCCCCTATCTAGCACATAACTTGGATAGGAGGATTTTGCAACTCTAAATTTTTTTGTGTTTAAATTATCATTGATAAAATCCACCACGATGCTTCCTACATTTCCCATGTCTTGCATTGCTGCAATCACGATAGGTTTTTCCAAATTTGGCTCAGATTCTTGGATGAAATCCATACTTACTGTAATTTCTTTTCGAATTAATAGTTGTCCTAATACGTCTGGACAAAACTTTGACACACGTTGTAAATTAGAAAAAATAAATCTTATAAAAACATAATTTAGCATGTGGGAAGATTCTTTGCCTGTGAAAAATGTGGAGATATAGTTGATAGAAGAAAAAAATCAGAGCATAAATGTCCTGTAGATATTAAGTAATGGTAAAAATTTGTTATACTCAAACCATTTTATGTCTATAATCATTTAGAAAATGATTAAAATTTAAACAAATTTTAATGAATTGCTTGTCACTTTTTATATTTTTCAAGCAAGTTAATATTGTATGAAAGAATGCAAACCAATCTCCTACAAAAAAGAAAAGAAATTTTCCGAAAAGGAGGAGCTCTGGCCAGCGACATAAGTGTTAAAGGATTAACTTCAATCACTTTACTACGACGAACAAAAGTTGGTGCCACTGCTGGATTAGTTGGAGGATTTGCAATATTTCTAACAATATTCGCAATTGACGCTACCATTGATGTTGTACCTGGTACCTTTTACAAGATTGTGGGAATACCGATAGGCCTTGCTGGAGTAGCTGCTACTGTTTTTGGAATGATTGCCCATATGGTCACTGCAGCTTTGATTGGAGCAGTCTTTTGTTTCTCTTCTGGGTTACATAAAAAATTAGATATACGAAATTCAAAAAAGGGGGCGCTAGCTGGGGGAGTAACTGGAGTTGTGGTGTATGCTGTTTTCTTTATTCCAATTACCATGTTTATCATAGTTCCTACAATGGAGTCCAATGTAGAATCAGATCAATTTCTTACCATATTAGGAAACATTGAGTCAATCAATCTGTTGGATAATCTTAGTCTGATTATATGGGGAGCGCTTGAACTTCATATTGTATTTGGTATTATAATGGGGATTTTTTGTGGTATGGTTTTAGAAAACGAAGGAAATGAAAGAGTAACACACCGAGATGACAAAAAACTAAAAACATTAACAATTGGAATCGTGATTGGCACTGCTGCAATTGGACTGTATTATGGAATCTTGCCAATGTATTCGGTGCCAACAACAGATTCTCAATTATCACTTGGGCTTAACGAATTACAAGAGGGATTGACATACAAAAAATTTTTGGAACTTGAACTTGTGGAAAAAACTAGTTTAATAAAAATGATGTCGCCAAGAACAATCGACTTGATACTGGACGAGGCAAAAAAACATAACAGCAAAGTAAATGAAAGTATTGAGGAATTGTTACTATATACCCAGTCATCTGAGTTAAAATTTAGTCAAATTTCAGAGTTGAGTGCAATAAAAGGAAATGAAGCCAAAGGTCGTGTGATGATAGTTTCTACAGGAGAAAAAAATTTTTTGCGATTTGAAGATTTTAGCATATCCAATATTCCTGATCTTTATGTGTATTTGACAAAATCAGGTGACACCAGTAGTGGTTATGATGTGGGCCGATTGAAGGCAAACGGTGGAGACCAAAACTACGATATTACTGGAATAGATACTAATACGTATTCAATTGTGATAATTTACAGCAAATCATTTGAACTCTATGCTGCATCAGCAGATCTTCCAAAACAATTTGTGTAGGGACAGAGCTAGAAGTTTCAATTAATCACTATTATCCGTACAACCAACACTTTGTCAATTTGTTTTATTCAAATTTAATTAACATAGTCACAAACAGGATAGTCATTATCCTCATATTCGACTCCACATCTTTTGCAAATTTTCTTTGCATGAATCATTGTTTCCTTGTGAGATTATAAGCATGGTCCATAGAATAGTTCTCTTTTTCCATTGGATTTTACTGCAAAAGCACGAGAACACCGACGACATATCAATAACATTGATTCAGTCAATTCAAGATATACATAATGTCCTTCTTTTTTGCAAAACGGACAAGGATCAACCATCATAGTTCTTTGGTTTTTATGTTATTTAATGGAGTCCTTTCATAGTGACTTATTTTGTTTTTGTAGAAATGATAAACCAGCTTTTGTAAGTCTTACTGCAAATTCCTTAACCGCACGAACTGGAATATCGACAAGACCGCTTTCATTAAGACCTTCAACCAGAGTTTCGAGTTCGTTGTAATCCGCAATGTTTGTTTTTTCGGCCAGTTCACTGCTGAGCATCCACATGGTTTCGTCTATTTTGAATGGTTCGCTTAATGCTTCAAGTATTGCCTTTTCTTTGTTTTGTAAGTTTTCCAATCTCTTGAATTTTGGATTTCCCTATTGTATATAATTTTGATTGAGGAATACACTTAGGTCGGTAACAATAATGTTCATGAAGCTAAGGGAGCAGTTTCTTTTTTACTGTAGTCATAAGGATCGTAGCCCCGCTTTTTGTGGATAGAATCAATAACTCCTTTCGTAAATCTATCAAACTTTCCATCTTTCATAGAGTTGATTACCTCATCCACAGTTTTGTTCATATCCATTTCTTTGCATCTACGATCGGCCTCAGAGCAATAGAACTCGATATATTTTTGTATGTAATCGTATTCTGGTCCTTCGATTCCTATTTCTAATCTCCTTCGGCTGAGTCTTTCTCTCCAAGTCTCACTCATTAAATCATCTTTAATACTCCTTTATCGAATTTAAAGAAAAAAGTGATTTAGCGAATTAGAACGGATTCATTATGATTAAAACAATCAACATTACTCATAATTATCAGGGCTGACCGATGTTATATTCTACTTCGACGGAATGTAGGTAATGAACGATTATACCGGTACTTGTTCTTGTGGGTGTCAAAATCCAGCAGATGATTATGTTTGTCATAATTGTAGGATAGGATTGTGTAAGGTAAGGAATGAGGAGATAAAGAGGTAATCAAGTTTGGCATCTAGGGGTTGTAAGGATATTTGTTTTAGATACAAAGTCTCTAAACCAGCAAAAGGAGGCAGATATGCCTTGGGCCAAAGACGATGTCAGGTATGTGAAATGTTCATTCAATGGGAAGGTATTTGGTGTCCTTGTTGTGGAGTTCGACTGCGGTTAAGTCCAAGGGTTGGAACATTGAGAGAAAAGCTGAGAACAAAATTATAAGGGGATTTTAATTTGAAAGAATGTAACCATAAAAAAATAGTTTACGATGATTTTACTTCATTCAAGACAGATGAACTTGGAAGGTGTACAGGGTATGTTTGTCTTAGTCATTGTTCTGACTGTAATCATAAATTCAAAAAATTTTTCAAAATAGTCGATGACAAATTCAGGATTAAAACCTATATTATTGAAAAGGAGGAACACGAATAACGAAACTTAGGTGTACTAGTTGTGCAGAAAAATTTTGTGAAAGAGATTGTGACTGCAAGTGTCATGAAATATCAGATTGGGAGAGAATAAAATGAAAACAAATGGAATTTCAGCTGTAACACTTTTTGTTAGCGATATGAAAAAGTCGTGTGAGTTTTATTCAAAAATACCTGGTTTCAGACTTGCCTGCGGGGGACCTACGAACGATTTTACTACTTTTGAAATTGGAAATATTAAAAGAACCTACCTCAATTTAGAATTAAAGGCTGATACAAAAAAAAGAGATTTTGGAAGAGTGATTTTTTACACAGATGACGTTGATGAGCTTTATTTATACTTGCAAAGTGATCCACATTTTGCCAAACTTACCACGTTTGAAAATGAACCAACTACGGCTATTTGGGGAGAAAGGTTCTTTCACATTCGAGATCCTAACAACTATCAGCTATCTTTTGCAATGCATATTACATCGAAAGATGATGATTACCAAGAAAGGAACTTAAGTCGTAAAAAGAATCGAAGATACAAGGATGTATACAAAAGGAGATACAGAGAAAAATAGATTGACACTTGCTTAGTGGAATAGTGGAGCAATTATGCCTTGGAGTTGTCCTAAAAGAAAGTAAACTCAAATCAGCAAACAAACTGGCCCTACGGAACATTGACCAAGCTGTTCGTGCTGCACTCAAGCTTTATGCCTCTCAACATGAACTAGAAACAAGTACAGGGGATGTTTTTGAATCCGTTTTACCTAAAGTAACAGATCAAAATTTGATAATTAAGAGCGACGAGAAAGCCATAATGAAATGCCATAAGATCAGTGATGAAATCTCTTTCAGTAATTCTGAGGTAGAAACTGGGCTAGTTGATGAGTATATTACATTAGTTAAAATTCTTTTAGCTTACTTGCATTACTACCGAGCAAGCAAAGCGGAGTGGGCCGAGATGGTAAAGAAAATGAGAAAATCATTGTGACTGAAAACCACATATCCTCTACGTTCGATTTAAGGAGGTGTCACTATTGTCCAGATTGTGATGAATTGCTATGCAGATTAATCTCACATACCAAGGGAAATCTTAGAGGTTGGTGTCGTAATTGCAAGTATATTTGGTTGTTACCAGAAAATTAAAAGTGATTTAGCGAAATTGGAACAGATTTTTTATTTCTCATACAGCCAACACTTTGTCAATTTGTTTTATTCAAATTTAATTAACATAGTCACAAATGAATTTCAAAGGTTCGAATTCGAAGGCTTCCTACATTAACTTAGAAAAACCCTAAAGAAATGTCAAATTTTGCCACTTTGAAGTTTTTATATGTAGTTCCTTTAATATTATTAATCCCAATCTTGTAGGATGGTTTGAATTTTAGAAATAAGTTTTGTTTCTTGTAATGATGAAAGAATTGAAATTCTAATGTTCTTAATTCTCATAACGTCGTCAGAATATAACTGGTATGTATCAATGATATGGTTAAAGTCATAACTTTTGATGTATGTTTTTGCAACTTTCAAAAGTTCAGAAAAATTATCAGGTTTATAATCCAAAGTCTCAATTTTATTGCATAAGACGTTGATTAACCCATTAATTTTGTCAAGTTGGACTTGTATAGTATCAAGATCGCTTGGCTTGTCCTTCATATCCTTTAGAAAATTATAAGATTCAGATATTTGAGTCAAAAGACTTTTGAAATATTCATCCATTTTTCTTATTCATGTTAATTTAAGGTATGTTTTAATTTCATCATAAAGTACAAAAGGTATGGTCCAAGTCCTTTATCAAGATCTCAGTAACAAAGATTTTAACTATTACTACATTGGCATACCGCGGGATTGGAAGGGAGGTAAGGATGATGAAGTTACAGTAATAGTTTCTGATATATGTGTGATCATACCACAAACAATTTCAGGGGCTACAGGTGAATTAAAAGTTCTCAGGCTACTTGAGGCAATGATGGAAGGTGGTGTAATTAATGCCGGGGATATTCAAAAAGCAATAGAACATATTCTATAATTAGTCTATGATAGAAATCTAAAAGTAATTTAGCGAAATTGGTTTCTTCTGGCTCTACTCTGCTAAAGAAGATTCACAGCTTCGTCTCTCGATAAAGCAACTAAGGTCTGTGAGCTTGCTACTTCTCCTATCGAAATTCCTAACTTCATGGCTTCTTTTTCGCTTGGAGCCTCATAAATCCAGACGGAATCATACCTTCCAATAGTCCAATAAGACGAAATTATTTTTACTCCGGCTGGCAAGTTTTGTAAAACTTTATTCCCAGTTTCAGCTACGTCTTTTGCTTTTTTTCTAAATTTTATGAGAGAAATGAATATCATTACTTATCATTACCAAACAAATTATTTAAGATTATAGGGCAAGTGCAAAATTTTCATTTAAAAAAATGATCTTCTTTTGAATATTCATTTGTCTTACCACATCCTGGACAAATTAGAGATATTTCGAGATTGTAGTTTGGTTTATGCCATGATGATGTGTCATTCATTTGATATTTTGATGAAAATTCGCCTCTACAACTCTTGCATTTTACCATCAAAGGCATATTGAGAGTCCTATCAATAATTATTTCAATATTTTATACTGTTCCTATCAGGGGAACCGAACTATTAGTTAGATTTCTCCAAATCAATTATGTACCATAACTTGGTCTGTTACTGGATTTTCAGGATATCTTACAAGGATTATGAAATCATTTCTCTTTTCTTGAATGCGTATATCGATAGAATACTGGATACCAAAATGTATCCTAAAAGTACTAGCAAGCTTTCTGAGACATAAGGTACAAACCTATGAACGTCAAACGGTCCACGTGGTAAATCTCCTGGTGCTAAATCACTAGGATATGGAATGACCAGAATCGTGCCTATTATTTTTGATGAAAAAGTTGGTGTAAACCATGGTTTGGTATCAACAAATCCAATCAACACTTGATCAATAATCGGTAAAATCATAATAAATAAAAAGAAAACAAGCACTGCTGCACCTGTTGGGCCTCTAAAAATGGAACTTACAAGAAAGGCTATACTCATCATTGATGTTACAGAAACAAACGCAAATCCAAGAGAATAAAAAATTTCTTCAGGGATAGTTTGGTATTTTAATTCAGTTGCTGTAATGATTACTCCAAAGTACACGCCAATTATCAAAAATGAAACTAATTCTGCTGCAAAAAACTTACCAAGCCAAATTGATGATTTTGATACGGGATTTGGAAATAATGCATATCCAGTTCTTTCATGAAATTCTGAAAGAAGAGAATTGCTTCCAAAAAATGCAGCAGAAATTACAAGCAGGTATGGTAAAAACCCAAGTGGGAATGTCAAATAATCATATACTGATAACTGTGAATCTATCTGAATAAGTTGTGGGGTTACAACCAATACTAGAGATACAGCTAACGCGATTCCTATGTTGGCAAGGATTTTTTTACCTCTGAGAAATTTCAGTAATTCAAATCGACATACTGTAATGATTTGAGATGATTGACTTGGTAATTGTATTTGGGCCATTTTCATCCTACTGATTGAGATACCAGATCCAGGTAAAGTGACTCTAAATCAGAATCAAGCTGCTTGAAGGTAACAATTCGTAATCCATGTTCTTGTAGCTGTTCAAGCAAATCTGCTCTGGCACTTAATCCTCCGCTAAAAGTAACAATAAGACTCAATGTCAATTCATGTTTTACATCCACAACTCCAGGTAAGTTAGTTATTGACGATATTTGAGACTTGGATGGAAGCTCGACTAGGTCAATTTGTATTCTAGAATTTTTAGAAAGATTTCCAATGTTACTTACATCTTCAACTCTGAGTAGTTTTCCTTTATCAATTAAGGCTACCTTATCACAGATCTCTTGGGTTTCTCCAAGCAAGTGTGAGCTCATAAAGATTGTTTTGTCATTTTTCTTCAATGATTTTATGATGTCCCGAACTTCAATCATGCCTCGTGGGTCAAGACCTGAGGTTACTTCGTCAACTATTATGATTGAAGGATCGTGAAGTAAAGCAGCAGCAATAGCTAATCGCTGTTTCATTCCTTTTGAGAACTTGTGAACTTTTTTTGTGCTCCATTCAGATAATCGCACAAGTTCCAAGGTTTCTTTTGTTCTTGAACTAATATCGTTTTTAGACATACCTCGGAGTTTTCCAAAGTATTCTAAAATCTCCTTAGGATTAAGATACGGATAAAACTCTGGAGTTTCTACTACTGCTCCAACATTTTGCATCGCTTTTCTTGTTTCTTTAGTAATATCAAAGCCAGAAAGATATGCCTTACCTGAAGTAGGGCTCAACAAACCAGTAAGAATTTTGATTGTTGTTGATTTGCCAGAACCATTAGGTCCCAAGTATCCAACACAAGTATTTTGTGTCACCTTAAGATTTAGTCTATCAAGAGCAGTGAATCCTGAATAACTCTTTGAAAGATTTTCAGTTACTAAAACTTCATTTGCCATGATTTTGATTTATCTCCATTAGGATTGTAACAAGCCATTGTTGTAAAAGAAGTTTAAGGCATTTAGGAATTCGTTCTCAGAGACGACCTCATTTTGAATCATCCATTTTGCAATCATGTTCTTGTACCACGATGGTATTGTAGTTCCGTCTAATCCAATGATATCTAAAAGCTCCGAATCAGTTACAACTTCTTCTGAAAATCCTGCCCATTTGTTTAAAAGATCCCATTCAATAATATCTTCTTGTTGTGACTCGTCTGGAATATTTTCCCCAGACAAGATTGTTAAGGTATCAGTGTTTATCCCGATTTGTGGTTCAATTACTTCAATTGCATTTAGGAATTTTGCATCCCGTGTACTGAGTTCGTGATCCCACCCTCTAAAGATTAGATCTGACAAGTCCATTGGTTTTGCAAAGGTAATGTCAAATGCGGCTTCTATGAATATTCCTCGTGGAATTAAAGATACTTCTGCACTTTGGAAGTATCCGTGAGGATCATTAATAATAGATTCTCCCTGATGTAATCGAATAAAGGTATCACTTTGATGCAAAGCTCTCTCAAAGCCACGTAGATTCATGTAAAGACTGATGTGTTCTAATCCTTGAATGCCAGAGTTTTCATATAATAGCATGCTTAGTCTGACAGTTTTTCCAGTTTCAATTTTTGCAGTAGGCATAGAGTTTGTTAATTTTATCACATCCTGTATGATTGCTCCCTGGCATAATGCAGTTGGATCATCAGGACAGGCAACAATTACGCCGCTACCAGTTATTGATTGTGTAGTAAACTTGGGCGGGGTTGCAACGCTTCCTCCTCCACCTGAAGTGATTTCTTGACCTATTCCAAAGTCGGAAAGTGAGAATATAGTTACACTTGCTGTAAATGGTCCTGGTCCTGACGTAGGTGTGATTATTGGTATCAATCTTTCTTCTTGTTGGAACTTTCCATCATCATTTTCATCATGCAGTATTCTAATCCTGTTGAGAGAGATACCTTGGGATTTTAGATCATCTGAAGTAAATGTAAATGAAAGCGTACAACCGTTCTCACAAGCATTGTCGTTAGCAGAATTAATCTCAATTGTATGTCCAAGGAATCTAAAGGATCCTTCTGATGCCATTGACTTTGATATTGTTACTTTGTCTGAACCATCAGGAAACGTCATTCCAACCGTTAATCCTGAAGGCAATACGGTAGTTGCAGTGCCGTTTGGTTCAACTGACTTTTGAACGTTGAACGGAGCAAACGAACCCGTTAGAGGCTTTGATTTTGAAACTGATACAACGGAGGATTCAGCTTCATTTTTCAGGTTTGCAGTTGGTTTTACGATTGCAATTGTATCTCCAATTGCAGGGTCAAGTGCAACATTAGTGTTTAATTCTAGGATAGTGATCTTAAAGGTCAATGCGTTGATCCATCTTCCTTCATAATTATCTCCAGGAGATATTGGGTTTCCTAAGCTGTCAGCAAAACTAAACACAGAATCTATTGCATCCTTGTCTAATGTTCCAAGACCACCAGATCTGTTGGTTGGCTTGTCAAATCTCAAAATTAATTCGTCTTTTGGCGAGATTGCAACATCATCTGACATGTCGTCTCCCTCATCGTGGTTTGCTGCAACAGGATCATCGGCTACAAAGGCAGTAATCTGTGGTGCAGATATGCTAGTAAAATTGCCTGCCAATTGAGGTGACGGGGTAGTTGATGCTACAAATTTCCCTGAAGCGCTAGCGAGATTTGATGTGGGCTGTATTGCAAATCTTGTGTCACCTGGAGTTGGATTTCCTCCGGTAGAATCATTTATCGTAATTACAAGCAATTTTGGATTGATATATTTGCCGGTATAGTCTTGGCCAAGAGATACTGCTGTAACATTGTCGTTTTCGGTAAATTTGAGCAAAGCATCAATGTCAGATTTTGTGTCAGCTGGAGGCTTGTTTGTATCCTGAGAGAACAAAACGATAATCGTGTCTCTATCCGAATAACCTGACGGAGTACCATTGTCACTGGCAGTTATAGAATCAATGAATACATCAGTAGGATTCTTCGTTACCGTAATCGTAAAGTTTGCATTGCCTACATTTCCTTCTCTGTCGGTTGCAACACATCCTACTGCATTATCTCCAATTACAAAGGTAGAACCTGAAGGAGGTAGGCATTGTGGCTGATGTACACGTTCACCTAGTATTCTGTCTGCATCAAATGGCGGATCACCAAGTTTTTCTGGCAAATCAAATGTAGTTCCGGAATCAAAGTTTACTGCAGCTACATCATCATGTAACGGAGTTTCAACTGTAATGGTGTCCATTGCTGGTTTTATTACTGGCCTTGTAGTGTCCTCCACAGTAATTGTAGATGTACATGTTGCAGTGTTTCCAATATCATCAACTGCAGTAAACAAGGTAGTTGTAGTACCTAGAGGGAATTGCGTTTTACCATCCTTTGTAGCATTATGTAAAGTGAGCGTTTCTTTATCTTGAGTCATTTGTGGGAAGCCATTGTCCACATCAAGAACAACAAGATTGAGGAATTTGTTAATATCATTAAGATGGTCGGTTGTAGCTATACTTGTTGCATTAATACCAAAGATAATTTCTGATTCTAGTATTAATGGAACAGAACAAACGTCTTGGTTTATTGTTGGAATGGCAGTGTCTACTATTACCTCTTCACCAGGAGGTACCATGTAGATTTTTTGCTTACTGTTGAACTTTACAAGTACATCGATTGTTTCGTGGTTTGTATCTGGTGCGGTAAATGCAAAGTTAAATGGATTAAAGTGCAAACCATCACCAACGCCTATAGTTGCAGTAGCGTTTCTTCCAACATCATCGAAGAATTGAACCTTTATGTTTCCTCTAATAACATCCACCTGTCCGCTACCACAAGTAAGCTGAAGGCGGTTACCTGGATTTAGCTCCACTTGTACAGAGTTATCACACCCACTAATTTTTGCCTCCATTGGATTTACTGGAACCAAAGGAGTAACGTCCGCTTGAATGAAAACGCCCTTGCCTTGTTCTCTTGAATCCCTTATAGTTAAGACCTGATCACCATAGTCTACTATCACACCTGTAGTCTTGTTTCCTAAATCAGCAAATGTTGTTGAGCCTACAAGGGGCAATGGATCAACGTTGAAGAATATTCCGTCTCTGTCAATGTCAGGGTTGTTAACTGTAATGTTGACTAGCGCAATGTTGCTATCTACAAAACCATCGCTTACCTTAAACTTGAAGTTGTCAAAATCAAATGCAATTGGCATAGCAGGTGGGAGAGGCTGTGGGGGGAATCCCTGGTTTGCCTGGTATGTTACTTTTGATGATGTTACGTTGGTAGAAAGGTCTGTTGTGACCTCTGAGAAGGGATTGATATCAAAAAAGTGCAGCTTTTCAATGTCTGCAACATAGAAAAAGTTGGAACCTACTGCAATTGACTGTGTATTGTTAAAG
>Ga0302046_10003574_pt1 | contig 14027 bp, 15 predicted proteins | sample RVTome_11_FD_200261 | JGI IMG/M metagenome (GOLD analysis project Ga0302046, IMG submission 200261) | Soil microbial communities from uranium-contaminated site in the Upper Colorado River Basin, Wyoming, United States - RVT147D111 (version 2) ...
CGAGCCCCCGCCGGGCGAGGAGCCGCGCGTAGGACTCCGCCAGGTGCACCTGTCCGACCGCGGCGGCGGCCTGCAGCGTCGCCATGTCGCGGGGCCGGCGCGTGAGGCCGAGCGGCCCGAGCCCGGCGGCGATCGCGCCCGACGACACGAGCACGCACGGGCGGCCCGCCGCGGCCACCTCGCCCGCGATCTTCCCGAGCCGCCGCGGCGCGATCCGTCCGGCGGCGTCGACGAGCGCGCTGCTCCCGACCTTCACGACGAGCCGCGAGACCGCGGGGAGCGAGCGGCTCACCCGTCCTCCGGGAAGAATTCGAAGGTCCGGTCCCCGATCGTCACCTCGTCGCCCCGCCTCGCCCCCACCTCGGCCAGCCGGCGCTCCACCCCCTCCTTGCGCAGGCGGTCCTGGAGCTTCGCGATCTGGCGCTCGTCGTCGAAGTCAGTCTCGGCCACCCAGTGCTCGACAACGCGCCCCTCGACGCGGAACCCGGCGCCCTCGACCTTCACCTCGAACGGCTCGCGCCCCGGGCGCAGGACGACGTAGGGCTTGCGCGGGACCGCCTCGGCCCCCCGGGCGGCGAGGTCGGCGAGGCGGGTGGCGAGCGCCTCCAAGCCCTGGCCGGTCTCGGCGGAGACCACGGCCACCTCACCGGGCAGCGTGCGCGCGATCGCCGGGGGGTCCTCGACGAGGTCGGCCTTCGTCGCCGCCACGACCGAGGGGCGTCCGGCGAGATCGGCATCGAACGCCGTGACCTCGGCCCGCACCGCCGCGAGGTCCGCCGCCGGGTCCACGCCGGCGAGGTCTACGACCCACACGAGGGCCCGGCACCGCGAGACATGCCGCAGGAACCGGTCCCCGAGGCCCTTGCCCTCGTGTGCCCCCTCGATCAGGCCGGGCACGTCGGCGATCACGAACCGGCGTTCCTCCCCCGCCACGCCGAGGTTCGGAGAAAGGGTGGTGAACGGATAGGCCGCGATCTTGGGACGCGCCGCCGTGAGGGCCGCCAGCAGGGTCGACTTGCCCGCGTTCGGCAGCCCGACGAGCCCCACATCGGCCACCAGCCGCAGCTCGAGCCGCAGCCGCCGCTCCTCGCCCGTCTCGCCCCGCTCGGCCACGTGGGGCGTCGGGTTGCGGCGGTTCGCGAGCGACGCGTTCCCGCGCCCGCCGCGCCCGCCCTGCGCCACCACGGCGCGGAACCCCTCGCCGACCAGATCCGCAACCACGCCGCGCTCGTCCTCGACGTACGTGCCGTCGGGGACCGGGATCACCAGGTCCTTCCCGGACGCGCCGGAACGGTTGCTCGACTCGCCCTGCCTCGCGTTGCCGGCCCGCTGATGCGGGTTGCGGGCGAGGTAGGCGAGATCGTAGACGTCGGGGGACACCTCGAGGATCACGTCGCCCCCATCCCCGCCGTCTCCTCCGTTCGGACCTCCCCTGGGCGTGAAGGGCTCGCGCACGAACGTAGCCGCGCCGTCACCCCCGCGGCCGCCGCGGGCGTGAACCACCGCTTCGTCGACGAGCTCGCTCATACGCTGCGAGTATAGGTGGCGTGCTCGAGCCCACCTCGGTGTGGATGCACCGGCCCGGACGCATCCCCGACCAGTCGGGGGAGCTCCTGCTGGAGGGAGGGCGCCCGCTGTTCGTCGGCGACGACGGCGAGCGCGTCCGCCTCGACGGTGCGAGGGCCCGGCGTCTGCGCGGGACCCCGGTGATCGAGCTGCGCTACGAGCGAGACGGTGAGCAGCGACTGGCGCTGCTGTTCTTCACCCGCCCGCCGACCAACCCGGCGTTCAGCCCCGGCACGCCGCAGAAGCGGATGTCGCGGTCCGGACGGATCCGTGAGCTGACCCGGCTGCGCAGGGAGAACCGGCGCCTGAAGCCGGTGGTGCGGGCGTGGGTCGAGGCGATCGCCGGTTAAGCGTCGATCGCGACGAACGTGCGGCCGCGCGAGGAGTAGAAGCGGACGCTGCCGGCCGACGTCGCGAACAGTGTGTCGTCGGAGCCCTTCTTCACGTTCTCGCCGGGGTGCACCTTCGTTCCGCGCTGACGGATGATGATCGAGCCGGCCTTCACCGACTCGCCGCCGAACGTCTTCACGCCGAGACGCTTGGACGTGCTGTCCCGGCCGTTCCTGGATGCGGCTGCGCCCTTCTTGTGTGCCATAGCCCGAACAGCCTACCAGACGCTCAGCTCTTCCCGGGCGAGGATCTCTTCGCCGCGGGCTTCTTCGCGGAGGCCTTCTTGGCCGCCGGCTTCTTCGCGCCGGACTTCTTCGCCGCGGGCTTCTTGGGAGCCGCCTTCTTGGCCGCGGGCTTCTTCGCGGGAGCTTTCTTGGCGGGCGACTTCTTCTCCGTCGCGGGCTTCTCGGCCTCGCCCTTGCGCTCGACCCGGTCGGGCGAGAGCGCCACCTCCTGGATCTCGAGCACCGTCTTGAGCTGGCGGTGACCCTGCGTGCGCTTGTACCCGCTCTTCGGGCGATACTTCACGACCTTGATCTTGTCGGCCTTCTTCTCACCCACGAGCGTAGCGACGACCTTGGCCTTGCCCAGGCCCTTGCCGACGTGCGGCCTGCCCCCGTCCACGACGAGGATCGGCTCGAACTCCACGGCCGATCCAGGATCGACGTCCATGTACTCGACCTCGATCACGTCGCCCGCCTGCACCTTCTGCTGCTTGCCTCCGGTCTTGATCACGGCGTACATCGCTGCCTCCTCAGGTCTCGTGCGTCAGCAGGATGCCACGACCCTCGCAGGTCGGGCACGTCTCGGAGAACGACTCCACGAGCCCCGCAGAGACGCGCTTGCGCGTCATCTCGAGGAGCCCGAGCGGCGTGATCTCGAACACCTGCGAGCGGGTGCGATCCTTCGCGAGCTCCCGCTTCAGGGTCTTGATCACGAGTTCGCGGTTCTGCTGCAGGAGCATATCGATGAAGTCGATCACGATGATCCCGCCGATGTCACGGAGGCGCAGCTGCCGGGCGATCTCCTTCGCCGCCTCGACGTTCGTCTCGGCCACCGTCTGCTCGAGGTTCGACTTCCCCACGTGCTTGCCTGTGTTCACGTCGACGATCGTCATCGCCTCGGATCGGTCCATGATCAAGTAGCCGCCCGAGGGGAGCCAGACCTTCCGCTCGAGCGCCTTGTGGATCTGCTCGGCGATGTGGTGCTCCTCGAACACCGGCAGCGGCCCCTCGTGCAGCTCGACCTTCTCGATCAGATCGGGGGCGACGTCCTCGAGGTAGGCCACGATCCTCTCGTGGATCCCCTTCGAGTCGGTCGAGATCTTCTCGAACTCCCCGGGGGAGAACACGTCGCGCACGACGCGCACCGTGAGCTCGGGCTCCTCGTAGAGGGGGCGCGGCGCCTTCCCGCGCTTCGACTTGCGGTTGATCGAGTCCCACTGCTTCTTCAGGCGCTCGAGGTCGGCCGTCAGCTCCTCCTCGGAGGCGCCCTCCGCCGCCGTCCGCACGATGACCCCGGCCTTCTTCGGCCGGATCTTCTTCACGATGTCCCGCAGGCGGATCCGCTCCTGCTCGGGAAGGCGTCGGCTGATCCCTGAGGCGCCGCCGTCGGGCACGTACACGAGGTAACGTCCCGGGAGGCTGACCTGCCCGGTGAGACGGGCCCCCTTGCCGCCCATGGGGTCCTTCGTGACCTGGACCAGCACCTTCTGGCCGGCCTTGAGCGCCTGCTCGATCCGCCGCTCCTCGCCCTCGATCTCCTCGTCATAGGAGACCTCGCCCGCGTACAGCACGGCGTTGCGCCCACGGCCTACGTCCACGAACGCCGCCTCCATCCCCGGGAGCACGTTCTGGACCTTTCCGAGGTAGATGTTGCCGACCATCGAGATGGCTCCGACTCGGGTCACGTAGTGCTCCACCAGGTCGCGGCCCTCGACCACCGCGATCTGGTCGCGCTCCCCTCGCTCGGTGATGAGCATGAGCTTGCCGGTGATCCGCGGCACGCGCACAGGCGCCTGGCGAGGCCTGCCCCCCGACTTCTTGCGCGAGCGGGTTCGCGTGCCCTTCGCGGCGGCCGGCTTCTCCTCGGCCTGCCTCGAGCGCCCGCGTCCACCGCGGGCCCCCCGGCGCCGACGGGGAGCCTGCTCCTTCTGCCCCTCGTCCTTGGGCGTCTCCTTCGGCTTGGCCTCGGTGGATCGCTGCGCCGCGCCCGAGCCCGAGGATCGGCGGCGTCTGCGCCGCGCCGGCGCCTCGGCCTTCGGGGCGGGCTCCTCTTCGCCCTTGTCCTTCTGCGCGGGCTTGCGCTGCGCGGGCTTGCGCTGCGCGGGCTTCTTCTGGGCCGGCTTCCGGCGGCTCGAGGATCGGCCGCCCCCGGCCTTGGTCTCAGACCCGGAGCTCTTGGCCGCCGAGCCCTTGGCCTCGGATGGCTCGTCGGTCTCGGAGCCCTGGGCCTTCCCTTGTGAGGAGCGGCCACGTCCGCCGCGGCGTCGCCTGCGACGAGGTCGTGGCGAACCCTCCGACGCGCCCTGCTCGCTCTGAGCCGGCGCGTCGAGCGCCTCTTCGTTCATGATGTCGTCCTTTCCGGGAGCGCGGGGCTCCCTGCGGGCCGATCCTCGCGCGCTCGGGAGGGCGGGTGAGCCGCTCCGGCCGCTGCGACTATCGGCCACAAAGTCTTCAGCCCTCATCCGGTCCTGGAGAGGTGCCCCCAGGTGGCGCCTGGACGCCGAAGTGGAGCATGTCGGATGAGGGACACCTGCGCCTAGGATACCAGGGAGCGGAGGCCCGCCCCGTCACTTGAACCTGCGCATGTGCACGTTCAGCAGCAGCCCCACGGCGATGAAGTTGGTCAGCAGGGCGCTCCCCCCGTAGGACAGGAACGGCAACGGGATCCCCGTGATCGGCATGATCCCCACGGTCATGCCGATGTTGATGAAGATCTGGAACGACCACATCGCCGTGATGCCGAGGGCGAGCAGGGTGCCGAACGTATCTCGGGACAGCATCGCGACACGGAACCCCCGCCACACCATCAGCCCGTAGAGGGACAGGAGCAGGATCGCACCGATGAAGCCGAACTCCTCCCCCACCACCGTGAAGATGAAGTCGGTGTGCTGCTCGGGCACGAAATCGAGGTTCGTCTGGGTGCCGGATAGGTACCCGGAGCCGGTCACGCCCCCCGCCCCGATCGCGATCTCGGCCTGCTCCTTGTTGTAGCCGGCACGCAGCGGATCGTTCGCCGGGTCCAGGAAGCCTGTCAGCCGCGCGATCTGGTAGTCCTGCACGATCCCGAGGCGGAACGCGATCACCACCGCGAAGAGCGCGGCCAACGCAAGCACGCCGATGTGCTTGCCCTTGGCTCCGCCCACAACCAGGAGAGCCAGCAGGATCACGGCGAACACCATCGAGGTGCCGATGTCGGGCTGCAAGATCACCAGCCCCATCGGGATCAGCGTGAGCCCGGCGGCGCGCCACACGTGCTCGAGCCGGATGCCCGTGCGGATCTCCGAGAGGTACGCGGCGATCATCGCGATCACGGCGAGCTTCGCGATCTCCGAGGGCTGGAGCTGGAACCCGACCAGAGTGATCCATCGCTGGGCCCCCGCCGCCTCGCTCCCCAGTGGCGTGAGGACGAGGAACAACAACAAGACGGCGGCGGCGAAGATGAACGGCGCATACACCTTCACCAGCCGGTAGTCGAAGATCGCGACGATCACGAGCACGATCAGGCCCAGCATCATGAACGCGAGCTGCTTGTTGAGGAAGAACCCCCTGGGCTCCCCGAGCGACGCCAGGGACTGGTGGGTCGCGGAGTACACCATCAGCAGCCCGTAGATCGTCAGGCCGACGCTCGTCAGGATCAGCACCGGGTCGAGGTGGCGGATCGGGGCCACGTCACCCAGCCAGCGACGCGCGGAGAGCTCCATCAGTCGGTCGCCACCCCGATCCGGAACTCGGTGGGCGTCAAGCCGAAGAACCCTTCGAGCACGCGCCGCGCGATCGGGGCCGCCGTCTCGGACCCGTGCCCGCCCTCCTCGACCATGGCGACCACCACGATCTTCGGATCCTCGATCGGGGCGAAGGCCGCGAACCACGAGTGGTTCGTGTCGATCCCATCGATCACGACCTCGGCCGTCCCCGTCTTGCCCGCCACGGGGAACGAGGAATGAGGGAAGCCCGTGAAGCTCGTGGCCGCCGTCCCCGTCGTGACGGCCCCGCGCAGCCCGTCGACCATGACCTGACGGTTGCGGTTGTTGAGCGGAGCCTTCCCCGTCTCACGGGGGACGATCGCCTGGACCACGGTGCCGTCGGGCTGCTGCACGCGCAGCCCCAGCTCGGGCCGGTACAGCGTTCCCCCGTTCGCGAGCGCCGCGTAGGAGACCGCCAACTGGAGCGGCGTGACCAGGAGGTCCCCCTGGCCGATCGACATGTTGATGCTATCGCCGGGCAGCCAGAGCGGCTCCGGGAAGAGCTTCGGGTACGCCTCGTGGACGGCCTGCTTCCACGCGGCGTCGGGGACCCTGCCGCCCGCCTCGGACGGCAGGTCCACGTCGGTCTCGTCGCCGAATCCCCACTTGCGGAGCTGCCGCTGGAACAGGTCGCCTTTGATGCTGCGCTCCCGGTAGAACTGGTAGCCCCACTGGTAGAAGACGGTGTCGCACGATTCCTCGAGCGCCTGGGCCACGGAGATGTGCCCCGAATGGGTCGACTTCCAGTTGTGGAACACGGTCCCCGACGTGTCGCCGGGGACCTCGAACTCGGGCGGGCACTCGTAGTACTGGCCGGGCGCGGCGAGCCCCGCCTTGAACGCGGCGGCGGTCACGAACGGCTTCAGGGTCGAGGCGGCCGGGTACTGGCCCTGGACGACCCGGTTGTTCAGCGGGAAGTTCGCCTCCTTCGAGGTGAGCTGTTGCCACTCGTCCTCCGAGAGGCCGTCGGAGAAGATGCGTGGATCGAAGGTGGGGTACGAGGCCATCGCCAGCACGTGCCCCGTCTGCGGGTCGAGCGCCACCACCGACCCGCCGCGCGCGCGCAGCCGGCGGCCCTCCGAGTCCACGATCCCCCGGGCGGCCCCGATGGCGTCGGCCATCGACTCCTCCGCGAGCTGCTGGAGCCCGAGGTCGACCGACAGGACGAGGTCGTTCCCCGCCCGTGACTCCCTGCGGCCCAGGACGCTGACCACCTCCCCCTTCGAGTCCACCTGGAGGTTCAGCAGGCCGGGTGTGCCCCTGAGGGCGTGCTCGTAGTGCTGCTCCACGCCGCCGCGGCCCACCTCGTCACCCGGCCGGTACGCCGCGAAGGAGGGATCGTCGAGCTCCTCCTGGCTGATCTGGCCCAGGTAGCCGAGGACATGGGCGGCGAGCGCCCCGTGAGGGTTGACCCGGTCCCCCACCACCCGCACGTTCACGCCGGGCAGGCGGTGCTCCTTCAGGTAGGTGGCCACCCTGATCGAGATACCCTCGGCGATCGGGACGGGCTGGAACGGCAGGTAGGTGGGATCCTCGAGGCGATCGGTTAGCTCCCCCACGGGCACGTCGAGGATCCCGGAGAGGCGCAGGAGGAGCTCCTCCTCGTTCTCGACGTTCCGCCGGTTCACGGTGACCTGGATGATCGATACGTCCTCGACCAGCACCTGACCGCTCCGATCGAGGATCTTGCCACGCGGCGCCGGCAGCGGCACGAGGCGCACCCGGTTCCCCCGCGCGCGCTCCTCGTAGCGCTCGGAGGCGAGGACCTGGAGGAACCACAGGCGGGTGACGATCGCCGCGAACAGGAATGCGACGACCCCGACAAGCACCCGCACCCGCGTCGTCATGCTGTCCTCGGTCACCAGCGATACACCTTCTTCGCCCTCGTCTGCTCGGCCACCCGCCGCAGCACCGGGAACAGCAGCGGCGTCAGGATCGCGTTGTACAGCGCCGAGAGCAGCGCCGTTCGCAGCAGGAATAGGAACCCGGTCCCGAGCTGACCGAGCAGGAACGCGACGAACCCGTAGAACAGCACCCCGATGGCCGTCGCGGCCGCGACTAGCGCCACCGGGAGCGCCGGGCTCGGGCTCACGATGTACTGGCGGATCTGTCCCACCACGTAGCCCACAAGCGTCAGCGTCAGCGCCGTGATCCCCTTCGGCTGGTTGAGCAGGAAGTCCTGCCCCATCCCGGCCGCGAATCCGTAGATCGCCCCGGTCGCCGGGCCCTCGATCATCGCGAGCGCCACCGTGATCAGGTACATCAACTCTGGCTTCGCTCCCCCGAGCTTGATCTGGGCGAAGACCGTTGACTGAAGCAGGAGGGCGGTCGCGATGACCGCCGCCCAGGCAGCACCTCGACGCATCCGCGACAGTCTATCGGGCTGGGGCGCTACTGCTGCGGCGCCGCCGTGACCTCGTTCGAGAGCACCACGAGCACCTCGGCGAGCCGCGAGAAATCCACGCCCGGGCGCACGAGGATCTGCTTCTCCAGCGCCCCCTGGTCGGGCACCACGTGGGACACGACGCCCACCGGGATGCCCGGCGGGAAGACCCCCCCGAGACCCGAGGTTGTCACCTGCTCGCCCGGCTCCACGGGGGTCTCGGGATCGACGAGGGAAATCCGCAGGTCGCTGGCGCGCTGGCCCGTGAGCAGCCCCGCCTCGCGGCTCGCGGCGAGCCGCACCCCCACCGACGAGTTCGGGTCGATGATCAGCAGCACCTTCGACCACTTGTCGGCGACGCGCACCACGCGGCCCACGAGGCCGTCGGCAGCGATCACGGGCATGTCGAGGGCCACGCCGTGCGTCGACCCCGCGTCGATCGTGATCGAGGCCTCGAAGTTCGACGGGGTCTCCGAGATCACGTCGGCGCCCGTCGTGCGGAAGCCGAGCCGGTCGCGCAACCCGAGCGTATCCCGGAGGGTCTTCACCTCGCCCTGGAGCTCCTGGAGCTGCCCCTGCTGTCCTTGCAGCTCCTCGAGCTGAGCCTTCAGGCGAGCGTTCTCCTCCTTCAGCGATCCGATCCGCCCCAGGTCCGTGAAGAACGACCCGATGGGCCGGAAGACGGTGGCGATCCCCTCCTGGATCGGGCTGATCACCGACAGCGAGAGGCGGCCGAGGATCCCGAGCGGCCCCGACTCCCCCGAGCGGAAGTCGACCGTGATCGTCATGAGGCTGGCGAGGACGAGGCCTATCACGAGCAGCCGCGTGCCCCGTTCGCGCTTGTATATCGCCATCGGCTTGGAGTCTAGCGAGGGATCGGGGCTATCGCCGCGAAGAGGCCAGCACCTGGCGCAGCACCTCGAACTCCTCGAGGCACTTGCCGGAGCCGATCACCACACAGGCGAGCGGGTTCTCAGCGACGTGGATCGGCATCCCCGTCTCGTGCTTCAGCCGCTCGTCGAGGCCGTTGAGCAGGGCGCCACCGCCGGTCAGCACGATGCCCTGATCCATGATATCGGCGGCGAGCTCGGGCGGGCAGCGGTCGAGCGTGTTCTTGATCGCGTCCACGATCGCGTTCACGGGCTCCTCGATGCCCTTGCGGATCTCCTCGGCGCTCACGTGGATCGTCTTCGGGAGCCCAGTGACGAGGTCGCGGCCCTTGATCTCCGCGATCATCTCGTCGGGCATCGGGAACGCCGAGCCGATCGCGAGCTTGATCGCCTCGGAGGTCCGCTCGCCGAGGACGAGCGAGTACTCCTTCTTCACGTACTGGATGATCGCCTCGTCGAGCTCGTCGCCGCCGACGCGGACCGAGTTCGCGGTCACGATGCCACCGAGCGCGATGATCGCGACCTCGGTGGTACCGCCGCCGATGTCCACGACCATGTTGCCGGTCGGCTCGTGGATCGGGAGCCCCGCGCCGATCGCGGCGGCCATCGGCTCCTCGACGATGTAGGCGGCGCGGGCGCCGGCCGAGATCGTCGCTTCCTCGACCGCGCGCTGCTCCACCCCGGTGATGCCGGAGGGCACGCAGACCACCACGCGGGGCTTGGCGAGGAACCGGCGTGTGTGCACCTTCTGGATGAAGTAGCGCAGCATCTTCTCGGTGATGTCGAAGTCGGCGATCACGCCGTCCTTCAGGGGGCGGATCGCCTGGATGTGCGAGGGCGTGCGACCGATCATGCGCTTCGCCTCGGAGCCCACCGCGAGAACCTGCTTGTTCTGGGTGTTGATCGCCACGACCGACGGCTCGTTCAGGACGATGCCGCGGCCGCGGACGTAGACGAGGGTGTTGGCGGTGCCGAGGTCCACCGCCATGTCTCGGCCGAGCAGGCCCGTCAGACCCTCGGGTCGGTCTTCCCGATTGGCGGTGGCCTCCTGCATCCGCTGGCGCAGGCCTCCTGCTCCTCTGGGCCGCATTCGTCTCTCTTTCTACCGGACCCCCGGTCCGGATGCAATGAGCGCTGGGCAGAACGGATAGAGTACTCGATTCTCGGCCACCCCGGCCGCGCGCCGCCGCGGACCGGGCGCCGGTGCCGGCCTAACCTACCGGATAGTACCTCTGACCTGCGGAAACGTACCCAGCGGTAGGTTGCGCGGGCGCCGTAACCGTGGCACCTTCCGTGTAGTCTGAGTGTCGACAGTCCCGTTCCCGCAACGCATCCAGGGGGTGCACCGTTACCGTGAAGATCGCCGTGCTGTTCCCGGGCCAGGGGTCCCAGCACCCGGGCATGGCCGACCCGTGGGAGTCTCATCCCGCCGGCAAGCAGGTCCTGGCCGAGGCGTCCGAGATCCTCGGCTACGACGTGATCGAGGCCGGGCGCGACGAGCGGCGCCTGGCGCAGACCGACGTCGTGCAGCCACTGCTGTTCGCCTGCGACCTCGCCGCGTTCCGCGTCCTCGAGGCCGAGGGACTGAGCTTCGAGATGACCGCGGGCCACTCGCTCGGCGAGTTCGCGGCGCTCACCGCCGCGGGGGCGCTCCCGATGGAGCAGGCGATCGAGGCCGTGATCGAGCGCGGGCTCGCGATGCAGGAGGCCTCCGACGTCACGCCGGGCGGGATGACGGCGCTCGTGGGTCTCTCCCCCGACGAGGCCGCCGAGGTCTGCGCGATCGCCGGGCGCGGCGACGTGCTGACCGTCGCGAACGAGAACAGCCCCAAGCAGACCGTGCTGTCGGGCTCGATCCCCGCCGTGGAGCGGGCCGAGGAGCTCGCCAGGAGCCGGAAGGTGAAGGCCGTGCGGTTGAAGGTCGCCGGCGCCTTCCACTCGAAGCTGATGGAGCCCGCCCTGCCCCGCGTGCGCACGGCGATCGCGAGGCTCGACTTCGCCGAGCCGCGGATCGCCGTCGTGCCGAACGCGAGCGGCAAGCCCACGACGCAGCCGTCCGCGCTGCGCGACCTGCTCTCGCGCCATCTCGTCTCCCCGGTCCGGTGGGAACGATCGATGCGCGCGATGGCCGAGGCCGGCGCCGAGCTCTTCGTCGAGGCCGGGCCCGGAGATGTCTTGTCCAAGCTGGTGAAGCGCTGCGTTCCCGGCGCTCGAGCGATCGCCGTCGGCACGCCCGACGAGGCCCGGAGCGCGGCGACCGAGATCCGAGAAGGAGCGAGATGACCCCGATCCTGGAACATTTCGAAGCCACCCCCACCTCGCTGCGCGTGCTGGTCAGCCCAGCGGCCGGGCGCCTGCGCTACCTGCCGCCCCAGCGGTTCGCGGGCGGCCGCGAGCTCGTCGAGGCCGGCCAGGCCGTGGCGTGGCTTCAGCAGGGCTCCCGCGAGGTCCTGGTCCACGCGCCGGTGAGCGGTGTCGTCACCTCGGTGCTCGGCCTCGAGGGCGAGCCGGTCCTGCAGGGCCAGGCCGTGCTCGCGATCGAGCCGGAGGTCGCGTGACCCGCCACGCTCGCATCGCCGGGCTCGGCTCGGCGCTCCCCCGCCGCATCGTCACGAACGACGACCTGGCGGCGATGGGGGTCGACACGAGCGACGAGTGGATCCAGGCGCGCACGGGGATCCGCGCCCGCCGCTTCGCCGAGGAGGGCGAGTCGGCGTCCACTCTCGCGGCCGAGGCCGCGCGCGAGGCGCTCGCCGCCGCCGGCGTGGAGCCGGCCGCCGTCGACCTCACGATCGTCGCCACGTTCACCGGCGACCAGCCGCTCCCCTCGACCGCCTCGTTCGTGCAGCAGCACCTGGGGATCACGGGAGCGGCCTTCGACCTCGCCGCCGCCTGCGCCGGGTTCATCTACGCCACCGAGGTCGGCGCCTCACAGATCACGACGGGCGGCGCCGACACGGTGCTCGTCGTCGGCACCGAGGTGATGTCGAGGTTCCTGGACCTCGGCGACCGCAGCACCTGCGTGCTGTTCGGCGACGGCTCGGGGGCGGCGGTCCTGAGCCCCGGCGACGAGCCCGGGGTGCTCGGGTCGATCCTGGAGAACGACGGCACCCACGCGCACATCCTCGAGGTACCCGCCGGCGGGTCAACCCGTCCCCCCTCCGAGGAGACCCTCGCCAAGCATGACCACTCGATCCGGATGTCCGACGGACGCGAGGTCTTCAAGCGCGCGGTCCGCGGGATGGCCGACGCGGCCGGGCGCCTGCTCGAGAAGTCGGGCGTCGGCCTGGACGACGTGACCCTGCTGGTCCCGCACCAGGCGAACGCCCGTATCATCAAAGCCGTGGCCGACCGTCTGTCCTTCCCGATGGACCGCGTCTACGTGGACCTCGCCGAGGTGGGCAACACCTCGGCCGCCTCGATCCCGATCGCTCTCGACCACGCGTGGCGCGAGGGCCGGCTCACCCCCGGTGACACCGTGCTCACGGTCGCCTTCGGAGCCGGCCTGTCGTGGGGCGCGAACCTGATCCGCTGGACCGCGGAGGCCCCCCGATGACGCGCATCGCGCTCGTCACGGGCGCCTCCGGCGCGATCGGCCGCGCCGCCGCCGCCCGGCTGGCGCTGCGGGGACACGCCGTCGCCTGCGCCTACGGCACCAACGACGTGGGCGCCAAGGAGACAGTGGACCGGATCGAGGAGGCCGGCGGCTCGGCCTCGGCCTTCAAGGCCGACCTCGCCGACGAGGCCCAGATCAAGGATCTCTACGCCGCGATCAAGGAGTGGCAGGGCGCCCCGCTCGTCGTCGTCGCGAACGCGGGGATGCGCCGCGACGGCCTCACCGTGAAGTACCCCACCGAAGAGTGGAGGCGCACGCTCGACGTGAACCTCACCGGCGCGTTCCTGTGCGTGCGCGAAGGGCTGCGCGGCATGCAGCTCGCCAAGTGGGGGCGCGTGATCTTCGTGTCCTCGGCCGCCGGGCTGCGCGGCAACCCCGGGCAGGCCGCGTACTCCGCCTCGAAGGCCGGCATCCTCGGCCTCGCCCGCTCGCTGGCGGTCGAGGTCGGCGGCCGCGGCATCACAGTGAACGCGGTGGCGCCGGGGTTCGTCGAGAGCGACCTCACCGCCGAGGTGACCGAGGCGGCGAGGCGGCGGATGATCGATGTCACGGCAGCGGGGCGCCCCGGCACGCCCGAAGAGATCGCCGCCGCGATCGGCTTCCTCGCGAGCGAGGAGGCCTCGTACGTGAACGGAGCGGTGCTGCCGGTCGACGGCGGCCTGACCGCATAGACCAAGGAGGAGATCATGGAGCGGACGGAGATCGAGGAACGCGTACGCAAGGTCCTGGCCGAGCAGCTCGCGCGCGACGTGAGCGAGGTGACGCTGGAGGCGAGCTTCGAGGACGACCTCGACGCGGACTCCCTCGACCTCGTGGAAGCGGTGCTGGCCCTCGAGGAGGAGTTCAGCATCGAGATCCCCGAAGAGGAGATGGAGGGCGTGAAGACGGTGAAGGAGGCCGTGGACCTCGCCGCCGCTAAGCTCGGAGCCAACGCTTGACCGAGCGCAGCGTCGTAGTCACCGGTATCGGTCCGGTCACCCCGGTCGGCGTCGGCCGCGAGCCATTCTGGGAGGCGTTGATCGCCGGCCGGTCGGGGATCGGCGAGATCACGCTCTTCGACCCCTCCGAGCACGCGGTGAAGATCGCGGGCGAGGTGCGGGACTTCGAGCCCGAGGCCTGGATGGACCGCAAGGCCGCGAAGCGCACCGACCGGGTCGTGCACCTGGCCGTCGCCGCGGCGAAGCTCGCGTGGGAGGACGCCGGCGCGCCCGGCGT
>Ga0302046_10003575_pt1 | contig 14027 bp, 11 predicted proteins | sample RVTome_11_FD_200261 | JGI IMG/M metagenome (GOLD analysis project Ga0302046, IMG submission 200261) | Soil microbial communities from uranium-contaminated site in the Upper Colorado River Basin, Wyoming, United States - RVT147D111 (version 2) ...
GCCAGGTGCAGGCACTGGCGGAACTGGGCTTCATCGTGATCAACATCGATGCGATGGGGACGCCGTACCGCAGCAAGGCCTACCTCGACACGTGGTACGGCGACATGGGCGACAACGGTCTGCCGGACCATATCGCGGCGATCCGGCAGCTGGCGGCGAGGCATCGCTGGATCGACATCGAGCGGGTCGGCATCTTCGGCCATTCGGGCGGCGGCTTCGCGTCCACGGACGCCATCCTCCGCTACCCGGACTTCTTCGACGTCGCCTTCTCGACCTCGGGCAATCATGACAACCGTACCTACCAGTACCACTGGGGCGAGAAGTACCATGGCCTGCTGGTCCGCGATTCCGTGCGGGGCAGCGACAACTACGAGAGCCAGGCGAACTACAGGCTCGCGCAGAACCTGAAAGGCAGGCTGTTCCTCGTGCACGGTGACATGGACGACAACGTGCTTCCGTCCTCGACGCTGCGCGTGGCCGATGCGCTGATCCGGGCCGACCGGGATTTCGACCTGTTGATCCTGCCGGACGCCGGCCATGGTATTTCCCAGGATCCGTACGTCCTGCGGCGCATGTGGGACCACTTCGTGACCCACCTGCTGGGCCGGGTGCCGCCGCGCGACTACGTGGTCAAGGGGCCGCCCTCGAGGCCGTAGCCGGTGCGCACGACAGTGCGGCCCGGCCGCCGAATCGCGGCGGAAGGCGGACCGCGACCTGGCTGCCGGGCGAAGCGAGCCGATCGGGACGACGGCGGACCCCAACAGCCGGCCCACGGCTGCGGCGACGGCGCGGCCGCCGTATGTTGCACCGGCTGTGCAGTGCCGGACCACCAACGACGGAGACTTCGATGCACGCACGCGGAAGAATCGGCAGCGTGGCCTGGGCGCTCGCTGCGACGTTCGGCCTTGCCGCAACAGTCGCGGCGCAAGGCATGGAGCGGACCACGGACCGGCGCGCCGACGAGGGTGACGGCCCGCACCAGCGGTTGATCCTGCGTGGCGCGATCATCATCGACGGCACCGGCGCACCACCGCGCGGACCGGTCGACATCGTCATTGCCGGCGATCGCATCGAGTCGATCAACAGCGTGGGCTTCCCGGGCGTGCCGATCAACGACCGCAGCCGCCCGCAGGACGCCACCCGGGAGATCGACGTTTCCGGCATGTACGTGATGCCCGGATTCATCGACATGCACGGGCACACGGGTGGCGCAGGCAAGGCGCCGCAGCCGGAGTACACGTACAAGCTGTGGATGGGTCACGGCATCACGACGTCACGCGGCGTGTCGCATGGCGGTTTCGAGTGGTCGCTGCGTGAAAAGGCGAGGGCCGCGCAGAACGAGATCGTCGCACCGCGCATGTTCAGCTACGTCCGGCCGGGCAGCGGCGACGGCTGGAACAAGCCACTCGACACGCCGGAGAATGCGCGCGAGTGGGTGCGCTGGGCCTCCGCCCGTGAGGTCGACGGCCAGAAGATCGATGGCCTCAAACTCGGCGCCTACGATCCGCCCATCATGGAAGCACTGATCGATGAGGCGCACAAGCATGGCCTCGGCACGGTCGCGCACCTCGATCAGATGGGCATCTCGCGCATGACCGCAATGGATGCCGCGCGGCTCGGTCTCGACATGATGACCCACTACTACGGCCTGTTCGAGTCCATGCTCAAGGACTACAGCGTCCAGAACTGGCCGCTCGACTACAACTACAATGACGAACAGCACCGCTTCGGCAATGTTGCCCGCCTGTGGAACCAGATCCACGAGCCGGGCAGCGAGAAGTGGAAGGCCACCATCCAGGAGTTCCTCGATCTCGGCTTCGCCATTGATCCGACCATGACGATCTACGAGGCGAGCCGCGACGTGATGCGCGCCCGCGAAGCCGAGTGGCACGAGGAGTACACGCTGCCGTCACAGTGGGAGTTCTACACGCCCAGCCGGCGTGCCCACGGTTCCTACTGGTTCTACTGGACCAGCGAGGACGAAGTCGCGTGGAAGAACTACTACCAGCGCTGGATGCAGTTCCTGAACGACTACAAGAATGCCGGCGGCGTGGTCACGACCGGTTCCGATTCCGGCTTCATCTACAAGCTCTACGGCTTCGATTACATCCGCGAGTTCGAGCTGCTGCGCGAAGCCGGTTTCCATCCGATCGAGGTCATCCGCGCCGCCACCCTGCACGGCGCCACGCAGCTGCACAAGCCGAAAGGCACACCCATCGACTTCGGAATCCTGCGCGCCGGCCTCAAGGCGGACCTCGTCGTGGTCGATCAGAACCCGCTGGAGAACCTCAAGGTCCTCTATGGCACCGGCGCCGTGAAGCTCAATGACCAGACCGGCGAAGTCGAGCGCGTCGGCGGCATCACGTACACGATCAAGGACGGCATCGTCTACGACGCGAAGAAGCTGCTCGCCGATGTCCGCGAGATGGTGCGCAAGGCGAAAGGGACGGCCGTGACAAGCGAGCCGGCCGGACGGTACCAGCGAGTGCGGGTTTTCCGGTAGAAACGCAGTCCATGCGTTGAAAGAGAGAGCCCCATGAACACGCGAACACACGTGTACACAGCGATCGCGGCAGCACTCCTCGTCGCATCTCCGGTGTCCGCACAGGACAGGTTCAACGGCCTGGCGGGCGGGCCGTATGATCGGCTGGTGATCCGCAACGTCATGGTGATACCGGGCCACGGCGGGCCGCCGGCAGGACCGTACGATGTGGTGATCGAGCGCAATGTGATTGCGCAGATGATTCCGTTCGATCCGGTGAGCGCGGAACGGCGGGGAGCCGGCAGCCGGCCGACGGGCGATCGGGTCATCGAGGGCGACGGTCGCTTCCTGATGCCGGGCATGATCGACCTGCACATGCATCTCCGGTCGGCACCCATGGAAGTCGAGTACGTCGATTACCTGAAGCTGGCGCACGGCGTGACGACCGTGGTGCCCGCACCGGACCGCGGCCTCGATTCGGCGATGGCGCGGGCGCGGGCGAGCACGGCGAACACGGTACTGGCGCCGCGCTACTTCCCGATCTGGGGCTGGGGCAACGGTTTCCCGCGGCAGGAAGCGGAGGACCCGGCGCAGGCGCCGCGCATTGCGCGTGAGATGGTCGCGCGCGGCGCGCACGTCGTGAGTGTGGGAAACGTGACGTGGAACCAGGAGCTGTTCGGTGCGGTGTGCCGCGCAGTCTGGGATGCGGGCGGTATCACGACGATCCATCTTCCGCCATCGACGAACGCGGTCGTGAATGCGCTGACCGCAGCGCGTCTGGGTGTGACGATGATCGAGCACCATTACGGCTACGCGGAATCGTCGCTCGACCGCGTGACGCAGGATTTCCCCCGCGATTACAGCTTCGACAACGAGAACCACCGGTTCCGCGAAGCCGGCCGGGTCTGGGTCGAGGCGGGCACGAATCCGGAAACGCGGGCGCGGTTGCTCGCCGAAGTCGCGGACTCGATGGCGCGCTACGGCGTGACCATGCTGCCCACCCGCGTCGTTTACGAAGCGAACCGCGACATCACGCGCGCAATCAGCCTGCCGTGGCACGAGAAGTACACCCACCAGGCACTGATCGAGTGGAACCTGCCCAATCCTGCGTTCCATGGATCGTATCACTACGACTGGACATCGGATGACGAGTACCTCTGGACCTATGCGTTCCGTCTGTGGGGCGATCTGATCTATGCGTTCAACCGGGCGGGCGGCCGCGTCGCGTACGGTACCGATGACAACTACATCTGGGCGACACCGGGATTCTCCAACATCCGCGAGCTGCAGCTGCTGCGCGAGACGGGCCTGCACAATCTGGAAGTGATCAAGGCGGCTACGCTGAACAGCGCCGCGACACTGCGTCAGCCGAAGCTGGGCCTGGTCCGGCCGGGGTACACCGCGGACCTCGTGCTGGTCGACGGCAATCCCGCGTACAATCTTCGTTTCATGTACGCGCACGGCGCCCTGCGGCTGGATGCGGGCGGCCAGATGGTGCGGACGAAGGGGATCGTCCACACGATCAAGGATGGTGTGGTCATGGAGAACGCGCGGCTGATGGACGAGGTCGCACGCATGGTCGCGCGCTCGAAGGAAGGCGTCGCGGCCGCGAATGCGGAATGGTCGCCGTTCATCATCACGCCGCCGCGCACGTCGTCGACGCGCAGCGGCGGCCGCGAGGATTGAGCAGCGCGGCACTCGGCGTCAGGGGTGGAGGTGACGGAGGATGGTGCCACGGCGCTGCGCAGTACGCTGGTCATGCACAGCGACTGCGGGCGCCACGACACCGGTTGGGGCCATCCCGAACATCAGGGCAGGCTGCCGGCGATCGTGCGGGCCATCGAGCGGAACACGCCGGCCCTCCTGCCGCGGGTCGCCACGCGGGAAGCGGAGCCGGCCGGCACGGACGTGCTGCTCGTCGTTCACGACCCGGCCCACGTCGAGCGGGTTCGCGCGCTCACCCGCCACGCCGCGGAGCACGGTCAGCTCATCGAAATCGAGGGCGACACCATCATTTCGCCTGCGTCGTGGGAAGCGGCGACGGCCGCTGCCGGCTGCGTTCTGGATGCAGCGCGGCTCGTCGTACGAGGTGAATCGCCCACTGCCTTCGCGCTGGCCCGGCCGCCCGGCCACCATGCGACGGCGGACCGCATCATGGGCTTCTGCCTGTTCAATAACGTTGCGGTCGCTGCCCGCGCCATGCAATCCGAGCAGGGCATCGAGCGCATTCTGATCGTCGACTGGGACGTGCACCACGGCAATGGCACGCAGGAAATCTTCTACAGCGATCCGGCGGTGTACTATCTCTCGCTGCACCAGTATCCGTGGTATCCCGGCACCGGCCTCGCCGGCCAGCGTGGTGCCGGAAGCGGCCGCGGCACGACGCGCAACGTGCCGCTCGCGGCGGGCACGTCACGCGCCGACTACAAGCGGGCGTTCACCGGCGCGCTCGACGCGGTGTTCGACGAGTTCGTGCCGGAGCTGATCATCGTTTCCGCAGGCTATGACAGCATGGCGGGTGATCCACTGGGTGGACTGCTGCTGGAGCCCGAGGACTTTCACGCACTGACACGGGCAATCGTGGATCGGGCGGACGCGGCCGCCGGCGGGCGCGCCGTTTTCGCGCTCGAGGGCGGGTACGCACCCGAACGCACCGGACAGGCCGTCGTCGCCACACTGCGCGCGCTCTGCGGACTCGATGCGGCCTGATTGACCGTCGCTTTGCACGGCGTCTACATTCGACACTCGCGACGCGGTGCTCGGCATGGAACGGCGCGTGCAAACGGACGGACAACGACACACGCGGAGGCAGCATTGATTGCACCGGCTTCGGATTTCGGCAGGATCCGCGGACAGCTGCTGCGGTCGCCGCATGATGCTGTGCCGGTTTGCGACGTGGTGCCGGCCGGCGTCATCGATCTTGTCCGCGCTGCCGGTGGCGACATCGTTTCCCCGGGTGACCTGATCATGCTCTTCTACTCGCGCTGGAGCGGCGATCAGCTCGAGCGCCATCGTCGTGCTGTGGCGGCACTGGCGGACAACGCGGACGCGACGTTCCGGCGGCTTGCCGCAGACGTTGCGGCCGGTAATGTCTTGCTGCTGGATCTGTGGTGCAAGGAGAATGACGACGCGGTGTGGGCCGACCAGACGTGGATGGCGTGTCTCGCACCGCAGGTGCCAGAGCGGGCGGCGCATCTGTTTGCGATCATCACCGGTGCGCGCGATGCCGCCGTGCGCTACCTGCGCAGCGAGATCAACGTCTACATCGGTGCGGACGGTCCCGAAGTGACACCCGCTCGCATTCGGGACGCGATCGCCACGCACATATGACGGATGGCACGGCCGCGCGGGCTGACGCGCTCTACCTCTACGGCATTGTCCGGTCGCGCGGCTTCCGCGCTGCTCTGGGCGGTGGTGCTGCGAGTGGTGTGACTCGCATCCGTTACCGCGAGCTGGAAGCGATCACGCGTGTGGTCCCGTTTACCATGATGACAGTCGATGAGGCGGCCGTGCGTGAGCACCAGCGGGTGGTCGAAGGCGCCATGCGGCGGGCGACCGTGATGCCGTTTCCGTGCGGTGTGGTTTTTCGCGATCGCCGTGAATTGATCCGCACGCTCGAGGAACAGTACCTGGTCGTCGACGAAGCGCTCTCCTTCCTCGAGGGCCACTGGGAAGTGCGCATCCATCTGACGGCAGGGGGTGACGACGAGGCCGCACCGGAGATCCGTGACCTGGCGGCGCACGTCTATGCCGAACTGCGCAGGATGGCCCACGCTGCGCAGCCCATTGCGGCCCGGGACCGGCGCATTCTGAGCGCGGCCTTTCTCGTGCCGCGCAGCGCGTGGGTCGAGTTCTTCGATCGCGCCGAAGACCTCGCCGGCACCGACCCGCGTCTCGGGATCGACATCACCGGGCCGTGGCCCGCTTACGATTTCGTTCGCCTCACGCGCTGACCACCGCATGCTGGTCGACATCGCCCTGCCGGTTCCGGTTCCCCGCACGTTCACGTACGACCTTGATGCCGATGACGTGGCCGACGGCACCCGCGTGCGCGTACAGTTCTCGGGTCGCCCGATGGTCGGCTGGGTCGTCGGTCGCACGCCCGCCGGTCGTGCGCCTGCGGCCGAACGGCTGCGCAGCATCGACCGTGTGCTCGACGATGAGCCCAGCGTCACACCCGAGCTGCTGCGCGTCTGCCGCTGGATCGCCGGCTACTACCTGGCGCCGCTCGGCATTGTCCTGCGCACGGCGCTGCCCGCCGTCCTTTCGCAGCACGCGCGCGAGTCGCCGCACGTACGCACCCAGCGCACGCTGCGCCTGACGGCCTCGCTCGATTCATTGACGGAGCGCGAGACGGTGTTTGCACGCGCGCCGCGCCAGCGCGAATGCTTCGAGCTGCTCGAGGCGAGCGGCGGGCGGGCGGCCGTGTCGTATCTGAATGAGAAGATGGGCTTCTCGGCCGCCGTTGTGCGTGCACTGGTTGCCAGAGGTCTGGCGGAGCTTGGCGATGAGCCGGTCGTGCGCGATCCGTTTGCAGGTGAGCCCGTGGCGGCTGCGGTCGACCACCGGCTGACGCCGGCCCAGGACGCGGCAGTCCGGGGGTTGAGCCGGGCCGCTCGCCGCGGCGGCGAGCCGCCGAAGCCGTTTCTGCTGCTGGGTGTGACGGGATCCGGCAAGACGCAGGTGTACATCGATCTGCTGCGCGAGGTCGTGCGCCGGCAGGGCAGGGGCGCCATCGTGCTGGTGCCGGAGATCTCGCTGACACCACAGACGGTCGCGCGATTCCGCGCGCACTTCGGCGAGACCATTGCCGTGCTGCATTCGGCACTGTCCGATGGCGAACGCTACGACGCGTGGCGCGCACTTCGTTCGGGTGAGCGCCGCATAGCGATCGGCGCGCGATCGGCCGTGTTCGCGCCCGTCCACGAGCTGGGCGCGATCGTAGTCGACGAAGAGCACGAAGCGACGTACAAGCAGGCGGAAGCGCCGCGTTATCACGCGCGCGAAGTCGCCATCATGCGCGCGCATCTGGCCGGCGCGGTCTGCGTGCTGGGCAGCGCCACGCCATCACTGGAGAGCTGGCACAACACGCAGGTCGGCAAGTACGAGAGAATCGAACTGCCGGAACGCGTGGGCGGCCTGGCACTACCGCCCGTTCGCATCGTCGATCTGCGCGGCCAGCGATCGGGTGAACCGACGCGCAGCGACGACTCGCGCAGTCGCGACCGCAGCAATCTTTCCGCCGTGCTGGCGACGGCGATCCAGGCTCGACTCGATCGGAGCGAGCAGGTGATCCTGCTGCTGAATCGGCGCGGCTACTCGACATTCGTGCAGTGCCGCGACTGCGGCCGCGTCTGGCACTGCCGCGACTGCAACGTCGCGCTCACCTTCCATCGCGCGCGCCGCAGGCTGCTCTGCCACTATTGCTTCCGTGAGGAGGCGCCGCCCTCGCACTGCTCCGAGTGCGGATCCGGCGACCTCTCGTTTCTGGGCGTCGGCACGGAACAGGTCGAGCGGGAGGTCGCCGATCGCTTCCCGGCGGCTCGGGTGGCGCGCATGGATGTCGACACGACGTCCGCCAAATGGTCGCACCATGAAATCCTCGCCCGCGTCGAGCGTCGCGAGATCGACATTCTGCTCGGCACCCAGATGATCGCGAAGGGGCTCGACTACCCGAACGTGACGCTGGTCGGTGTCGTGAACGCCGATGTCGGCATGAGTCTGCCCGACTTTCGCGCCAGCGAGCGGACGTTTCAGCTGCTGACCCAGGTCGCCGGCCGCGCCGGCCGCGGACCGGCGGGCGGCGAGGTCTTCGTGCAGACGGCACTGCCGGGGCACTACGCCATCCGCTGCGCGGTCACGCACGATTACCGCGGCTTCGCGGAGCGCGAGATCGCCGAGCGCCTGCCTTCGCTCTACCCACCGCACTCCCGCCTGGCCAACGTCGTCATCAGTGGCGTCGAAGAGGCTGCGGTCCACGCGGCCGCGCGTGACACCGCCGCATGGGCACGCGACGCGATCCGGCGCGAGGGACTGGACGAGATCCGGCTGACCGGGCCGGCGCCGTGTCCGATCGATCGTATTCGCGGCCGCTGGCGCTGGCATTTCCTGCTGCGCGCGCCCGGCCCGCGCGCCATGAGCGCCGTGGGCCGGCTGCTCCAGCACCGGTACCGGCTCACGCCCGGCCGGGCCGACCTGCGCCTGATCATCGACCGCGATCCCGTCACACTCCTGTGACCGTTGCGCGTTCGTATTGATGACGGGCACGGGTTAGCGTAAACTATTGAGATCGCTGGCGTAGGCTGCAATGACGCCGGCCGGGGTGGCGGTCGGGACCAGGTCTTGTGCAGGAGGTAAGTTCGTCGTGGTCGGCTGCCTGACACTCAATGCATCGTTCGAGCCGCTCACCATCCTTCCGCTGCGGCGTGCGCTGCGTCTCGTCATCGACCGGAAAGCCGAGATTCTCGAAGTCGATGGCAGCCGCGTATTCCGCTCCGAGAAGCGGGAATTGGCGTGCCCATCGGTGATCCGGCTGGTCCGGTTCGTCCACGTGCCGCGCAAGTTCCGCCGCCAGGTGACGAACACGTTCCTGTTCGCCCGCGATGGCTACCGCTGCCAGTACTGCAACCGGCACCGGACCGAGCTGCGCGGACGCGAGTTCCTGACGCGCGACCACATCGTGCCCATCTCGCGCGGTGGCGACAACGGCTGGGAGAACGTCGTGACGGCCTGCTCGCCGTGCAACAATCGGAAGGGCAACCGGGTCCCGTCGGAGGTCGGTCTGCACCTCGTTCGCCCGCCGCACGAGCCGAACTACGTTCAGCTGGTCTGGGCCGTCCGGCGCATCACGGCGGTCCAGGCGAAGTACATCCGCATGTTCTACGGCGAAGACGTGTTGCGCGCCCTTCAGGCGGGCGCCTCCGCCTGAGCGGCGCCGCGGCCGCACCCGGCGTCTGGACGGTAACCGGAGTCGCGCATACCTTCCGGGTCCATGTCGGTCGCCTATCTGACGCGGTCCGTCGCGTTTTCCGCCGCCCATCGCTATTACCGCTCCGATTGGAGCGACGACGAGAATCGCCGCGTCTTCGGCCCCTGCAGCAATCCGCACGGCCACGGCCACAACTACGTCCTCGAGGTCACGTTGCGCGGGACCATCGACGCGGTCACCGGCTACTCGACCGACCTCGGCATGCTCGACGACATACTGCGGCGCGTCGTGCTCGTCCCGCTCGATCATCAGCATCTGAATCATGCCGTCGCCGAGTTCCGCGAGGGCGGCCGGATCCCGACCTGCGAGAACATCCTGGTCTGGCTCTGGCCGCGCATCGCAGCGGGCCTGCCGGCCCCGGCTCGCCTCGTCCGGCTCCGGCTGCACGAGGAACCGGCTCTCTGCGTCGACTACTACGGCGGCGGGCCGGCATCGTTCGATGAATCCTGATCCGGACGGCGGATCATCGGCCGGCCCTGAAGAGGCGCCGGGGCGGACCTTCCAGCACGAGGGGGTGCCCTGGACCGTGCACATTGGTGGCGTCGGCGTCGCGGGCACGGGCCGCTTCGCACTCACGGGGCTGCAGCTCCTGCGATTCACGCGCGACGGCGATGCGCGGCCGGAACGCGAGATCGTGACGGCGCTGCGCGACCCTGCCGACCTGCACGATACGGAGCTGATCGAGCTGCTCCAGGGCTCACGACCGATCGAAGACCGGCCTGACGGCGCGGACAACGGCCTGCGGGATGAACGGCAGGACCCGCACGATTCGGCGGACTTCCGATGACCGGCACTCAGGCTCTGCGCGGGCGGCGATGGCCGCTGCCGGCCGGCCGGAGCGCGGTCAACGTTCGGCCGGCGCCGGGCGTCATCTCCTGTTGGACTGGTCACCCGTGAAAGAACAATGAATGACCTGATTCGATCGTCGGTCCGCCGGAGTGGCGGTATTGCGGCTGGCGCGCTCTCGGTCCTTCTGGCTGGCAGCGCCGCCGGCCAGGAGGTTCGCCGCGTCACGCTGGATGAGGCACTTCGCCTTTCCTGGCTCAACAGCCCGGTCACCGTTTCGGCGGAGACCGTAGTCCAGAACGCCGAAGCCTCACGGCTCGAGATGTACGGCTCGTTTCTGCCGTCGTTCAACGTCAGCGGCATCTACGCGAACTCGAGCAACCAGCGCTTCGATCAGGCGACCGGCCGCCTCGTGTCGACGAGCTACACGGCACAGACGCAGTTCGGCTACGACCTGTTCACTGCCGGCCGCCGCTGGATGTCGTGGCGCAGCGCGAACGCGCGACTCGAGTCGGCCGATGCATCGCTTCGTGCCGCGCGATTCCAGACGGCGCTGGCGACCACGTCCGCATTCTACGAAGTGGCCGCAGGCGCGGAATTGCTCGAGGTCGCACGGCAGCGGCTCGGCCGGGCGCGGCAACAGCTGACGTTCGCCACGACACGGCTCGAGGTCGGGACTGCAACGCGTTCCGACGAGCTGCGCGCCGAAATCGAGGTGGGCAATGCGGAACTGGCGTTGATCGACGCGGAGTCGGCATTGCGCTCGGCCCGTCTGACGCTCGGCCAGCAGATCGGTACGGGTGGCGAGGCCGAGCCGGCCGATCCGACACTGCCGGAAGCGGCGCCCGATCTGCCCTCGCCCGACAGTCTGGCCAGCCGCGCCGAGCGCAGCTCGCCGATCACGGGCAGTGCGAACGCATCGTGGGACGAGACGAAGGCGAGCAAACTTTCGTCCTACACGTCCTACATTCCCAGCCTGCGCCTGACCGGCGGGTACGACTGGTTCGCACCCACGTATCCGCCCACCACACGAAGCTGGAACCTGCGGCTCACCGCGTCGCTTCCCGTATTCAACGGATTCCAGCGTGAGGCGACCATCTCGCGCGCGGCCGCAACCGAGCGACTGGCCGCGTCACGGGCGCGCGACGCAATACTCGCAGCGCGCGCCGATGCGATCGATGCGGCGCAGCGCATAGAATCGGCCGGCCGGCGCGTCGCGATTGCGCGGCGTGGCGTCGAGCTGGCGCGTGAGGACCTGCGCGTCCAGGAAGAGCGCTATCAGTTGAGCGTCGCGACGATCGTCGAGCTGCAGACGTCGCAGCTCGCACTGGCAGAGGCCGAATCGGCGTTCGTGCGCGCGAAGCAGCAGCTGGGCGTCAGCCTCGCTCAGCTCGAGGCGATCCTCGGCGAGCGCCTCGCGACGCGCTGAGGACAACTATGTCCGTCATGACATGGATCGATGCGCGACGTCGTCGCGTGAAGACTACGAGGTGGGGGTTGATGCAACCTGCTGACCGGACGATGGCTCTGCCGATCGTCCTTGCCATCCTGCTCGCGTCCTGCAGTCAGGGCGAATCGCAGACTGCCGGCACGAGTGCAGCCACCGGCTCGGCCGGCGGCCGCCGTGGCCTGCCTGCCGGTCCCGTCCCGGTCGAAGTCGCACCGGTCGAGAACGGCCGCATCGCGCGCTCCGTCGCCGTGTCCGGCAACATCGAGCCGCTGCGCACGGTCGCCGTCAACAGCCAGCTTGCCGGCGCACTCCGCACGGTGAACGTGGAAGAGGGCAGCATCGTCGATGAAGGTGCAGTGCTCGCCACGCTCGACGATCGCGAGATCGTTGCCCAGCTGACGAGCGCGGAAGCCGCATTCGAGGTGGCCGAGGCGACGTTCCAGCGCGCCGAGCAGCTGCGCGAGCGTCAGGTCATCACGGCCGCCGAATACGAACGGGATCGCGCTGCACTCGCGGCTGCCCGCGCGCAACGTGACCAGCTGCGGGCGCGCGCCGGCTACGCCACCATCCTCGCGCCCATTGCCGGTGTCGTCACCGAAAAGAGCGTGGAGGCCGGCCACAGCGTCGGCGTGCAGACACGGCTGTTCAGTATTGCAGACGTCTCCACACTCGTCGTGCGCGTGCGCGTCTCCGAACTGGACGTCGTTGCACTGCGTGCCGGCGATATGGCGGACATCGAGCTGGACGCGTTTCCCGGCCAGCCGCTGACCGGCCGCATTCGACGCATCTTCCCGGTTGCCGATCCGATGAGCCGGCTGGTTCCGGTCGAAGTCGCGCTGACCGGCGCGGATGCCGGAACCGCGCGGCCGGGCTTCCTCGCCCGCGTGACGTTCGCCCTGGGCGCCAAGGAAAACGTCCGCCTGGTACCCGCCTCCGCGCTGGTCACCGATCCGAGCGGTGCACAGGCACTCTACGTGATCGAGCAGGGTCGCGCTGAACGGCGGCTCGTCCGCACGGGCCTCATCTCCGAGGGGCGCATGGAGATCGTGGACGGCGTCGAGGCCGGCGAAGTCATCGTCATCACCGGCACCAACAACCTGAGAGACGGTGTCGAGGTGCGCATCGTGAATCCGGCGACCGGCCCTGGTGGCACCGAGGCCAGGCCCCAAGGAGGCAACTCGCAATGAGCGCCAGCAGCAAGGGCAGCGGCGGCGGTCTTCCCAGCTTCGCGATCCGCCGGCCCATCGGCACGGTAATGCTCACGTCGGTCGTCGTCGTGCTCGGTCTCTTCTTCCTGTCCGGTCTCGCGCTCGACCTGCTGCCGAGCATTGTCTACCCGAATGTTCGCGCCAGCGTCAATAACCGCGGTGTCGCTCCGGAAGTGCTCGAAGAAACCGTCGCCAAGCCGCTGGAGAACACACTGGCGACGACCGAAGACCTCGTGCGCATCGAGACCGAGATCCAGGAAGGTCGCGTCGGCGTCAACCTGCATTTCCGTTATGGCACCAACATCGACTTCGCGCTGCAGGACGCGTCGAAGAACCTGGACCGCGTGCGCTCGCAGCTGCCCGAGGAGGCGGATCCGCCGACCATCTTCAAGTTCGACCCATCGCAGGCGCCCATCTACGAGACCGTGTTCTCGTCGAACCTGCTCGACCTCGTCCAGCTGCGCGACTGGGTGGAGAACCGGCTGCGGCCGCAGCTGCTGACCATCGAGGGTGTGGCATCGATCGACGTGTCGGGCGGCCTGGTGCGCGAGATCCAGGTCATCCTCGACCAGGAGCGGCTGCGTTCCTACGGCCTCACCGTGTCACAGGTGGTCGAGGCCATCCGTTCCACCAACCAGGACATTGCCGCCGGCCGCGTTTCCTCGCCGGTCCGCGAAGTCGTCGGCAAGACGGAAGGCAAGTTCCGCAGTGTCACCGAGATCCGCTCACTGCTCCTCAACGTGCCGGGCGGCAGCCGCATCCCGCTCACCGAAGTGGCCGATGTACGTGACACGAATCGCGAGCAGCGACTCTGGGCGCGGCTGGATGGTGTGCCGGCCGTGCGCGTCAATGTGCGCAAGCAGCCGGACGCGAATACCGTACAGGTCGCCGGCCAGGTCGCCGACCGGCTGAACAGCCTGCGGTCGACGGGATTCATTCCACGCGAAATCAACTTCGTCGTTCTGCAGGACCAGGCCGACTTCATTCGCAAATCGGTGAACTCGGTGAGGAACGCGGCCCTGTCCGGCGCCGGCCTGGCCATGCTCGTCGTGCTCATCTTCCTCGGCTCACTGCGCAAGACGTTCATCATCGGACTCGGCATCCCGATCGCGA
>Ga0302046_10003576_pt1 | contig 14025 bp, 16 predicted proteins | sample RVTome_11_FD_200261 | JGI IMG/M metagenome (GOLD analysis project Ga0302046, IMG submission 200261) | Soil microbial communities from uranium-contaminated site in the Upper Colorado River Basin, Wyoming, United States - RVT147D111 (version 2) ...
TTCGCTGCCGCCCGTCTCGGGTCCCGTCGTCCCCAACCTGCGGCTCGCCATGGTCGTGCTCGTAACGGCCGAGCTGATGCTCTTCGCGGGCCTCGTCGGCATGTACCTGACGTTTCGCCTGCAGACCGCCGACTGGCCGCCGCCGGGACAGCCACGCCTCCCCGTCGGGCTCACGGCCTTCAACACCGCCGTGCTCGCCCTGAGCGGCATCGCCCTGGCCGCGGCCCGCCGCGCGGGGGCCGCTGGCGACACACCCCTGGCCGCCCGGCGTCTCGGCTGGGCCCTCGGACTCGGGCTGAGCTTCCTTGGCGTTCAGGGCATCGAGTGGACGCGCCTGGTGCGTCATGGTCTCACGCTCGGCGCCAACGCCTACGGCGGTGCCTTCTATCTCGTCATCGGGTGTCATGCGCTGCACGTCCTGGTCGGCACCCTCCTGCTCGGCGTGGCCGCGCTGCGGCCGCGGCGGGAGCGCCTGAGCCCACCGGGCGACGGCGTCTTCGAAGCGGGCGCCATCTACTGGTATTTCGTGGTCGGCCTCTGGCTGCTCCTCTTTCCGCTGGTGTATCTGTACTGACGATGATGCGGTTCTCTCTCATGGTCCCGGCCGTCCTCCTCGGCGCCGGTACGTCACTCTGGCCCGCCAGCGTGCTCGCGCAGGGCTGCGCCATGTGCGGCAACTCGCTCGGCGCCGACGACCCCTTCTCGAACGCGCTCAACACCAGCATCCTCTTCATGATGGCGGCGCCCTACGCGCTCGCCGCCGGGGTGGCCGCCTGGCTCGTCTGGAACTACCGCCGGGCCCACCCTCGCCATCGCGCCGACGTGATCGACTTTCCCTGGCCGCCCGGATCGACCCACGGCCCCAAGGAGGATCCATCGTGACCACCGCCACCGCGACCGACCATCACGGCATCGAGCCCGCCGAGTCGCCCCTCACGCCCGAGAGCTGGGGCAAGCTCGGCATGTGGAACTTCCTCGCCGCCGACGCGATGACCTTCGGCGCCCTGCTCGCAGGCTACGGCGCCCTGCGCTACGGCGACCCCAACTGGCCCGTCCCGTCGTCCATCCTCGGCATTCCGCTGACGGCCGCCATGACCTTCCTGCTCATCTGCAGCAGCATGACCATGGTGGAGAGCCTGACCGGCATCCGCCAGGGGAACCAGGCCAAGTGCCTCCGCTTCCTCCTGCTCACGATCCTCGGCGGGGCTCTCTTTCTCGGCCTGCAGGCTTATGAATGGACCCACCTGCTCCACGCCGGGCAGTCCGTCGGCCGCGACAACTTCGGGGCCACGTTCTTCGTCCTGACGGGCTTCCACGGCATGCACGTCTTCTCGGGAGTGGTCTATTTGAGCGTCATCGCCATCCGCGCCGCCCTCGGCAAGTATTCGGCCGACAACAACAACGAAGTCGAGATCGTGGGCCTCTACTGGCACTTCGTCGATCTCGTCTGGATCCTGGTCTTCACGTTCGTGTACCTGGTGTAGGAGAACGTCGATGAGCGCACACAGCCCCGAAGCACTCGTCCAAGAGGAGCGTCGCTACTTCCAGATCTTCATCTGGCTCGGCATCCTGACCGTCCTGGAGATCGGCATCACCTACCTCGACATGTCGAAGATGGTGATCGGCGCCGGCCTGGTCATGTTGGCCGGCAGCAAGGCGGCTCTGGTCGCCCTCTACTACATGCACCTCGCCCAGGAGCGCCCCACGCTCACCTGGATCGCCCTCACGCCGGCCGTCCTCTGCGTGTTCCTCATCATGATGCTCCTCCCGGACCTGGGTGGCATCACGCGCCTCATCGCCGAGGCAGTGGGAGCCGCGCCTGCCAGCCACTAGCCGCGGCGAGCGCCCCGCCGGTCGTCTCGGCCTGTTGGGCCTGCTGGTCGTGCTCGGCTGCGCGCCGGGCCCGGCGCTGCCGGTGCTCGGTGAGGTCCCCGCCTTTCGTCTCACCGAGCGGTCGGGGGACCTCTTCGGGTCGGACGACTTGCGCGGTCGGGTGTGGGTGGCGGACTTCATCTTCACCCGCTGCCCCGACGTCTGTCCGGCGATGACGGCGAACATGAAGCGTCTCGAGGCGCACGCCAGCGGCCCCACGCTGATCTCCTTCAGCGTCGACCCGGCGCACGACGATCCGACGGTGCTCGCCGGGTACGCCGACCGCCATCAGGCGGGTCCGCGCTGGAAGTTCCTCACGGGCGGCCGCGAGGCGATCGCCGGACTCCTCAAGGACGGTTTCCACGTCGCGTTCGGCGACGGCGGTCCGCCCGAGGCCCCCATCACGCACAGCGATCGGATGGTGCTCGTGGACGAGACCCTGCACATCCGGGGCTACTATCGCGGGCGTGATCCGGACGACCTGAGCCGACTCGAAGCGGACCTGGCCCGGCTCGCCGAGCGACCGGGCACGCCGGCCGGCGGCCAGCACTCCTAGGGAAGCGTCGAACTCCGGCGCGCCACCGCCGTCGCCAGCCAGAACATCCCGGCGGCGAAGGCCACCGTGACCACGACGCACACGCCGAGGGGCGGCACGTCCGCCGGCACGGCGCCGCCGCTGCCCGAGTACAGTGCCCGCCGCAGCAGTCCCACCCCGTAGGTCAGCGGGTTCACGACCATGGCCGCCTTGAGCAGGCGACCCACCCCCGCCTCGGGAAAGAACGCGCCCGAGAGGAACCAGATGGGCAGCAGGAGCAGGTTCATGATCGCATGGAAGCCCTGCGTCGACTCCATCCGCCAGGCGATCGCGAGTCCGAGGTTGCTGAGCGCGAACGCCACGAGCGCCGCGGCCGCGACGGTACCCAGCAACCCGGCCGGCGTCACGGGCACCCCGGCCAGCGGCGCCAGGACGAGGAAGAGCATGGCCTGCAGGACGGCCACCGTCGTGGCGCCCAGGGCCTGGGCGAACACGATGCGCGCCCGGGTGATGGGCGCCACCAGCACCCCTTGGAGAAACCCGCTGCGGCGATCCTCGACCACGGAGATGGTGGCGAAGATCGCCGTGAAGAGCAGGACGAGCGCCAGTGCGCCAGGATAGAAGTACTGGAGGTAGGAGACGTCGTCGCTGCCCCCGGGGCGGAACGAGCCGGAGAGACCGCCACCCAACAGCAGCCAGAAGACGATCGGCTGCAGCAAGGCGCCGGTGACCCGGCTGCGCTGGCGCCCGAAGCGCAGCACCTCGCGCTGCCAGAGGGCCTGCACCCCCGTCATCGCGCGCTCTCCGGCGGGCCCTCGAAGAGCCCATGGCCCGTCAGGCGGATGAACGCGTCTTCGAGCGTCGGCTTGCCGAAGGTGATCGACTGCACCGCCTCGGGAAACCGGTCCACCACCGCCCGCAGGAACTCATGGCCGCGCTCGTGCTCGAGGCGCAGGGTTCCGTCGACGCGCGTGGGCTCCACGCCGAAGGCGTCGCGCAAGCCGGCGTCCAGGGCGTCGAGGTTCGCGGACCGGATCGTCACCACGTCGCCTCCCACGCGTGCTTTGAGACGATCCGGCCGGTCGATGGCGAGCAGGCGCCCCTGATCGAGGAGCGCCAGCCGGTCGCAGCGCTCGGCCTCCTCCATGTGATGCGTCGTGAGGACGATCGTCGTTCCGTCGTCGTCGCGGAGGGACACGAGCTGCTCGAGGAGGTCGCGGCGGGCCGCCGGATCGAGCCCGGCACTGGGCTCGTCGAGCAGCAACACGGCCGGCGCCGGCAACAGGCCCTTGGCCAGCTCCACCCGGCGTGCCAGGCCGCCGGAGAGACGGCCGACCAGGTCGTGGCGGCGCGCCTCGAGTCCGAAGCGCGTCAACAGCCGGTGCATGCGAGCCGCGAGATCGGTGCCCCGCAGGCCGAAGAGCGCGCCATGGTGGCGCAGATTCTCCGCCACCGTGAGATGCGCATCCACGCTCGCGTTCTGGAACACCACCCCGAGACACGCCCGCACGCGCGCCGCCTCGCCGACCACGTCGAAGCCCAGGAGCCGCGCCGTGCCGGCACTCGGGCGCTGCAGCGTCGCCAGGATGCGAAAGAGCGTGCTCTTGCCACCCCCGTTCGGCCCGAGCAGCCCGAACAACTCGCCGCGCCGGACGCTGAAGCTCACGCCGTCCAACGCCACGCGGTCGCCGTAGACGTGGCGCACGCCGTCGACCAGGACGGCCGCCTGCTCGTCGTCCGTCACCGGAAGTCCTCGCGCCCCGGACGGCTCACGACGTAGTTCAGGCCCAGCCACGCGCTCCGGGCATAGCGGAAGAAGCACAGGGGAACCAGGACCATGAGCGGCAGCGCCACCAGCAACTGCTGGCGCAGCGGCATGGGGCGCAGGGTGTCGAGGAGCAGGACGCCCCCGAGGCCGATCGACACCGTGACCGCGTAATTCAGGTAGATGGCGCCGACGAAGAACCCGTGCTCGCGCTCGAAGTGAAACCCGCACTCGGCGCACGCCAGCCGCATGCGAAAGAGGCCCTCGTAGAGCCGCCCCAGACCGCAGTGCGGGCAGCGCAGGCGCACGACGCGAGCGAGCACCTCGCTCGGTCTGGCTCGGGGCTCGATGTCGAGGCGTGGCTCGCCGGACTCCGGACACGCGGCGTTCATGCCCCCGGCCCACCGGCCTCGGTCCCGTCGAGCGCCGCTTCGAGGAGGGCCAGCATGCGACGGGCCGTCAGACGCTGGTCGTGCTGCGCCTCCACCAACAGCCGTCCGGCCCGGCCGAGCCGTTCGCGCAGCGGCGCGTCCGCCGCCAGGCGCTCGAGCGCATCGGCCACCGCCACCGGGTCGTCGGGCGGCACGAGCAGCCCCGTCTCCCCGTCCCGCACCAGCTCGGGAATCCCCGACACGCTGCCGCTCACCACCGGGCGCGCGGTCGCGAGGGCCTCCATGAACACGGTCGGAATACCGTCCATGTCGCCCGTCTCGTCCTGCCGACACGGCATCACGAAGACGTCGCAGTCCCGGAGGCGCTCCGCGACCACCTCCTGGGCGATGGGCTCACCGAGTTCCACGCACGCCGCGAGGTCCCACCGGCGCACGCGCTCGAGCAGTGCGGTCCGCAGGGGACCGGCCCCGTAGAGACGCAACTCGAACGGCACGCCCCGGTCGCGGAGTTCGGCACACGCGTCGAGCAGCGTGTCGAGCCCCTTCTTCTCGCAGAAGCGCGCCACGCACAGCAGCCGCATGGGGGACGCGGCCGGGCGCGGGGCGGCGGGCTGGAAGACGTCGAGCGGGATGCCGACGTAGGCCGTCGTGACGCGTGCCTGCTGCGCCTCGGGGAGATGGCGCCGGAGCCGGCGGGCCGCGAACTCGCTGACCGTGAAGACCCGTTGGGCCTGCCGGACCTTCCAGGCCAGGGTGTCGTTGCGCAGTCGAGGAAGCTGCGAATAGATGTCGTAGGCGTGCGCCGTGAAGGAGAACGGGAGGCCGGCGACCCGTCCGATGATCGCGGCGCAGTCCGCCGTCTGGTTCGCGAAATGCGCGTGGACGTGCCGCACGTCGAGACGGCGAAGGCGCCATGCGGTGGCCAAGGCCTTCGGCGTCACCGCGGCCAGGCGCGCATGCGCGAACGGATTGAACCCCGCGGCCCGGTGCAGGGCCAGCAGCGTGGCCAGCACGCGCCATGGATGCCGCAGCAGGGTCGCGACGGCGAGACACATGGTCTCGGCGTCGAGCAGCCGGGCCGGCAGGACGACCTCGGGCCGCAGCGCCTCGAAGGTGCCATGGCGCACGGGGTCCTGGTCGCCCGGGTAGAGCGGCAGGATGGCGAGCGCGTGCCCGGCACGGCCCACCTCGACCATCTCGTTCACCACGAAAGGCTGGGACGCCAGCGGCGGATAGGCCGGAATGACGTAGAGGATGCCGGGTTTGGTCCGCGGGCCGGTCACGCCGGCACCCCCGCCGTGGCGAGCAGGTCGGTATAGAGCGTCTCGGTGCGAGCGACCATCCGCTCGACGGTCAGCTCGGCCTCCACGCGCCGCCGCGCCGCCCGCACGCACCGGCGGCGCTCCTGCTCGTCGTCCAGCAAGACGCGCAAGGCGCGCGCGACGGCTTCCGGAGAGTCCATGGGCACCAGGCGCCCCGCCTCGTCGTCCCCCACGAGTTCGCCGCACCCACCCACGTCCGTCGCCACCACGGCCGCCCCCATCGCCATGGCCTCGATCACGGCGTTGGGGAGGCCCTCCCAACGCGAGGTCAGCGTCGCGACGTCGACGCCTGCCAGGAGCGCCGGGACGTCGTGTCGTAGCCCGAGGAAGCGGACGCGCTCGGCGACCCCGAGCGCCCGCGCGAGGCGCTCCAGCTCGGGGCGTAGCGGCCCGTCCCCCACGATCAGGAAGTCGACGTCGGGCACGTGGCGCGCGACCAGGGCCACCGCCCGTAGCCAGGTCGGGTGGTCCTTCTGCGGGACCAGACGGCCGACCTGCGCGACCAGGCGGCGGCCCGGGTCGAAGCCCATCTGCGCCCGCGCCGCCTGGCGATCCTCGACGTACGGCGGGAGGTGCCTCAGATCGATCCCGTTCGGCACCACGTGCATCTTGGCGCGCGGCAGGCCACCCCGCCCGCACATCTCGTCGGCCACCGCCACCGCGTTCACCAGATAGGCCGTCGTCCAGCGGTCCAGCACCCGTTCCAGGCCCACCTGCCATTGCGGGCGTCGCACGACGTTGCGCTCCGCCGCGAGAATCACCGGAACGCCCAGGCCCAGGGCCGCGAGCCTCCCATACGCATTGCCCGACCACAGGACGGTGTGCAGCAACTGCGGCGCGCAGCGCTGGAGGACGGCCCGCAGGCCCCGCAGGCGCGCGATCTCGAAGCGGCGGCGTTGCGGCAGGTGGTGAAGGCCGACCCCCATCTCACGAATGGCCTCCGCCCAGTAGCCCCCGGCGCTGAGCGACACCACCGTGGGCGCGAAGCGACGACGATCCAGCCCGCGCAGGAGTTCGACCAACTGGTACTCGGCCCCCCCCTTGCCGAGTTCCCCGATGACGTACGTGACCCGCCACGGCTCGCGTGCGCCCGCGCTGCCCACGTCCGCGTCAGGGGTCGATGGACCGCTTGAGGCGTTGCAGGATCGCGAGGTCGGCGGCGTAGGATTCCAGCGTCGCCGTCAGGCGCTGGGCCCGTTCGGCCGCCCATTCGATCTCCTGGCGCGAAACCGCCGCCAGGGCCTCGCGCAGGCGCGTGTACGTCTCGATGAGCGAGGGCACGTCACGGACGCCGTGCCGGGCCAGCCGGCGCCCGAGTTCGACCCGGTAGCGCAGCAGCTCCTCGGTCTCCTGATCCAACCCGTTCAGCATCGCCGCCTGCTCAGGTTCCCGACGCTCGATCCTGCCCGAATCGGTCGACGAAATACTCGCAGGTGCGCTGCATGCCGTCTTCGAACGACACCACCGGCTCGAAGCCGAGCGAGCGGCGCGCCTTGGTGATGTCCGCCTGCGTGTGGCGCACGTCGCCGGCTCGCGAGGCCACGTGATGGCGCTCCAGGGTCCGCCCCAGGAACTTGCCGATCGCCTCGGCGACGGCGAGGAGCGTGTGGCGCGTGCCACAGGCGAGGTTGAACACCTCGCCCGAGACGTCGGGGGCGTCCATGGCCAGCAGGTTCCCCAGCACGACGTTGTCGATGTAGGTGAAGTCGCGCGACTGCTCGCCGTCGCCATGCACCTCGAGCGGGATGCGGGCCAGCCCCTGCTCGAGAAACCGCGGAATGACGGCGGAGTACTTCGACTCGGGATTCTGCCGCGGGCCGAAGACGTTGAAGTACCGCAGGCTCACTGTCTCGAGCCCGTAGAGCCGGGCGAAGGTCCGGCAGTAGTGCTCGGCGGCCAACTTCGCGACGGCGTACGGCGAGATCGGGTTCGACGGCAGGGTCTCGACCTTGGGCAGCGTCGGGTCGTCGCCGTAGGCCGACGAGGACGACGCGTAGACGACACGCCGCACCCCGGCCTCGCGGGCCGCCATGAGGAGGGTCAGCGTCCCGTTCACGTTGACGTCGTTGGTACTCGTCGGGTCGTCGACCGAGCGCGGGACCGAGCGCAGCGCCGCCTCGTGGAAGACCCCGTCCGCCCCCTCGACGCTGCGCCGCACGGCGGCCGGGTCGCGCAGGTCGCCCTCGACGAGCTCGACGTCCCCGATCGCGGTCAGGTTCTCCCGCCGGCCGGTGCTGAGGTCGTCGAGTACCCGGACCCGGTCACCACGGGCCAGGAGCGCCTCCGCAATGTTGGAACCGATGAATCCCGCCCCACCCGTGACGAGGAAGAGTCGTCCATTGCCCATCGAATCGACTCTAGGAGAGCCCCCCCGCCCTCGCAAGCCAATCTCGCTCGCCGCCGCCACATTGCCGCCCGGGACCGGCAATGCTAGCGCAGGAGGTGCCCTTGCGGACGACTCCCCCTCTCCGTGCCCCGCTCGCGACGGCTGCGGCCCTCGCCCTGCTGAGCCTCTCGCCGCCCGCGGCTGGTTCAGATTGGCAGGTGCCGCTGTCGGTGCACCGGCCCACGGCGCTGCCCGCACCGGGATTCCCGGTATCCGTGGGCGTACCGCTGCCGCGCGGCCGGCTGCGCGAGCCTCGACACGTCGCCGTTCGGACCGGGTCACGTGGCACCCTGCCGACACAGACGCGGCCGCTGGAGCATTGGCCGGACGGCTCCGTGCGCTGGCTCCTCGTCGACTTCGTGGTCCCGGCGGGGAGTGCGGGCACGTCGGCCGCCGCACTCGTCCCCGTCGCCGGGCCGGACGCAGCGTCCCCCATGGCGGTCGACGACACGGAGGCCGGTCTCACGGTGCACGCCGGCCTGCTGCGCGCCGAGGTCGGCTCGGACGCGTCGCTGCGGGTGCCGTCGCCCGGCGGCGCCGCGGCCGTCGTCCTCGGGGCGACGACGATCACCTTGGCCGGGCGGCCGCCGGAGCCACCACTGCCGGGCGCGCTGACCGTGGAGACGAGGGGCCCCGTGCGCACGGAGATCCTCGTCAAGGGCCGCTATCGCAGCGGGCTGGAGTACGAGGTACGCCTCGCCTTCTTCGCCGGGCTGCCACTCGTGCGCGTCCGGCACACCCTGGTCAACCGTAGCCTGCGACCCACGGCCGAAATCTCCTCCCTGCTCACGCCGGTATCCCTGCCGGCGCGCGGGGGGGCCCTGGGCGTCGATGGCCGCATCATCCAGGTTCCGCGCCTCGAGGCCGGCGCGCACGTCGTCCAGCAGCGGGATGCCGATACGCTCGAGGGCTCCGAGAAAGGCCGCCGGGCCGACGGCGTGGCCCGCGCCAGCGGCGAGGTGCTCACCGCGACCGTCGTCGTGCCGGCCTTCTGGGAGCAGTATCCGAAGCGCCTGGACCTCTCGACGACCGGCATCGGTCTCGACCTGTGGGCCGGCGGCGAGCTGCCGGTCGGGCTCGGGCTCGGCGCTGCGAAGACACACGAGTACTGGCTCGTCGTACAGCGCACGGACCAGGCCCCCGCGGCTGGCGCGGTGCGCGCGCCGCTTGCCCAGCCGCCGCTGGTCGTGCCCGAGCCGCGCTGGACGGCTCGCTCCGGGGCGCTTTCCGGCGCGCTGTACGCCGAGGCCCCGGGTGCCAGCGACTTCCTCGACCGCCTCACCCGCGACGTGCGTCGCTACGAGGCCCGAGCCCGTTTCGAGCGTTGGGACGAGGGGCCCCCGGGCCCGTGCAGTGCCCGCACGACGAGTCGCGTGCACACCGGCTTCTACGGCCTGCTGCACCTCGGCGACTGGAACTTCCCCGGCTTCCACGACGAACTCGAAGAGTGCGACGCCTGGGGCAACCTCGAGTACGATCTGGCGCAGGTGCTCGGGCTGGCGGCGGCGTCGACCGCGCGCCCCGAGTTGTTCCGGGCCTTCGACCGGACGGCCGTTCACTATCGCGACGTCGACATCATCCACGCCGACGCGGCGCATCCCGACCGCGTCGGTCTCAATCACCCCCACAAGGTCGGGCACTTCGACCACCGCGCCAAGGGCAACGTCGATCTCGGGCACGCCTGGTTGGAAGGACTGCTCACCCACCACCGCCTGACCGGGCAGCAACGATCGCTCGACGCGGCCGTCCGCATGGGCGACGCGCTGGCCGGGCGCCTCGGCAAGGCGCGCAACCCCCGGCAGTTCGGCTGGCCCATGGTCGCGCTCGCGGCCGTCGCCACCAGCACGTCCTCCCCGCGCCACCGCACGGCTGCCCTGGATTTCGCGCGCGCCGGCATGGCCCGCTTCTCTCCCAGCAGCGCGGGGGCCGACTGGAAGATCGGCGTGCTGGCGGAAGGCCTGATGTCGGTACACGCCCTCACCGGCGACACCGCCGTGGAAGCCTGGCTGCGGCGTTACGGCGAGACCCTGCTGGGCGCGCCGCCGGAGGCGGAGCGGGACCCGAGGCCGGGCGTCGTGCTCGGCTACCTTGCCGTGCTCACGGGCGACGAGCGCTATCGACGCGCGGCGCTCGCCCAAGCCGCCGCCACCGAGATCGGCACCTGGGGCAAACCGATCGCGGTACGCGGCCGCGTCGGCTTCCGGCTGCTGGCGCCGCTCGCCGGCGGCGCCGCCGGACCGTCCTAGACCCGGCCGCGGCGCTCCTCGTCGGGTGTGGGCGGCCGGACCGCCACCAGCGTCACCGTGGCCAGGAGCGCCTGCCCGGCCCGCGGGTCGTTGAAGTCGGCCTGCACTTCGTTCCCGCGCAGCGCCCGCACGCGAAAGCGCACCCGACGTCCGTCGGGCCCCTTGATGCCGTAGTCACCCCCCTCCCGCAGATCCAGGTCCGGCGGCAGACTGTCCCGCGGCAGCGAGCGCACCAGGTCGGCATGCCACGCACCGAAGGCATCGTCCGCTGGAATCCGCAGCTCGAGGGTCTCGCCCACGACCATCTCGCCGAGCCGATCCTCGAGCGCCGGAAAGAGCTGGCCCGAGCCGTACATCACCGACAGGGGGCCGCACTCGCCCGTCGAGTCCACGAGCGTCCCGTCTTCCAGACGGACCGTGTACTCGAGCGTGACGACCTGTCCGTCGCTGAGGCTCATCGCCATCCCTTGCCATCGAAGCAGCGAATCATGCGAATGACCATCTCGCCGTCGCCGGCCGAGCCGCCCTTCGTCGCGACCCTCAGCCCCGGGCGCCGCCCGTCCAGCAGACGTCCGTAGACGACCAACGGGACCGGCCGCGCCTCGACCTGCAACCTCGGCCGGCCCAGCGCCGCCAGCACGGCCTGGGCGGTCTCGCCGCCGATCAGGACGAGGCCGGCGGGCAGCGCCAGGCGCAGACAGGCCTCCACGGCACCGGCCAGCCGCTCGGACAGCGCACCCGGCCCGGGCAGCCGCCGGTCCGGCGTCGCCAGCGCCACCGAGGCGCCACGCGCAAGCGCGGCCGCGGCCTGCGCCGCCGCGGCGGCGACCGCGGCGGCGTCCGGAAGCGAGACGACCTCCAGCCCGATGGCCCGCTGCGCCGCGACCAGTTGTTCCCGGCTGGCCGGATGGATGCTCCCGACCGCGACCAGCACACCACCCGCCTCGGCTGTCTCGCCAGCCACCGGTGCCAGGGCCCCCACCCGGCCGCCGAGCAGCCGCGCCAGTGCACCCCCGAGCCCGATCGAGCCCGCCAGGACGAGCGGGCGCGGCCGGCGCAGGATCACCCGCAGCGCCGCCTCGATGTCCGCGTCCGTCTCCGCATCGCACACCACCGCGCGGGCGCCCGCCTCCGGCGGACCGGCCGCCTTTCCGGCCGGGTCCCATCGGCCCTGCCGGACGGTCTCCAGGGGCAGCGAGCGCCCGGCGAGCCACCCGCCCTGCTCGACCGCCGCGACGACGCCCGACTCCGTGATCGGGTGCAGCGGATCGCGCGCGAAGGCCGTGTCCGCAAGGGGGATCCCGCCGACGTGCTGGATGCCCCCCACCGTGGTCCGCCCGACCGCCGGGATCGCGGGAAGGACGAAGGACTCCGACACGCCGAGCTGCGCCATGGCGGCCGCCAGCTCCGCCCCCACGTGCCCCCGCAGAGCCGTGTCGATCTTCTTCACCAGGATGCCGCGCCAGCCCGGCCCGAGATCGCGCAGGGCCTCGCGCAGGCGGGCGACGGCCACGGGAAGGTCGCACCCTCGGCTCGCCGTGTTGCACACCGAGACGGAGACCGCCGGGTCCCTCTCCCTGCGCTCCACGTCCTCCCTGCGCTCCACGTCCCGCACGACGACCCGGCCGCCGAGCGCCAGCAGCTCCGCGCCGATGTCGCAGGCGCCCGTCAGGTCGTCCGCGATGACCTGCAGCACCTCGGACATCGCTCCGCGTGCCTCAGGCGAGGAGCACGGCGCGCGCCGGGGCCCCATCGAGGTCGGGGAACTTGAGAGGCAGGCACACGAGGACGTACCGCCCCGGATCCGCCTGGCGCAGGTCGAGCCCTTCGATGATGAAGACGCCGGCGCTCAGCAGCCGATGATGGACGGGAAAATCCGTGCTGCCGAAGCGCTCGATGGACAGATAGTCCAGCCCGACGGCGCGGAGCTGGCGTTGGAGGATGACCTCCGCGGCGTCGTCGCTGAAGTAGACGAAGTCGCGCTGGAACGACGGCGCGGCCCAACGCTCCGAGTTGTCCGTGCGGCACAGCAGGATGTCCCCCGGGCGCGTCTCGACGCCCTCGAGGGCCGCCGCGTCGATGACAGCCCGACCCCGCAGATCGGCCACCAGGGCCTCGCCCACCATGCGGTCCAGCGCCACCTGTCCGAGCCGCGGGCCGTCCTCGATGAAGTGATGCGGCGCATCGACGTGCGTGCCGGTGTGGCTCCCCATGGTGATCAGGGTGACGTTGGCGGCGGCGCCGTCTCGAATGCGATGCACGGCCTGCAACGTCGGCTCGGGATCGCCTGGATAGACGTGTTGGCCCGGTCCGTTCGGGACCGATACGTCGATCACGCGGGTGAAGGACGCCGTCACGCCGCGCGCCCGTAGGCGGCCGCCAGGCCGGGCCGCCCCGTCGCCTTCGCCCCGCGCGCCACCTCCGCCGCCACGCGGACGGCTTCGAGCAGGTTGCGGTGGTCGGCCACGTTCTGCCCGGCGATGTCGAACGCCGTGCCGTGCCCCGTCGACGTGCGCACCAGGGGCAGCCCGATCAGGAGCGTCACCACGCGCCCGAAACCCACCAGCTTGACCGCCATCAGCCCCTGATCGTGGTAGAGCGCCAGCGTCATGTCGTAGGCGCCGTCACGCGCGCGCAGGAAGACGGTGTCGCCCGGATACGGGCCCCGGGCGTCGATGCCGCGTTGCTGGGCCGCCTCGACGGCCGGGATGATGTGATCGATCTCCTCGCGTCCGAAGAGGCCCGCCTCGCCGGCATGCGGATTGAGCCCGGCCACGGCGATGCTCGGGGCGGCGACGCCCATGTCGCGCAGGGCGGCGTCCGCCAGCACCAGGCGCTCGAGGACGCGGTCACGGGTCACGTAGTCGCAGACGGCGCGCAGCGGCATGTGATTGGTGAAGAGCATGAGGCGCATGCGATCGACGACCATCACCATGGCGGGCTTGCTGCTCGTCAGCTCCCCCAGGATCTCCGTCTGGCCCTCGTACGGATGCCCGGCCGCACGCATCGCCTCCTTGTTCAGGGGAGCGGAGACCATGCCGTCGAGGCGGCCGTCGAGGGCCATGCGCCCCGCCTCCTTGGTGTAGTGCACGGCCGCGTCGCCGAAGCTCGCCTCGATCTCGCCCCAACGGTGCCTGCCCATGTCGATGTTGGCGTAGTCGATCACCTCCACGACTCCGGGCTCACCGCTGGCCTGCGCGGGGTCCGTGATTCGACGCAGCGGGGCACGGACACCGGCGGCCGCCATGGCGCGCTCGAGCACTCTCGCGTCTCCAAGCACCAACGGGATACAGCAAGCGGCCGCCACCGGGTCGGCCAGCGACTTCACCGTGATCTCCGGCCCGATGCCGGCAGCGTCTCCCATCGTGATTCCGATGCGTGGGCGATCAGTCATTTGATCTCACTCCGTGTAGGCCAGTTCCCCTGCCGTGTCGGGGTCACCGGCGATCATACCCTGGTAGATCTCGTCGAGGGCATCCAGATGGGCCGTCCAGCGGGCCGGGTCCG
>Ga0302046_10003578_pt1 | contig 14023 bp, 13 predicted proteins | sample RVTome_11_FD_200261 | JGI IMG/M metagenome (GOLD analysis project Ga0302046, IMG submission 200261) | Soil microbial communities from uranium-contaminated site in the Upper Colorado River Basin, Wyoming, United States - RVT147D111 (version 2) ...
GCGTGCCACGCGCCGAACAATATCTCCGGATAGGCCGTGCAGTTCGACATGATGAGCGCGACGCGGTCGCCCGGCGCCAGCCCGAGCCGTCCCCTGAGCGCGGCGGCAAGCCGACCGGCGCGCACCACCACCTCGCGGTAGGTCGCGACCGCGCGCTTGCCCTGCCCCAGGGCCGGGTTATCTCCCTGGTACTTGCCCGCTCTCGAAAGCCACGCCGCGAGGTTCATCTCTCTCTCCTTCCGCCTCCTCCGCCGCCGCCCGCGCTCCGGGCATCCGGCTTGTGAAGACGGCCGCCGACCACTACAACTCTCCGTCCATTCTACCGGGAATCGACTTTGGCCAGCCAACAAAACGCGCCCATCCTGAACGCCCCGGCCTCCGTCCGCTGGATCGTGGCGCTGGCGGTGGGCGTGCATGTGCTGCGCGCGCTGCTGCCGACCGGAGCGGACGAGTGGGCGTTGGAGACGTTCGGATTCTATCCCGCCCGCTATCAGGCGGCCGACAACGGCGGCAGCGAGCTTTTCGCACAGATCGTATCGCCGGTGACGCATTTATTCCTGCATGCGGACTGGATGCACCTGGTCATGAACATGGCCTTCTTCCTCGCCTTCGGCTCGGCGATCGGGCGACGCATGGGCAACGCCCAGTTGGTCGTGCTCTATTTCCTGTGCGGCATCGCCGCCGCCTTGTTCTGGGTCTATCTCAACCCGCCGCAGCACGCGCTGCTGCTGGGCGCATCGGGCGCCATTTCCGGCATGGTCGGCGCGGCCGCCCGGGTGAGTATCTGGCCGCCGCGCCATTCCAGCAGCGCGCTGCCGTTCTGGCGGCGTTCCACCGTCATTGCGTTTGTCGTCATCTGGTTGCTGCTGAACGTGGGATTTGGCATTTTCCCGATAATGCTTTCCAATAGCTATGGCGGCATCGCCTGGGAAGCTCATCTCGGCGGCTTCATCGCCGGGTTTCTGCTGATCGGCGCGTTCGACGGCCGCGGACGGCTCGGAGTCGTCGCCATGCCCTTCGGCTTGCAGGAGGAATTTCGGACCATGAACCAGATACGTTCGGCCAGGCCGGCCGTGGACGCGCTGGAGTCCCTGCTGACGCGGTGCTCGGTCCCCGCCAAGATGCTGCGCGAGCCGGCGCCCGACGGCGCCGAGCTGGAGCAGATCCTCGAGACCGCCATGCGCGCGCCCGACCACGCCTCGCTGCGGCCCTGGCGGTTCCTGATCATCCGCGGCGACGCGCGCCAGCGCCTGGGCGAGGTATTTGCCGACGCGCTGTGCCGGCGCGATCCGCTGGCCGACGCCGCGGCGCGCGACAAGGAGATGAGCCGGCCGATGCGCTCGCCGCTGATCGTCGTCGTGTGCGCCGACATCGTCGCGGACAATCCGAAGGTGCCGGCCATCGAGCAGGTGGTCACCTGCGGCGCAGCGGCGCAGAACATGCTCAACGCAGCGCATGCGATGGGCTATGCCGGCATCCTGCTGACCGGCAAGAACGCGCACGATCCCTTCGTGAAGCAGGCGCTCGGCCTCAAGGCGAAGGACGAGATTGTCGGTTTCCTGTATCTCGGCACGCCGGATTGCGAGCCGCGGCCGAAGAAGCGCCCCGCCGCCGCCGAGTTCGTCCGCGAGTGGACCGGGCGCGAGCCTTTGGGCTGAGGTCAGTCCCCTTCCAGGTCCGGGCGCAATCCGGGCTGTGTCAGCACGCCGTAGAGATCCGGCCGCCGGTCGCGGAACAGGCCCCATGACCGGCGCTGGCGCGCGATCGCATCCAGATCGAAACTTTCCGTAACGACGGCGCGGCCGGCGCGCGGCGCCTCGGCGACGATGGCTCCGGTCGGCCCGGCGATGAACGAGCTGCCGTAGAATGTCATGATCGCCGCCTCGTGGCGCTCCGTCCCGACGCGGTTCGCGGCGGCCACCGGCACCAAGTTGGCCGCGGCGTGGCCCTGCATCACGCGCTGCCAATGCTCGCGGGAGTCCAGGCTCGCGTCCTGCGGCTCGTTGCCGATCGCGGTCGGGTAGAGCAGCATCTCCGCCCCGGCGAGCGCAAGCGCGCGGGCGCATTCGGGGAACCACTGGTCCCAGCACACCGCAGCGCCGACCTTGCCGAACCGGGTCTGCCAGACCTTGAAGCCGGTGTCGCCCGGCGCGAAGTAGAACTTCTCCTCGTAGCCGGGCCCTTCGGGAATATGGCTCTTGCGGTAGAGGCCGAGAACGCGTTCGTCGGCATCGATCATCGCCAGCGAATTGAAGAAGCCGGGCTCGCCGCGCTCGAAAAAGCTGACCGGCAGCACGACGCCGAGCTCGCCCGCCAGCGCCGCCATGCGCGCGATGGTTTCGTTGCCGGCGAAGGGCCGCGCCTGGTCGAACAGGTCTCGCTTCCGGTCGGGACAGAAATAGGGCGTCTCGAACAGCTCCTGCAGCAGCACCACATTCGCGCCCTGGTCAGCCGCCTCGCGCACCAGCGACTCCGCCTCCGCCACGTTGGCGTCCCGGTCCCAGCCGCAGGCCATCTGGGTCGCCGCGAGCGTTACCTGTCGCATCCCTTCCTCGGCTGCTGTTGCGTGATGCAATGGATGCCGCCGCCACCCCGGTCGAGCGGCCGGGCGTCGACCTGCACGATCCGCCGGCCGGGAAACGCCGCCGCGATCACCACCGCTGCCGCATTGTCCTCAGCATCGGCGAATGACGGCATGACAATGCCCCCGTTGGCTATGTAGAAGTTGATATAGGACGCGGCGAGCGGCCGTCCCGCTGCATCCCTCCGCGTTGTCTGCGGCAGGGGGACGACCTCAAGCCGCCGGCCGCGGGCATCGCGCGCTTCCGACAGAAGCGCCCGGTTGGCCGCGAGGCCGGCATGGTTCGGGTCCGACGGGTCCGGTGCGATCCGGGCGAGCACGCGGCCCGGCCCGGCGAAGCAGGCGACGTTGTCGATGTGGCCGTCCGTCTCGTCGTCGACCAGCCCGGCCGGCAGCCAGATGACCCTCTCCGCCCCGACCCAATCGTGCAGCAACGCCTCCGCGGCCGCGCGCGAGTCCGCCATGCGCCGGTTGGGATTGAGCAGCACGCTTTCCGTGGTCAGCACGGTGCCTTCGCCGTCGCTGTGGATGGCGCCGCCTTCGAGGACGAAGGGCGCGTCGAATTGCGGCATCCCAAGGCGGTCGAGCAGCCGTCCCGCCAGCGCCGCGTCGTCGGCGTAGCCTTGATACTTCTCGCCCCAGGCGTTGAATTGCCAGGACACGCCGGCGACGTCCCCGTCATCGTTCATGACGAAGGTCGGACCGAAATCCCGCATCCAGGAATCGTCGATCTGCGCCGTCATGACCGTCACCGACGGGCCGCACAGCGCACCGGCCTGTGCCGCATCGTCCTCGCGCGCGATCATCGTCACCGGCTCGAACCCTGCGATCGCCCGCGCCACCGCCGCATATGCCTGCCGCGCCTCTGCGAGGCCATCCTCCCACAGCTCTTTCCGGCAGGGCCAGGCCATCCAGCACCGTTCGTGCCCGGCCCATTCGGCCGGCATCCGGAACCCTTGCGCGCACGGTGTTTTCATCGGCCTTTCCATCGACCCAGCCGCCCGGTTGAGCTTGGTCGAAATAACCGGCGAATAGTGACGGCGATCACTGTTGCCCCTATACCAAAGTGGTAAATTTTCGTGGAATTGTGCCCCATTCGGGTTGCCAGCGACGACATGTCGCAACCGCCGCACGCACTACTCCGCTCAGCGGCGGACAACCAGCGGGGCGGAAAGTGTGGTCGAAGATGCTTGGGTATAAGTTCCGTGGCCTGACCGAGGTGAACCGCCGCAGAGACAGGCGGGTCGTGGTCTCCCTTCCGGCAACGGTGAACCGCAAGCCGGTTCTGCTCAAGGATATCAGCCTCGGCGGTCTAGCTTTCATCTCGGATACGGAGAAGTTCAAGGTCGGCGACGATGTCCTCATCGAGATCGACGTCCCCGACCAGGGCCGCGTGAAGATCGGCGCCTGCATCGTTCGCCGGTACGGATACGGCGAGTATGGCGTCGCGTTTACCGGTCTTTCGGCGGACGCCTTCAGGCTGATCGAGCACCTGGAAATGGGCCATCATCGCCGGCCGGCGCCAGTCTATCACTAGCATAGCCCGAGCGCCTGCTCGGCCGGCGTGTACGGCAGGCCAAGGTCGCGCGCGACCGCTTCATAGGTCACGCGCCCTTCGAAAAGATTGAGGCCCGCGAGCAGATGCGGGTCGTCCCCGAGCGCCTGCATATATCCTTCATCGGCAAGCTTGACGACGTAAGGCAACGTCGCGTTGTTCAAGGCCTGCGTCGCGGTGCGGGCCACCGCACCCGGCATGTTCGTGACGCAGTAATGCGTCACTCCGTGGAGGCGATAGACCGGGTCGGCATGGGTTGTGGGGCGGGACGTCTCGAAACACCCGCCCTGGTCGATCGCAATATCGACGACGACCGATCCGGGACGCATGCCCTTGATCATCGCCTCGGTCACGAGCTTCGGCGCCGCCGCGCCCGGCACCAACACCGCGCCGATGACGAGATCGGCCGATTGCACATTCTCTTCAATCGCATCGACTGTCGAGTAGAGGGTGTTGAGCTGTCCGCCGAACCGCATATCGAGCTCGTCGAGCCGCGACACCGACCGCTCCAGCACCGTGACCTTCGCTTCGAGCCCCATCGCCATGCGCGCGGCATTGATGCCGGAGACGCCGCCGCCAATGACGCAGACCCGCCCCACTTCGACCCCCGGCACACCTCCGAGCAGGATGCCGGAGCCGCCCTGCTCCTTCTCCAAATAATGCGCGCCGACCTGGATGCTCATGCGGCCGGCTACTTCGCTCATCGGCGCCAGCAAAGGCAGATGACGATACGTCCCGGTCACCGTCTCGTAGGCGATGCCGATGACGCCCGCGGCAAGCAGCCGCTCGGTCAGCGCCTTGTCGGCCGCCAGGTGCAGATAGGTGAACAGGATCTGCCCGGCCCGCAGCATGTCGCATTCGACCGGCTGGGGCTCCTTCACCTTCACGATCATCTCGGCGGCTTCGAACACTTCCTCGGCCGTGTCGACGACGCTTGCTCCCGCTGCCCGGTAGTCGTCGTCACTGTAGCCGATGCCGGCGCCGGCGCGCGTCTCGACGACCACCTCGTGCCCCTGCTGACACACCTCGCGGACGCTGGCGGGTATGAGCCCGACCCGATATTCGTGCGTCTTGATCTCCTTCGGCACTCCGATCAACATCGCTGCCATTTCCCCGCGGTAAAGTCATAAATCAATACTGGCAGAGCATAGCGAAGGTCGCCCGGCGATGCGACTGCGACGATCGCTAGCGCCCGGCGCCGAAATGTTGCAAGGCCGCAGCCACCCGCGCAAACAGAGTGGGCCAATCGCCATCGCGGCGGAACAGGCGCATCGTCGGATACCACGGCGTGTCGTCGCGGTTCGTGAGCCACCGCCAGTCCGCCACCTTGTCCAGCAGCACCCAGACAGGCGCGCCGATCGCGCCCGCAAGATGCGCGCTCGACGAATCGATCGTGATCAGCAGGTCAAGCGCGGCGAGATCGGCCGCCGTATCATAGAAGTCCTTCACCTCCGGCATCCGGTTGACGATCGCCATGCCGTCGGGCGGCGTGTCGCCGGCGCCCGCGCCGACCTGGAGGCTGTACCAGGCGACGTCCTTCAGCGCCGCGAGCGGCGCAAAGTCCGCCAGGCGGCGCGACCGGACGCGGTCGCGCAGGTTGTCGGGATTGCCCGCCCAGACCAGCCCCACCTTCAGCCGGGCGCCGCGGCCGTCGATCCGCGACGGCCGCGGCACCGGAACGTAGGGCACGGCCGCGGGAATGGTGTCGAGCGTCGTGCCGAACACGTGGGGCAAGCTCATCACGGGCACATGCACTGCGTAGTCGCGCGCCTCGCCCATGTCGAACACGGCGGCGACCCCGTCGACGCCGGTCAAGAGCCGATGCAGCGGCTTGCGGCATTCGACGAGAACCCGCCCGCCGCGCGCCGCCACCATGGGGGCATAGCGGATGAAATGGATCGCATCCCCCAGCCCCTGTTCGCACCAGATGAGAATCGCCTGGCCGTCCAGCGGCTGGCCTTGCCACATCGGCACGGCGAAACGCCGCCGATAGTCGCGCCGCTGCAGCCGCCATTCGTGATGAGCCCAGCCGGCGGCATAATCGCCGCGCAGCAGCAGGAGCTGGCCGTAGTTCGTATGCGCATCGACATGGTTTGAGGAAAGCGCGAGCGCCCGCTCGAGCACGAGGCCCGCCGCTACGTCGTTTCCGGCGAGATTGAAGGCGACGCCCAGATTATTGAGCGTGCCGACATGGTTCGGCACGTCTTCCAGGATCGCATTAAGCACGGCGACCGCCTGCTCGTTGCGGCCGGTCATCAGCAGGAGGCGGCCATAAGCGCAGCGGAGGTCGGCGTCTTGGGGCGCGCGTGCGAGGGCGTTCTCGAGAAGCGCTTCCGCTTCCGAGAACCGTTTCATGTCGCAAAGCGTCGCGGCGAGATCGGTCTCGGCGCTGCAGTTGCCGGGCGCCAGCCGCAGTGTGCGGACAAAGGATCGAACCGCCTGCCGGTACTGGCCCGCGCCTCGCAGAATGCGGCCGAGGCTGTGGTGGAAGGATGCGACGTCAGGCTGGAGCGCGATGGCGCGCCGGACATAGCCGAAGGCTTCCTTGCCGGACCTGCGCTGGTGCAGGACAAGACCCAGCAGGTGCAGGGCATCCGCCTGGTCGGGATCGAGCGCCAGGACGGCCAGATAGCCCGCCTCCGCGACGCTGAGGTCGCCCGCGCGATGAACCGCGATCGCAGCGTGCAGCAAGGCCCCGACGCGTTCGGGCCCGCCGTCGGCCATCCCTTCCCTTGCTTCGCTCACCGTCCGGACCCGATCTCGCCCACCCAATACCTTCGCGACGTGAAGAGGCTCTAATCCGGCGGCCCCTTCAGTTCAACGACATTGTGCTCCGGGTCCTCGATATACATCGACGGACCGCGCCCCTCGGCGCCGAAGCGCCGCACGACCTCGCCCGGCGCGACGCCATGCCGGGTCAGGTGATCGCGCAAGGCCTGCTCGTCGAACGGGTCGATGCGCAGGCAGAGATGATCCATGTTGCGCGCATCGGTCCTCGGCGGACCGCCGCCGGCGCGGCCCAGCTTACCCAGCACGTCGACCAGGTCGATGAGCGACCGCCCGGCGCGAAGCTGATAGAGGCCGATGTCCGGATCGGCGCGTTCCGGCAGGCAGCCGAGGACTTCGCCGTAGAACCGCATCAGAGCACGAACGTCATTCGCGCGGATGACCACATGATCGATGCCGTCGATATGAAAAGGCAGGCTCATTCGAATCCATCCCTGGAGGAGTATGGACCGGTTCTGCCCGCGCGTGAAAGGGCCGCGAATTGAGCGAACGCCCGCATTCTCGCGCCGTCAGGGCGATCCGAAATGGCCTTTCCCACATCCAGTCTTAGAATTCATAAATCATGTATTCAATTGGATTAGGGTCGAAAGTAAAACCAAACAGGCAAGACAAGCCCGCAGGATTCGACTGTGAAAGTTTGAAGAATAAAATTTGACACTTCTTGAAGTCTTTGCGTTTCCGAACAATAGAACGCAGCTTCCTATGATTTTTTTGTCACGACTGGTGGCTATTTGTACCGATTGCAATAACAAACCGTTGGTGCACGGAAAATACGGCGTTAAATAGAGTAGACAGCAGCGAACACACCGTCGCTCGCCGCAGCTGCGGCCAAGAGCAATACAGGCAGAAAGATTTCAAAACTGTCCGGCTGGTGGGGGCGCGCAAGCGTTGCGGGCTTCGACTTCAGAGCGGAGACTTGAAATGACCTGGGTAGCAGCCGCCGATTTCCGTCGCGCCAAGGACGAATCCCTTCGGGCCCAGCCCTGTCAGGTCTACGGCAAGGTGGAGCGACTCAACGATCAGATCATGATCGGCGCCGTCGCCTCGGGCCTCGCCGGCGCGAGGCTTTCGCATCTCGGCGCGCGGATCGCCGTCCGGAGCGCCTTGAACAGTCTGCGCCGTGCGTCCGAGGCGGTAGCCAAGGCGCCGTCCGATGCGACCGGCGACCGCGCGCGCACGCTGTACGCCGGCATGGTGGCCGCCATTCGCGACGAGCTGCGCGCGGCGGTGGTCGACCATGTCGCGCCGATCCAGGCTTTCGCGACGACACTCTCGGTCTTCGTCGCCATCCCGACCGGCGTCGCCGCCATGCAGATCGGCAGCGGCCTGATGGTTTCGCGCGGCCGCAGCGGCGATTATTCGGTCCTGTTCAGCGAAGGAGCGAAGCCCTGCGATCCGACGCCCGGCTACGTGACCGACCCGGATCCCGCAGGCCGGATGCGGGTGAGCGTTCAGGACGGCCCGGTCGCCTTCCTCTGCGCCGCAAGCGCGCCGCTGGAGCACCTCTCGATCCGCCGGCGCGACGGCCTGCCGCAGAAGGAGTTCTTCGGCCCGCTCGACCGCTATGCCAGCACGGCCCCCGACGATGAGGAAGTCCATCGCGGCATCCGCAGCTTCCTCCGGTCCGAGCGCATCCACGGACGGCTGGACCACGATTTCGTCCTGGCGCTCTGCGGCTACCGGCGGCAGGGCGAGCTGTTCGGCTCGCTCAAGTCCTGATCCAGATCTGACACTCGGTCGTTTGTGCTACGCTGCCTGAGATGCGCCGCGTCCGGGCCGATGCGTCATGCCGGAACGCATGGCCAAAGCGCGCGGTCGCGAGGAGGCGTCCATGGCGGAATCGAAGCAGGTGCGTAAGGTAAAGACCGACGTCCTTGAAATCGCGTATGAAGAGTCCGGCCCGGCCGGCGCGCCGCCGGCGATCCTGCTGCACGGCTTCCCCTACGACGCGCGCTGCTACGACGCGGTCGCCCCGCGGGTCAACGCCGCCGGGTTCCGCACGATCGTCCCCTATCTCCGCGGTTACGGCCCGACGCGCTTTCTCTCGCCGAAGACGGTGCGGTCCGGCCAGCAGGCGGCGCTGGCGCACGACCTGCTCGCGCTGATGGACGCGCTGGACATCGGCAAGGCGGTGGTCGCCGGCTACGACTGGGGCGGCCGGGCGGCCTGCATCGTCTCGGCGCTGTGGCCCGGGCGTGTGCAGGGGCTGGCGACCGGCTGCGGCTACAACCTGCAGAACATCCCGGCCTCAGCGAAGCCGGCGCATCCTGCCCAGGAGCACCGGCACTGGTATCAGTACTACTTCCACACCGAGCGCGGGCGAGCCGGGCTCGCCGCCAACCGGCGCGAGCTATCGCGGCTGCTCTGGCGACTCTGGTCTCCGATGTGGGAGTTCGACGACGCGACTTTCGAAGCCTCGGTCAAGTCCTTCGACAACCCGGATTTCGTTGACGTCGTGGTCCAGTCATACCGCCACCGCTACGGCTATGCCGAAGGCGACCCGGCCTACGACGCGACCGAGAAGAAGCTGGAAGCCCAGCCCGCCATCACCGTGCCGACGATCTCGCTGCACGGCGACGCCGACGGCGTCTCGTCGGTCGACTCCTCCGCCGGACACAGCAGGCACTTCACCGGGCCCTACGAACGCCGCGTCGTCCCGACGGCGGGCCATAACGTGCCGCAGGAGACGCCGGAGGCCTTCGCCCGCGCGGTCATCGAGCTCTGCCGGGGCTGAGTTTTACGCGCCGGGGCTTTGGTGATACACCGGAACCAACGGGGCTAGTTCGCGCTCCGGCTTCGCCACATTCAGGGAGTGCAGGAAGCATGGTTCGCGCCATCGTTCTCAACCCCAGCGACAATGTCGCGACGCTGATCGACAACGGCGCCGCGGCTGCCACCGCGGTCGAGCTGCGCGGCGAGCGGACCGGCAAGGTCGCCCTCAAGCAGGACATCCCGTTCGGCCACAAGGTCGCCCTCGCCGCGATCGCCAAGGGCGCCGACGTGATCAAATACGGCAAGGTGATCGGCGAGACCACGGCCGCCATCCAGGCCGGCGAGCATGTCCACGTCCACAACGTCGATTCCAAGCGCGGACGCGGCGACAAGCTGAAAAAGAGCTGAGGCAGGAGGACCCGATGAGCGACAGCTTTCTCGGCTACCGGCGGCCGGACGGCCAGGTCGGCGTCCGCAACTTGATCGGCGTCATGTCGATCATGGACAACGTCAACCCGGTGACCCGCGCGATCAGCGACAACGTCGCCGGCAGCGTGCCGATTACCACCCTCTTCGTCCGCGGCCAGTACGGCAAGGACCTGGAGATGTCGTACAACACGCTGGCGGGCATGGGCCGCAACCCCAACCTCGCCGGCGTCGTCATCGTCGGGCTGGAGCGGACCAGCACCAACATCGTCGCCGACCGCGTGCGCAACACCGGCAAGCCGGTCGAGACCGTGCTGATCCAGGAGCTCGGCGGCACCGTCAACGCGACCGCGGACGGCATCCGCAAGGCCGGCAAGATGGCGATTGCCGCCTCGAAGCTGCGGCGCGAGAAGGTCCCGGTCTCGGAGCTCATCCTCGGTCTCGAATGCGGCGGCTCGGACACGACCTCGGGCCTCGCCGGCAACCCGGCCCTGGGCCATGCTACCGACCTGCTGATCGCGGCAGGGGGGACGGCGGTCGTCACCGAGACGGCGGAGTTCATGGGCGCGGAGGAGATCTTCGCCGAGCAGGCGATCGACGAACGGGTCAAGAAGGCGTTCCTCAAGGCGGTGCTCGACCACGAGGCGACGGCCATGCAGTCCGGCGTCGACATCCGCGGCGCCAACCCGGTGCCGGACAACATCCGCGGCGGACTCACCACGATCGAGGAAAAGGCGCTGGGCGCGATGGCCAAGGCCGGCACGACCCCGCTGGTCGACGTGCTGGAATATTCCGAGGTGCCGAGGAAGAAGGGCCTGCACTTCATGGCCGGCGCGGCGCCGGCGGTGGAGTCGCTGACCGGGCTTGCCGCCGGGGGCTGCCAGCTCTGCGTCTTCACCACGGGCGTCGGCAACACGATCGGCAACATGATCATGCCGACCGCCAAGATCAGCGGTAATATCAATACGATACGGAACTTTCCCGACAATATCGATTTCGACGTTTCGGACATCCTGGAGAAGGACAAGGCGATCTCGACGGCCGGCGACGAGCTGTACGAGTACATCCTCGACATCGCGTCCGGCACCGTCACCACGGCCGAGGCGCTGAAGCAGCAGGAGACCGCGATCAGCCGCTTCGGCCTCACGATCTGACGGGGCAGCCTGCGCGCCCGGGTGGCCGGCTGGACAGCCGGGCGCCCGGCGCGATACATCCTATGTGCGAAAAGCGAGCCCGAACCGCAGGATAAGGTAAATGACCGATCAGATCCTCTTCGACATCAAGGACCAAATCGCCACCATCACGCTCAACCGGCCGGAGGCGATGAACGCCTTCACCGAGGAGATGATCGGCGCCTGGGTCGAGGCGCTGCAGGAATGCCGCGACAACGACGACGTGCATGTGGTCGTGCTTACCGGTGCGGGCCGCGCATTCTGCGCCGGCGGCGACGTCAAGGCGATGAAGACGAGCCCGGAACGGACCAATCCCTCGCTCTCGAAGAGCAGGCTTTGGAACAACGTGCAACGCATCCCGAAGACGCTGCAGGAGCTCGACAAGCCGGTCATCGCCGCCGTCAACGGCGCGGCCACCGGCGCGGGCATGGACATGGCAAGCATGTGCGACATCCGCTGCGCCGCCGAGAGCGCCCGCTTCGCCGAGAGCTACGTCCGCATGGGCCTCGTGCCCGGCGCCGGCGGCTGCTGGTTCCTGCCCCGCCTGATCGGCATGCCGAAGGCTCTCGAGCTGCTGTTCACGGCGGACTTCGTCGAGGCCAAGGAGGCGCTGGCGATCGGCCTGGTCAACCACGTCTTCCCCGACGACATGCTGATGGAGGAGACCTACAAGCTGGCCACCAAGATCGCGCGCCGCGCGCCGATCTCCGTCCGCCTGATCAAGCGGGCGACCTATCAGGGCCAGCGGGTCGACCTCGTCACCCACCTCGACCAGATCTCGTCGCACATGACGATCGCGCGGTCGAGCGACGACCATATGGAGGCGGTCGACGCCTTCCTCGAGAAACGCCACCCGGTGTTCAAGGGACGGTAAACGATCCGACAACCGGCCCGCCCCGCCCGGGGCGGGCCCTTTCCAGCGGCAGCGAGGCGACACGCCATGGCGTCGAACGCATCAAACGAATTCGCCACGATCAGCGAGATCATCAAGGCGGCGCGCACCAACCTGACCCAGGGCGCGTGGGACTACATGGCCGGCGCATCGGAGTCCGAGACGACGATGCGGCGCAACCGGCGCGCGCTCGACCGGCTGGCGCTCAAGCCGCGGGCGATGCGCGATATCCGCAAGATCGACACGTCGGCCGAGGTCATGGGGATGAAGCTCCGCATGCCGGTGCTGCTGGCGCCGATCGGCTCGCTGGAGACCTTCAGCCCGGCGGAAGGCGCCGCTGCGTCTGCCAAGGCGGCGGAGGAGTTCGGCATCTGCCACATGCTGAGCTCGCGCTGTGCGCCCGGCCTGGAAGAAGTTGCGGCCGCGGCGAACAACTACAAGATCTTCCAGCTCTACGTCCGCGGCGACGCGGACTTCGAGGATGATTACGCGCGCCGCGCCATCAAAGCCGGCTACAACGCCTTCGCCGTCACGGTCGACACCGCCGTCTACAGCCGGCGCGAGCGCGATTTCGCCAACCGCTTCGCGAAGAAATGGCGCGTCGACGTGTCCGACAACGAGCAGAGCTGGCAGGCCTGCTACACCTGGGACAACGTAAAGCGCTTCAAGGATACGCACGACATTCCGCTGATCATGAAGGGCATCGCCACCGCCGAGGACGCGGCGCTCTGCGTCGAGCACGGCATCGACGGCATCTATGTCTCGAACCACGGCGGGCGGCAGCTGGATCACGGGCGCGGCTCGATGGACGTGCTGCCCGAGGTGGTCGAGGCGGCCAAGGGCAAGGCCGTGATCATCGTCGATGGCGGCTGCCTGCGCGGCACGGACATCCTGAAGGCGCGCGCGCTCGGGGCCGACCTAGTCGGCCTCGGCCGGCTGCAATGCTGCGGGCTGGCGGCCGGCGGCAAGGGCGGACTGTTGCGCGCGCTGGAGATCCTGGAAGAGGAACTGCAGATCGCCATGGGCCTCTGTGGCGCCACGAGCTGGGACGACATCGATGCCTCCTGCGTCCTGCTGTCGACCGCGGTCGAATATCCGTCGGTGTTCAGCGCGCACCACCTGTTCGCACTCGACCCGCACAAATACTGAAAAAGGGCACCCGAACGATGACCATCGAACCGGCCCGGCAATTCGCGACCTTCCACGAGGTCGTCAAGGCGGCCCGCAACAACCTGAAGCAGGGCGTGTGGGACTATGTCGTCGGCGGCACCGACACCGAGACGACGCTGCGCCGCAACCGCATGGCGCTCGACTCCATCGCCTTCCGTCCGCGCGTCATGCGCGACGTCTCGAAGCGCACCGCGAAAGCCGCCTTCCTCGGCCGCGACCTCCGCATGCCGGTCATCCTGGCGCCGATCGGCTCGCTGGAATCGGTCCATGAAGACGGCGCGGCGGCATCTGCCAAGGCTTCCGAGATTTTCAACGTCATGCACATGGTCAGCTCGCGCTGCGAGCCGGGGCTGGAGGCGACCGCCAAGGCGGCGGACAACCACCGCATCTTCCAGCTCTACGTCCGCGGCGACCAGAAATGGCAGGACGACCACGTCAAGCGCGCGATCGACAACGGCTACCTCGCCTTCGCGGTCACCACCGACCTCGATATCTATACCCGGCGCGAGCGCGACCATGCCAACCGCTATTTCCACAAGACGCGCCAGCAGGCGATCGCCGACCCCGTCGGTGTCGCGCGCACCAAGGCCTTCCAGGCAGCGTACGACTGGGACAACGTCAAGCACTTCAAGGACAAGTTCGACCTGCCGTTCATCCTGAAGGGGATCGGCTCGGTCGAGGATGCGGTCACCGCCGTCGAGCACGGGGTGGACGCGATCTACGTCTCG